>Ga0306868_1000126_pt1 | contig 61582 bp, 58 predicted proteins | sample AntRauTorckE6832_FD_190411 | JGI IMG/M metagenome (GOLD analysis project Ga0306868, IMG submission 190411) | Saline lake microbial communities from Rauer Islands, Antarctica - Metagenome Torckler E6 #832 (v2) (version 2) | ecosystem: Environmental > Aquatic > Non-marine Saline and Alkaline >... | reverse complement strand
TTTTTAACGTTTCTTATATAGCGTTCAAGGCGGAATCAATGAAGACTCTGAGTGCGAAACCAGAAACAGTAACACGTGACTGGTACGTTGTAGACGCAGCCGGCAAGACGCTCGGTCGTCTGTCAACAGAAATCGCCCGTCGTCTGCGGGGCAAGCATAAGGCTGAGTACACCCCCCATGTCGACACCGGCGATTACATCGTGGTTGTTAATGCCGGCCAAGTGCGGGTTACCGGCAAGAAAGCATCTTCGAAGATGTACTACAGTCACACCGGTTTTCCGGGTGGAATCAAGTCCATCACCTTCGAGAAGCTGGTAGAGAAGGCTCCTGAGCAAATCATTCAGAAGTCGGTAAAAGGCATGCTTCCCAGTGGCCCGCTCGGTCGAGCCATGTTCAAGAAGCTGAAAATTTATGCCGGCGCTGAGCATCCTCACGCAGCCCAGCAGCCCAAAGAACTCGACATTTAACGGAAGGCGGATATGTCTGTAGCACAAAATTACGGTACTGGTCGCCGCAAAACGTCCACGGCTCGGGTCTTTATCAAGCCGGGAAGCGGTAATATTTCTATCAACGGTCGCTCCATTGAACAGTTTTTTGGTCGCGACACTCTGCGCATGATCGTTCGTCAGCCGCTCGTGGTTGCCAATTCCACTGATCGGTTTGATATCAATGTCACCGTTAAAGGTGGTGGCAGTAGTGGTCAGGCGGGTGCAATTCGTCATGGCCTGACACGGGCCTTGATGGATTACGACGAAACACTGCGTCCTGCTATGCGTGAAGCGGGTTACGTTACTCGCGACGCCCGTAAGGTTGAGCGTAAGAAATTCGGTCTCCGCAAGGCGCGTAAGCGTCCGCAGTTCTCCAAGCGTTAAGATTGCTGGAAACTGGGGAGGAACCGAAAAAACCCGGCTTTGCGCCGGGTTTTTTAGTGTCTGCTTAACGGATCGGTCGGCGTTATTCCAATTGCCTTGCTGACCCGCCTTGAGCCTTTGTGACTTGTAAGGGCTGGGTAATTTCATTACCATTTGAGCCCTTATAATCTTGGGTCGTGAAGTCCTTTTCGATGTGCAGTTTTTGAACCAATGAAGCTGTATGTCGCCTGATGGGAGAAAACCATAATGAATAATGGCGACGTTAGCCAGGGCAGGCGCCGGTTCTTGATCGGTGCCACGTCTGTGGTGGGTGGTGTCGGCGTTGTCGGTGCGGCCGTCCCTTTCGTAGCATCCTGGAATCCCAGTGCAAAAGCGGAAGCAGCCGGTGCACCGGTCACCGTCAACGTAAGTAAGCTTGAGCTAGGTCAGCAGATGACCGTTGAATGGCGCGGCAAGCCCGTGTGGATCGTCCGTCGAACTGAGGAAATGAACAGTAATATCCATGAGCTGGATGAATTCGTGAAAGATCCGCTTTCAAAGGAAGCGAGGCAGCCTGCGTATATTGAGGGCGAACTGCGCGCGATCAAAGACGACTATGCGGTTTTGGTCGGTATTTGTACTCACCTGGGCTGCTCCCCGAAATTCCGTCCTGAAGTGGCGCCTGCCGATCTGGGCGAAGATTGGCTGGGTGGGTTCTATTGCGCCTGTCACGGTTCCCGTTATGATCTTGCCGGTCGTGTCTATCCGAACCAGCCTGCCCCGACGAACCTTGCGGTGCCTCCTTATCGGTACGACGATGAGTTTACTATCACCGTAGGTCTTGACCCTGAGGGGGCTGCGTAATGAACAAGTTACTGAACTGGGTTGACGAGCGCCTGCCGGTCGTTGATGCCTGGAACAAGCACGTCGGAAAATACTACGCGCCCAAGAACTTTAACGTCTGGTATTTCTTTGGCTCGCTGGCAATGCTGGTGTTGGTTAACCAACTGGTTACCGGCATCTGGCTGACCATGAGCTATAACCCGACAGCGGAAGGCGCTTTTGCCTCCGTTGAGTACATTATGCGTGATGTGCAGTGGGGCTGGCTTCTGCGTTATCTGCATTCCACCGGTGCTTCGGCTTTCTTTGTCGTTGTTTACTGCCACATGTTCCGCGGTCTTATGTACGGTTCCTACAAAAAGCCAAGGGAACTGATCTGGATCTTCGGCATGCTGATCTATCTAGTGTTGATGGCGGAAGCCTTTATGGGCTACCTGCTGCCATGGGGCCAGATGTCATACTGGGGTGCCCAGGTCATCATTAACCTCTTCGGTGCCATTCCCCTGATTGGCGACGATCTGTCTCTGTGGATCCGCGGTGATTATCTGATTTCCGGCATCACACTGAACCGGTTCTTTGCCCTGCACGTGGTGGCTCTGCCGATCGTGTTGCTCGGCCTGGTTGTGCTTCACATTCTTGCCCTGCACGAAGTGGGTTCCAATAACCCTGATGGTATTGATATCAAGAAGAACAAGGATGAAAACGGCATTCCCAAAGATGGTATTCCGTTCCACCCTTACTACACCGTTCACGACCTGATGGGCGTGGGTGTATTCCTCTTCGTGTTCTTTATCGTGGTGTTTTTCTTCCCGGAAATGGGCGGTTTGTTTCTTGAGGCACCCAACTTCGAGCCTGCAAATAATCTGAAGACCCCCGATCACATTGCGCCTGTCTGGTACTTCACGCCTTTCTACGCCATGTTGCGGGCAGTGACGATAGACCTGTTCGGTCTGGACGCGAAATTCTGGGGTGTGGTTGTTATGGGTGGTGCCATCGCCATTCTGTTTGTGCTGCCATGGCTGGACAAGAGTCCTGTCCGTTCCATGCGCTACAAGGGCATATTCAGTAAAGTGGCGCTCACGCTCTTCGTGATCAGCTTTGTTGTTCTGGGTTACCTCGGCATCGTCCCTGCGACTGAAGCTCGTACAACCTTGGCGCAGATTCTGACGACGATTTACTTCCTGTATTTTATTCTCATGCCGTTCTACACGCGCATGGAGAAAACAAAGTCAGTGCCAGAGAGGGTGACAGGATAATGAAAAAGCTGATTGTTGGTCTTTTCATCTCGCTCCTGCCAGCTTTGACGCTGGCAGCAGTGGCGTCTGCACCGTTGGATAACATGGAGCCTGATCACGCAAACAAGGCTTCTCTTCAGCGCGGCGCAGCGCTCTTCACGAACTATTGCATGGGTTGCCACTCGATGGAATACGCGCGCTACAAGCGTGTTTCCGAGGATCTGGGCATTCCCGCTAAACTCTACGAAGAGAATCTGATCTTCACTGGCGCCAAGATTGGTGAGCTGATGAAGAACTCCATGAATAAGGATATGGCTGCAGACTGGTTCGGTGCGCCGCCGCCTGACCTGACGCTGGAATCTCGCCTGCGTGGTGAAGACTGGATTTACTCCTATCTTCGTGGCTTTTACAAAGATGATTCCCGGCCGCTTGGCGTGAACAACGTGGTCTTTGAGAATGTCGGTATGCCCCATGTCATGGCGGATCTGCAAGGCCTGTGTGCTGTGGAGCCGAGGATTGGTGTTGATCCCAGTGTTGATCCGCTCAGTGGTGACATCCGCAATGGAGAAGTTTGCCCGGAGTGGGAGACCGAAGGTTCCATGTCTCCTCAGGAATTCAATAGCGCCATGTACGACCTTACTAACTTCATGTCCTACATGGGTGACCCGGTAAAGCTGGAGCGCGAAAGACTGGGAATGTTTGCCCTGATCTTTGTGGCGATCTTCTTTATTTTCGCCTACCTGCTCAATCGCGAGTACTGGAAGGACATACACTGAGTTTTCAGATATAATGCACAACCCTGAGCTCCAGCGGGCGTTCACTAGCCCGCTGGATTTTTGCGTTTTTCAGGATCAATTCGGTTAGCTAATTCGTGAGGTAGTTCTATGGGCGTTGTGACCAAACGGTCATCAATGACGTTTTTTTCGGACCCGGCCAGTCATTACAGCCACAGGGTCCGTATTGTGCTTGCAGAAAAGGGCGTTACGGTTGACGTTGTCAATGTTGACCCTGACAACCCGCCCAGTGAGCTTGCCGATCTGAACCCTTACAACGCTCTGCCGACTCTGGTTGACCGGGATCTGGTTCTGTACGAGCCCAACATCATGATGGAGTATCTGGACGAGCGTTTTCCTCATCCTCCGCTCCTGCCGGTTTATCCGGTTGCTCGGGCCAACAGCCGGCTGATGATTCATCGCATCCAGAAAGACTGGTGCGGGCTGGTCGATCAGATCGTGGCGCAGCCTAACGCCAAGGCGTCCGAGGTGGCAAGAAAAGAGCTTCGGGAAAGCCTGCTGTCTACCGCGCAGCTGTTCGGTGAAATGCCATTCTTCCTGTCTGAAGAATTCACCATCGTGGATTGCTGCCTTGCGCCCATTCTGTGGCGGTTGCCTGCTCTGGGCGTTGAGCTGAATGACAAACAGGGCAAACCGCTGCTCAAGTACATGGAAACCATGTTTGCTCGTGAAGGCTTCAAGGCCAGTCTGTCTGATCTGGAAGAAGACATTCGCAACTGAAACCGAGCCTGAAAGGGGTTCAGGAGAAAGGCAGTGCCTGATAGCAAGATCACCATGACATCCAGTCGCCCTTACCTTGTCCGGGCTTACAACGAGTGGATTCTTGATAACGACTGCACCCCGTATATCGTAGTGGACGCGGGTGTTCAGGGTGTTCAGGTTCCGACAGAGCATGTGGCCAACGGTCAGATCGTTCTCAATGTCAGCCCGGGTGCTGTGCGCGGCCTTGTCGTTGGCAATGGTTCTCTGGAGTTCAGTGCGCGGTTTGGCGGTGTGCCGATGCAGGTATTCATTCCTCTGCAGGCGATTATGGCGATATACGCTAAAGAAAACGGTGAGGGAATGGTGTTTGGCAGCGAGCCGGGCTCCCCTGATCCGGATGGTTCCGGCACCAAAGAAAAGGAGTCAGGCAAGGGTGATGGCAACGGCGGCAGTGACCGGCCTTCGGGCAGGCCTACCCTGAAAGTCGTTAAGTAAGCCGTAAAAGCCTGATAAACACAAAAAGCCAGCTACTTTCTTCCGGTAGCTGGCTTTTTTATTAGCTGCCGAAAATCTTGTCGTCGATGAGCGAGCAAAGGGCGTTGATGATCAGCAGCAGAATAGGGGCGGCGCTGGCCGGTGAAAGGTTGTCCAGGGCGATCTCGTGGTCTTCTGGTTGGAGCAGGGATGTGATGTCGGTCCTTTCTTTCGCACTTAGCACTACAACCGTCATCTCCCGGTCATGGGCTACCTGAATGGCCTGTATAAGATTCGCTTTGTGGCCATCGTCAACAATGACCAGCAGAAGATCGGAAGGCTTGCCAATAGCCCTGACCAGGCGGGAAAACGTATCGTTGAAACGATTGTCCCGGCAAATTGCAGAATAGGTCGTGGCGTCTGCCCCAAGATTGATGGCGGGCAGTGCAGGCCTGTCCTGATCAAAACGATTAAGCAGTGCGGTGCAGAAATATTGCGCCAGTATGTTTGCGTTGCCATTGGCACAGGCCAGAATTTTTCCGTCCGTAAGCAAGGTGTTTACCAATGCATCCGCCGCCTCTTCTATTGCAGGCGCGGTCGCGCTCGCTGCGTGAGCGATCTGCTCCATGTGGCTGGCAAAGCATTGGTTAATACGTTGTTCAGAGGTGCTCATAGTCAGGCCTGGATTGCATTTTTGATCCATTGTATCCGATATTTCTTTTGCTCACCCGGCGCAATCGCAACCACATCAATACGGCAGGGTGCGTCCCATAGCCGGTGACGATGGAGATAGAATTGCACCGCTTTTAGAAGCCGTTTCTGTTTGGTGGGGGTGACGGATTCGGCAGCGCCGGACAGGCTGCCCGCTCCACGATAACGAACCTCAAAGAAGACGAGTGTGTCGTTATCCTGGCCGATCAGATCAATTTCGCCGCCGCGGTTGTAGACGTTTCTCTCCAGCACCTGAACGCCCCGGGTGGTCAGGTAGCGGGCAGCAACGCCCTCTGCGTGATCACCCGTCTGCTTGCGGCTTGGTTTATCGCTATCCATAGCAAAGAAAGCTCAGTTATTCGATCTCGCGCTCAAGCAGGGACTCCGGGCTGAAAGCATCTTCTGCTTCTCTTCCGGGTTCAGGTTGCGAAGCCAGCAATCTCGGCGCGCCATTTTCAAACCGGGCCCAGAGCTGCTCCCGGTGAACGCTGCCGTTTTTATCCATGGTGAGTATTCCGGTCTGACCGTCTACAAAGGCGTCGTCCATGTAGCGTAGCAGTGATAGCCGATTGCTCAGTGTCCAGGCGTCCGCGCCCATCGCAAATAGTCGGCCCAGCTGGCCCCCGACCTCAGGCATGGCCGCCTGTGCAGTTTTGCGGAAACTATTGTTGTTTTCAAGAACCCAGGGGGTATCCGTAAAGTTGACGCCGTTGAGGTCACGATCACGGGAAGGGTCCGGGTTGCCCTCGTAAATCATGGATGGCGAGAATACCGGAAGATCACCGCCGAAATAGAACGCAAAAAGCGGCTTGAACTGTCGCGCGATGGTGGGCTCGGCGACCATGACAATGCCATCGGCGTCCTGACGTCGTCTCGGCTCAAACTCCACATCAATGCCAGCGGTACGCTCAACATCAATGGCCCGATCTCTGGAAACGGTAACCCCCAGAAGGTTTGCAGTGACGGCCCTGAGGTTGTCCTCGCGGAAGTAGCGCTCGATGTCCAGTGCGATTCCGCCTTTATCATTCAGGCGTTCGAGTAGGGCCTGCTCCAGACGGTCGCCCCAGTTGCCCGTGGGAATGAGCGCCAGTATCTGCTTGACGTCCTTGTCGATCATGCGGTCGGCAATCTGGCGCGCCTCATCTTCGGCAGACAGGCCGTATTGATATAGGCCAACAGGTGCCTTGATGCCATTGGGCAGGTAGTTCAGGCCAAGAACCGATACCGGCAGGGTTTCCATTTTGCTCAGAATTGCCAGGGCTTCCTTTTCAAGGGGGCCGACGATCAGATCATACTCTTCGGCCACCAGCTCCTGGTAAACATCCTCAAACGGGCGGCCCGACGTATCCACTACGCGGATGCTGACCTTTGAGCGATCGTTGGATTCGTCTTCGAAATAAGCCGCGAAGAAGCCGTCCCGGATGGCCGCGCCTGCACTGGCCAGTGGGCCACCCAAAGGCAGCGCCATGGCAATTTTCTCGGGGCGGCTGTCTGCCAGACTTGCGATCAGTCGCAAATCATCCGGTAAGGTGCCGGCGGCAGGATGGCCGGGCCAGTTGCTTTGCCAGCGGCGAATGGAGCGCCCCTGCTGCTCAATGCTCAGGTCACCATCCCGAAGTACGCTGGCCAGTTCGAGCCAGCCCTGGGATTCATACCCGATGGATGTTCCGGTTTCACTGGCCAAGGTACTGTCCGGCGTCGCTTTCAGGTTTTCCCAGATCCGGTTGTGCAGCATCTGTATGTCGGCGGTTGTATCGGATTCCGCAAGCAGTATCAGGGTCATGGCGGCTCTGGATGGACGATTCGCCAGTTGGTAAAGATCTGCCTGAAGGTTAGCCGCGCGGCTTAGCTGTTGCCGGTCATAGTTTAGAAAGTGCTCAGGGGCGAGATCCGAAGCAATCTGCCGTGCCCAGGCGGAATCTTCAAGCGCAACGGCTGCTTCCATTGCGAGCAGTCGCTGCCGATTGAGGTTGGCGTCACTGATGCCGGCAAACTGGTCGCTTTGTAAAATCGTTCTCGCGTCCCGGGCCTGTTTGCGAGCAAGAAACCGGTCGGCTTCCCGCAGCAGGTAGTCGTGAGCAAGGTTGCGGTCAGATTGGCTTTCCGCGGCGCTTATTGCATCCTGTGCCGTAGAAGCATTGAGGGAATCCAGGTTGACGCTGGCGCAACCGGACAACAAAAGAATAATGGCCATCAAAGCGGCTGAATAGTGGGACTTAAGGCTGAATCTGGTCATGGGTGGCTCGCAAAACTCCGGTAGATACGCTTGTTGTGCCGCAAAATCGGCTGCATCATGCCCAAAGACACCGGCCGAGTTTACCAGTTCCCGGCTCATTTCACATGACGGCAATGTCATAAGCCCACGGATCAAGAGGCGTTTGTGAACTCTGAATTTGAGCAGTCCGAATCCGGCGGTACCCTGTATATCGTCGCAACCCCCATCGGTAATCTGGATGACCTTTCGTCCAGGGCGATCGCCGTGCTTTCAAAAGCGTCTCTGGTAGCGGCTGAAGATACGCGTCACAGTGGCCGTATGCTGCAGACGCTGGGTGTCGAGACCAGAATGATGGCGCTGCACGATCATAACGAACGGGACCGCGCGGAGCGAGTGCTTCAGAAGCTGGAAGAGGGCAGCGATGTGGCGTTGATTTCAGATGCCGGCACCCCGCTGATTTCCGACCCCGGGTTCATTCTGGTGCGAGAGGCCCGCAGGCGTGGCTTGAGAGTGTCGCCGGTGCCCGGCCCCTGCGCTATTGTTGCAGCGCTCTGTGCCGCCGGTCTTCCTACCGACAGGTTTGCGTTTGAAGGTTTTCTGCCGTCCAAAAAGGGCGCCAGGGTTGCGGCGCTTGAGCGATTGTCTGCGGAAGCAGCAACGCTGGTTTTTTACGAATCGCCCCACCGTATCCTTGACGCGGTTGATGATATCGCAGCAGCGATGGGGTCGGGTCGGGAGCTCGTCATTGCCAGGGAGCTGACAAAAACCTTCGAAACTTTCTATGCAGGCCCTGCGTCCGATGTTCTGCAGATGCTGCGCGATGATCCTCATGGCAGCCGCGGTGAATTTGTCATCATGATTCACGGTGCGAAGAAAGAGGCCGCCGATGCGGGCATGGAGGAGGTTGATCGCCTGCTGAAGTTACTATTAAAGGAGCTGCCGGTTAAAAAAGTCGCCAAACTGGTGTCTGAAATAACCGGCAAAGCCAAGAACGACCTTTACCAGAGGGCACTTACCCTGAAAGATACCTGAAGCTGGCAGGTCTCGTGACGGTTTTGCTTGCCTGTGCCTGCGCCCTGGCGTATCGTCTCGGTCGAGCTCGCCAGACAGTCGCCGCCGGTTTTACCGGGGGAGGAAAGTCCGGGCTCCATAGGGCAAGGTGCCAGGTAACGCCTGGGCGGCGTGAGCCGACGGAAAGTGCAACAGAGAGCAAACCGCCTAAGTGTTCGTAACAAGTTTACGGGCACCGGTAAGGGTGAAACGGTGCGGTAAGAGCGCACCGCGTGACTGGCAACAGTTCACGGCGATGGTAAACCCCACCTGGAGCAAGACCAAATAGGAATCCTATGGCGCGGCCCGCGCTGGATTCGGGTAGGTTGCTTGAGGTCTGTGGCAACGCAGACCCTAGATGAATGACTGTCCACGACAGAACCCGGCTTATCGGCGAGCTCAATTTTTCCCCTCCTGATGTGCTCTGCCCAATTCTCAGCAGTGGCTTTTTATAGCCAAATAATCTTACTCCTCACTTGTCATGTGCAGTTTTATCTGCAGGTCTTTGATTTTTAGGTTTTTATCGCTAAAAACCTGCGCCTTTTATCGAATCTCTCATCGTAACCCATTGTCATTAAAGAAACTTTTCCAAGTCCCGCTCTGGTTTTGCTGCTTGCATTGTCGATTGCGTGTTCCTATAGTGTGCGTAAGTGGGAAAAAGTGGTTTCTAGTGGTTTTTTGTGGTTTCTGAACCCCGGAATGAGAGCAAATGAGCAATTTTCTCGGCAGTCATGCCATTAATATGGATGCGAAGGGTCGCCTTGCGATCCCCGCCAAGGTGCGCGAAGAGCTCGCGCATGCTTGTGGTGGGCGCATTGTATTGACGGCCAACGCCGATGAAGAGCGCTGCTTGCTGGTGTATCCGGAGCCCGAATGGGAGGCATTGAGGCCCCAGATCGAAGGCTTGCCCAACATGAGCAAGCCCGTCAAGCGTTTGCAGCGGCTGATGCTGGGTCATGCCACACCGCTTGAGCTGGATTCCGCCGGCCGCGTTCTGGTGCCGCCAACGCTGCGCAGCTACGCCCGACTGGAAAAGAAGCTCATGCTCATTGGTCAGGGTAAAAAGATGGAGCTCTGGAGCGAAGAGCGCTGGTTCGCCTGGCTGGATGAAGTAGACAATGAGGGCGAAATGCCCCCCGAAATGGAGGCCCTGTCGCTATGACCGTCGGGCGCAGAGAGGATCCGGCGGAGCAGTACCGCCACCGCTCTGTTCTGCTCGATTCCGCTGTAGAACTGCTGGTTACCGAGCCCGCTGGTCGATATGTCGACGGCACCTTTGGTCGCGGAGGCCACAGCAGGTTGATTCTTGGTCATCTCGATGCGTCCGGAGCGCTGCTGGGTATCGATAAGGACCCTCAGGCCATTGAATCGGCAAAAGGTCTGTCTGAAGAGGATGGGCGTTTTCGCGTTTTTCACGGCTCTTTCGCTCAGGTTGATCAGGCTATTGACCAGCAGGGTTGGAGCAATGTGCACGGAATCCTGCTGGATCTGGGTGTTTCATCGCCGCAGCTGGACGATGCAGAGCGCGGCTTCAGCTTCATGCGCAATGGCCCACTGGATATGAGAATGAATCCGGAACAGCCGCCAAGTGCTGCGCAATGGCTGGCGGAGGCGGACGAGCAGGACATTGCGAATGTGATCTTCCGGTACGGCGAGGAACGTTTCTCTCGTCGTATCGCGCGGCGGATAGTGGAACGCCGCAAAGAAAAAGCGCTGCAGACCACTCACGAGCTTGCTGAGCTGGTTGCAGCAGCCGTTCCCAAAAAGGAAAAGCACAAACATCCCGCGACCCGGACGTTCCAGGCCGTGCGGATCTTTATTAACCGGGAGCTGGAAGATCTTGAAGCCGGGCTGGAAGCTGCAGCCAATCGGCTTCTGCCCGGTGGTCGCCTGGTAGTGATCAGTTTTCACTCTCTGGAGGATCGGCTGGTCAAGCGTTTCATGAGGGATCTTGCCCGTGGCCCGCGTTTGCCAAAAGGCGTGCCGGTCACTGCGGAGCAGGAGGCGTCCGGGTTTCGGCTTGTCAGTAAAGCGCTGAAAGCGGATGAGGAAGAAGTAAATAACAATGTTCGCGCTCGAAGTGCCGTTATGCGGGTGCTCGAGCGCCTTTCTGTATCACATGGAAGTCAGGGGAGCGCGTAACGATGGGCGCAGTAGCAATAGAGCAGAAAACGAGAACCGCTGGACTTAATAAGCAGCGGGTAAGGGACGGCCTGTCGACTGCAGTGCGCCTGTCACGTCAGGTGTTTGTGGCTCTTCAGCAGCGCCAGGCCATTATCTCGATGGTGTTGGTGGCGTTGCTGCTGGTCTCTGCGCTGGGGGTGGTTGTCAGTGCTCATCAGAATCGGGAACTTTTTAATACGCTGTCTGAACTACAGGCGGAGCGGGATGGGTATCAGCGTGAGTGGAGTCAGCTCCTGCTTGAGCAGAGCGCTTTGAGTGCCTATGGCCGGGTGGAGCAACTGGCGTCCGAGCGATTCGGTATGTCTGCGCCTGGCAAAGAGGACGTCGTGTTGGTGCCGGTTATGGCGCCGCTTGTCGGTTCCCGATAGCAATAACAACCAGCCGGAAGGTGAGTGCAGTGTCCGAGAAAAGGAAGACAGGATTGGGACAAAGGCTGATCGCGGGGCTTAACGCCTGGCGATACGGCACTGTTCTGAGTGTTTTTCTGCTTGTCGTTGCCACGCTCGCCTGGCGTCTGGTGGACCTCCACGTGATTGATCAGGAATTTCTCAGTCAACAGGGGGATGTCAGAACAATCCGCGTTGAAAGGATTGATGCCCATCGGGGCGTTGTCACTGACCGATATGGCGAATCGCTTGCGGTCAGTACGCCGGTTCAGACGGTCTGGGCAAATCCTTCGGAGATTGCAGCCGACGATCCCAGGTTGACCGCAGTCGCCAGGCAATTGGGGCTTCGCGAGGGCGAGTTTCGCGCGCGCTTGCGAAAATACGCTGACCGGGAATTTATTTACCTGCGCCGCAAGGTCCAGCCGGAACTGGCCCGACAGGTTATGGATGTTGGCACGCCCGGCATCTACAGCCGCCAGGAATATCGCCGGTATTACCCGGCAGGCGAGGTCACGTCCCACTTGGTGGGCTTTACCAATATTGACGAGTTCGGCCAGGAGGGCATCGAGCTTGCCTACAATGATTGGCTGAGCGGCGAACGCGGTAAAAAGCGGGTGCTGAAGGATAACCGCGGCCGGGTTATTAAAGATCTCACGCTGATTCGTGATGCGAAGCCGGGGAAAAGCCTGGCATTGAGTATTGATCTTCGCTTGCAGTATCTGGCCTACCGGGAACTGAAGGCCGTTGTCAGTGCTCATAATGCAAGAGGCGGAACCCTGGTGATGCTGGATGTAGATTCCGGCGAGGTTCTGGCAATGGTGAATCAGGGCTCTTATAACCCTAACGACCGCAGCCAGCTAAGCGCTGATCGGATGCGCAATAAGGCCATCACTGACCTTTTTGAGCCCGGCTCAACAATGAAGCCCATTTCCATGGCGGCGGCGCTGGAGTCAGGCCGGTTCAAGGCTTCCGGCACGATTGATACGGCTCCCGGCTACAGACGTTTCGGGCGATTCACCATTCGTGACCACCGCAACTACGGTGTGATCAGTCTGACGGACGTGATTGCCAAGTCCAGCAACGTCGGCATCAGCAAAATTGCGACAGACCTGGGTGGCGATGCGATTCGCGATATGTATGCCCGCCTGGGTTTTGGCCAGCCGACCGGTATCGGATTCCCGGGCGAGGCCGTGGGCGTTCTTCCGGCCCCGCCGAAATGGCGGCCGGTAGAGGAAGCCACACTGTCTTACGGCTACGGCATGAGCGTGAACGCACTGCAGCTGGCTCAGGCCTATATGGTTCTGGCCAATGGTGGTACTCGATATCCGCTGAGTCTACTCAAAGTAGAGGAAAAGCCAGCCGGCCAGCGGGTGCTTTCAGAGAAAGTGGCATTCGATGTTCGGCAGATGTTGCGGGAAGTGGTTGAAAATGGCACCGGCAAGCGTGCCCAGCCTGGCTTCTATTCCGCCGGCGGCAAAACCGGAACGGTCCATCTGGTGGGCAAGGATGGTTATGAAGACAGTCAGTACAAGGCAATTTTTGCAGGGATGGCACCCATTGATGATCCAAGAATCGTCACGGTAGTGGCTGTTGATGCGCCCCAGTCCGGAGAATACTACGGCGGTGAAGTGGCCGCTCCGGTGTTTGCACGGGTAATGGGGGGCGCCCTCAGGCTGCTTAATGTCAAGCCAGAACTGGAACTGGGGCAGGCCAAGAGCGCTGAACCAGTGCCCGGTGAGCGGGGTTAGGGCTATGTGCATTACATCACTCAGTACGTTGCTCCAGGGGATTGCCGTTGTTCCCTCGGTGTTTGATGTGACCATTCACGGATTAACGACCGACAGCCGGAAAGTGTCAGCGGGTGACGCTTTCGTGGCGCTTTCTGGTACCCGGACACCTGCAGACCATTACCTGGGCGACGCCATCGCTGCTGGTGCAGCGGTGATTCTTCTGGAGGCGCCCCAGGCCGGAGAATGCGACGAAATTGAAGGCGTATTGGTCGTGCCGGTCGAAAATCTGAAAGCCAAGCTGGGCAAGATTGCCGATCGCTTTTTTGAGCACCCTTCCCAGCGGCTGCGGCTAATCGGCGTAACAGGCACAAATGGCAAAACTTCGGTATCCCATTTCATTGCGCGGCTGCTTCAGGGAACGGGCACGCCCTGCGGTGTGATCGGAACTCTGGGCTACGGTATGCCGGATGCCCTGCAGGAGGCATCCCACACTACGCCGGACGTGGTGCAGGTCAATAGGGTGTTGTCGCGAATTATCGCTCAGGGAGGCCGGGCTACAGCCATGGAGGTCTCCTCTCATGCGCTGGATCAGGGGCGAATTGATGGTCTGACAATGACCGGCGCCGTATTTACCAACCTGACCCGGGATCATCTGGACTATCACGGCTCAATGGAGGCATACGGCGCGGCCAAAGCGCAGTTGTTCGCCCGTGAGGAGCTTCACTTTGCCGTCATCAACTTTGACGATCCCTTCGGTCGCCAACTCTACGAGCAATTAGACGGCAAGTGTGACCGGGTTCGCTACAGCCTGCACGAAGCCCAGACCGAGCTCTGGCTGACGCAGATCGAACAGACCAATGGTGGTTTCTCGGCGTCCGTGGACGGTTTATGGGGCAATTTTGAGATTTCTGCCGCCATTCTCGGCAGCTTCAATGTCAGCAATTTACTGGCGGCCATGGCTGCGGTGCTGAGCCTTGGCGTGCCGGTTGAGCGCGTTCAGTCAGCGGTTGAGCGTCTGGTGCCACCGCCGGGAAGGCTGGAACCTTTTACTGGCGCTAATGGTGTGCGGGTGGTGGTGGATTACGCTCACACCGCGGACGCCCTCAATAATGCACTGTCGGCCCTGCGGCCCCATGTCAGCGGCCGGTTGATCTGTGTGTTCGGTTGCGGTGGCGACCGGGATTCCGGCAAGAGGCCGGAGATGGCGATCGAAGCCGAGCGTGGTGCAGATGTGGTTTTCGTGACCGATGACAATCCGCGCAGCGAAGATCCGTCGGTGATTACCGATCAGATACTGAAAGGTTTTAAGGCGCCGGAAAACATCACCGTGATTCATGAGCGCGCTGAGGCCATTCGTCAGGCGATTGCCATGGCTGAACCTGGCGATATCGTGTTGATTGCCGGAAAAGGTCACGAAGCCTGGCAGGAAGCGGCAGGCCAGCGCATGCCATTCAGTGATGCCGGGCAGGTTCGCCATGCGCTCTCGCTGAACGGAGGTGTCGCATGATGTCGTCTTTTGCGCTGAAGCAGGCTCTGGCCTGGGTCGGTGGCCAGCCGTCAGGGCCCTGGCAGGATGATGCCCGTTTTGAAAATGTCTCTACCGATACCCGGAATATTCGCCAGGGCGACCTGTTCGTGGCGATCCGCGGTGATAATTTTGACGGTCATCGCTTTATCGACGCGGCCCGCCAGTCTGGCGCGACAGCCGCCATTGTTGATCGTCCCGATAGACGTGTTGATCTGCCGCAGTTGGTGGTGAAAGACACCATCAACGCTCTGGCAGCAATGGCCGCCGGCAATCGTGAACTCAGCAGCGCCCGGTTTGTGGCGGTGACAGGAAGCAGCGGCAAAACCACCGTGCGGGAAATGGTTGCGGCGATTCTGGCGCAGATGGGCAAGACCCTCGCGACCGAAGGCAATCTGAATAATCACATTGGGGTGCCTCTTACGCTGTTCCGCCTGGCGCCGGAGCACAAGTATGCGGTCATAGAACTTGGCGCCAGTGGTCTGGGTGAGATTGCCCACACGGTCGCAATTGCAAGGCCTGACGTCGCCATTCTGACGAATGCCGGGCAGGCGCACCTCGAAGGGTTTGGCAGTTACGACAATATCGTTCAGGCCAAAGGCGAAATCATCAACGGGCTTTCTGCGAATGGCGTGGCCGTTCTGAATCTTGACGATCCGGCCTTTAACAAATGGCTAGAGCGTGCAGGCCAGCGCCGTGTTCGGTCAGTGTCCGGGCAGGGTCGGCCCGACGCGGATTTTCGTCCAACTGACGTGCAGGTAGACGGCCCCGAACTTCATTTTACGGCACAGGGGCCCAACGGCTGGCAGTGCGATATCCGGTTGTCGCTGCAGGGTGAGCACAATATCAGCAATGCTCTGATGGCGATCGCTGCAGCTCAGGCTGTCGGTGCGACCGACGACGCCATCCAGCGCGGACTTTTAGGTCTTCAGCCCTTTAAGGGCCGTTTGCAGACACTGAACCTGGCGCCCAAGTGGAAGTTGATTGATGACAGTTACAACGCCAACCCGGCCTCAATGACGGCGGCGATTAAGGTTCTGGCATCCCATCCGGGTTATCGCACGGCGGTGCTTGGTGCCATGGCGGAATTGGGAAAGGATGCAAAAGCAATGCACCGGGACGTAGGCGAGTTCGCCCGGGACCGGGGTATCGACAGGCTGCTGGTGGTGGGCGACGGCTGTGAAGGTTATGTCGAAGGTTTTGGTGCCACCACGGAGGTGTGTGCCAGCCACGATGACGCCGTGCGTCGTCTGTTCGAGCGCAGTGCTGATTCACAGACGGTGCTGGTCAAAGGTTCTCGCAGTTCTGCCATGGATCGCGTGGTTGAGGGAATAAAACAAAAGGTGGGTGACACATGCTGCTCTGGCTGACAGAGACTCTATCCCAATATTACTCGGCACTGACGGTGTTTCAGTACCTCACCCTCAGGGGTATTTTCGGAGTGCTGACGGCGCTGCTGATTTCACTGCTGATCGGCCCACTCATGATCCGCAAACTGAGCCAGTATCAGATCGGTCAGGCGATTCGGGACGATGGTCCGCAGACACATCTGAGCAAGGCTGGTACGCCTACCATGGGCGGCGCCCTTATTCTGATGGCTGTGAGTGTCAGCACGTTGCTGTGGGCAGATCTCGCCAATCGCTATGTCTGGGTCACTATTCTGGTCACCCTGCTGTTCGGTGCCATTGGCTGGGTGGATGATTATCGCAAGGTGGTAGAGCGTAATCCTCGCGGGCTGCCGGCCCGGTGGAAATATTTCTGGCAGTCATTGATTGGTGCAGTCGCCGCCATCGCACTGTTCTGGAGTTCGGCGCTGCCGCAGGAAACGTCTCTCTATGTGCCTTTCTTCAAAGACGTATCTTTTACGCTCGGGCCGGTTCTGTTTGTTCTGCTGAGCTACTTCGTAATCGTGGGCAGTAGCAACGCCGTCAATCTGACCGATGGTCTGGACGGACTGGCCATTATGCCAACGGTTATGGTGGCGGCAGCCCTGGGGATTTTTGCCTATGTGTCCGGCCACGCGCAGTTCGCCAACTACCTGCTGATCCCGCATTTGCCGGGCACCGGCGAGCTGATCGTGTTTTGCGGGGCGCTGGTCGGCGCGGGGCTTGGGTTCCTCTGGTTTAACACTTATCCCGCTCAGGTCTTCATGGGCGACGTGGGCGCACTGGCGCTGGGCGCCGCGCTGGGGGTTGTGGCGGTAATTGTCCGGCAGGAAATCGTACTTTTTATCATGGGCGGCGTGTTCGTCATGGAAACCGTGTCCGTGATCCTGCAGGTTGCATCGTTCCGGCTGACCGGTCGCCGGATTTTCCGGATGGCACCGCTGCATCATCATTTTGAACTGAAAGGGTGGCCGGAACCGCGGGTTATTGTGCGCTTCTGGGTTATCACCGTTGTACTCGTACTGGTTGGTCTTGCCAGCCTCAAGCTGAGATAGGGAAACGCAATCGCCATGGGTTTGATCGCTTCAGATCGCAGAACACTGGTTGTAGGGCTCGGTAATACCGGGCTCTCCTGCGTTCGCTATCTGTGTGAAAAAGGCCGCGAACTGGCCGTTGCAGACAGCAGGTCAGAGCCGCCGGGGCTGGAAGAGCTGCGTGAGCAGTATCCGGAGGTGCCCGTTTACCTTGGTGACTTCGATCCGGAGATCTTCGCCGGTTTCAATGAACTGGTGGTCAGCCCAGGCGTCAGCATAGCCGAGCCTGCGATCCGGTACGCGGCAGACAATGGCGCTTTGATTCGGGGTGATATCGATCTGTTTGCCGAAGCGGCTGATGCCCCGGTCATTGCCATCACAGGATCCAATGGCAAAACCACCGTGACCACGCTGGTCGGTGAGATGGCAAAAGCAGCCGGTCGCAAGGTGGCCGTCGGTGGCAATATCGGCACACCCGCGCTGGATCTGCTGGGCCAGGGCGCCGAGCTTTATGTGCTGGAACTGTCGAGTTTTCAGCTTGAAACCACCCGTGAGCTGAACGCGCTTGCGGCGACCGTACTGAATGTCTCCGATGATCACATGGACCGTTACGCCACCAAGATGGATTACTTTCAGGCAAAACAGCGGATTTTCAATGGTTGCCAGAACGCCATCGTCAACCTGGACGATGCCTTAAGCACGCCCATGGAGCGGGATAATCTGCGATTTATTTGCTTCGGTTTCCATCGGATCAACCCGGACACGTTCAGTACCCGGGATGACGAGCATGGAATCTGGATTACGTTTGGTTTCGACAACCTGCTGCTGGCGGACGAACTGGCTCTGCTTGGGCGCCACAACATCAGCAATGTGATGGCAGCGATTGGCCTGGGGCATGCGGCTGGCTTGCCGATGGATGTCATGTTGGAAACCGTCAAGAACTTCAAAGGGCTGCCCCATCGATGCGAATGGGTTCGCCGTTTTGAGGATGTTGATTATATCAACGATTCCAAAGGCACCAACGTCGGGGCCACCGTTGCAGCCATTCAGAGCCTTGTTCCGGCTCAGGGGAAAATTGTTCTGCTAGCGGGTGGTGATGGCAAAGGCGCTGATTTCTCGCCCCTGGCGGAGCCGGTCAGTGAGAACTGCCGTGCCGTGGTTCTGATCGGGACTGATGCCCAGCTTTTGGCAAGCGCGTTGGGCGACTCAGTGACCATTCATTTTAAAGAGTCCATGTCCGGCGCGGTGAAAACAGCGGCGAGTGTCGCCCATGCTGGCGACCGGGTGCTGCTGTCACCGGCCTGCGCGAGTTTCGATATGTTCCGCGATTACATGGATCGTGGCGATCAGTTCCGGCAACAGGTGGAGGGGCTATGACGCAGGCTGATATGACCCTAAACCAAAACAACGGCCTGTTCAGTGATCTCCGGCCACTGCCGTTGCTGATCATCAGTGCGGCAGCGTTGCTGGTGACGGGTATTGTGATGATTTCTTCAGCGTCCATGGATATAGCCGCTGAGACAGTCGGCAACAGTTATCACTACGTGATCCGCCAGCTCATTTTCGCCGGCATTGGTTGTGTGTTCGCGCTGGTTGCCGTGAATGTCCCGATTTCCTGGTGGGAACGCAGTGGCTGGCTGTTGCTGGGTGTTGGCCTGCTGTCTCTGCTGCTGGTGTTGACGCCTCTGGGGCACACCGTCAACGGGTCCACCCGCTGGATTCCGTTCGGCCTGTTCAACGTGCAGGTGTCGGAGGTAGCCAAGCTTTGCGTAATTGCCTATCTCGCGGGTTATGTGGTGCGCCGCCGCGAAGAATTGCTGAACACCTGGCCGGGGTTCCTCAAGCCTATTGCGGTGCTCGGGCTGGCGTCAGTGTTGCTGGTAATTGAACCGGACTTCGGCGCCGCAGTGGTATTGGTCGCCGCAGCCGCCGGAATGATTTTTCTCAGTGGTGTCCGGCTCAGTCGTTTCATGCCGCTGATCGGCGTGTTAGTCGTGCTTGGCGCAGCGCTGATTCTGACCCAGCCGTATCGGCTCAAGCGGGTTGTCAGCTACCTCGACCCCTGGAAAGACCAGTTCGACTCCGGCTATCAACTGACCCAGTCCCTGATTGCTTTTGGCCGCGGCGACTGGGCGGGTACGGGGCTGGGAAATTCGGTACAAAAACTGTTCTATTTGCCGGAAGCCCACACGGACTTCATCTTCGCCATCATCGCCGAAGAGTTCGGCCTGCTGGGTTCTCTGATCGTGCTTGGGCTATTCACGATTCTGGTGGTCTCCGGCTTCGTGATTGCCCGCAAGGCGGAGAAGGCTCAAATGCCTTTTGCGGCCTGTTTTTCCTACGGCATAACGCTGCTGATCGGGCTGCAGGCAAGCATCAATATGTCGGTAAGTACCGGGCTGCTGCCAACCAAAGGGCTGACTCTACCACTGGTCAGTTACGGCGGTTCCAGCCTGATGATTACCGCCATTTGCATTGGTGTGCTGGCCCGTGTGGATATGGAGCGTGCTGACCAGGAAAGAGCCAGAAACGTGTCCAAAGCCAGAGCAAAAAGCGGCGGAGGTGCTTCCTATGATTGATACCAAGCGCTTTCTGATGATGGCCGGTGGTACCGGTGGCCACGTCTTCCCGGCACTGGCAACCGCTCGAATGCTGCAGAGTAAAGGGCATGAAGTGTTCTGGCTGGGTTCCGCCGGTGGCATGGAAGAGCGCCTGATTGCTGATACCGATATCCCATTAACGGTGATTCAGGTTTCCGGGCTGCGGGGCAAGGGCAAGCTGGCCCTGCTGATGGCTCCCTTCCGGCTGATGCGGGCACTTGGGCAAGCGTTCACCGAAATGCGCCGGATCCGGCCGCAGTGCGTGGTCGGCATGGGCGGGTTTGTCACCGGGCCCGGAGGCGTCGCCGCCTGGTTGACCAAAACGCCGCTGGTGATACACGAACAAAACGCCATTGCCGGGCTGACCAATCGTTTGCTGGTGCGCTTTGCCAATACAGTGCTGGAGGCATTTCCGGGAAGCTTTGGGCAGAACGTGGTGACCCGCTGCACCGGCAACCCTGTGCGTCAGGATCTGGCAGCTTTGCCATCACCGGAGGATCGGCTGGCGGGACGGTCCGGTGCTCTGCGATTGCTTGTGGTGGGTGGCAGTCTTGGCGCCCGGATTTTCAACGAGATGGTTCCGGAAGCTCTGGCCCTGATGCCGGAAGACAGCAGGCCAACGGTTCGTCATCAGTGCGGCGAAAAGCATCTGGAGGCAGCCCGGGCGGCTTATGGGAATCACCAGGTAGACGCCAGTGTGCAGCCTTTCATTGAGGATATGGCAGAGGCTTATGAGTGGGCGGACGTAGTGGTTTGCCGCTCCGGCGCACTGACGGTATCGGAGCTCTGTGTGGCAGGCGTGGGTGCGGTTCTGGTGCCTTTCCCCCATGCGGTTGACGACCATCAGACCCAGAACGCCCAGCAGATGGTGAAAGCCGGGGGCGCCATTCTGATCCCACAGCCGAGACTGACGGCGGAAACGCTGGCGCAAACCCTGTCGGGGCTGGCGCAGAACCGAAACCGAATTCTTGACATGGCGACCGCGGCGAAATCGCTGGCTCGCCCTGACGCGACGGAGAGAGTAGTGAATTACTGTCTGGAGGCTGCCAATGGTTGAGCCGATGAATCCACCGCTGGTGTACCAGGTGCCCGAGATGCGTCGCATACGGAATATCCATTTCGTAGGCATCGGTGGCGCGGGCATGAGTGGTATTGCCGAAGTACTGAAAAACCAGGGCTATGATGTATCCGGTTCGGATATTCGCGAAGGCGCGGTCACCGATCGCCTCAAAGCCATGGGTGTGACCGTGTTTATCGGACACCGGGAAGAGAACAGCGCGACCGCCGACGTGGTGGTTGTGTCCTCTGCGGTCAGCAACGATAACCCGGAAGTGTCTGCTGCCCGAAGCCGACGCGTGCCCATTGTGCCCCGGGCGGAAATGCTCGCCGAAATCATGCGGTATCGTCACGGTATCGCCGTGGCCGGTACCCACGGCAAGACCACCACCACCAGCCTTATCGCATCGGTTTTGGGGGAAGCAGGTCTTGATCCCACCTTTGTGATTGGTGGCAAGCTCAATAGTGCCGGCACCAACGCCCAGCTCGGCGGTTCCCGATACCTGGTGGCAGAGGCCGATGAAAGCGATGCGTCCTTCCTGCACCTGACGCCGGTCATCTCGGTTGTTACCAATATCGAAGCCGATCACATGGACACCTACGGTGGCGATGTCGGCCGCCTGAAACAGACGTTTGTCGAGTTTCTTCACAATCTGCCTTTTTACGGTGTGGCGGTGATGTGTGTGGACGACGACTACGTGCAGGAAATTATGCCCCGGATCTCCCGGGCGATTATCACCTACGGAATTGATAATCCGGAGGCCGACTACCGTGGCGAAGACATTGTGTCAGATGGTTTGCGTACCCGGTTCGTGGTCCGCCGCCCCGGCGGCCGGAGCGATCTGAACGTTGAGCTTAAAATGCCGGGCCGTCACAACGTCCTCAATGCACTGGCAGCCATTGCGGTGGCCACAGATGAGGGTGTTGATGATGCTGCCATCTGTCGCGGTTTGGCCGGCTTTGCAGGCGTGGGTCGTCGTTTTCAGGTGTACGGTGATTACCAGACCCGGAAAGGCACTGTCACGATGGTGGACGACTACGGCCATCATCCCACCGAAGTGGAAGCGGTGATTCGTGCGGCCCGGGATGCCTGGCCCGGTCGTCGGCTGGTCATGCTGTATCAGCCCCATCGCTACTCCAGAACCAGAGATCTTTACGAAGACTTCGTCCGGGTGTTGTCCGAAGTGGATGCTTTGCTCCTGATGAACGTGTATTCCGCCGGTGAACCTGCGATTCCGGGTGCCGACAGTCGTGCCCTGTGTCGCAGCATCCGCCAACGAGGCAATGTAGAGCCCATCTTTGTTGAAGATGACAGTGAAATTGAGCATCTGCTGGGCAACGCTCTGCAGGACGGCGACCTGCTGATCACTCAGGGCGCTGGCGATATTGGCGGCGTTGCCGCCAGGCTTGGCGCAGCGGGGGTGATATCAGATGAGTGATTCCCGACGTATGGATATCCCGGCTTATCAGGCGGACCCGGCTACAGTCAGCGCCCTCGGGCGGGTGGCCGTATTCATGGGCGGTGATTCGGCGGAGCGGGCGGTGTCGCTGAAAAGCGGGCAGGCGGTGCTGTCTGCACTGCTGTCTGCGGGTGTGGATGCCTACACCGTTGATGTTCAGGGCTGCTTGCTCCGAACTGTTGATAATCCGGAATTTGATCGTGTCTTTATTGCACTGCACGGGCGCGGCGGCGAGGACGGAACGATTCAGGCGATTCTTTCCCAGGCGGGCATTCCGTTCACCGGCAGCGAAATGATGGCATCGGCGCTGGCGATGGACAAACTGCGCACCAAATATGTGCTGGAAGGCTGCAACCTTCCCACACCCCGCTTTTGTGCCATGGGGTCTGAGGACGAGGCCGAAAAAATTCTGCAGACACTGCGGCCACCGCTGAGTGTGAAGCCGTCCCATGAAGGCTCAAGCATTGGTATCCGTAAGGTTCAGAACCGTGATGAGCTGGTGTCTGCTTATCAGGAAGCAGCGGCGCTGGATCCACTGGTGTTGGTGGAAGAGTGGATTGAAGGCCCGGAATTTACCGTCAGCATTCTTCAGGACCGGGCGCTGCCAGCCATCGGCCTGAGCACAGATCATGTGTTTTACGATTATGACGCCAAGTATCTGACCCACGACACACGCTACCAGATTCCCTGCGGGCTTGATCCGGATGCCGAGCTCCGCCTTCAGAATCTTGCACTTGAAGCATTTCGCGTATTGGGCTGCCGGACCTGGGGGCGGGTCGACATCATGCAGGACGCTGCTGGCGAATTCTGGCTTTTGGAAGTCAATACCGTGCCAGGTATGACCGATCACAGCCTGGTGCCCATGGCAGCCCAAGCTGCCGGCATCAGTTTTGAAGAACTGGTTGTCCGCATTCTCCAGGATACTCTCCAGGGCAACGTCCAGGACACTCCCCAGGGCGCTCTCCAGAGCACTATCCAAGACACGTGGGAGGCAAGGGATGTTTGACCAGATCCTGATCAAGAGCCGCCCGATACCGTCAGAGCCGCCGAAGCGGCGAGGCGCGACCTCGTTGGGGACGGAGCCGAGCCGCTTCCGGTTGTTGGGCGCGATTCTGGCGGCGGTGCCCTGGAGTCAGGTCGTGATTGGGGCAGGTGTTGTCCTGCTGGCGGCTCTGGTGCCCTGGGGGACGGGTCAAGTACTGAACGCGATGGACCGCCAGGTAATGGCGATTGATATAACCGGTGATCTGGTAGGTGAGAACCGTGTCGCGCTGGAGCGCAGCGCCGGACAATGGGTCGGGCGCAGTTTCTTCGCCACCAATCTGTCAGACGTGAAAGACAAGCTTGAACAGCGTCCCTGGGTTGAGTCTGCAGCTGTCAGACGTGTTTGGCCGGATCGACTGGCGATCGAGGTTCGCGAAAGGAAGCCATTGGCTTATTGGAGTGATGGTCGACTGGTGAGCCGCTCTGGCGAGGTATTTGCGCCGTCCAATCCGGAAGTGGCGGGAAAATTGCCATTGTTGTCCGGTCCGGATGAGCGGGTTATGGAGGTGATTCGCATGGCCCGGACCATGTCCGACACCCTGGCGGAGCATAGCCTCGGTTTTGCGGGGTTGAGCCTGGAACAACGTGGGGCCTGGACCCTGACACTGTCTAACGGCATCGAAGTGGTGCTGGGTCGGGATCAGGTTACCGAGCGCTTTGAACGGTTTGTGACCGTGTACCAGGAACGGCTGGTGTCGCGGGCAAGTGACGTTAAACGTGTGGACGCCCGCTACAGCAATGGTGTGGCGGTGAAATGGAAGCCGGATGCAGCAGCGTCCGGGAAAAACACATAGAAATGATAAATTCAGACCTACGGTTTGGTGGTACGCATGTCATCGGTTGAAACGGAAAACATGATTGTCGGCCTTGATATCGGAACTTCGAAAGTTGTTGCGATCGTCGGCAAACGCAAAATGGATGGGACCATCGAAGTGGTGGGCATCGGGTCGCACCCGTCCCGTGGGCTCAAGCGCGGTGTCGTCGTCAATATCGAGACCACCGTTCAGGCCATACAGCGAGCGGTGGAAGAGGCAGAGTTGATGGCAGGCTGCCGGATTCACTCGGTTTACGCCGGTATCGCTGGTAGCCACATCAAAAGCCTGAACTCCCACGGCATTGTGGCGATCCGCGACCGCGAAGTGACTCAGGCGGATATCGACCGGGTAATCGACGCGGCCCAGGCAGTCGCGATACCGGCAGATCAAAAGATTCTGCACATCCTGCCACAGGAGTTTGTGATAGATAGCCAGGAAGGCATCAAGGAGCCCATGGGTATGTCCGGTGTTCGCCTGGAAGCCAAAGTGCATCTGGTGACCTGCGCCGTAAACGCAGCCCAGAACATCGAAAAGTGCGTGAAGCGCTGCGGGCTGGAAGTGGACGACATCATTCTGGAACAGCTGGCTTCCAGCCACGCCGTTCTGACAGAAGACGAAAAAGAGCTGGGCGTCTGTGTGGTGGATATTGGCGGCGGCACCACAGACATTGCCGTGTTCACCGGCGGTGCCATTCGCCACACGTCGGTCATTCCGATTGCCGGTGATCAGGTCACCAACGACATCGCCATGGCTCTGCGCACACCGACCCAGAATGCTGAAGAGATCAAGATCAAGTACGCCTGCGCCCTGACACAGCTGGCCGGAGCGGACGAAACCATCAAGGTGCCCAGTGTCGGCGACCGGCCGCCACGGGACCTTTCCCGTCAGGCCCTGGCCGAGGTGGTCGAGCCACGTTACGAAGAGCTGTTCACACTGGTGCAGTCGGAATTGCGACGTTCGGGATTCGAAGATCTGATCCCGGCGGGCATCGTGATTACGGGCGGCTCCTCGACCATGGAAGGCGTGGTAGAGCTGGCCGAAGAAATCTTCCACATGCCGGTAAGGCTGGCCTGTCCGCAGGCGGTCTCCGGCATGACGGAAGTGGTCAACAACCCGATTTACGCCACGGGCGTCGGGTTGCTGATCCATGGCTTCCGCCAGATGGATCTTGGCAGGGCGCCGGCAATGAAGGGTGAAGATGCACCCTCACTGCTGCAACGCATCAAGAGTTGGTTTACCGGTCACTTCTGACGGTTTGCCATAAAAACAAAAATGAAGGTTCTCGATCATCAAAATCTCGAAAATCGGTTTTAAAGAAAGCCGATAAACCGCACGAAGGAGTAGGGGAATGTTTGAACTCGTCGATAATGTCCAGCAAAGCGCTGTCATTAAAGTAGTGGGTGTTGGTGGTGGTGGCGGCAATGCCGTTCGCCACATGCTCAACAGTGATGTCGAAGGTGTGGATTTCATCTGCGCCAACACAGACGCCCAGGCGTTGGCGGACCTTGATGCCCGTCAGATCATCCAGCTGGGTGGCAACATCACCAAGGGTCTTGGTGCTGGCGCCAATCCGGAGGTGGGCCGACAGTCCGCAATGGAAGACCGTGACCGGATTGCCGAAGCGCTCAAAGGCGCCGACATGGTGTTCATTACCGCAGGCATGGGTGGTGGTACCGGAACCGGTGCTGCGCCCGTGGTCGCCGAAGTGGCCCGTGAAATGGGTATTCTGACAGTGGCGGTGGTCACTAAGCCGTTCATGTTTGAAGGTAACAAGCGCATGAGCGTGGCGGAAGCGGGCCTGAAAGAGCTCGCGGAAACCGTCGACTCGCTGATCACTATTCCGAACGAGAAGCTGCTTGCCGTGATGGGCAAGAAAACCAGTCTTCTGGATGCGTTCGGCTCTGCTAATGATGTACTGCTTGGTGCCGTTCAGGGCATCGCTGATCTGATTACCCGCAACGGCATGATCAACGTCGACTTTGCCGACGTCAAAACCGTGATGTCCGAGATGGGCAACGCGATGATGGGCACTGCCCGCGCGACGGGTGAAAACCGTGCCCGGGAAGCCGCCGAAGCCGCGATTCGCAGCCCGCTGCTGGAGGATATCAACCTTCAGGGTGCCAAGGGTATTCTGGTCAACATCACCGCCGGCATGGACCTCAACCTGGGCGAATTTTCCGAGGTTGGCGACATTGTGCGTGAATTCGCGTCTGACTCGGCGACCGTGGTCGTGGGAACGGTTATCGATCCGGAAATGACCGATGAGCTGAAGGTAACGGTTGTTGCCACCGGCCTGGGCGGCGATCGTGAGAAGCCCACCAAAGTGGTGGACAACTCCCGTACCCTGGACGGCACAACGGATTACAATCAGCTGGATCGGCCGGCCGTGCTGCGCCGTCGCGCTGTTGCTCGCGGCAATGTGGCGATCGATCAGAGTAAGGAAAACCAGGAGCAGGGTGTCGACTATCTCGATATTCCCGCATTCCTTCGTCGCCAGGCCGATTGATAGAATCTTGCAATCGAAGATTAGTGTGAATCTAATTCGCCTAAATGATGTATGCAAGCTAACTGTCAGTGGTTGAATGCTTGAGCCAGACGTTTTCTTAAAACTGGTTAAATGGTATTCAGTTTGGCTTTCTGATATTGTTCTGGGATAGTTTTGCCCGAATAATATCGCTTTTTTGTGACGGAAATATGTACCGATGATCAGACAACGGACACTTAAAAACACCATCCGCGCCACCGGTGTTGGTCTTCACTCAGGAGAAAAAGTTTACCTGACCCTGAAACCCGCGCCGGTAGAAACCGGAATTGTTTTCCGCCGTACTGACCTCGACCCTGTGGTCGAGATTCAGGCTCGCGCGGAAAACGTGGGTGAGACCATGCTCTCGACGACACTGCTGAAAGACGGTGTCCGGGTTGCAACAGTGGAGCATTTGTTGTCAGCCATGGCTGGTCTCGGGATCGATAACTGCTACGTGGAACTGAGCGCAGCGGAAGTGCCCATTATGGACGGCTCTGCCGGGCCTTTTGTGTTCCTTCTGCAGTCAGCGGGCATCGCTGAACAGGACGCGGCCAAGAAGTTTATCCGCATAAAGCGCGAAGTCACGGTCGAAGAAGATGGCAAAATGGCTACTTTGCTGCCCTTTGAAGGGTTCAAGGTGAGCTTCGGCATCGACTTCGACCATCCGGTGTTCAAAGGCCGTGCGCAGACGGCAACGGTCGACTTCTCAAGCACATCGTTTGTGAAGGAAGTCAGCCGGGCCCGCACTTTCGGTTTCATGCGTGACATCGAGCAGTTGCGTGCAATGAACCTGGCGCTGGGCGGCAGTGTTGATAACGCCATCGTGGTCGACGACTACAAAATCCTTAACGAGGACGGTCTTCGGTACGAGGACGAATTCGTCAAACACAAGGTACTGGACGCCATTGGCGACCTTTATCAACTGGGCAACAGCCTGATTGGCGAATTCCGTGGCATAAAATCCGGTCACGACCTGAACAACAAACTGCTGCGTAAGCTCAAGGCTGAAGAGGATGCGTGGGAAGTAGTTACCTTTGACGACGAGGCCGCTGCTCCGATTTCCTATATGAAACCTGTGCTGGCAGCGGGCTGAAGCCGGATGCTTTAGTCCCTGACGTGGCTCGCGAGTTTTTCGAGAACCTCGCGTAATGATTGATCCTTCGTGTGCCCGGCTTCCTCTCTAAGGAGCCGGGCATTCTCGTTGCTGAGGGGGGTGATTTTCGTGACGGGCCGTTCGCTGAAACGCGTTGGCTGCACCTTCACTTTCAGTTTCCAGACAAATCGGAAGAGCTCGTATTCACGCACCGCGACCATAATATCGTGCTGCCGAAAACGAATCTGACTCGCTTTTGCGGCGGTATCCGTTGCAATGACCAGTTCGCCCTCTTTGCAGCTTACAAATCGGCTTCCCTGAGCCAGACTGTTTGGCAGGGCAGCGATAACCTGTTGTTCTGCCTCAGCATGCTGGCTCGCCTTCGCCATCAGTTCCCGCAGTGTCGAGGCGCGGCTGAAACTGTCGGGAGTCAGTTGCAAATCACTCTTTTTTTTCATGTCAATTAGCAGCTCTCGACGGCAGCGTTAACGTTTGGTTACAATTAGGAACGGTTAAACAGCATTGCCTGTATTACACTCGTTTTACATTGTCCGGCGTGTGTATGTCTACGGGCAGCTGCTACTTCAATTGAACGTAGTTGTTGCAAAGGATGGCACGCGCGTTTTCGGACGCGGTCACTGCTGCCCATGATTGAGTTATCGGAGAGAGCCTCCGCACACTTAATTACGAGATGGGCAAAGGATGCTTTGGCAGGGCCGGTCGGATAACTCTGGGCGCAACACTACAGGAAAAGGTTGCGTTCGTTATGACATCAGATAGTTCTATGAATATAATTCTTGTTGGCAAAGGCCACGGAAAGTCCCGTGCAGTTCCCATCAATCTGCCGATTGCCCTGGGCCTATTGTTTTTTGTGCTCGGATTGTTCGCAGTTGCCGCCTGGTCCGGGTACCGGATGGCATTAAGTGAAGCGAAAGCCGAGCAGCCGAGGGAATCCCGGCTCGTTGCCCACTGGCAAACAAAGCTTGAGGCCCAGAAATTGGAGCTTGCTCAGGTTCGCCAGAACGTGCGACAGCAGGTAGATGCACTCACGCTTCGCCTGGGGGACATGCAGGGTCGCCTGCTGCGCCTGGACGCTCTGGGGCAGCGCTTTGTCGAAACCGGTGTCGTGTCCAGCGATGAGTTCGATTTCAGCCAGCCTGCGGCTGTGGGTGGTCCCGAAGATGGCATGAGCGGGGATTCGTTCACAGCACCTCAGTTGACCGACATGATCGATAGCCTGGCTCACCGCATTGAAGACCGGGAACACCAGTTACGCATGCTGGAGATCGTCTCGTCCCAGAAAAAGCTCGAACATGAGCTGTATGTAGAAGGACGTCCCATTACCTGGGGTTGGTTGTCATCCAAGTTCGGGTATCGTTCTGATCCCTTCACCGGCAAACGCACCTGGCATAATGGTGTTGACCTTGCCGGTCGGGACGGCAGCGACATCATCTCGGTAGCTGGCGGCGTGGTGACCTTTGCCGGCGAGCGCTACGGCTACGGCAATCTGGTGGAAGTTGATCACGGTGACGGGCTCAGAACGCGCTATGCCCATGCCAAGACGGTCAAGACCAAAGTGGGTGAGGTTGTTCAGAAAGGCCAAGTACTGGCCGCCATGGGCAGCACTGGCCGCTCGACCGGCCCTCACGTGCACTTCGAAGTTCTGCAGAACGGCAAAGCCAAAAACCCCGAAACTTATATCCGTCGCGCCAGCCGCTGACCTGTTATTTCCCGACGGGGCCGCTGCGCCCCGCTGCATTCACCTGTTTCAGGGCGTTGAGTCAAGTCGGGCTTCTGTGAGGCTCACCTTTTGAACTCTCGTGAAATAAGGTTAGAATGCCGCTTCCTCCGGTCAATCAAAGAAGCAGTGGTCTATGTTCACGAAGCTTGCAACAAAGATGTTTGGCAGTAAGAACGCCAGAGAAATCAAGCGTATGCGTAAAACAGTCTTGCGCATCAACGAACTTGAAGAACAGTATGGCAATCTGTCCGATACCGAGTTGCAAGGTAAGACCGCTGAATTCCGGCGCCGGTACGAAGAAGGGGAAACCCTTGACGAGCTGCTGCCTGAAGCTTTCGCAACGGCCAGAGAGGGCAGCCGCCGCGTCATGGGCATGCGCCATTACGACGTGCAGATGGTCGGTGGTATTACCCTGCACGAAGGCCGCATTGCCGAGATGAAAACCGGTGAAGGTAAAACCCTGGTGGCCACTCTGGCGTTCTATCTTAATGCGTTGACTGGAAAGGGTGTTCACCTGGTGACGGTCAACGACTATCTGGCCCGCCGTGACGCTGAATGGATGGGCAAACTGTATCGTTTTCTCGGTCTGCAGGTGGGCGTGGTCGTCGCCGGCCAGCCTCAAGAGGAAAAGCGCGCCGCCTACCAGGCGGATATCATCTACGGTACCAATAACGAGTTTGGCTTTGACTATCTGCGCGACAACATGGCATTCAGCACCGAAGACAAAGTGCAGCGCAGCCTGCACTTTGCCATCGTTGACGAAGTCGATTCCATTCTGATCGATGAAGCGCGTACGCCGCTGATCATTTCCGGTGCTGCTGAAGACAGCTCGAAACTCTATCGCGCCATCAACGAGCTGGTGCCAAAGCTCAGAAAGGGTGAGGTCAGCGAAGAAGACGAAGGTGAGCCGGAAGGCGATTTCACCATTGACGAAAAATCCCGCCAGGCGGAACTGACCGAAGCAGGCCATGAACATGTTGAAGAATTGCTGCTGGGCATGGAACTGCTGCGCGAAGGCGAAAGCCTATACTCCGCCGCCAACCTGAGCCTGGTTCACCACGTGCACTCGGCGCTTCGTGCCCATCACCTGTTCCAGAAGGACGTTGACTATATCGTTCAGGGGGACCAGGTGGTCATTGTTGACGAACACACCGGGCGTTCCATGCCCGGGCGTCGCTGGAGCGAAGGCCTGCATCAGGCCATTGAAGCAAAAGAAGGCCTGCGCATTCAGGCCGAGAGCCAGACCCTGGCGTCGACGACCTTCCAGAATTACTTCCGCCTTTACGGCAAACTGGCCGGCATGACCGGTACCGCAGATACAGAGGCCTTCGAATTCCGCCAGATCTACGGCCTGGACGTGGTGGTTATCCCGCCCAATAAGCCTATCCAGCGGATTGATTACAACGACCTTATCTATCTGACGCAGGAAGAGAAGTTTCACGCGATCATTGACGAGATCAAGGATGTTATGGCGGAAGGTCGCCCAATTCTTGTGGGTACCGCGTCCATTGAAGCTTCGGAACTGCTCGCGATGCTGCTGAAAAAGGCCCGAATTGAGCACAAGATCCTGAACGCCAAGCAGCACGAAAGTGAAGCACAGATCATCGCGCAGGCTGGTCGGCCCGGTGCCGTCACCATCGCCACCAACATGGCGGGCCGTGGTACCGATATTGTGCTTGGCGGCAACTGGGAATTTGAAGTGGCGGGCATTGAGAATCCCTCGGAAGAAGAGGTTGCCCGTATCAAAGCCGAGTGGACCGAGCGTCACAATCAGGTGGTGGAAGCCGGTGGCCTGCATATTATCGGCACCGAGCGCCACGAATCGCGGCGTATCGATAACCAGTTGCGAGGCCGTGCGGGCCGTCAGGGCGACCCCGGTTCGTCACGTTTCTTCCTTTCGCTGGAAGATAACCTCATGCGGATCTTCGCGCCGGATCGGGTCAAGAGCCTGATGCAGGCGATGGGCATGCAGAAGGGCGAAGCCATCGAGCACCGGATGGTGACCAACGCCATTGAAAAATCCCAGCGCAAAGTGGAAGGCCGCAACTTTGATATGCGCAAAACCCTGCTGGAATACGACGACGTGGCTAACGATCAGCGCTCGGTTATTTACGACCAGCGTAATGAAGTGATGGGCTCTGATGACGTTTCCGATATGGTGAAAACCATCCGCGAAGACGTGGTTGATCAGCTGACCAACGAATTCATTCCGCCGCAAAGCATGGTCGAGCAGTGGGATGTTGCCGGGCTTGAGAGTCATCTGCAATCAGAACTGGCTATCGATCTGCCGATCAAGCAATGGCTGGAAGAGGACTCGAAGCTTCACGAGGAAAGCCTTCGCCAGCGCATTCTTGATGAGGTTGTTGCTGGCTATGAAGCCAAGGAAGAAATGGCAGGCTCTGAGCCGATGCGAAAATTCGAGAAGCAGGTGTTCCTGCAGGTTCTCGATACCCTCTGGAAAGAACACCTGTCCAATATGGACCATCTGCGCCGGGGCATTCATCTGCGTGGTTACGCGCAGAAGAATCCCAAGCAGGAATTTAAGCGTGAAGCGTTCAATCTGTTCGAGACTATGCTCGATACCATGAAGCGGGACGTGGTTCGGGTGGTTTCCCGTGTGAAAGTGCAGAGTCGCGAAGAGATGGAAGAAGTCGAACGGCGCCGCAAGGAAGAACTTGAGCGTGAACTGGCCCAGGCCAGGCTGCAGCATGACGAAACCAGCGCCACTGCAGCAGCGGGTGATGAGGGCGGTTCAGCCCAGCCTCAGGGCACGCCAGACACCTTTGTGCGGGAAGGCCGCAAGGTAGGCAGGAATGAGCCCTGCCCGTGTGGGTCCGGCAAGAAGTATAAGCAGTGTCATGGCAAGGTTAGCTGACCAGAGTCGCAATAATCGGTTACTGGCACAGTGAATCAATGGCCCGCATCTGATCCAATCAGGCTGCGGGCTTTTCATTTTATGACTTTGTATAGCTTTTTTATAACTACAGGAGAGCGAGCATGGCTGTGGGCCCTGGAGCCTTACCTCAGTTTTTTCCGGTCAAGGGTGTAAAAACAGGCATTGCCAGCGCAGGCATCAAAAAGCCGGGCAAAAAGGACCTGGTGCTGTTCGAGCTGGCACCCGGCAGCCGCGTCGCAGGCATTTTCACTCAAAACCAGTTTTGCGCGGCGCCAGTGCATGTTGCCCGTCGTCACCTGAAGGCCGGCGAGCCACGCTATTTGCTGATCAACACCGGCAATGCCAATGCTGGCACTGGCGAGCGCGGCATGGGAGATGCCATCGCCTGCTGTAACGCGCTTGCAGAAAAAGCCGGAGTTGACCCCGAGGCCGTGCTGCCGTTTTCCACCGGCGTCATCGGCGAGCCCCTGCCTGCCGGGAAAATTATTGACGCGCTGCCGCAGCTTCTGGCTGGCACGGCCGAAGACCGCTGGGCAGAGGCCGCGTCTGGCATCATGACCACTGACACCCGCCCCAAGGGTTCATCGCGGCAGGTACGCCTGGGTGAACATCTGGTGACGATATCCGGAATCAGCAAAGGTGCGGGCATGATCCGGCCCAATATGGCGACCATGCTGGGCTTTATCGCCACCGATGCGAAGCTGACGCCGGACTTGTTGTCGCAATGGTCCGCAGAGTTGGGCGAGCAGTCTTTCAACCGAATCACCATCGATGGTGATACCTCCACGAACGATGCCTGCATGCTGATGGCGACGGGGCAGTACGGTGGGCCGGAAATTACCACCGACAGCCCGTTCGCAGCAGAACTGAAAACCGCATTGCAGGAGGTGTATCTGGAACTGGCCCACGCGATTGTTCGTGACGGCGAAGGTGCCACCAAGTTCGTCACGATCGAAGTCAGCCAGGCAGCCTCGGTTCAGGAAGCCCTGGATGTGGCCTATACGGTGGCGCATTCACCGCTGGTAAAGACCGCGCTTTTCGCTTCGGACCCGAACTGGGGTCGCATCCTGGCCGCTGTGGGCCGCGCAGGGGTCGAGGGTCTCGATTTGCAGGCGCTGGAAATTTTCCTGGGAGACGTGTGCCTGGTGCGTCAGGGTGGTCGCGCTGAGGACTACAGCGAGGCGCGAGGCCAGGCGATCATGGATCGGGAGGAGATTACCATCCACATTGATCTGAAGCGGGGCGAGGTGTCAGAGCGGGTCTGGACCTGTGACTTCTCCCACGATTACGTCACCATCAACGCCGCGTATCGCACCTGACTGTGGTTCCTGACTACGGGGTTCCTGACTATGGTTGATGAGTCGTCCGCTGCGCCTGTTATTCATGTGGCGGTTGGGGTTATTCGCCAGGGCGGCCGGGTGCTGATCGCCCGCCGCCCCGATCATGTTCATCAGGGTGGCCTTCTGGAGTTCCCCGGCGGCAAAGTGGAGCCTGGCGAGGCTGTTCAGGATGCCCTGGTACGGGAAATTCAGGAAGAAACTGGCCTGAGTATTTCGGCATCAAGCCTGCAGCCATTGATTGGTATCCGGCACGATTACGGCGATAAATGTGTGTTCCTGGATGTTTGGGAGGCGGCCAGTTGCGACGGTGAGCCCGAGGGCATAGAGGGGCAGTCCGTCGAATGGCGTAATCCGCTGGATCTTGCGGACAAAGACTTTCCTGCAGCGAACCGACCGATCATTCGCGCCCTGCGCCTGCCACGGCGCTACGCCATCACTGGCAAGGCCTGTGGCCCCGGTGACTACCTGCAAAGGCTGAAACAGTCGTTGTCTGCCAGCGGCCAGAATCTGTGCCTTCTGCGCGCACCGGAACTGGATCAGGTGCAATACTGTGAGCTGGTGTCGGAGGCGATCAGACCGGCTGACTGGAATCGTGGTGTGCAGTGGATGCTTCACGGCGCCGCATCCCGGGTGCAGGATTTCCCGGATGCTGCAGGGCTGCACATGCCTTGGCGTGAAGCCCGGCGGCACAGCAGCCGTCCAATTGATGCCCGCTATCTCCTCGCTGTCTCCTGCCATAACGCTCAGGAAATCCAGCACGCGATTCGACTGAAGGCGGATTTTATTACATTAGGGCCCGTGAAGCCGACGAATTCTCATCCGGACACGGCCCCGCTCGGCTGTGACGAATTCCGTGCTCTGGTTGCCCAGGCGCCGGTTGTGGTTTACGGCCTTGGTGGTCTTGATACTGGCGACGAGCAGGAGATGATCGCGTGCGGTGCGCAGGGTGTAGCCGGTATCCGCTATTGGTGGCCCGGGTCTGAGTTCAAATGATGAATTTCGGAGAATGACATGAGTAAACTGACGCATCTGGACGACAAAGGCGAAGCGCGCATGGTGGATGTGGGCTCCAAATCGGTCACCGAGCGCGAGGCCCGGGCCGAGGGCGTGATAAGAATGTCGCCGCAAACGCTGGCCATGATTGTTGACGGTGAACATCCCAAGGGCGATGTGCTCGCTGTAGCGCGAGTCGCCGGCATTATGGCCGCCAAGAAAACCCACGACCTGATTCCGCTTTGCCATTCGCTCAACCTGTCCTCCGTGAAGGTGGAGCTGACGCCCGGGGAAGACGGTCAGTCCATAAGGGTGCACTCCCGGTGCAAGCTCTCCGGCCAGACCGGCGTTGAAATGGAGGCGCTGACGGCGGTCAGCGTGGCGGCACTCACACTCTATGATATGTGTAAGGCCGTTGACCGGGGCATGGTGATTGACGGTGTTCGTCTGCTGGAGAAGAAAGGCGGACGCAGCGGACACTGGTCTGCTTCTGACTCACCTTCGTAATCCTGTGTGTCACCCAGATCAGAGGAAAGGGCAGTGCGGAGACTACGTCAGGAGGATGGCCCCGTGATAGAATGCGCGGCTCGTTTGACCGAACCACGAGGAAACATTGTGGCTGTTCGTTATATCCAGACTTGTCGGCTACCGACACCGTTTGGTGTGTTTGACATGCACGGCTTCGAAGAGCCGGACACCGGTAAAGAGCACATTGCCCTGACGTTGGGTGATCTGGACAGCCCTGAACCCATGCTGGCGCGGACACACTCGGAATGTCTCACGGGCGATGCGCTCTACAGCATGCGATGTGACTGCGGCTATCAGCTTGAAGAAGCGTTGCGAAGCATTGCGAGGGAGGGCCGGGGCGTTTTGATGTATCTGCGTCAGGAAGGGCGGGGTATCGGCCTGCTGAACAAGATTCGCGCCTACAATCTGCAGGATCAGGGAGCGGATACGGTCGAGGCGAACGAGCAACTGGGATTTGCAGCGGATCTTCGGGATTATGGTATGTGCCGGGACATGCTGGAACACCTGAACATCCATAGCCTTAAACTGATGACCAACAATCCCCGCAAAGTGGATGCTCTGACCGCGCTTGGCATCGAGATCTCAGAGCGAGTGCCGCTGCATGTCGGCCGCAACCCCCACAACGAGCATTATCTGAACACCAAGCAGAGCAAGCTGGGGCATTGGTTTGAGACCCATCAGGACGACGACCCGACAGCCTGAGCCAAGCCTGTTTGACAGCCTGAGCCGTCTCTATTGAACAGCCCGAGCTGTTTACTTGACGGCTGCCAGCAGGTCGGTCTGCCTGGTGAGTTCCCAGCGAGTCTTGATCGCCTGACGAATACCTTCTGCATCCAGCCCGACATCTTTCAGCAACTGGCCGTGCTTGCCATGATCGACGAATGTGTCGGGCAGCCCCAGTTGCAGTACCGGCTGTAAAAGATTCCGGCTGTTCAGAAATTCAGTGACGGCGCTGCCAGCGCCCCCTGCAATCGCATTCTCTTCAAGTGTGACCAGTAGATCATGCTCTTCCGCCAGGGCAACGATCAGCTCCTGGTCCAGAGGCTTGGCAAACCGCATATCCGCCACCGTGGCTTCAAGCGCTTCAGCGGCCTCAAGTGCGGGCGTCAAAAGCGCGCCAAAATTCAGAATGGCAATGCCTGAGCCCTCTCTCACCCGGCGTCCCCGACCAATGGGTAGCGGTGACAGCTCAACGTCGATCTCGACACCAGGCCCGGTTCCCCGGGGATAGCGTACCGAGGCAGGGCCGTTGTGCAGCATGCCCGTATGCAGCAGTTGCCGGGTCTCGTTCTCGTCAGAGGGCGTCATCACGACCATATTGGGAATGCAGCGCAAATAGCTGATGTCGAACGCGCCCGCGTGGGTGGGGCCGTCTTCGCCTACCAGCCCGGCCCGGTCGATCGCAAACAGCACATCCAGATTCTGGATCGCCACATCGTGAATCAGCTGGTCGTAAGCCCGCTGCAGAAACGTCGAATAAATCGCGACCACCGGTTTGGCACCGTCGCACGCCAGCCCGGCCGCCAGGGTGACCGAATGCTGTTCGGCAATGGCCACGTCAAAATACCGGTCCGGGAAGCGCTGTGAAAACGCCAGAAGATCCGAGCCCTCGCACATGGCCGGGGTGATGCCCACCACGCGCTCGTCTGCCTCGGCGGCGTCACAGAGCCATTGCCCGAACACGTTGGCGTACTTGGATTTCGACGGTTTCGGTTTGACCGGCTCGGGCCGGGAGGGCGGTACCGGCTCAATCTTGTTGATGGCGTGGTAGCCAATAGGATCGGCTTCAGCCGGACCAAAGCCTTTGCCCTTGGTCGTCACTACGTGCAGGAACTGCGGGCCGTCCAGTTCGCGAATGTTTTCCAGGGTTTCCAGCAACAACGGGAGATCGTGGCCATCGATAGGCCCGATGTAATTGAAACCCAGCTCTTCAAACAAGGTGCCCGGCGAGATCATGCCTTTGAAGTGTTCTTCGGTTTTTCGCGCCAGTGCCATCAGGTTCGGAGTGCCCTGCAAAACCCGTTTGCTGCCGTCACGCATCTGATTGTACGTTCGGCTGGCCAGCAGCTTGGCAAAGTAGTTGTTCAGGCCGCCCACGTTGCGGGAAATGGACATATCGTTGTCATTCAGAATCACCAGCATATCGGCGTGCAGGTGTCCTGCGTGATTGAGGGCTTCAAACGCCATACCGGCGGTCATCGCGCCGTCACCAATCACGGCAATGCTTTTACGACCGGTTTTCTGCATGCGCGAGGCAATGGCCATGCCCAGTGCTGCGCTGATAGAGGTGCTGGAATGGCCCACGCCGAAGGTGTCGAACTCACTCTCTGCCCTTTTGGGGAAGCCCGCCAGGCCGCCCTTGCGGCGGATGGTGTCCATGCGGTTGCGACGGCCTGTGAGAATCTTGTGGGGATAGGCCTGATGGCCAACGTCCCACACCAAGCGGTCTTCCGGCGTGTTGAACACGTAATGCAAAGCGACCGTCAGTTCCAGAACCCCCAGCCCGGCGCCAAAGTGCCCACCGGTCTGGCCGACGGACCACAGCAGGAACGAGCGCAGCTCCCGGGCCACTTGGGTCAACTGGTCCGCGTGCAACTCGCGGAGCTGGACCGGGGTGTCAATCCGGTCCAGCAGCGGCGTGTTAGGCCGCTGGGACGGGATTTCCTGAAACGTATATGGTTCGTGCATCTACTCGGATCTTTGTCGGGTGTTTTGGAATATGGCAACTATTATAAGGGATGGGTGCGTCTCATTTCATGCTTGTAGCGTTCATCCATCCCGGATTCACAGTGTGCGCGCATGGCTGGCCGACTATCAATGGGTGCCAAGGCATCAATGGGTGCCCAAGTATCAATGGGTGCGAGCCACCACGTAATCTGCCATTGCCCTCAGCGTGTCGGCTTCATTGCCGAAGGATTCAAGGCTGGCCAGGGCCGTCTCGAGTAAACCGGCCAGATAGTGGCGGGCCGGATCAATGCCCAGCAATGATGGGTAGGTGGGTTTGCCCCGCGCCTGATCCGATCCCTGGGGTTTGCCGATCACCGTGGTATCGCCTTCGATGTCCAGCAGGTCGTCCTGTACCTGAAACGCCAGGCCCAGAGTGCGGGCGTATTCGGTCAGCGCGTCGATCTGCACCGGCTTCAGGTCGGGTGCCGTCAGAGCGCCGATTCTTACCGCAGCCACGATCAGCGCACCGGTTTTGTGCCGGTGCATGGATTCAAGATGCTCGATCGACAACTGTTTGCCGACCGATTCAAGATCAATTGCCTGACCACCCACCATGCCCAGATGGCCACTGCCCTTCGTTAGCTCCCGAATCATGGCCAGCCGGGTGCGGTCGTCCAGCATCGGCGCATCCGCAAGCCAGTCAAAGGCCAGTGTCTGCAGTGCATCGCCAGCCAGAATCGCGGTCGGTTCATCAAAGGCAATGTGGGTGGTGGGCCTGCCCCGGCGCAATTCATCGTTATCCATGGCAGGCAGATCATCGTGGATCAGAGAGTAGGCGTGGATCAGCTCAATGGCACAGGCAGGCACCAGGGCAGCATCCTCGGATTGACCCACCGCCACGGCTGCCGCCACGCAAAGGGCCGGGCGAACCCGTTTGCCGCCGCCGAGAACGCTGTACTTCATGGCATCCAGAAGTCTCGGAGATCCGAGCTCGGAAGTGGTCAGTCGGTGGGCCAGTGTTATATCGACATTTGAACGGCAGTGCTCAAGAAATGTGGTAATCGGCTGCATCAGTCAGAGTCGTCAGGCGTAAATGGCCTGGTCTCCAGTGTGCCGTCGCTGGTCTGTACCAGTTGATCGACCCGCTGTTCGGCAGTTTTCAGGGCCTGCTGGCATTCACGGGTCAGTTTCACGCCACGTTCAAAAGCCGTCAGAGACTGTTCCAGCGACAGCTCCCCCCGTTCAAGATCGTTGACCAGCTTCTCCAGTTCATCCAGTGACGTTTCGAAGTCGGCAATGGACGCAGTGCTTTTTTCAGCGGCCATACGGGGCCTCCGGTGGTTCGCGGATTTCGGCGGATTATATCAAAGCTTCAGGCGGTTCGCTGCCAGCGAAACTGTCTGTGTTCTGATTTTTGTGCATTGGGGCCATAGCTTTGCTCGGTCACGACAATCTCACCGGCATGGCTGATGCTGACAATCGTGGTTGCCCGGGTCCCGTAGTGCTCGCTTTTGATAAACGGGGACGAGAGAAAACGCTCGGTTTCGATGCCGACTCCGGTGTCCGGCAACTGCCGGTCCGGGGCGGGCGTGGTGTCCTGAAGTTGCCGGGTCAGGGTGTCGTGCAGTTGGTCCGCGTGCCCGGCAGGCGTGTCCCGAAGCGAGTCACTGACCGCTTCACGAAGCCTGAGCAGTTTTGGCCAGGGGGTCTGCAGCAGATGATTGCTGAGCCCGAAAATGCCCCGGTAAATCTGTCGGCCCGGGTGGGCGTCGCGGTTGCTGAAATACCACCCACCTCTGGGATCCACCCGCACCAGGTTAAATCCGGCGTATTGGTTACGATCCGGCAACAGAATCCCGGTCAGCGCATCAGACTCATGTTTCTGTGCCAGCAATGGCAGTTCGCCGCGCGATCTGGTCGCCGTCGCCTCACTGCCTTCTCGTACATTGGTCACGGCAGACACCGCGCCATGGCGGCTTACCGCCAGCCAGGTACCGCCAGACAGCAGGTCTTGTCCGGCCAGAATCTCTCCCCCGGCCACATCACTTTGCCACCAGTCCATGGCCGCCGTCGGCCGACGGAAAAATTCGTCCCGGTTGGCGGCCATAACCAGTGGGAAATGCGGGTGCTGGTTGACAGAAAATACGATCAGACACATGCAGGTTCGGGTTCCGTCGTGAGTGAACAGGCGAGTGAACAATAGAGCGTCGGTGTGTATCATACCAGCCTCTGTTTTCGCGTGGGTGTGGCCCGAAAGATGACACTGATTGCCGTAATTGCCCTGTACCTTGCCCTCGGTGCCTTCGCCGGAACCCTTGCCGGTCTCTTTGGCATTGGTGGCGGGCTGGTGATCGTGCCGGTGCTTATTTTCAGTTTTGGGCTGCAGGATGTCAGTGCGGAGATTGCGGCCCATCTGGCCATTGGAACGTCCCTCGCCACCATCGTATTCACCTCCATCAGTTCGATTCGCTCACACCATATGCACCAGGCCGTGCGCTGGGATATCGTGCGGTCAATGGTGGTTGGCATTGTGATTGGCGCCGTTCTGGGCGCCGTCACCGCTTCGATGCTTTCCGGCGCCTCGCTGGAACTGATTATCGGTGTTTTTGTGATTCTGGTGGCGCTGAAGATGCTGCTGGACGTCAACCCGAAACCGGGCCGTGATGTTCCCGGTAAGGTCGGGCTAGGCGTCGCGGGCACCGGTATTGGCTGGGCCTCGGCTATTTTCGGCATTGGCGGCGGCACATTAACCGTGCCTTTTCTGAGTTGGTGTAACCTGCGCATGCAGAATGCAGTAGGAACCTCCGCTGCTTGCGGTTTTCCTATCGCCCTGGCGGGCGCTCTTGCCAATATGGGGACTGGCTGGAACCATCCTGAGTTGCCGAATCTGAGTCTTGGATTTGTCTATCTGCCGGCATTTGCAGGCATTGTGTTCACCAGCGTGTTGTTTGCGCGGGTTGGCGCGAACCTGGCACACCGGCTGGATGCTCGTTTTCTGAAAAAGATCTTTGCCCTTCTGCTGGTTGTGGTGGGTATTGGCTTTCTGATCTGATCTTTAATTTATTACCCGTTATCACCGAGTCTGGAGTTACTGATGTTGCAGCACCCGCAGATTGATCCGGTCGCCCTGTCGCTGGGGCCACTGAAAATCCACTGGTACGGCCTGACCTATCTGGTGGGCTTCCTGGTCGGCTGGTGGCTGGGCAGGCTGAGGGCCCGCAAACCCTGGTCCCCGATTACGGAAGAGCAGATGGGCGATCTGCTGTTCTATATCGCGCTGGGGGTGATACTCGGCGGGCGCTTTGGCTATGTGGTGTTCTACAATTTTGATGTTTTTCTGGCGGATCCGCTCTGGCTGCTGCGAGTGTGGGAAGGTGGAATGGCCTTTCACGGTGGCCTGTTGGGCGTTATTTTTGCCATGTGGTGGTACGGTCGGAAAATCGGCCGCGGGTTCTGGCAGCTTGCGGATTTCGTCGCACCGCTGGTGCCTGTTGGGCTGGGCGCTGGCCGTATTGGCAACTTCATCAACGGTGAACTCTGGGGTAAACCCACGGATGCAGCCTGGGGTATGGTGTTTCGCACGGCTCCCGATTCCCTGGCCCGCCATCCGTCCCAGCTCTATCAGTTTGCCCTGGAAGGCGTCGCGTTGTTTGTGATCCTCTGGTGGTTCTCGGCGAAGCCACGCCCCCGGATGGCGGTATCGGGTCTGTTCCTTCTGGCTTACGGGGTCTTCCGTTTTATAGTCGAATTCGTCCGTCAGCCGGATTCCCAGATTGGTTATCTTGCATTTGACTGGCTGACGATGGGGCAGGTGCTGTCCTTCCCGATGATTCTCGCGGGCGGCGCCCTGATGTTGATTGCCTATCGGAGAAACGCCGAATGAAAGCCTATCTCGACCTGATGCAGGACGTTGTCGACAATGGATTCAACAAAGGTGACCGCACGGGCGTTGGCACCCGGTCGGTGTTTGGCAGGCAACTTCGGTTCGATCTCCGGCAGGGTTTCCCGTTGGTGACCACCAAAAAAGTCCATTTGCGCAGCATTATTTACGAGTTGCTCTGGTTCCTTCGCGGCTCCACCGATAATAACTGGTTGAAAGAGCGCAAGGTTTCCATCTGGAACGAGTGGGCGCTGGAAACCGGCGACCTCGGCCCTATCTATGGCAAACAGTGGCGAAGCTGGCAGTGCCCGAACGGCGAGGTAGTGGATCAGATCAGCGACGTAATCGAGCAGATCCGGACCAGGCCGGATTCCCGTCGCCTGATCGTCGCCGCCTGGAACCCGGCAGAACTCCCGGACGAGTCCATCGGCCCCCAGGACAACGTCCGGCAAGGCCGCATGGCTCTGGCCCCTTGCCACTGTCTGTTCCAGTTCTACGTGGCCGACGGCAAGCTCTCGTGTCAGCTATATCAGCGCAGCGCCGACCTGTTCCTGGGTGTGCCGTTCAATATCGCATCCTATGCCTTGCTAACCCACATGATCGCCCAGCAGTGTGATCTGGACGTGGGGGAGTTTGTTCATACCTTTGGTGATTGCCACCTGTATCAGAATCACCTGACTGACGAGATCGTCTTCGAGCAGCTGAAACGTGAGCCGCGGGCGTTGCCCAATCTGGTCATAAAGCGTGAACCGGCAAGTGTTTTTGAGTACGAACTTGAGGATTTCGAGTTCGAGGGGTATGAGCCTTATCCCGGTATTAAGGCGCCTATTGCTATCTAGTTGTCTCTAGCTTGGGTTCCGGTCCTCTGGTTTTGGGGGCTGCAGGGCAGTGGGAGGGGGCTTCCGAAAAACGCCTCAAGACGTCCCTGTGCGGCTTGGGCTCCGCCATCCATGGCTCCGCACATTTTCGGAAGCCCCCTCCCACTGCTCTGCGTTCAAATTGACGGAGATTGAATTTCTGACGAATCAAAGCAGGGCGTCGGTCCTGCTTGGATTAGAGTCAGTAAATTACTCTGATCACAGTTAACTGCTGTGTTTGGAAAAGCGAACGCGTGAGTCTGCCGCGAAAGGGCGGGTAGGTACGTTCAAAAATGTGCGGAGCCATGGATGGCGGAGCCCAAGCGCACATGGATGTGCTTGTAGCGTTTTTTGAACGTACCTACCCGCCCTTTTGCAGCCCCAAAGTCCCGAGAGCTCAAGAGCCAGAGCTCCAAACCAAGAGGCCAGGAATGAGAAAAGCCCTGATAGTCGCCATGTCCCGCAACCGGGTGATAGGCAAGAACAACAATCTGCCCTGGTACCTGCCGGGTGACCTGAAGTACTTCAAGCAGGCCACCATGGGAAAGCCCATCATCATGGGTCGGAAAACCTGGGATTCCATTGGCCGGCCACTGCCGGGGCGGATGAACGTGGTGATCTCACGTAATCCCGAATGGGAAGCGCCCGCAGGCACAGCGGCTGCAAAATCACTGGAAGAAGCCCTGGTGAAAGCCGAAGCTCAGGCTGAAATCGAAGATGGGGACGAAGTGATGATCATTGGCGGCGGCCAGATCTACGCCGAAGCTCTGCCAATGGTGGACAGGATCTACGTTACCCAGGTCCACGCCGAAGTGGACGGCGATGCGTTCTTTCCGGAGGTTAACTGGGACGAATGGGAAGAAATCGGACGGGAGGATTTCTCCGCGTCCGACAACAATCCCTATGACTACAGTTTCGTAGTCTATCAGCGGCCAGCGGCCGTCTGATCAATCCCTGCGGGGTGGCCGCTTGCCGGGTGGCTTACCGCCTTTACCGGGTGGTTTCCCTTTGAAGCCACCGGGGCCTTTCTTGAAATTACCCTTGCGAGGTCCGCCCGGACGACCACCTTTGTTGTCCCGGCGCGGCGGTGCCGAGGCCGATACCTCCGGCAATGCATCCGGCTGCTCCAGCGGCAGCAAGCCTGGCTGCAAAGCATCCATCCAGCAGGCCAGTGCCCCCGCTATCATCGCAATATCCATCTCATTGCGTTCGGCAAGTTCATCCAGCAAGCCCATGGCCTTGGCCAGTTTGCCGCCTTCGGCAAAACCAAGAAGCTGGGATTCAAACTGCTGCTCCCGCATTTTCTTGAGTTCAACCGGCGTTGGCAGTTGGTAGGATTCCATCGGCGAGTTGGTTGCGCGCTCAAGGGTGCGCAGCCAGCTGCGCTCACGGGGCGTTACCAGCAGAATGGCTTTGCCATTGCGGCCTGCACGCCCGGTACGGCCAACACGGTGGATATAGGCTTCGGTGTCATACGGCACGTCGTAGTTGATAACGTGGGTAACTCGAGACACGTCCAGACCGCGGGCAGCAACGTCTGTCGCAACGATCATGTCCCTCTTGCCTTTCTTCAGATCTTCGACCGTCATCTCCCGCTGGCGCTGATTCAGGTCACCGTTCAACGGGGCCACAGCATGGCCGCGAGCTGAGAGTTTTTCGGCCAGCAGGATGGTTTCCGCCTTGGTGCGCACGAAAATAATCGCGGCATCAATCGGTTCCACTTCCAGAATCCGGGTGAGGGCGTCCAGCTTGCGCTCGGCGTAAACCGGCAGCACAAACTGCGAGATGCGCTCGACCGTGCGGGTTTCGCTTTCAATTTTTACTTCTACGGCATCCCGCAAGTAGGTCTGTGCAACCTTCTTGATCTGCGCCGGCATGGTGGCGGAGAAAAGCGCCCGCTGGCAGTTTGCCGGGGTCTTGGACAGAATCGACTCAACATCATCGATAAAGCCCATGCGCAGCATTTCATCGGCTTCGTCCAGTACCAGCGCCTTCAGGCTGCCCAGTTTCAGGGTGCCCTTGCGAAGGTGATCCAGCATGCGTCCCGGGGTGCCCACAATAACCTGCGCGCCACGCTTCAGACCTTTGATCTGGGGGTGGAAGTCCTGGCCGCCATAAATCGGCAGTACATGGAAGTTGCGGAACTTGCTGGCGTAGGTGGTGAAGGCTTCAGCCACCTGGATAGCCAGTTCACGGGTCGGCGCCAGTACCAGAATCTGGGGCTCGGCGACGGATGCATCAATCCGGCTAAGCAGGGGCAGAGCAAAAGCAGCGGTTTTGCCGGTGCCGGTCTGCGCCACGCCCAGGACATGTTTGCCAGCCAGCAGCGCAGGAATGGTTTGCGCCTGGATGGGGGTAGGTATTTCATAGCCGACGGCCTCAACGGCTTCAAGCACCGCCGGATCGAGGCCGAGTTCGGCAAAAGTCAAATCAGACATTCATATTCTCGGAATTCAGAGGGTAGGGCATTGCCTGGCAATGCGTTTTGTGCGCAGTAGTATAACCGTTTTTCTGGTGCTTTTATATCCAAATCGTCAAACACTTTGTAGGTACTTGCCGGGCAAGCAGTTGCGCCGGTTCGCAAGTTTGGGCAAGCTCGTGGCTGATACAAATAGGATGCTAATGAGGCGGACGAATGACGTTTGATGAATTGTTGGAGATAAGTGCGGCCGAAGACAGCGTGACGATCCCGGCGAGCTGGAGCCAGGGACGCGCCAGTTTTGGTGGTCTGACGGCTGCGCTGGTGTTTAGCCGCATGGCCAGCGTGGTGGCTGAAGGAAGGCCCATGCGTTCGATGCAGGTGTCTTTCGTCGGTCCGGTCAAGCCGGAGGCGCCTGCCATTGTGAGCGCTGACATACTGCGGGAAGGCAAGGCGGTCAGCCAGGCGACGGGCAGAATCGATCAGGACGGTCAGCCCCTGCTTGTCGCCCTTGCCAGTTTTGGCGGCGGCCGGGAGTCCGTGGTGTCTGTAAAGCCGCAGTCCGCGGCAGAAGCCCCGGCCCCCGAAGATTGTAAGCCCTTGCCCTACATCAAGGATGTGACGCCCGAGTTTACCCGCCATATCGAGATGCGATGGGCTTTTGGTCATATGCCGTTCAGCGGTCAGGGCGGCCGTGAGATGGGTGGCTGGATGCAATTCCGTGAACCGCCGGAAACCCTGACCGATGCGCACATTGTGGCGCTGATTGATGCCTGGCCACCGGCACTTCTGCCCCACCTGAAATCACCGGCTCCAGCGAGCTCCCTGAGCTGGGCGCTTGATATCATGCACCCAAGACCCGATGTCAGGCCCGGTGACTGGCTACTGTATCGCGCGACCATCGACCAGGCCGGGGCAGGTTATGGGCATACTCAGGCCGGCATCTGGACCAGCCGTGGTGAGCTGGTGGCTACCAGCCGCCAGACAGTGACGGTCTTCGGTTAACGTCGCTTTTTAGGCCGCAAGCTCGGATCAGGCCGCAAGCTCAGATTTGCAGGCATCGATGATAATCCGTGCAAAATCTTCAGGGGAGTCTTCCTGCAGAAAATGGCCACCCTGCAGCGTAATGTGGGGCTGGCCGTGGGCGCCGGGTATGCGCCTTTGCATGTAGCGCTCGCCGCCCCGGGTGATGGGGTCGCCGCTGCTGAAACAGGTGATAAATGGTTTTTTCCATTTTTCCAGGACCCGCCAGGCTGCTTTGTTGGCTATGCTGTCAGGGTGGTTTTCGGATACCGGTACCAGCTTTGGAAATGCCCGCGCTCCGGCCTTGTGTTCAGACGTTGGGAAGGGCGCTTCATAGGCGGCAAGCTCGGCTTTGCTGAGCGTGCGTTCAGTCCCAAGCTGAACGATGCGCCCGATGGGCAGCCAGGGGCTGTGGGTGGCGAACGCTTTCCAAAGCGTGAATACGGCAGGAATCGAGGTTTCACCCGTAGGCAACATGCCATTGCCCACGATGATACAGCGGAATATATCCGGGTTCTCGGCGGCCAGGCGGAGGCCCAGCAGCGATCCCCAGTTCTGACACACCAGGGTAATGTTTTGCAGTTTCAGGGCTCTGAGCCAGCTGGAAAGCCAGGCGATGTGACGGTCGTAACTGTAGTCGCTGATGTCGGCCGGTTTGTCGGACTTGCCGAATCCGATCAGGTCCGGCGCCAGTACCCGGTGTCCGGCCGAGGACACCATCGGAATCATGTGACGGTAGAGATACGACCAGGACGGCTCACCGTGCAGCATGACCACCGGATCTGCGCTGACAGGACCTTCATCTACATAGTGCATTCTCAGCCCGGGTTCGGCTTCAAGGTAGTTCGGTGTGAATGGATAATCCGGTAAGCCCGCAAAACGGCTCTCATCGGTTTTCAGGATACGCATGCCATCGACTTCCTAACTGATTGGTTGCGTGGTCAACGTATCCGTCGACCGTCACAGCTCAGCATAAAGCAGTTTGAAATTCGGCGTGTTTGGTTTCGGTAACAGTCCGTTGACCAATTGAATCATTGATCGGTGTCGGTGGCGGGGCGACGGTTGGAACGCTTATCCTCCCAGTCGAGAGACTTGGGGTCATACCAGCCGATTCTGTGCAGAACTTTGTCGCGGGTTGAGAGAGACAGGGTTGGCCAGAGCTCCTGAAAGTCCTCCAGGCCACGGTCTCTTTGTCGGGCCTGCTTGGCCTGAAGGCGATGGATAATCCGCGGCAGATGCAACGCCTCGCCCAGCTGACCCGGGACAAGGACGTCCTGGCCCATTACTTTGCGACGATGGGTTCTGGCGGCCAGCACGCGGTGCAGAGCCGTTGCGGCCTCAAGGGCGGTTTCCACGGTAAACTCTTCGTTATCCAAACTTTAAACCTGTTCAACGAATAACCAACAACCGACAACTATAACCTGAAAGCCGCTACACTGGCCATGACGGCATGTTAGTCTGCCGTCCAAGATTTCACTTTGATCAGGGCATCGGAACCACTCTGCATGTACGAAAAACTTGAGACTCGGACTTTCCTCGCCATGCTGGTCGGGGTTTCGCTGGCGTTCGTTCTGCTGATGAAACCCTTTTTTGGCCCGATTTTCTGGGCTATCGCTATTGCGCTGATCTTCCACCCGGTGCGCCAGAAACTGGCGACGAAAATGGGTGATCGCCCTAATCTTATTGCGCTGCTAACGCTTTTGCTGTGTCTTTTCATCGTCATTATCCCGGTTCTGGCGCTGGTGACGTCCCTGGTGGCTGAGGGCGTCGTGCTTTATCAGAGAATTCAGGATGGTGAGCTGAAACCCGGTGAGTACATTGATCAGGTCGTCAGTTCATTTCCCGCTATTGAGGCCTTTTTTGCCAAATTCGGGATGGATTTTGGCGATGTACGGGATAGGGTCGTGAGTGCTTTTGTCGGCGGTAGCCAACTGCTGGCGAAACAGGCCATCGGTTTTGGACAGAACACCTTCCAGTTTTTTCTGGGGCTGGCGCTGATGGCTTACCTGGCCTTTTTCCTGTTGCGGGACGGTGACAAGCTGATTGAATTAATGATCAAAGCATTGCCGCTTGGGGACGAACGTGAGCGTCTGCTGTTTGCAAAATTTGCCGAGGTAACCCGAGCCACCGTAAAAGGCAACCTGTTGATTGCAATCATTCAGGGGGCGCTGGGCGGCTTCATCTTCTGGCTTCTGAACATTCAGGGGGCCCTGCTGTGGGGTGTGGTGATGGCGATCGTATCGCTGCTGCCCGCCGTTGGTGCTGCCCTGGTCTGGGTGCCTGCGGCCATTTACCTGGCGGCGACCGGGGATTCTGTATCGGCGGCGATATTGACGGCGTTTGGTACGATCGTAATCGGCCTTTCGGACAACCTGTTGCGCCCCATTCTGGTAGGGCGGGATACCAAGCTGCCAGATTATATCGTGTTGCTTTCTACTCTGGGTGGTCTGGCCATGTTCGGCATTAACGGCTTTGTTATGGGGCCACTGGTTGCTGCGCTCTTTATGGCTTTCTGGGGTATTTTCATTCGTGAATTCAGTGAGGATAACGCAGCGACAGAAACAAAACTGCCCGGTTTGGCTACAGAATCACAACAATCGGAGCCGGCTGACCGCAGCTGAGATGTGATAGCCTGTTGTTATAAATCCCCTAAGTAGGGGCTGGTTCGACAACAACTAATCACCGCATACTGGAGTGACTTATGGCTAGGCTCACACATTTTCGAAGCCAATTGGCGGCAGCGGTAATGGCAGGGTCTTTGGCTCTGGCAGCGGCGCCAGCGGCCATGGCTAATGACACCGTTGCACTGAAAAACGCTCTTTACGGCGCTGGTTATGCGATTAGCAATGTCAGCCCGAAGATGGATGACAAGACCCGAAGCGCTCTGGAAAAGTTTCAGAGAGACAACGGTCTGACGGCCTCTGGTGTGCTGGATGACTCCACCAAGGAAGCACTGGGAATGGTATCAGTTCAGGTGGCCGCCGCCCCGAAAAGCAGCAGTTCGAGCAGTCAGAGCTCCTCTTCTTCGTCCAGTGCCGCCGCTGAGTCACAGCCGGAGCCTGAAGTCGAAGATGATGTCGAAGAAGAAGATGACGGCGGTTGGTCATTCTTCTGATAAGTCACCGATAGCCGTCTTTGCTGTCGGTTAGTTAACCAGAAAGGCCCGGCCGAATCCGATTCGCCCGGGCCTTTCTGTATCCGTCCCGTTTTCCCGGATCCCCTAAGGTAGACACAGACGAGTGCGGATGGTTGTTTTGATGATCCGTGCTTACAATGTGTAACTGACTATGGAAATTATCGGATCAGGGGGAGAAGTCTATGGCCGGCCAGGAAAGCCTGTCCTTGCGTCGTCTAAAAGAGTTTCAACCGCTTGACCGGCTAACGGACGATCAGCTTGTGCTCTTGGTGAACAGAGCCGAACGGCGCCGCCACGGCCCTGGCCAGCGCATCATTGAGCGCGGTATTCGGGACGGCATGGACTTTTTCCTGATATCTGGCCAGGTGCAGCTCGAATCCGCTGACGGACGCAAGTACCTGATTGACGCGGGGTCGGAGAAGGCGGTGAACCCCATTGCCCGACTGCAGCCCAGAATGTACACGGTGACGGCGGTAAAGCCCTCCGAGTTTCTGGTCATCCGGCAGGAAATGCTGACCCAGCTCCTGCGCTCGGCGCCGGTTCAGCAGGTAGAGATTGCTTCCGGAGAATCTTCCGGTGAGGAAGATAGTGAGGACGAGAGTGAGGAGCATTACCTGTTGATGGAGTTCTACGCGGAACTTCGCTCCAATCAACTTACTTTGCCCAGCGTGCCGGACGTTGCCTGGAAAGTGCGCCGCCTGGTGGATCGTCAAGATACTGCCGCAGCGCAGGTAGCCAATGCGGTGTCCGCCGATCCGGCCATGGCCGCGAAACTGGTGCGGGCTTGCAACAGCCCGCTTTATCGGGGTTTTTCCGATGTGCGCAATGTCCGGGAGGCGGTGATCCGGCTGGGTATGCGCACCACCCGGCAACTAGTGACGGTGTTTTCCATGCGAGAGGTGTTCCGGTCAAAACGGTCGTCACTTCAGAAGGAGATGGACCGGTTGTGGCGCCATTCCCGGGAGGTTGCGGCGCTGTGCTGGGTGCTGGCAGACAGTGCCACGTCTGTTGACCCGGAAGAGGCTCTGCTGGCGGGGCTGCTGCATGATATTGGTGTAGTGCCGATCCTGGTTCAGGCGGAACGCCATGTGAACCTGTTTGCCGATCAGGCCAATCTGGACCATGCCATCAAGGAATTGCGGAGTGATGTGGGAACCGCGGTGCTTGAGAATTGGGCCTTTCCAGTCGCGTTTCTGGATGCCGTGCGACATGCTGAAAACTGGGCCTGGGAAAGCAGCGAATCTTTGCCTCAGCTGGCTGACATCGTGATTGTGGCGCAGCTTCATTCCATGATTGGTGGCAAGCAGAATTCCGACCTGCCTGCCTTTGACCAGGTGCCGGCCTATCGCAGGCTGGGTGAGCTTGAACTCAATGCGTCCAAAAGCCTTCAGCTTCTGACAAAAGCGCGGGCCCGCGTTGATGAAGTGCACCGTTTGCTGTCAATTCACTGAAGATATGGCATGGTAGTCGATCTTTCGAAGTGTAATATTTGGTGACAATTCCAACTATGAATGTACCGCTTTTTCCATTGAACTCTGTAGTGTTGCCCGGCGGCAGGATTCCTCTGCAGCTATTCGAGCCTCGATACCTGGATATGTTGACCCGGTGTCTGAAAGAAGACCGGGGTTTTGTGATCGTGCTGCTGCGCGATGGCGTGGAAAACGGCAAAGTGGCGGCATTTTACGATATGGGTACCTATGTTCGCATTATCGATTTCAAGCAGCTCGACAGTGGCCTGCTGGGCATCACTGTGGAAGGCCAGGGCAAAGTATCGGTGGTGCGTTCGTGGCAACAGGACGACGGTCTCAATGTGGGCGATGTCGAGTGTCTGGTGGCGGAAGATGTGCTGATGATTCCAGAACGCTACGCTGAATTGCCATCGGTACTGAAAGCGCTGTTTCTCCATCCAGTGATCCGTGACCTGGGTATGGAAGTGGATTATGACGATGCCCGGGACGTTGGCTGGCGGCTGACCGAGTTGCTGCCGCTGGATAAACAGGAAAAACAGCGTCTGGTGGAGCTTCAGGATCCGTTGGAGCGGCTGGGCCGCCTCAACGATCTGCTGGAGGCGCTGGAGGAAAGCGGCTGACCTGTCGTCTCAGGTTGGAGCGTACCGGATCATGGCCTGGGGCCACTCATGGATCACATATCCGATGCAGACTGCACCCCATGCAGTCGCTGCCACTATCAATGATACATCCAGGGTAATCGGTGCATTATCGAAACGGCTGAAGCTGGTTCTGACCAGCCCGCTGATCGCCATCCCCAGCATCAGTCCTGCGGTAATATCCGTCAGCCAGTGAACCCCAAGATAGACCCGGCTGATGGCTACCAGAACAATCGGCACGCTGAATATCAGATAATACTGCCAACGCCTGCCGGGACGGGTCTCCCTTGCGATAAAACTTGCCAATAGTGAACACAGAACGGTAATGCCGGTTGCGTGTCCGCTGGGATACGCTTCTGATGAAGGCGGTTGCAGAACAAGGTCTGGCCGAGCAATTGCCGTTGCATCCTTGAGCAGCCAGATCAGCAGTGAGGTCAGCAGTGCTGCGCCCGCGACGTGAAGCCCCACCGCGTAGAACCCGCGAAACACCATAACCAGAACCGCCAGAAGCGCGGCTGAAACCAGAACGGCCGGATCGCCAAACAGGGTGATAGCCACCATAATGCTGTCGGGAACGGGGTGCCGCAACTGTGCCAGCCAGTCGGCCGCAATGCGATCAAAAGGTGTCAGTAGATCTGTGGTCAGCGATAGCTGAGACACGATAATGAAGAACGCCATGCTGGCAAGGCCCAGCATCAGCGAAGGTAACGGGAACTCGCCGACATGATCCGGCCTCTGGCTGGAGTAAAGGCGCCAGAAGCGGTGTGTTGCCTGGTAGGTGTCCATTTGGTTGGCCAGCCATTGGTAAACCCGGCTGTCTCTTCCCAGTCCAAACTGGAATCGGATAAACAACAAGTAAACGGCGGTGAGGATCAGCAGGCTGATCGCCACCACGGGATAAAAATGGGGGGGTGGTTTGATATCGCTGGCCATGGCGCTGCCCACCAGGTAGCCAGGTAAAATGTAAACCGGCGCCCACCCGACTGCGGATGAGAGATTGAAAGCCAGAAAGCGTCGCCAGGGCATCAGCAGAGCCCCCGCGACAAGCGGAATGATGGGGCGTATCGGACCGACAAACCGGCCGATAATGACGCTCTTGCCGCCGTGACTTCGGAAAAAGCGCTCGCCTTTGGTGATAAGCCCGGGGTAGCGGTTCAGGGGCCAGAGCTTGTCCAGCCTTCCCTGGAACTGCCTGCCAAGGGCAAAGCTGAGCCCGTCACCAGCGATTGCTCCGGCGCCCGCCCATATCAGGACGGCTACAAGCGGCATGGCGGTTTGCCCCGCAAGAGCGGCGATGGCAAACAATATGGCAACACCGGGAATGACGATGCCGGCCAGCGCCAGGGACTCCAGAAAAGCAGTGATAAACAGGGCGAAACCCAGCCAGTGAGGATGAAGGGCAAGCCAGTCTGTCAGCGCCTGAAAACCTTCGGCGCTCATGATTCGACCGCGTCGCCTTTGCTGTACCAGGCAGAGTCTGCCCCCCGCTTCTGGGCCTCATACAGTGCAGTCCGAACCCGGCGGTGAAGATCCTGCGTGCGCCTGTCTGCGCTGGCGCGGGTGGTGCAGCCCAGACTTATCGTAACCTTACCGATAAATGGCCAGCTCTGTTCTGCAATGGTCCGCCTGATACGCTCGGCAATGACCCGAACACCCTCTTCGGGTGTAAAAGGCAGGATCAGATAAAACTGCCCGTTTTCAAGGGTGTAAAGCGTGTCGCCCGCGCGGATGACGCCAAACAGGTGCTGGGTCAGATCTTTCAGCAACTGCTGCATACCATCTTTCCCGTGCAGGTCTTCCACCTCGTCTGCGTAATCAATTGACAGGGTAATGACCGACAGGCAATGGCCCGTAACAGTAGCGCGGCTGATTTCTTTCTGCAGGGTCTCGTCCAGGAACCGTGCATTGTGGGCGCCGGTAACAGGGTCGGTAGTGGCAAGGTCTTCTGCAGACTGCGCCATATGATCGTAATGCCAAGTATACAGTGCTGCAACACTGATCAGGGCAAACACACCGGCACTGACGGTGAAAGCCTGAACAGGGCCGTCGGTTGCCAGTAAAAATCCCCATAGCGCAATCAGCAGCGCCAGCGAGAGAATCAGACCCTGGCGCAGCGGAAGGATCAGCAGGTTGAACACGACCATCGGCATTACCCAGTGGCTGATGCCCGGCGGTGACAGAGCAAACATCGCGGCGACCAGGCTGCTATTCACGCCCGCAAGGATAAACAGATGGCCTTTGGCGGAAAGCTGGTGGCGGCGGGACACGAAGGTATAGCCGGCGCCGCCAAGCGTCAGCAGCGCCATGCCTGCCGCCAGGAAAAACAGGCCATAGAATCCATAACGCAGATTCTGTATGGCCAGGCTGGCAATAAACAGGGTGGCCAGGGTGTAGCCCGTAAGATGGGTGTATGTTCTAAGGCGTGTTTCGGTCAAGGTGACTTGCCTCCCGCTGACTTTCCGGGGTTGGCGTTTCTGGTCTGATTCCAGGCGCTGTAGGCCTGGGCCCGATCGCCTCCCTGCTGCTGCGCACGCCTGAGGGCGTTGGCAACCGAGCTCTGCAGGCTGTCCGCGTCGTCGCCGATGTTCAGCCCGGCAATCCCGGCGCTGACAGTTAGATCCAGCTGATGAGAGATGAGCAGCGACTTCAGGCCCCGGCGGATGGTTTCAGCCAGGGCGGCCGCATCGGCGGTAGCGATGCCGGGCAGAATGATCAGAAACTGCAGGTCTGCCACCCGGTAGTAGGTGTCAAAATCCCGAAGCTGAGAGTGCAGGTAGCGCCCGATACGTGGCAGAATAGAACGTATATCGGCGTCAGGGTCACTGTCGCTCAGGTGCGTGTCCAGGCCAATCATGATGACGGACATATCGGTGCCCTCCCGCTCACTGCGCTGGATTTCCTTGTGCAAATCTGCGGTTAGATACTCCCGGCTGGCGGCCTGTGTCAGTTCGTCGGTCCGGCGCAAGGGGGCAAGCTGGCGGGATTTGTATTCGCGCAGGAATACAAGCAGGCAGGATAGTACGATGGTCATCAGAAAGGCGCTGATCATCTGGTGTCGTTCCGGCATGCCGGCCAATGAGGAAATGGCCAGCATCGCCAGAATGACGCAGGTGGCGCTCACGGCGGTGGCCCAGACCAGCGGAAGCAGTGCAAACGCTATCAGAGGCACTGCGTAAAGCCAGTGAATAAGGCTCCAGGGGCCAAGCCAGAGGCTGGAAACCAATGCGATCGTGAGGGCGCCAAACGCAATTTTTTGAGCGGTTGGCCAGGGCGCCTCTGATCTATTCGCACTGAAGGCGCTGCTGGTCAGTACCACGGCTGCCGCAAGCAGGGCGGCAATGACCGTCAGGCGCTCGCCCTGGGCCAACGCCAAAAGTGCAATGGCGATGAGTAAAACAAATCCTGTTCGTGCCAGTCGGCTAAGCAGGAAATTTTCGGCCATCTGGGCCATGGTATCCGTCCTCTCCCGGGCGTCCGTGTTTGATAGCATAATGCAGGTGCAGGTTATACGCATGCGCTTTAGCAAGTGCCAGGCGGGTATAGTAGTCTTTTGGGATGGGTACTTGAAACGGGAAAAAGGTAATTTGATGGATATCGCAGCTTATATGGCGGATGTCGGGCAGCAGGCTCGCCAGGCGGCGGCTGCAGTTGCCCGCTCAACCACGGTGACTCGCAATCAGGCTCTGCTGGCAACGGCGGAAGCGCTGGAAAGCGCCCGGGATCAATTGGCGAAGGCCAATGCCGCCGATCTTGAGCGGGGCAGAAGTCATGGCCTGGAGCCGGCGATGCTGGATCGCCTTGAGCTGACCCCGGCGCGCATTGACAGCATGATTGAAGGGCTGCGCCAGGTGGCGTCTCTGCCAGACCCGATTGGTGAGATTACCGATATGACCTATCGGCCCTCGGGTATTCAGGTTGGCCGTATGCGGGTGCCTCTGGGTGTTATCGGCATTATTTACGAATCCCGCCCCAACGTGACGGCTGAGGCCGCAAGTCTTTGCCTCAAATCCGGCAATGCTGCCATTCTGCGTGGCGGCTCGGAAGCGATCGAATCCAATCAGGCCATTGCCGCCTGCCTGGCTCGTGGCCTGGCAGCGGCAGGGTTGCCGGAGCGCGCGGTTCAGGTTATTAAAACGACGGATCGCGCGGCGGTAGGCGAGCTGATCACCATGCCGCGCTATGTGGATGTTATTGTTCCCCGCGGTGGTAAGGGACTGATTGAACGCATCAGTCGCGATGCCCGGGTGCCGGTCATAAAACATCTGGATGGTGTGTGTCATGTTTATATCGACAGCCATGCCGACCCGGAAAAGGCACTGAGCATTGCTGTGAATTCCAAAACCCAGCGTTACGGCACCTGCAACACCATGGAAACGCTGTTGGTGGATGACGAGGTTGCGGCTGACCTGCTGCCGCTTCTGGCTGAAAGCTTCCAGCAGAAAGGGGTTGAACTGAGAGGCTGTTCCCGCACGCTGGCAATTCTGCCGGACGTCGTTAAGGCGACGGAAGATGACTGGCACGCAGAATATCTCGCGCCGATTCTGGCAGTCCGGGTGGTAGACGGGCTTGACGGGGCGATTGATCATATCAATCGCTACAGTTCGCAGCACACTGACAGCATCGTCACTGAGAACTACACCCGCGCTCGCCGTTTTCTAACGGAGGTTGATTCCAGCTCGGTGATGGTCAATGCGTCAACGCGTTTTGCCGATGGCTTCGAATACGGCCTGGGTGCAGAGATCGGTATTTCCACTGACAAGATTCATGCCCGTGGCCCGGTCGGGCTGGAAGGGCTGACGTCCCAGAAGTACGTGGTGTTCGGTGACGGCCATGTGCGGTCCTGATCCGTTATGAAAGTAATTTATGGCGGCACATTTGACCCGGTCCACCATGGCCATCTGCGCCTGGCAGTCGAGCTCAGGGAGCACCTGAAGGTCCCGGAGATTGCGCTGATGCCTTGTCATATACCGCCACACCGTGAGTCACCGGGCGCGTCGAGTGACCGCCGCCTTGAGCTTTTGCGGCTTGCCATCTTGGAAGAACCGGGGCTGGTGGTTGATGACCGTGAATTGAAGCGCGAGGGTGCCTCCTACACTGCCGACACTCTGCGCCAGATCCGGGAAGAAATCGGCCCCGACGAACCGCTGGTCATGGTCGTGGGCACGGATTCGTTCGCCGGGTTCGATCGTTGGCGGGAGTGGCAGCGCATTCCTGAATTGGCCCACATTATTGTGGTGGTTCGTCCCGGTTACGATATTTCCCCCGGAAGCGCTCCGGCAGAATTGATGGCTGCTCGTGCTGCAGACACCGTTAGCGACTTGCACGACAGTTCCAGCGGCCGGGTATTGGCTCTTGAGCCTCCGCTGATGGATATTTCCGCAACCGGTATCCGTGAACGAATCGGGGATGGTCGTTCTCCCCGATACCTGATGCCAGACTTGGTGTGGCGCAGAATCTGTGAGTTCGGGCTATACGGCGCGTGACTTGGCGGGAACTTTTAGTGATATAATGCAGTCATTAAGATGACATTAGATGCGGCCAATCCGGCCGTCTCATATTCAACAGGGTGATTATGCAGGCAGAGCAGCTTAGCGAAATGGTGGTGAATGCGCTTGGTGAGATTAAAGCGCAGAACGTAAGCGTGATCGATGTGAGGGGCCGGACCAGTGTTACCGATTATATGGTGCTGGCCTCGGGAACCTCCAACCGCCACGTAAAATCACTCGCAGACTCGGTTGTCTCTGAAGCAAGAGAGCAGGGCGTGCGAGCCGGCAACATCGAGGGCTCTGGTGTGAGTGACTGGATTCTGGTGGATCTGGGCGACGTGGTGGTTCACTTAATGATGCCCGCAACCCGGGAGTTTTATGATCTCGAGGGCCTTTGGCGTGATGCCCCGAACCTGGGTGTGGCAGGAAGCGAATAAGTATGCGCCTGAAACTGATCTGTGTCGGGCAGAAAATGCCCGATTGGGTCAGCCAGGGTTTCAGTGACTACGTCCGACGTATGCCACCTGAGCTTGCGATTGAACTGACTGAAATTCCCATGGCCCATCGGGGCAAAAACCCGGACATCTCAAGGCTGATGAAACGTGAAGGCGAGGCCATACTCGGCTCAGTGGGCGCGAGGGACCGGGTTATCGCTCTTGAGGTTGGTGGCCGAAGCTGGTCCACCGAGAAGCTGGCCAGTCAGCTTGAGAGCTGGCAGCAGGACGGTCAGGACATCAGCTTCCTGGTCGGCGGACCGGACGGGCTGGACGAGGCCTGTCGCCAGCGGGCAGACCAACTCTGGTCACTGTCGGATCTTACCTTGCCCCATCCGCTGGTTCGAATTCTTCTTGCCGAGCAGCTGTATCGCGCCTGGTCAGTCACCCGCAACCACCCATATCACCGGGCCTAGGAAACTGCCATGCCCTGGGGAGAATTCAAAGACACCGCGGCCGAGAGGCGATTATTCCAGAGACGAGCGATGGCTATGCTCATTCTGGTGCTTTCACTGCTGAGTATTCTGATCGCCCGCATGTATCAGCTGCAGGTTGTTGAACACGAAATATATACCACGCTTTCTGATAAGAATCGGGTTCAGGTCCAGTCGGTCGCTCCGCCCAGGGGGCTTATTTACGATCGTAACGGCGTGCTGCTGGCGGAAAACCGACCGGTATTCAGTGTCACTCTGGTCCCCGAGCGCGTGGGTGACATGGGCCAGGCACTGGCCAAGCTCGGGCAGCTGCTCAGCGTATCCGAAGAAGATCTGGAGCGCTTCCGCCGCCGGCTAGAGGAGCGCCGCCGCCCCTTTCAGGCCCTGCCACTTCGATACGATCTGACCGAACAGGAAATCGCCCGGCTGGCGGTTCACCGACACGAGCTGCCGGGGGTTGAAGTCGCGGCGGAACTGGTTCGTTATTATCCCCACGGTGAACTGACAGCCCACGCTCTGGGCTACGTCGGTCGCATCAACCGCCAGGAATTGCAGCGCATTGACCCGGTCAATTATGCAGGCACCAACTATATTGGCAAATCCGGCGTCGAGCGTTTCTACGAAAAGCTGCTGCACGGAAAGGTCGGGTACCAAAACGTTGAAACCAATGCCAGGGGGCGCACTCTGCGCGTGCTTGAGCGCCAGAACCCGGTACCGGGCGAGGACATAGAGCTGCACATGGACTTGCGTATGCAGCGGCTCGCTCACAAACTTTTGGACGGACGGCGGGGTGCCATTGTTGCCATTGAGCCATCCACGGGCGGCCTGCTGGCGCTGGCCAGCGTGCCCGGGTTCGATGCCAATCTGTTTGTCACCGGTATCAGTGTGGAAGCCTACCGTGAGCTGAGCGAAAGTCGGGACATGCCATTGTTTAACCGAGCACTGCGGGGGCAGTACCCGCCCGGGTCGACGCTGAAACCCATGTTAGCGGTTGCCGGGCTGGACAGTGGCGCCACTACCCGGGACAAAACCATCTGGGACCCCGGTTATTTCCAGCTTAAATCCAACGGCCGGCGCTGGCGGGACTGGAAACGTGGCGGTCACGGTTGGGTAGACCTCAAGGCTTCGGTGGCCCAGTCCTGCGATATCTATTTTTACGAGATGGCGGTCGAGATGGGCGTGGATACCATTCACCACTACCTGACCCAGTTTGGGTTTGGCGAGGATGCAACGCTGGATGTGTCCGGCGCCCTGAGCGGGCTTCTGCCCTCCAGGGACTGGAAGCGCGCGGTTCACAATCAACCCTGGTATCCCGGCGATACGGTAAACCTGGGTATCGGGCAGGGCTTTATGTTGGCGACGCCACTGCAACTGGCAACCGCGACTTCGGTGATTGCCAACCGTGGTTCCTGGTCCGAGCCGCGCCTTTTAAAAGGCGTTAGCGGGGACCGTTCTGTTGAGGACGTGCTGCCTCAGGAAACCCACCAGTCCATTACTCTGGAAAACCCGGATACCTGGGAGTTTGTCGTGGAAGCCATGGCCGCAGTCATGCACGGCGCCAAAGGTACGGCCAGGCGTGCCGGCCGCGGAGCGTCTTACCGCATGGCGGGAAAGACCGGCACCGCTCAGGTATTCAGCCTGGCAGAGGATGAGGAATACGACGCAGAGGAAATTCGTGAACGATTGCGGGACCATGCCATGTTTGTCGGATTTGCTCCGGTCGACAACCCCAGAATTGCCGTGGCGGTGATCGTTGAAAACGGCGGCAGCGGCAGCGGTACTGCGGCGCCGGTGGCAAGGGCGATGTTTGATGCATGGCTTTTGGACTATGCGGAAACTGAAGAGTCTGTGGTTGCATCCGGGACAGGAGTGAAAGACTGATGGCGGTAAGCGAACTTTTTGATCAGCCTGAAAACGAATCGTTGTCCGGGCCTGGCAGACGCTTCTGGTCAGTGCTGCACATCGATCCGATTCTTCTGTTTTTGTTGGTTATTCTGGTTGCAGGTGGCCTGGTGGTTCTGTATAGCGGCGCCGACCAGAATATGGCTGTCGTGAAGGCGCAGGGCATCCGGATGGGCGTTGCGCTGATCGTGATGCTGGTATTTGCGCAGCTTGATCCTGCGGTATTCCGGCGCTGGGCGCCCTGGCTTTATGCGGCAGGTGTGCTGGCACTGGCCGCCGTACTGTTGTTCGGAGCGGGTGCCAAGGGCGCTCAGCGTTGGCTGGCGCTGCCGGGGTTGCCCCGGTTTCAGCCTTCAGAACTGATGAAACTGGTGGTGCCGATGATGGCAGCCTGGTACCTGTCACGACGATTTCTGCCTCCGCGACTGAGATATGTCGCGGTATCCCTGCTAATCGTGCTGCTGCCCATGGCGATGATTATTCTCCAGCCGGACCTGGGTACCTCCTTGCTGGTGGGTGCTTCCGGTATCTTCGTGATCTTTTTTGCAGGTATGAGCTGGAAACTGATCAGTGCCTTCTTTGGCCTGGTTTCCGTGTCGGCGCCGCTGATGTGGTTTTTCGTGATGCAGGATTATCAAAAGCAGCGGGTGCTGACGCTTCTGGACCCCCAGAGTGACCCATTGGGCGCCGGCTGGAACATTATTCAGTCGAAAACAGCCATTGGTTCCGGCGGCCTGGATGGAAAAGGATGGTTGCAGGGCACCCAGTCTCATCTTGAGTTCCTGCCGGAAAGCCACACGGATTTTATCGTGGCGGTGCTGGCAGAGGAGTTCGGGTTTATCGGCATGGTGTGCCTGCTCGGGCTTTATTTGCTGATTATTCTCCGCTGTCTTTATATTGCCGCCCTGGCGCAGGATTCGTTCAGCCGCTTGCTGGCCGGGGCGCTAACCATGACGTTTTTTATTTACATCTTTGTAAACGTGGGGATGGTCAGCGGCCTGCTGCCGGTGGTAGGCGTGCCTTTACCGTTGATCAGTTACGGTGGCACTTCCAGCGTCACCCTCATGGCCGCGTTCGGCGTTCTGATGTCCATTCACACCCATCGGCGCATGATCAGCGCTTGAGTCGGTTGTTTGCGAGGAGTTCCCGTGGGAAATTTATCGAGAGCCTGGATTCTGTTTTTGTGCAGCCTGGTGTTCTCAGCTGCTTCGGCCGCTGCCCAGTATCAGCAAACGCCTGAGGGGCAGGCTTTTATCCGCACCATGGTTGACGATTTCGGTTTCGAGGCTGGTCGTGTTGAGAGCCTGCTCAGCGAAGCACAGCGTAAGCAGGCCATTCTGGATGCCATCAGCCGGCCGGCAGAGAAAACCCTGGAGTGGCACAGTTACCGAAAGATTTTTATCCGTCCGGACCGGATTGCCCAGGGACGGGAATTTATGACCACCCACGCCGATTCGTTAGCCCTTGCGGAAGAAATGTATGGTGTACCGCCGGAGATTGTGGCGGCAATTATCGGCGTGGAAACCTGGTACGGGCGCTACCTTGGGAATTATCGAGTGTTGGACGCGCTGGCGACTCTGGCGTTCGATTATCCGCCGCGAAGCCGGTTTTTTCGCAGTGAACTGGCGCAGTATCTACTGATGACCCGCGAGCAGGGCCTGGACCCAACCGCTTTGAAAGGCTCTTACGCCGGCGCCATGGGTTACGGTCAGTTTATTTCCAGTAGCTATCGTCATTACGCGGTGGATTTCGACGATGATGGTGTGACTGACATTCTGGACAATCCGGTGGACGCCATCGGCAGCGTGGCCAACTACTTCCGTGAGCATCGCTGGCAGCCGGGTGAGCCGGTGGCCGACCGCCTGGATGCGGACCTTCCCGACAGTTCGCCATTGCTGACTAATGGCTTGAAGCCAAGCCTGCAGGTTGTAGACTATCGCAAGGCGGGTTTGCCGGTGCCGCAGCCGGTAG
>Ga0306868_1000122_pt1 | contig 62388 bp, 64 predicted proteins | sample AntRauTorckE6832_FD_190411 | JGI IMG/M metagenome (GOLD analysis project Ga0306868, IMG submission 190411) | Saline lake microbial communities from Rauer Islands, Antarctica - Metagenome Torckler E6 #832 (v2) (version 2) | ecosystem: Environmental > Aquatic > Non-marine Saline and Alkaline >... | reverse complement strand
AAGCATTTTCCTTGAGTAATTTTTTGTCCGCTTCATATTGCTCCAGAATCTTATGAATCCCTAACATTTGGACAACCGGTTTTATGCGGTGTCCCGTTTTTTTGAGCGCGGATAGATCGCGATTAAGCATGGCTTGATGATATTCATCCCGATAACGTTCAAAAGAAACGTAGGCTGCTTCACAAAATTCTTGAAAATACTCCGGATCATTATCCAGCATATCTTCAATCTTTTCGAAGTTTATAAATTGTTTTTTTGTGTTCATTTTGCAGGCAATACTTATGAGTTCACTTCCTGAGTAATATCATGCGGTGCAGCATTTCCTTCATCATCCAGATGTACAAAAACAATATCATCAATTTTAATGATGGTTTCTTTGGTAAACTTGTTGCGCACCACGCAACGAACGGTGATGGAAGTGCGGCCAAAATTTTTGGTTTCCATGCCAATTTCAATGATGTCGCCCAGCTTGGCCGAGCTCACAAAATCTATTTCAGACATAAATTTCGTGACCACATTCCCGCGGCCCAGCTGACAATTCACAAAAATGGCAGCTTCTTCATCAATCCAGCTCAGTACGGTTCCCCCAAAAAGAGTGCCATGTGCATTCATATCCTGTGGTTTGATGAGTTTACGGCTATAAAAATTCATGCTAACATCTATTTAATATTTGCTGATAAATTTAATAAGGTTAAAAATATCAACCCCGGGATTCTCCAATCTTTTTGCGAATTGACCTATATTAACATCCATAGCACTTTGATACAATTCTTGAGTTAAAAATTTTAAAGACATGCGTTTTTTTTGAATCCGGTCAAAATGCTACAAATCAGTATCAGGTGTCCCATTAGAAGTAGAGCGTTTTTTTACAAAGAAATCCTTCAAAATTTGTTCACAATCTTCTTCCATGATGCCCTGGATAATCTCAATTTGATGATTCAGTTTGGTATTGGCGCCAAGATTAAAAATAGAACCGCAAGCTCCGGCCTGTGTATCGGCGGCACCAAAAACCACGCGATCAATTTTTGACCACACCAAGGCCCCGGTGCACATGGGGCAGGGTTCAAGAGTTACATAAAGCGTACACCCATGCAGGTATTTATTCCCGAGCGTGGCGTTTGCCGCCGAAATGGCAATCATTTCGGCATGGGCCGTAGCATCATTCAGCAGTTCGGTTTGATTATACCCGCGACCAATGATACGATCTTCTTTTACAACAACCGCTCCCACGGGAATCTCATCGGCCGCTTTGGCCTCTTGCGCCAAAGCAAAAGCCCGCCGCATATATTTATGATGTTTTTTTAGTGATGGGAGCGAAGCTTTCATGGAGTAATAATATTAAATTTCACTCAATAATATGGATAAAACCAGGATTTTAATTCCCCTATAATAAAGGGGGGGGATTATTTATTCGTGTATCAAAAAAAACTGTGAACGAACCACTAAACGCCTTAGCTGAATTTATTCACTAACAGATTTTGAGGCGTAAGCCAAACTAATTTTACCGACCTTGCATGTGTAACCGTTTAATACCTATACTCACGTGAAATAAGGAATTCAGAAAAAAAGGTACCTTGCAGGTTGATTGAAGGGCAACCCCTCAATACCCTCGCGTGGTAAAATTTTTATCAACTGCACAACATGAACAAAGTTAAACAAAGCATCACGCAATATCTTACCCAAAGCATTCGAAACATTCCGGATTTCCCTCAAAAAGGGATTCAGTATAAAGACATTACCACGCTACTGAAAGATCCTGATGCGCTTCAACTCACATCTAATTTACTGAAACGCCCCTTTATAGATGAGAAAATTGATTTTGTGGTAGGGCTGGAATCACGCGGGTTTTTGTTTGGTCCGCGGCTGGCCCAAGACCTGAATGCCGGCTTTATTCCCATTCGAAAACCCGGTAAACTGCCTGCCGAAACCATTTCGGCCACTTTCGAACTTGAATATGGGGAGGATACGCTGGAAATGCACACCGATGCTATCTCAAAAGGAGACCGCATTCTTATTCATGATGATCTTATAGCTACCGGCGGATCAGCCAAAGCAGGAACAGAATTGGTTCAAGAACTTGGAGGAATCGTCGTGGGATATTCTTTTATAACCGCGCTCAAAGACTTGGAGGGGCAGCAAAAATTACCGGATGGTGTGATTACTGACGTCCTTATGTGGTTATAATACGGTTGAATAAATCAATTTTTCGTTTCAAACCTTTCTAATTTTGTTTGTTTTATCTCCTTAGGAGATAAGCTGTCATCAAAATCATATAATGCCTGCTCCCAAGAGCCATAAACCGGGTTGGGAAGCACGTACCACTGGGTGCCAAAACGGTTTTCATGCTTTTCAACCAGCGCCAATCGCTGTTCATTGGTGATATCTTTTGCAGGAATAAAATCATTTAAATTATCACCGAAAAGCATCACAATGCGATAATTTTTGGCTACATGTTTCCGGCGGTTTACTTTGGCGGACGTCCAATTGGATTGTTCATTTTTAGTGAGCAGCACATCTACCCCTTCCTTTAAAGGAAAACCCATTTTTTGCAGATTATTAAAGGTGGCTTCTTCCACCGCGGCTTCCCGGTTCGTTAAATAGAAAATTGTGAATCCCTTTTGGGCTGCTTTCTTGGTGAAGTCCACTGCTCCGGCAATAGCATCGGCCTTTTCTTCGCGCACCCAACGGTTCCATTTTTGGGTTGAGTACGTTTCGCCCTGTTTTATAAGCCGTGCCTGGAAGGGCGAATTATCCAGAACGGTTTCGTCTACATCGAGAATAATGGCAGGAGGGAGGTTCTCAAAATCAGCATCCGTTTGCTCTAAAGATGCGGTAGGGGCATCTATTTCCAGGAGCGTATTCAGGTTATCACCGGCTGAGCGATAGACCATGGTAGTGAGGGCTTGGTATTCAGCCGCATTTTGGACCCATAGCGTTGCGCTGGTCGTTGGGTTATTCAGCGGTTCAGAAGTCGAACAGCTCATCAAACCTATTGAAAATACTGCTGCGAGATAGACAGGATAATACAGAAAATTAATGCGTTTAGTTTTCATCATTGAATAAATAAGGTTGAATGGGTGATTAAAAAAAATTAAAAGTGATCTAATAAAAAGTGATACCGAACATAAAAAATCTTATACTTCCTGTCGGTTTTAAACTGCTCTTAAAATATGACCAAAAAAGATAATACAAAAACTTTGCAAACGATTGGCCGTACCGAGCGAGCCGATATACCGGAATGGGAACTCTTTGATCTTAAGGCCAAAATTGATACCGGCGCATATACATCAAGCCTTCATTGCCATCATATTGAGCAAAAAGAAAAGGACGGACGCACCATGGTTTGCTTCAATTTACTGGATCCTTCGCACGAAATTTACAATGAAAAGCTTTTCGAGTGGCCCGTCCACAAATCAAAAAAAGTAAAAAGCTCAAACGGGGTGAGTGAAGAGCGCATCATCGTAAAAACAACCCTTAGGTTAGCCGGCCGGGCCTTCAACGCCGAACTGTCGCTTACCGATCGTTCAGAAATGCGCCACCCGCTGCTTATTGGCCGAAAATTTTTGAAAAAACGCTTTCTGGTTGATGTAAACCGTAAATTAGAATGAATATTTTAACACTTTTACCATGCATATAGTCGTCTTGTCGCGTAATTCGCGGCTCTATTCCACTTCGCGACTGGCTGAGGCCGTTGAAGAATCGGGCCATGAAGTAACTGTTCTTGATCACCTCAGATGTGATATTGTAAGCGAAGAAGATAATCCTTGTATTTATTACCGGGGCACCAAAGTAACCGGCGTTGATGCCGTTATTCCGCGCATTGGTTCATCCGTTACGTTCTATGGCTCGGCGGTAGTACGGCAATTTGAGATGATGAAAATTTTTACTGCAGTTGAATCGCAAGCACTGGTTCGTTCGCGTGACAAACTTCGAAGCCTGCAAATTTTAGCGCGGGCAGGCGTGGGCATGCCCAAAACGGTATTTACCAACTACTCAAAAGAGGTTGGCAAAATTATTGACAGCGTGGGCGGGGCGCCGTTGATTGTAAAATTGCTTGAAGGAACCCAGGGCGTGGGCGTAGTTTTAGCCCCCACACGCAAGGCAGCAGAATCTATCATCCAGGCTTTTCACAGCATGAAGGCCCGGGTTATTGTGCAGGAATTTATTGAAGAAGCCAGAGGAGAAGATATTCGCGCATTTGTGGTGAATGGAAAAGTGATTGGTGCCATGAAACGGAAGGGCAAAGAGGGCGAATTTCGATCCAACCTACACCGGGGCGGCACCGGGGAATTGATCAAGCTCAGTAAAGAAGAACGCCGGGCAGCCTTGGTGGCCGCAAAATCTATGGGGTTGTCTATTGCCGGGGTTGATTTACTGCAATCAGACCGTGGCGCGCTGGTACTGGAAGTGAATTCATCACCCGGCCTGCAGGGCATAGAAAAAGCCACACAAAAAGATATTGCGGGTATTATTGTCGAATTTATTACTAAAAAAGTAAAAGAGCGGCGATCAAAGAAATCTACCCGAACAAAAATTAAGAGTAATGCCTGAATTTATTTCGATAAATGATCACAATATAGGCCTGGGACAACAAAAAGAAATTTTATTAAACATTGCACGGCTGCCCACCTACACACCGATTGATCTTTCGGTTAACATATTTCGCGCGGAAGAAGATGGCCCGGTTTTATTGCTTACCGGAGGCTTGCATGGCGATGAAATTAACGGGGTTGAAATTATCCGGAGCCTTATTGCCGATGAATTAGTCGTTCCGGAAAAGGGAACGGTTATCGCCATACCTCTCGTAAATATTTATGGGTTCATCCAAAAAGAGCGGGACATGCCCGATGGAAAAGACATCAACCGCAGTTTTCCAGGCAGTAAAAATGGCTCGCTTGCGCGGCTGGTATCGCACACGCTGATGGAAAAGATTTTACCGCATATTGACTGTGGCATTGATTTCCACACCGGCGGGGATGCACGCGAAAACTTTCCTCAAATTCGCTGTAAATTTGAAGTTGAAGAAAACCTTCGGCTTGCAAGTGCATTTGAACCGCCCGTTACCGTGAATTCCTCGCTTATCGACCAGTCGTTTCGCAAAGCTGCCCAAGAGAAAGATAAGCAAGTCCTGGTCTATGAGACCGGTGAATCCAATCGTTTTCAAGAACATGGTATTCAAGAGGGAATTAACGGTACAATGCGGCTTATGAAAGAACTGGGCATGCGCAGCGAAGCACCCGAAGGCAATGATACCGATATTTTCGAGAAATCAACCTGGGTGCGGGCACGGTATGCCGGCATGTTTCAGCCCAAAAAAGAATTGGGACAGCATATTAACAAGCGGCAGGTGCTGGGTCATATTAGTGATCCGTTTGGACAGGAATGGTTTAAGGTCGTCAGCCCGCAAACCGGGCGTATAATAGCGTTGAACAATGCGCCCATTGTGCACAAAGGCGACGCGCTGCTTCACATAGCTTATAACAAATAATATTTATGCAACACGATCTTATATTCCACATTGTCGATAAAAAAGCCTTGAAAAAGTTTAAAAATGATGGCGTATTTAAACCGGAATCTCTTGAGCAGGAAGGGTTTATACATTGCTCCACCGGTCAGCAAATTAACGATACGGCCAACCGACTATTTTATAATCAAAATCATCTTTTATTGTTGATTATTGATGTAAATAGGGTGGCAGCAGATATTAAATTTGAAGAGGATGCTGACAACGGAGATTGTTTTCCGCACATTTACGGACCGCTGAATACCGATGCCATTATGGAAAAAATTACGATCAACCCGAACAAGGAGGGCGATTTTGACATTGAATTTACCTCAAACTGATGGATCCTGAAAATCGCGCTATCCAACATATTGTTGAAACCGCAAAAGTGCCATCCTTTAGCAGTTACGAAGAACGCCTTCATCCGTATATAAAAAATATTTTCAATGCCGTAGCCGGTGCAGAATCCATTGAAGTTGAGGGTAATAATTTAGTTTATCGGCTTGAAGGAACCGGCGACCGAACGATTGCACTTACCGCTCACCTGGATAAAATCAACCATTACGGTGTTGATGCCCCCGACGAATTACCGGTTCACAAAACTGAAGCCTTCATTGAAGGCGCAATGGATGACTGTGCGGGGCTGGGGATCATCTTGGCTGTTGCCGAAGCCGCCAGATATCATTCTTTTCCAAATCTTTTGTTTTTCTTTTCCGAAATGGAAGAGAAAAAGGGGTTGAAAGATCATCCCGAATTGTTAAAAAAGAGAGGGGAAGGCTATGAGTCGGGGATGGGCGCTCGAAGAATTTCCCGTCAATGTTTAGAAAACGGCATCATTCCTGATGAAATTATTACCGTGGATACAACCCCGCTTTTTAAAGGGAAACAGGGCATAGCGCTGTATTCTAACCACTGGGAGCTCAACGATATCAACCCAAGCCCGGCGCTTAAGCAACAGACCGAAAACATAAAGCAGCGCTTAAAAGCCATTCATCCGGACATTAAATTCGACAATAATACAAATGATTACCTGCATTACGGCGAAATATTCAATCAATCGGGGAAATATACCGTGCCTTCGGTAGCACTTGAGCCGGCCATATTCCCGTATCACCAAAAAGGAGAACGCGTATTTATTGATGACATCAAAAGAGTGTTGCAAATCTTAATGACCTGGCTTTCCAAAACGGCGTGAAAAAATGGATTAATATGCAATCCTTTAACCGGGAAGAACAGATCTAAAAAAACAATAAGATCTATTCGACAAATTATTGACAACCTTGAAGATAGCAATATTTACGAGGTTTATAAAAACCAGTCCATTACCGACTTGGCAAATAACCTTGAACCACATTCTGAGTGTATTGTTATCAGCACCTATTTGTGAAGAATTGAACTACCCCGAGGCAGAGCCGTCGGGGTATCGACAAGTTGAAAGTACGCAAAAATGTTTTCTTCCATTATGACCCACCCCTGCGCCCCTCCAGAGGGGACTTTCCCATAGGGATGCCTTCGGCAAAGGATATTTTTGCGTATATCTTTTTATTAACTGTTCCGACCCAAGGGGCGGGGAATTAGACCACCTAATATATTAAAATAGATTTGGAACGGTTATTCAAATTTAACTACAAATTATTGATCACAAATTTATGATGCTTTAATCATGCATACCAAAAAGCAAGTTCACAAAGATTTTACAACGTCTTCGCAAAATCTCTTAGAAACACTAATTGAATTTCCTGAAGCCCATTTCAATGAGCAGCCGGAAGCCGTCAAGTGGTCGGCCGGGCAAATAGCCGAGCATCTCATCAAATCAGAAGCAGATGTTGCCAAATATTTTGGTAAAGACGCAGAATCTACAGACCGCGATCCCAAGCAAAAAATAGCGTTGATGAAAGAAAAGATGCTAAATGCGCAACAGTGTTTTTCGGCGCCCTCATTGGTAGCACCCGATGGTGCAAACGGAAATCGACAACAATTGATCGACACCCTCCAGGATATACGTCAACGCCTGGCCGGAATGATAGAAATTGAAGACCTGACCAAAACTTTATCCGCTTCCGACCATCCCGGATTTGGGTCGCTGAGGCGCATAGAGTGGCTATATTTTAATATCTATCATGCCGAACGACATGTGGGACAAATCTGGGATTTAGCGGCCCATTTTAAGCATTAGTCCTCTGCTTGACCAGAAGTTATTTTATGATCAATCCAGGATGCATTTCCCCATCCAATTATAGTTCCGTAAATGAGGTGTAGCACCAGCGTTATAATCATGTATTTGGCGCCGGCTTCGAGATACAGCGGGGCGGACGGATCAAGCGAGCTTGCCGTACCGAAACCAAAGAATCCCCATCCGATAATAGGGCTGTAAACAATCATCATAAACAGCCACAGTAGCGAGGCTAATAGAACACCTTTTTTTATGCCTACCCGGGCCTTGTAAATTGTAAGCAGTAAAACCGACCAAAAGGCACCATAACCGAAGTGAAGAATTAAAGCAAGCGGTCCCGCATATAGCCCCATGCTTTTCAAAAAAGCGGCCGAGGGCGGCATATTAAAAGGGGCTATACCCGTCACCTTAATGCCTATCATCATAAGCGCAAACATTACCAAACTGCCAAGCAAACCGGCAGAAGCACTTTTAATCCATTTCATAGCGATAGAATTTTATTAGCATTAACATTATTGTTGATGATTTACTTCCCTCTATGCTTACCATCTAAGTATCTTGGAGGATTTCCGGTTCAGAATTTATCTGCTTATATAACTGAAGCTTATCCACAGCATAGCCGATTTCAATTGGAAATAGGGGCCAATCATAAAGACATTAGGGATTCAGGCGTGCTTTTATACCCCAGTCAATTACGGCTATAAAAGTTTATGTTAGACGCAATTTTGCTTATATTTAGCGTTTCGTATTTAAGGAATTAATTCAGATTTAAGGAATTAATTCAGAGACACACCGTGTTTTATATGTATAGAACACTAAAACTAATTTAGCACAACTAAAAAGCCCAATTTATGAGTGAAACTCAAGCACTTGAATCGATGGTTGGAGGTGAGTACAAGTACGGGTTCACCACCGATGTAGAATATGAAGACTTCCCAACCGGCATAAATGAGGATATTGTACGCGAAATTTCTCGTCGTAAAGACGAACCGCAATGGGTGCTGGATTTCCGCCTGGAAGCGTTTGAAAAGTGGAAAAAAATGGATGGCGAACCTGACTGGCCTAATATTGAATATGAGCCGATGGACTTTGGCGATATTCAATTTTACTCATCAACAAAAAAGAAGGCTGGCAAGGAAAAGCCCGAAAGCTTGGATGATATTGATCCACAGATTCTGGAAACGTACGAAAAGCTGGGAATTCCGCTACAGGAACAAAAACAATTACAAGGCATAGCAGTTGATGCTGTATTTGACAGTGAATCTATTTTCACCACTTTTAAAGACAAGCTTGCCGATGCCGGCGTGATATTTTCTTCCATATCTGAGGCTATCAAAGATCACCCGGAATTGGTCAAAAAATACATGGGATCGGTCGTACCCAAAGGCGACAATTTTTATGCGGCATTGAATTCCGCGGTATTTTCCGATGGCTCTTTTGTTTATGTGCCCAAAGATACGGTTTGCCCCATGGAGCTTTCCACCTATTTTCGCATCAATAATATGCAGTCGGGGCAGTTTGAACGTACGCTCATTATTTGCGAAGAAAATAGCCACGTAAGTTATCTTGAAGGTTGTACGGCGCCTATGTTCCAAGAAACTCAATTGCATGCAGCCGTTGTAGAGCTTGTGGCGTTAGAAAATGCCGAGATCAAGTATTCTACTATTCAAAATTGGTATTCGGGTGATGAAGAAGGGCAGGGCGGTATTTTCAATTTCGTGACCAAACGAGGCCACTGCCGCGGTGACAATTCCAAAATTTCGTGGACGCAGGTTGAAACCGGTGCTGCTATTACATGGAAGTATCCCAGCGTGATTATGCAAGGTGATGGTTCGGTCGGTGAATTTTTCTCAGTAGCGGTTACCAATAATCATCAGCAGGCCGATACGGGCACGAAAATGATTCATATTGGCAAAGATACCTCAAGCACCATTATTTCGAAGGGGATATCTGCCGGTGAATCGAACAACAGCTATCGCGGCTTGGTTAAAATAAGTCCCCGTGCAGAAGGGGCGCAAAACTATTCGGTTTGCGATTCTATGTTAATTGGCCAAACCTCTGGGGCACATACCTTTCCCTATATAGAATCAGCAAATCCTACGGCCAAGGTTGAACACGAAGCATCAACCAGCCGGGTGGGCGAAGAACAGATTTTCTACCTGCAGCAGCGCGGCATGAGTGAAGATAATGCGGTATCGCTCATCGTCAACGGCTTTTGTAAAGAAGTGCTTAAAGAGCTGCCTATGGAGTTTGCAGTAGAAGCCGATAAACTGCTCGGCATCAAACTTGAAGGCAGCGTAGGGTAAATCCCGGATGCCTGATGGCAGATTGCGGATACCAGAAATAAACAATTCTTAATTCAAAATTCTTAATTACCATAACGTGCTGGAAATAAAAAATTTACATGTAGAAGTTGAGGAAGACGGAACTAAAATCCTCAAAGGAGTTAATCTGAAAATCAATGACGGAGAAATTCACGCCATCATGGGGCCCAACGGCAGTGGAAAAAGTACGCTTGCCAAAGTGGTTGCCGGTCATGAAGCGTATAAAGTTACCGGCGGTGATATTTTATTTGAGGGGGAAAGCATTTTAGAACTTGACCCTGATGAGCGAGCACATTTGGGACTTTTCCTCGCTTTTCAATACCCGGTTGAAGTACCCGGTGTGACCAATAAAACATTACTCCGTGAAGCATATAATACGATCGCTAAAGAACGCGGACGTGAAGAGCTCGACCCACTTGAATTTGAGGATTACATAAACGATCGGCTGGATATCGTAGAAATGAAAACGGAGTTCCTGGATCGCAGTATAAATGCGGGATTTTCGGGCGGAGAGAAAAAGCGCAACGAAATATTCCAGATGGCCGTGCTCGATCCGAGAATTTCATTCCTCGACGAAACCGATTCCGGACTCGATATCGATGCCCTTAAGGTTGTAGCTAAAGGCATCAATCACCTTGCGGGCGAAGACAATGCCGTATGCCTTGTAACGCACTATCAGCGTATTCTGGATTATATTGTGCCCGATAAAGTGCACGTAATGCTGGATGGAAAAATCGTGAAATCAGGCGATAAAGATCTGGCCGTTAAACTTGAAGATAAGGGCTACGACTGGCTCACCGACCTCGCATCCGTATCCGCAAATGGAGAACAGCAATAAGATTATGAGTATTAAAAAAACGAAAGAATCATTCTTACCTGATTTGCTATCGCGTGAAACATCGCTGAACGGCAAATCAACCATCATTGAAAAACTTCGACTTGAAGCGCAAGAAGATGTTAAACAAACATCTTTCCCGGGTCGTAAAGACGAGGATTGGCGATTCATAAGTTTGCGGGATTTGTATTCCGAATCTTACATTCCGGCTTCGCAGGTTGATTATACCCTCCCGGATATCAGCGAATATTTTATCCCCGAAAGTGAACATGCCCGGTTGGTGTTTATCAACGGAGCATTTTCGTCCGATCATTCTTCAACAACGGATTTGCCGGATGAAGTTACCATCGGAAATATTGCAGATATCGTAGAAGATGATGGTCACTTCCTCGAGGATCACTTGAATAAATACGGTGATTTTGAAGACGATATTTTTAGCTCGTTTAATACTGCTATGTTGCAGGATGGTGCTTTTATTCATGTGCCGGAAGGGGTGAAGGTAGATACGCCTGTCCAATTTCTTTATATTCAAACAGACGCTGCAGAGCCTTACTTTACAACCTCTCGTTGTTTGGTATTGGCGGATGAAAAGGCGGAAATCACGCTGGTTGAAGATCATGTTGGCCTGGCTGAAAACAAATATTTTAGCGTTCCGGTGGTTGAAATTAACTTGGAACGAGATGCCTATGTGAAGCACACTAAAATTCAACGCGATAGTAAGCAAGCACTTCACATAGCACGAACCGCTGCTCACCTTAAGCAGCATGCCAATTATGAATCATACACCATCACGCTGGGAGCCAAACTATCGCGCAACGAGCCGCGCATCACCCAGCGGGAAGAAGAAGTAGAATTTACGGTTGACGGGCTGGTGCTGCTTGACGGTGATCAGGTTTCTGACACACATTCTGTGATGGATCATCGATTTTCACATTGTGAAAGTCACCAGCTACACAAATGTGTGATTAACGGAAAATCACACTCCGTTTTTAACGGTAAAATATTTGTTCGAAAGGATGCCCAGAAGATTGACTCTTTTCAGGAAAATCGAAATTTACTGTTATCGCGCAAAGGGTTGGTCAACACTAAGCCGCAACTCGAAATTTTTGCCGATGATGTGGTCTGCACCCACGGTGCCACGATAGGGCAGTTGGATGAGGATGAAGTATTTTACCTCAAAAGTCGCGGCTTGAATGAGCACCAAGCCCGTGAGCTTTTAACGTATGCTTTTGCTCTCGAAACTATTGAAAACATTACGGTTGATTCCGTTCAGGAATTACTGGTAGACGAAGTTCATAACTACACAAGTCGAACGCTTGAAAAACAACCGGTTAGCTAAAAAAGTATGCCCGAGGCATTAAACTCCATATCATCCGCGGTTGATTTTGGATCTATACGACGGAATTTCCCCGTTTTAGATCGAAAAATTAATGATCATCCGTTGGTATATCTTGATAATGCAGCCTCCAGTCAGATGCCCAACCAAGTGGCTGATCGGATTGATTACTATCATCGCCATGAACACACCAATGTTCACCGCGGCATACACGATTTAAGCCAAAAGGCCACGGATGCCTATGAGGGGACGCGCGAAAAAGTGCGCGATTTTATCAATGCCCGCCATTCACGCGAAATTATCTTTACCACCGGCACTACCGATTCCATTAATCTTGTAGCTCAAAGTTTTGGGCGGCAATATTTGGGTGAAAATTATGAGATTGTTATCTCAGAAATTGAACATCACGCCAATATTGTTCCATGGCAGATGATTGCCAATCAAACCGGGGCAAGCATAAAAATTATACCGGTAAATGATGCCGGAGAAATTGAACTGGATGAATATGCGGCACTTTTAAACGAAAATACGGGCATTGTTGCCATTGGCCACGTTTCCAATGCACTGGGAACCATTCATCCGGTAAAACAAATGATTGCAGAAGCACATGCCCGGGATATTCCGGTACTTATCGACGGTGCCCAGGCCGTACCGCATACCAATGTAGATGTGCAGGAGTTGGATGCTGATTTTTACGCTTTTTCTGCCCACAAAATGTGTGGCCCCACGGGTTTTGGCATTTTATACGGCAAGGAAAATTACCTTAATGAGATGCCACCGTACCGGGGCGGCGGAGACATGATTGATAAGGTCAGCTTCGAAGAAACGACCTTTGCCAATTTACCGCACAAATTTGAGGCCGGAACACCACCCATTGCAGCCGGCATTGGTCTTGGCTCGGCTATCGATTATCTCCAAAATATTGGAATGGATAATATAGCCGACCGGGAAGCCGATTTACTTAAATATGGCACACAAAAACTTGCACAAATCGAAGGGTTGAAAATTATTGGGACAGCTGATGAAAAAGCATCCGTGCTTTCATTTGTTTTTGATGATATTCATGCCCATGATGTAGGCACCATTTTAGACAAACAGGGCATTGCTATTCGCACGGGGCATCATTGTGCTCAACCCGCTATGCGACGTTTTAATGTATCCGCAACAGCTCGAGCTTCACTCGCATTTTACAATAACAAAGAAGATATTGATCGGTTAGTAGATGGACTTAAGAAAGTGAAGGAATTTTTCTAACATATTCTCTTGTCATCCTGAACTCGTTTCAGGATCTCTCTGTGAATATGGATCTCTGACTACATTCGAGATAAAAATGTAGCTTTCCAAGAAACTAAAATTTATTTACATTCGTTCTAAACGACGAAGACATCAACCCTCAAAGATTAACTGATATGCCTAAGATTAAAGAAATTGAGCGCACCCCCAACCCCGATGCCATGCGTTTTGTACTTGGTGAAGCGCTGACAAATGGGGTCACAAAATCGTACGAAGGGGCCGAAGAGGCTGAAGGAGATGAATTTGCTTCGGCATTGTTTGCCATCGATAACGTTATTAACGTGTATTATGTAAATAAATACGTGACCGTTACCCAAGATGGTGATGCCGTATGGTCAGAATTGCTTCGGCAATTAGCCCCGCCTATTCGTGAGGCCTCACCGCAGACCGATATGCAGGAAGATGATGAGGTTCATGCAAGCAAAGAAGTGCAGGAATCGGATGATGAACGGCTCATTGAAATTAATCAATTGCTTGATGACCAGGTGCGTCCGTATTTATTGGCAGACGGCGGCGGACTTAAAATACTGGGACTGAACGGGAACCGCCTAAAAGTTCACTATCAGGGAGCTTGTGGAACCTGTCCTACCGCTACATCTGGTACGCTTTATGCCATCGAAAGCATGGTCAAACGCATTGATCCCGAAATAGAAGTTATCTCCGTTTAAATTTACGCTTATGTCTATTTCCGTCAGTAACAGAGCTGCGCAGCGAATCAACAAGCTGCAAAAAAAGCAAAATATTAACGGCGAGCCCAAACTTCGTGTAGGAGTGGTCAGCGGAGGTTGTTCAGGTTTAACCTACGAACTGGATTTCGAAAACGCTGAGGCCAATACATCAGATGAGGATAAAGTTTTTGAGGTGAACGGCGTTAAACTCATCGTTGATATGCGGAGTTTCCTTTATTTGTCCGGAACGGAGCTGGATTTCACAGAAGGACTTGAGGGCGAAGGATTTCATTTTCATAATCCCAATGCTACACGTACATGCTCGTGTGGTGAATCATTTTCTGTTTGATTTATGTCTACAACTAAAGAGGGCACGATTGTTAACAAAATAAAGCAATCCGATAAGCTCGTTACACTTGATTTACAAAAATTCTTTGATGAAACGCCCATCGCAGAGCTTGACATTAAACAGTTCCTTTACAAAGACCTCATCTTAAAAGAAAAATCATTTCGTGAAGCTTTAGAAGAACACAACTGGCAACAATATAAAGACGCCTATGTTGCAGTTTTCTGCTCGTCCGATGCTATAATATCCAAGTGGGCATATATGCTTGTTACTCAACATGCTATAAATTTCAGTGAAGACGTTTTCAAGGGAAGCAAACCTCAAGTAATAAATCAGCTTTACATCCAAAATCTTGAGGGTGTGGATTGGGAACAATACCAAGATAAATTTGTGATTTTAAAAGGGTGCAGTGGTAAAGAAAAACCGGTACCCGAAAGCGCCTACCTTTTTGCTACAAAAAAACTCGTCCCATGCGTAAAAAAGCTCATGTACGGAGAGGCCTGCTCCAACGTGCCGGTATATCGAAAATAATGGTTAGATAAATTGTTCTATGAACTTTGTACCTCAGCTCACGAATGAATAAAAGATCTGAGGCCCAAATCGATACGCTTTTCGGTACCGACAAACGTATAATAGCACTCGGCTTTGCCCGCATGGCTGATGCGATGGGCAACTCCTTTCTTATCGTTGTTTTGCCGCTTTATATAGCCAGCGGACATGTTACCGGTGATTTTTTGGGATTTTCTGAATCATTGATAACCGGTATCGTTTTAGGGTTATATGGGCTAATGAGCAGCATTTTTCAGCCTTTTGCCGGGCGCCTTTCCGACCGCCTGGGCAAGCGCCGATTGCTGGTTATACTGGGGCTCATCTTATTTACATTTGCCAATTACTCATTTGTACTGGCCGACAGTTACGTAATTCTTCTTGTTATACGAACTGCACAGGGGCTGTCCGCCGCGCTTACTATAACAGCCAGCATCGCACTTGTCAGCGAATTGAGCCGGCAAGACAGCAGGGGCGGTAACATGGGTATTTATAACTCATTCCGGTTGATAGGCTTTGGTATTGGTCCGCTTGCCAGCGGAGCCCTCATAGAAACAGCCCCCTACACGCTTCCTTTCGTGGGCACAATCGGCGGGTATGAAGCGGCCTTTTATGTAGCATCAGCAGCGGCCTTGATTAGCGCCATACTCGTTGCCGCATTAGTCAGTGATCCCGAGGATATACAACCAAATACTGAGCCTATGGTCATAAATATTAAGTCCCGGGAGCCGGAATATATCTTTGATCCTATATTTGCACTGGGCATCTCAACCTTTATCATGAGTACAGGCTTTGCGCTGCTCACTTCTATTGAGCCTCAAGTCAACAGTCGTTTAGGACAAGGAGCTTTTCTATTTTCCCTTGAATTCAGTGCTTTGGTTGGTTCATTAGCTATATTTCAGCCGTATATTGGAACATTAAGCGACCGACACGGGCGCAAAATATTTATTGTCATCGGGATGATTTGTCTCGCACCTACAACATTAGCTCAGGGGCTGGCGACCGCTCCCTGGCACATGATTTTAGCCCGTTCGCTACAAGGCATAAGCGCTGCCATGGTTTTTGCTCCCGCGCTTGCACTGGCCGGAGATCTTGCCCAAAAAGGGCAGGAGGGCGCTCAACTTTCACTGTTGACCGTTTCATTTGGACTTGGCATATCATTTGGAGCGCTTGTCTCGGGCTTCGCAATTAGATACGGCTTTCTGGTTCCATTTGCTTTTGGATCGGTACTGGCAATACTTGGTGCGGTGCTGGTAAAAACACAAATTCCGGAAAACAGGTAATTAACAGATGTAAGTATATGGCCAAGTATTGTAAACACTTTGTATTTCAACCTGACTTAAAAATAAAAATATTAAATTAATAACCCTCGAGTTTCTGTAAGATTTACTTTTTTTGACCCACCCCCATCCCCTCCCTAATGATTTAGGGAGGGGTGCTCCGAAGGAGTGGGGTGGGTAAGTCTGGGGATTATACTCTTTTTTTTAATCATGAATTTCCTTGTGACTTCGATAATCAAATTTAAATCGAACTCTCATTAGCTTAAGTTCAAATACATCACAAAATCCAGAATTATGAGTAATCAACAACAATATGCTTTAGTTACAGGAGCATCGCGTGGAATAGGCAAAAGCATCACCGAAAAATTGCTTGCCGACAATACGCGCGTATTAGGCACAAAAAGAAATTCAGAATTCCCGGACGCTTTCATTGATAATCCAAATTTTGAGTCGTTGAGTATTGATTTAGCCGATCCCATTCAGGTTGAAGAATTATTAAAACCTGTTTTTAGCCGCCATAAAGCCCCGGGAATCGTTATTAATAATGCAGGTATTTTTGAGGAAGCCGGTATGGAAAAGGATGATGAGGACTGGCTGAAGGCGTGGGATCGCACCCAGCAGGTAAACCTGCGTGTACCTGCTCTCATTTCGAAATGGGCGCTTAATAAGTGGACCGAAGAACAAGGCGGCATACTCATAAATATTGCATCGCGTGCAGCCTACCGTGGTGATACGCAAGAATATACGGCCTATGCCGCTTCTAAGGGTGGATTGGTGGCCTTCACCAAAAGTGTGGCTCGTGATTTCGGTAAACAAAATATTGTAGCATATTCCATTGCTCCCGGATTCATTAAAACAGATATGGCCATGGATTCTATCGACGTTTACGGCGAAGAGTATTTGACCGAGGGCATGGCCTTTGATGAAATTACATCACCGGAGGAAGTTGCCGAGCTGGTTTCATTTTTGGCCACCGGAAAAGTAAAACACATGACCGGGGCCACATTTCATATTAATGGCGGTTCCTATATGCTTTGAACACTAAATACCGACAATAAAATTTACGGATATGAGCATAAAACAGCGTAAAAAAGACCATGTGAAATTGACGATTGAAAGTGATGTGCAATACACTCAATCTACAGGCTTTAAAGACTATCGCTTTATCCATAACGCACTGCCTGAGGTTAGTGTTGATGCCGTTTCTACTGAATGCACTTTGCTGGGGCGTACTTTTGATTTCCCCTTATTTATTTCATCAATGACTGGCGGCTACTCCGATGCCGGGGCGGTGAATGCTGTAATTGCTGAATTTTGTGAAGAACATAATCTCCCGTTTGGAGTTGGCAGTCAGCGCGTGATGCTGGAAAATCCGGACGAAACGGAATCTTTTGCTGTCGTTCGGGAGCGTGCACCGTCAGCATTTATTGCTGCCAATATTGGGGGCGTACAGGTAGCCGAAGGCCTCCCAAATGATGACATAAAACGATTAATTGACAGCATAGAGGCTGATGCTCTTATCGTGCATCTCAATCCGCTTCAAGAACTTATGCAGCCCGAGGGCGACCGTAATTTTAAAGGTGTTGAAGAAGGAATAGCAGCACTTATTGATAACAGCCCGGTGCCCGTAATGATTAAAGAAACCGGAGCGGGCATTTCCGGTACGGTGGCAGAGCGATTATTGGAGCAAGGGGCTTCTGTTATTGATATTGCCGGGGCAGGCGGCACCAGCTGGGCAAAAGTTGAGATTGAGAGAAGCCCCGATTCAAACGATAAAAATGCCTTCGATAATTGGGGCATGCCCACCTTAGATTGTCTGCATCAGGTTCATCCGTTGAAAGACCACTATGACTTTGAAATAATTACATCCGGCGGGGTACGAAGCAGTTTTGATATTATGAAAGCGCTTTGCCTGGGAGCTGATTTTACGGCCGCTGCCCAACCTGTTATTAAGGCAGTCGTCAATGATGGTCCGGACGGCCTTGCCCAGCTTTATAGTCAATGGAAAAGACAGGCCGTTACCATTCTCACCCTCTTGGGTTGTAATAATATCGGTGATTTAGGGCCGAAGATGCTTCACAAAATCACTTAATAAAGAAAAATATCTATCTATAATTTCTTTATATTTGGTTTCATAAAAATCAGCCAATGCCTTTAATTTCAACCGACATACAACAGCAAATTTCCGATCGTATTGAGGAAGAGTTTAGCAAGCTTGATCTTCCTAAAAATCCGCACTCTTTATACGATCCGGTATGCTATACGCTTTCACTGGGAGGAAAAAGAATTCGACCGTATTTTACCCTCTCAGCATGTGGTATTTGCGGTGGCTCCATCAAAGAGGCTGTACCGGCAGCCATTGCCATAGAATTGCTGCACAATTTTACGCTGCTTCATGATGATATCATGGATTCTGCATCAACCCGAAGAGGTAAACCCAGTGTGTTCAAAAAATGGGATGCTTCAACGGCTATCCTTTCGGGTGATGCGATGTACGCCTGGGCGTTTGGACAGCTGCAATATTACGGCAAAAGTGAACAGTTTTCCAAAGAACAGTATTGCAGCATCTTGGATATATTTCTTGATAGTGCTAAAACCGTTTGTGAGGGGCAAGCATCCGACCTTGAGTTTGAAGATGAAACAACCGTATCACTTGATGATTACCTGAATATGATTCACGGCAAAACAGCCGCGCTTATCACGGGGGCATTTATGATGGGCGGAACGGCTTCCGGGGCATCCGCTGATAAGATTGAACGACTGAAATCTATTGGAAAGCATGTGGGCATTGGGTTTCAAATACAGGATGATTTGCTTGATGTTGTAGCAGATCCGGAAAAATTTGGGAAAACACTGGGCGGAGATATTTTAGAAGGCAAGAAAACATACTTGTCTATTCTTTCGTTGAAACAAGCAGGACCGGATAATCGAGACAGATTAGAGCATATTTTTAATAATGAGAATCTATCGGCAAACGATGTCAATGAGGTGATTGATATTTACCGTCAACTTGGAATTATAGAAAAGGCCAAAGAAACAATTAAAGACCATTACAGTACGGCAATAAACCAAATTAAGTGTTTTAGCAGCAACCCCTTTAAAGAAGATCTCATTGAATTTCTAACAAATTTAAAAAACAGAGAATACTGATTTATATGCAAGAATTACACCCGCAATGGAAATGGCTAATCGGTTTTTTATTTGTAACAATTTTAACGGCAGGCTGTGCCAGCGAAAATTTAATTCGGCCGGGCGACACCCTGGATGTGGCCTATAAAAAAGCGTTGAAGCAATATCGGAGTGAAAATTACCGGGACGCAGCCAATGCTTTTGAAACAGTAATAAATACCGGGCGCGGTACCGACTATGCCAGGAGTGCCTATTTCTTTGCGGCCGAATCATATTATGCAAGCGAACAATATCTGCTGGCAGCTGATGCATTCAGGCAGTTTGTAGCATTGTATCCTCAATCACCAAAACGTATTGACGCGGCTTTTAAGGAGGCCCTTAGTTATTACAAGATGAGTCCTCGCTATAAAATTGATCAGAAATACACCCGAAAATCTATTGAACAATTCCGGTTATTTTTGTCACAATATCCCGACTCGGAACGCTCGGAAGAAGCGGCTAAATATTTGACTGAAATGCGTTCAAAATTGGCCAAAAAAAACTACAATTCTGCAAAGCTTTATATGCGCACCGATCAATACAAAGCGGCCGTTATTTTTTATGATTTAACGATTGATCAATTTCCCGAAACAAAATGGGCCGAAAAAGCGCTGGTGGAAGAAATTGCAGCCTATGTTGAATACGCCAACGAAAGTGTGCAAGACAGACAAGGCGAACGATTTGAAAAAGCTGTTGAAAGCTATGAAAAGTATTTGCAGCTGTTTCCCAATGGTGAAAATCGGCAAAGGGCTGAAACTTTGGTTGACCAGGCCCGTGCCGCACTGACCGATCTTTCGCCGGTAACCGAGGATACTCAAACCTCGTCAGCAGATCAATAAGTGAATGGAAGCCTCTAAGAAAAAGATTGGAATTTTTGGAGGCACATTCGATCCTGTACATAATGGCCACCTGTCTATAGCAAAATCATTTTTGCGTAGTGGCTTTATTGACACACTTTGGATTTTACTTACCCCGTCACCACCTCATAAAGAAGATCATAAATCACCCTATGCACTGCGTTTTAAAATGCTTAGTGATGTTTTTGAGAGCATTGATAACGTAATTGTGAGCGATGTAGAACAAAAGTTATCATCTCCATCTTACACCGTTAACACGATTGAATACCTGCAAGAATTGCACCCTGAATATCAGTTTTACTTATGCTTGGGTAAAGATTCATACCGCAATTTCGAAAATTGGCATCGCTGGCAAAAAATTCTTGAACATACTGAAATACTCGTTGCCGAACGGCCCATTGATGTACAGCATTCAAATAAAATACATCAAAAAATTACCCCCAAAGCCCATTTTATAGATCATGCTCCGGTTAATATTTCTTCAACCGAAGTGCGGAAACGATTAAAAAAAGGGGAACCGGTTGAAACAATGGTACCTGCTTCCGTGCTTAAAACTATTTCAAAGAATAACCTATATCAGGGTATCTAATATGTCATTAAACAGAAAATCTTTTCTTAAAAATGTGAGTATTGGAAGTCTTGCTCTTGTACCGGGCATCAACTATGCAAAAAAAGGGTCTGCGGTTCACCCGCACATTAAGCCTGCAATGCTTCGCCCGGGCGATACCATAGGGATGATAAGTCCTGCCGGCAGCCTCGGAGATGCTCAAAAATACAATACGGTCGTTAAAAATATTGAACATCTGGGCTTTAACGTTCGGGTAGGGAGGCATGCAAAAGATACGTTTGGTTATTTTGCCGGTACGGATAAAAACCGCGCAACAGATTTTAACACCATGTTTGCCGATGATGAAATTGACGCTATTCTGCCATTTCGCGGCGGATGGGGTTCAAATCGTATTCTGGATTTAATCGATTTTGATCTCATTAAGTCAAACCCTAAACCCCTTATCGGCTTTAGTGATATAACTTCATTATTGATGGCAATTTACGCTAAAACAGGGCTGATTACCTTCCATGGACCGGTGGGGAAATCTGAATGGACTGAATTTACACGCTCATATTTCAGGCAATCACTTATGCAAAATGAGCTTTTTTCAATGCCATCAGATGACCAAATTGGTGATGTAACGACCATTCAACCCGGGAGGGCCTCGGGAATACTAATGGGCGGAAATTTAACGGTGCTTACATCTATGTTGGGATCCGATTATTTGCCATCATGGCAAAACGGGCTGCTGTTTTTAGAAGACGTGGGCGAAGATATTTATCGTATTGACCGGATGCTTACGCAACTAAAACTGAATGGAGTGTTTGATCAAATTAACGGGCTGATATTTGGTAAATGCACAAATTGCGAGATTAGCAATGGCGCCCATTTTACGCTGGAACAAATTCTCAACCATCATCTAAAAGAATACGAGTTTCCAACGTTTTCAGGAGCTCGGATAGGTCATATTAAGGATATGCTAACAGTACCCGTGGGAGTTCATGCAAAACTTGATGCTGACAAAGGGTTAATAACGCTAACTGAGTCTCCGGTAAAATGATAATTGTTATAAATTAATATCATCTGATCTTATGAACAAGAAAGCGCTATTAGTTTTCATTGGTTTACAGGCTTTTGCTATGTAGAACATGGTATCCTTATTTAGGCCAGGATCTTTGAAACGTATTGCCAATCCAAGAATTAGAGCTCGGCATATTTCTGGGGCATCGGAATTTTATACTCAATATACACTTCCTCTTTAAGTTTATTGATCCATTTCTGCATTTCCTGAAATCGTTTTTCACGGAGCGCAAATTGCTTAATCCGCTGGTAGTCTTGTTCCAAATTGGCCGTGTGTTCGGGGTTATGTTCATCGAGCCGTACAATACGAAATGCGCGTTTAGAATTATCTTCGGTGCCAATATTAAAAGGTTTAGGGTCAGAAATATCTCCTTTATTTTCTAACAGCAATACAATTCGATACAGTGCCGGGTCCAGTTCGTCAATACTCAACAGGCGCTGCCCGGTTTGCGGGCTTAAAATACGGCCTCCTTGCGGAGCGGTGTTTGGATCTTCGGATTCCTGACGGGCCAAATCAGAAAACGCAACATCCTCATTCGTCGATAAACTGTCGCGCATATTGTTGAGCTGGTTGATGGCCGATTGGTCATCATAATTTTCTTCATCAACCGAAATTAAGATATGGTTAGTATCTATTTTATCACCCTGTCGTTCATTTAAACGGATCACGTGAAAGCCGAACGAAGTCTCAACCACTTCTGAAATCTGACCGGGTTCAAGGGCCGAGGCTGCCGCAGAATACTCCGAAACCAAATCACTTAAGGGTAGCATCGGTAATTTTCCGCCATCTCCTTTAGAGGCCGAAGGGCCGTCGCTATATTTTTTTGCCAGTTCTCCAATACTTTTTCCATGGTTGATGATGGAATCACGCAGGGACTCGGCTAATTCTTTGGCTTCTGTCCGTGCATTCTCCATCGGAGTTGGTACCGCAACAATTTGAGAAATGGCTACTTGCTCGGGCACGGTGGGCAAAGAATCTTGCGGAATATCTTCGAAAAACTCCACTACTTCAGGTCGGGTAATATCGATGTTTACCATCTGCTGCTGCCGGTAGCGCTGCACGGTAAGCTGCTCACGATATTGCTCACGCAAATCAGCCCGTATTTGAACGATGCTTTGTCCCATGCGCTGTTCAAGCGCCTGCTCGCTGCCCATTTGCTGCACGGTCTGCTGTATTTGCTGATCAATGCGCTGATCAACTTGGTCTTCGGTAACAATAACCGAATCTATCGCAGCTTTATCGAGCAACACGTATTTTTGAACGATATTCTGCAATACCGTATACCAAACGTCTTCACTAAAAGAGGGCGCTTGATTTTGCTGTTGTTGTACTTGATAAAGATACTCGCGTACCTGCTGATCTACTTCTGACTGTAAAATGATATGATCATTCACAACGGCTACAATTTGATCAATAGTTGTATTATCAGATCCATCTTGTGCCTGCAATGGCAAGTAGGTGAGTATTAAAAATGAAAAAATAACAAGGGGCAAAAAAAACTTATTCATTCGGTTGATTGGTTTCAGTATTCTCAGAATTATCATTTGTGTTTAGAACGTTATACAACTCAATTTCATTATTCTCGGAAGCCTGAAAATAAAGATTTTTAAGGTACGAGTTGTAATGATCGCGTTTTTTTTCAGCTATCAGCCACTGCTTCAAATCATCCGTAAACCATTCCGGAATAGGTGATTCGCCCGGTACCCAGGAATCTGCAACTTGAATGAACTGATAGACGCCCTCACTTCGTCTAATGGGTGATATAGCGCTTGAATCAAGCTGAGCCACATAGCGTTGCATAACCGGAACATTACTTAAGGCTCTTTGTTGAGCCCAAAATGTTTTTGCCTCAGCAATCTTTTTCTCGGGATTAAGGCTGTATGCACGGGCAATTTGGGGCCAGGGCGTTCCATTTTGGAGTTCTTGGCGCGCTGTTCGTGCGTTAGCAAGTTCGGTAGTTTCAAGATGACGAATTTGCACAAACCGTTCGCCGGAGGTTAATTGTCCCTCATTTTTTTGAATAAAGTTATTTAACTCCTGCTCTGTAACGTTCAGTTGGTCGCTGAAATCATCGAGCACCTTTTGTTTCAGCGCTTCGGCAAAAACTTCTTCTTTAGCCTGAGATATACGCCGCTGCACATTTTCGTTTTCAGCAAGCTGTAAACCACGTGCTTCTCTTAATAAAAGTTGACGCTGAATCCATTTTTTTCGATAAGAATCCAGGATTGCAGTACTGTCTTTTTCCATCATAAAGGAAGGAATATTCAGGCGGGCTTCCTCAAGGGTCAAATAATGCTCCCCAATCCGAGCCAAGAGGGTAGATTTGTTGTCAACAGGTTCATTTTTGGAGCAGCTGCATAACAACAGCACACCCAAAGAAATGATTATTAAATTTGTAGCATGATTCATTGAAAATCCATTTAAAACAACATTCCGGCAATCGTGGCTGTCATCAGGTTGGCCAGACTGCCTGCAAATACCGCTTTTATTCCAAATTCAGCAAGTTCAGATTTTCGTTCAGGTGCCAGCCCGCCAATGCCCCCAATTTGGATAGCAATGGATGAAAAATTAGCAAACCCACAAAGGGCAAATGTAGCCATAGTAATTGTCTTTGGGCTAAGGGCACCATTTGCAACCAATTCAGAAAGTTGCAGGTAGGCCACAAATTCATTGAGCACAACCTTGGTTCCCAGCAGTGAACCCATATTTACCGCATCTACCCAAGGCACACCCACAATATAGGCAATAGGCGCCAGTATCCACCCCAAAATGGTTTCAATTCTAAGCGGACCGCCCGGTATCAAACTATTGATGCCGGTGTATCCGCCAATGGCTTCAAGAAAGTAATTGCCCATAGCAAGTAAAGCAATGAATGCCAATAACATAGCCCCAACATTTGCAGCTAATTTTAATCCTGTTGCAGCCCCGCTTGCTGCCGCATCAATACCATTGGCATCGGTTTTCTCAATGCTCATCTTAACATCACCCTTAGTTACCGGCTCTTTCGTTTCAGGGTATAATATTTTGGCTATTACAAGAGCAGCCGGTGCAGCCATTAAGCTGGCACCTAAGAGTTGCTCGGCAAATAGCAGTCTACCTACATCAAGCGGTACGCCTTGGGCCTGTGCATATGAGTTACCAAGCATTTGCACATAGGCGGCCAAAACTCCGCCGGCAATAGTGGCCATGCCGCCCGTCATTACTGCAAGTAGCTCAGATTTGGTCATTTTTTTAATGTAGGGCTCAATAACAAGCGGTGCTTCCGTCTGACCTACAAATATATTTGAAATAACGGAGAGCGACTCTGCACCGGATGTACCCATCAATTTTTGCATTCCTTTAGCCATAAACCGTACAACACGTTGTAGAATGCCATAGTGGTACAGAATGGCTGTAACCGAAGCAAAAAAGATGATGGTGGGCAGTACCTGAAAAGCAAAAAAGTTGCCCATGCTATTTTCCAAGCCGGGGCTTTTGGCTAAATCACCGAAAATAAATTCGGCACCCTCGGTGGTAAAATCCAGGACGATAACAAAGAATGATGAAACCCAGCTAAAGAATTCTTTTGGCCATCCCAGCGGGCTCCAAACCTCGGCCATGGCGCTTCCTTTTAAAATAAAAACGGCCAATACAAATTGAATGCATAGACCGGTAAATACCATTTTCCAATCTACATTCTTTTTATCATTGCTAAATATGTAGGCCATCATAATGATGGCGAACATACCTATTACGCCCCGAATAACATCTATCATGATGAAGACTTCTGTTGGTTATTTTCTTTTTTCATGAGGCTGAAATCATCTCGCATTGTGCCTTTACGTTCATCAACAGGGGGGCGAAAGCAATGACGAGCGCGCGGCTCATACGCTTCAGTTTCACCAACCAGTACGCGATCGGAACTTTCTACCACACGCTGTGAATAATTTGCTAACCGGCCGCTTTCAGAACAAATGGCATGCAGTTTAGTAATGTATTCAGCAATAGCCAGTAACTTGGGCATGGGCTCAAAGGGGCGGCCTTCAAAGTCCATATCGAGCCCGGCTATAATTACGCGTTTCCCGTCATTTGCCAGCGTGTTTGCCACGTCTACCAATCGCTTGTCAAAAAATTGTGCCTCATCAATGCAAACAACCTTGGAATTTCCGGTGAGCAGCACAATTTGATCTGCGGTATCTACAATAATGCTGGCCAGCGCATTTTGATTATGAGAAACGATTTCTTCATCACTGTACCGTTTATCTATAGCAGGTTTGGCGATAACAATTTCTTGCCCTGCAATATGAGCCCGTTTGGCGCGTCGAATAAGTTCCTCCGTTTTACCGCTGAACATACCGCCGCAGATCACTTCAATCCAGCCCACCTCGCGCGGTATATATGATGGTTCGTTTAACATTATCTGTTTTAAAATTTCAGGATATTGCTGTTGACATGTAATTTAATACTGTTAGAAAAAAGAGAATATTTAGGACAAATGCATTCTATAATCTGATATGCCAAATTTAGGTAGAAGGGAGAATGTTTTTGGTTTTTAATTCATCAATGGATCTACAGCCGCTTAAGCCCAAATGCAACTCAAAGTCGGCTTTGAAGTTTTTAATCAGTTCCTGAACGCCCGGCCGGCCTGCAATGGCAAGAGCATAGGCATAAGGCCGGCCCAACAGAACAGCATCAGCTCCTAATGCAATCGCCTTTATAATATCCGCTCCCGAGCGAATGCCGCTGTCAAAAAGCACATCCATATCCGCGCCCACGGCCTTGGCTATATCAGGCAGAGCCTCTAAGGCCGGGATAGCTCCATCTACTTGTCGGCCGCCATGGTTTGATACAATAATACCGTCCATGCCGCATTCTACTGCCTTCTTTGCATCTTTAGGGTGCGTAATACCTTTGAGCAGAATAGGGAGGGTGGTCAAATCACGCAAAAAATTAAGATCATCCCATTTTAAAGAAGGACGTGAATAGGTGTCTATAAATGTCTTTACTGCTTTAAGTGGTTTTTGGGTCGTTAAATTCTTCCAGAATGATCCGGGATATTTACGGCTCATTTTTATCAGGTTTTTGATTACCGTCAACGTCGTTCGTTCCTCGTTCTTGGGTTCGGGAGCTCGGTTAACCATTTTCCTAAAGACCGGATCGGAGGTGTATTGAGTAATTCCTTTGGCCTCAAGAAAGGGGAGATAGGCTAAATTTAAATCACGCGGACGCCAGCCCAGCATGGTGGTATCGACGGTTAAAACAATAGCTTCACACCCGCATTGTTCAGCCCGCTTTACAAAACTTTTCACCAAATCATTATTTTTGCTCCAGTAAAGTTGAAACCAGCGCGGAGACGTACCCATCACTTCAGCGCAATCTTCCATACTGATTGAAGCCTGATTCGAAAAAATATAGGGCGTATTTTCTGCCGCAGCAGCTTGGGCTACCGCTTTATCAGCTTTAGGGTGAGCCATCTCCAAAACGCCCACCGGGGCCAGCATACACGGAAAAGGGAGTGACGTATTACACACCTTGGTCGACGTTTCAATATTTGAAACATCCCGAAGCATGCGCGGTTTTATATGCCATTTATCGAAGGCGCGGCTATTATTTTTAGCCGTAGTTTCTTTCCCGGCACTTCCGGCTATATAAGCAAATGCTTTGGATGACATAGCCTGCCGGGCTTTTGCCTCAAGTTCATCAAAAGAGATGGGTACGCGAGGCATTTTTCCACGAAATCCCCCAATAAAAATTTCTTTCTGCCGCTCGCGCGCGTTCGTTTTTAATTGAGCCATGTATAGTTAATCTTCTTCCTGCATAAGTTTTCGTTCTTGATAGATATCATATAAAAGCCAGAAGAAAGGGTAGGGCGGAAAAATGATGCTCAACACCAACTTCAATGTTCGGTTCTTAGATTCAGGCAGATAAGCAATACCGGCAATACCGGCTATCCAGCAGATAAAAATGGAGAATCCAAGAAACGAAATAACAATGGCACCAAAGAATCCAAAAGTATTATAAAAAGTTTCGAGCATGGGGCAGAACGTTATTCTTTGAAGTGATAATTCGTTATATTTGCTGATTCTAATTTGATCATTAATGTAATAAGAATATTGGCAACATGCTTCCCCTCGTATCTATTGTAGGCCGCCCTAATGTAGGTAAATCTACTCTTTTTAATCGCTTTATTGGTAGCAGAAAAGCCATTGTGGATGACCAGTATGGCGTAACGCGCGACCGCCATTACGGAGAGTCATTCTGGAATGGCATTCCTTTTACCATTATTGATACCGGCGGCTACTTGCCGGATGAATCAGGCGTAATGGTCAGCGGTGTTCGGGAACAAGTGCATATTGCCATCGAAGAATCTGATGTAGTGCTTTTTATAGTTGATACCGAAGCCGGTATTACCAGTTTGGATAAAGCTGTTGCAAAAATGCTGCGTGAGCAGGAAAAACCGGTACTGCTGGTAGCCAACAAAAGCGACAACGAAAGGCGTAAGCTCAATGCTTCTGAATTTTATGCGCTCGGGCTTGAAGAACTTTTCCCTGTTTCAGCCATAAACGGAACCGGCACCGGAGATTTGCTGGATCGTACCGTAGAATTATTACCCAAGAATGAAGAAAGCGGTGAATCAACTATTCCAAAACTGGCCGTTGTAGGGCGACCAAACGTAGGTAAAAGTAGTTTTGTAAATGCCTTGCTTGAAGATGAACGCAGTATTGTAACCGATATTCCGGGAACTACACGCGACTCTCTGAATAGTAAACTCGTGTATAATGATCGCGAGTATATTCTCATTGATACGGCCGGCCTGCGCAAGCGAAAAAATGTGAAAGAAAACGTAGAGTTTTACAGTAATGTTAGAACCGACCGGGCACTACGAGAATGTGATGTAGCCGTACTGATGGTTGATAGCATGCAGGGATTTGAACATCAGGATAAACATATTATAAATGAAGCTGCTAATTACAACAAAGGCATTGTGTTAGTGCTGAACAAGTGGGACCTTGTTCCGGAAAAGGATACCAATTTATTTAAGGAGTTTGAAGAATATATATATGACGAAATACCCGATATGCAGTGGGTTCCCATTGTTTCAACATCAGCAACAAACAGAAAACGAATTCACCGGGTTATAGACGTTGCAAACAGGGTGATGGATGAGCGTAAAAAGGAGATAAGCACTTCCGATTTCAATGATTTTCTACAGGATGTTATTTCAAAGCGACCGCTTCCCATGAAAAAGGGACGTGCGCTAAAAATTAAATATGCCCTCCAGGTAAAATCGGCTCCTCCGGTATTTAAATTTTTTATGAATATGCCCTCGGAACTGCCGCCAAACTATCGGCGATTTCTGGAAAAAAATATCCGCCGGCACTTTGGTTTTGAAGGCGTACCAATCACGATGACTTTTCGACAAAAATGATGAATTCCTTTTGATGTACATGATCGAATAACTTATTTTAGCATCGAGTCAACGGTTAATTCCTATTATTTTCTTCAATGTCTCAATCCCAAAATTTAGAAAAACCCAGAGCCAACGCGCTCAATAACAGTTACGATCGTGAGCGTACGTTTTCATGGCTGGAAAACCTGTACCTGCCTGAAATATTTAAAGCAATGTGGTATTCGCTTAAACAGATGTTTCAGCCAGATGTTACGCTTCGCTATCCCGAAGAAAAGTGGGATCCGCCCGCCATATTTCGCGGCCGCCCGGTACTGGTTGAGGATGACGGCGAAGAACGATGCGTAGCTTGCGGACTTTGTGCCCGCGCTTGTCCGCCGCTGGCCATTAGCATGCAGGCCAATGAGGATGCTGATGACCCCAAAGAACGCTATCCCAACTTCTTTGAAATTAATATGTTACGCTGCATCTATTGCGGCTATTGCGAAGAGGTATGCCCGGAAGAAGCCATTGTAATGAGCAAAGATTATGACATTGTGTTTGAGACCAGGCAGGAAGCGGTTTATGATATGGAACGGCTTTTAGTGCCTAAAGAGGACCTTGAGGAACGACTTCAATTTTTGCGGGAGTACAAAAACAGGCAGTTTGGACAATTCTGGGATTTTCAGGAAGAAAACAATATTCACTCCGTACGAGATCGCGACCGGGACTTCAATGCAGGCCTTTCGCTCGTTGAAATGCTCGAACAGCAGAAAGAAAACGACACGGTTAATGCCGATTCCAACTGGGCTCGTTGATTTATGGCTAATAAGGAGATTTCTCAGGAGCAAATTGATCAACTTATTGAAGACGCTCGCTACCTACAAAGTGAGGCAGAAGCACTCAAATATGTGATTGATGAAGTCCCCTATAATACGCCGCCGCCCGAGGGGCGTTCAATTGCAGAAACACTTTTACTGCTCGATCATGCCCAGCTCTCCTATTTCAGGCCCATTTTCAAGAAAGCAGTAGAAAACCCCCGCCCGACCTATATAGATGATTTTGATCATTTTGAGGAGTCCTTCGAAGCCGATGAAGAAAAGCTTGAAAATATTCAGAAACTTTTAAGCAAGCTTTCTAAACACCGGGCAGGAGTAGTCAATACTATTCATAATATTTCTTTAATCAACTGGGAAACAGTTATTTACGAAAATGATAAAGAAATTTTGCTGTACAATTTTGCCCTGCAAATGGTTCACTTTGATCAGCAAAAGCTGAAAGAAATCGCTGATTTGGTCATGATTTATAAAAATGAGGAGCATAATAATAGAACCATTCAACAGAAACAGTCCGGTACTGCAGATGCATCGGCAAATAATTGATTACTCATGATATGGGGATTGCTCACACTTGTTTTGGCCATCATATTTGCGGGTGCAGTTTCACTTTATCTACACCGAAAAACAGATCGACTAAAATTTTTAGCACTCTTTTTAGCATCATTAACATTTTTATTTGCTGAATTTGCAGCAATATTCAGCTATGTTTCCAATTATGAAACGGGCTTATTAATAAGTCAACAAATTATACAATGGGGACGCATTTATTCGCTGGCACTGGTACTGAGCTCACTGTTGCTTTTTGTACGAGAGTCAAAGCCTGAGTTTTCACAATTCCCGCTTTTTTATGCCGTATTTCCCCTGGGAATTGTCTTTTCCTATTTACTGGTAATTGACACTATTTTAGTAAAATATTGGCTAATAGATGTTTATATGGGCGGGGCAGTGGCTACCGCTTTATTAATTTACGGCATCTACGCCTATAGAAACTCTATTTATATCACCTCATTTTGCGGTTCTTTTTTATTCTTAATTACCTACTTGATCTACCTTTTTATTCCGGATCAGATTATATTGATCTATATACTGTTAGCCCTCAGTATTTTAACAACCTTCAGCGGGTATTTAGTGGTTGACAAAACGTACGCTACATCATAGCAATAATTTTATCTTAAAATTTTTTTGTATGGAAATTACAGTTGGTAAATCAGCTCCTGATTTCAGCCTTCAAAATACCGAAGGTGATAAAATCAGCTTATCACAATTAACAAAAAAGCAAAATGTGGTCATTTTATTTTTTCCATTGGCATTTACTTCAACCTGTACTAATGAAATGTGTGCTATGCGCGATAATATGAAGCTCTATAAATCGCATGATGCTAAAGTGGTAGGCATTAGTGTGGACAGCTTCTTCACGCTCAAAGAATTCAAAAAGGCTGAGAATTTAAATTTCACCTTGCTCAGTGATTTTAACAAAGAAACCTCCAAAGCATATGGGGCACTGTATGATGATTTCTTTGGAATGCAAGGCGTTTCCAAACGCGCTGCCTTTGTAATAAACCAAGAGGGCACCCTTATTTATAAAGAAGTTCTGGAAGATGCCGGGCAACTCCCTGATTTCGACAGAATAGAAGAAGCTTTGCAATCTGCCCATGCTTGAGTAAGAACTTAATGGCTAAGATGAAAAGCATAGTGTTTTATTCTTATTTTACATAATATATATTATACGACATATATATGGTTCTTAAGCCACATACATCATTTAGAAAGAAATATTGCGTAACCTCTAATTTGACTATCGATTTAAGTCCGTGATTCATTCCACAACGAGTGCATCCATGAGCAGGTTCTCAATCAAGTTGCAAATATGAATCACTACCCCCGATAGATTTATGAATATACATCCGATTTTTATTTAAGGATCAATTTTCTCTATTACAAAGGCTATTATGCCCTAAAAATCCTCTTTAAAAGTGTTTAAATACCGTTATGACACAAATTTAAGTTCTAAGGCGTTTAATTATTTTTTGAATAGTTACACATAGCCGTTATCGGCAAATCATACTTTTTTGTCCAAACTAACAGATCAGGTGCAACGATTTTAGATTTATGCTTATATCAAATACTTATTCATCAGATGAAAAATTTCTCCATTAAAATGATGATGAAACAAAATTTAGCTCACCAAATGTTTTTTTAGATCCTCTACCTGTTCTACATGTCGCTCGGCGTGGTATATATTAAAATATAGCCATTCAACACGTGTAAGGGTCCCAAATCCAGGGTGACCAAAAACGGTCAAGAGTTTTGTCAGATCTTCTATTTCAATCATGCCGGCTATTCGTTGGCGTATATCCTGGAGTTTATCAATCAGCTGTTGGCGATCTTTGGGGCCATCGTTGGGCTCAACCTGAGAGGGAGCAGAAAATTTTTGTTGGAAATTGAGCATTTTTTCTTTCATCAGCTCTATTTTTTGCTCCGGGTCACGCTCTGTAGATTCTGCATCTTCTCCAAAAAATTTGACCAGGCCCGCTTCTGATTTGATAATGTGTTCGGCAATTTCAGCGGCTGACCACCCGCCATTTGGACCAGAGCTCTGAAAGTGGTCTTCGGGAAATTCATTTAAAGCGGATAAAAGTTTTTGAGTAGATTGGGTAAAATCTTGGTGCACTTGTTTTTTGGATCGCATAATTGAGTCTCTTTAAAGTTAGGAAATAAACATACTAAATATTCATGATGTCTGCTCTGCCATAAGCGCTGCCACGCATGCCGCATTAACAATGTCTTCCCAGCTGCATCCCCGGGATAGATCCATCATCGGTTTTGCCAGCCCTTGCAGTATGGGCCCGGTTGCCGTGGCACCGGCCAGGCGTTCAGTTATTTTATAGGCAATATTTCCCGCATCCAGGTTTGGAAAAATGAATACGTTGGCTTTACCGTTGAGCGGTGAATCGGGCGCCTTTCGTTTTGCTATATCGGGCACAAAAGCCGCATCAAACTGGAGTTCACCGTCAATGATAAGATGAGGGTTTTTTGTTTGAACCATTTGAAGGGCATCCCTTACCAATTGTGATCGCGGGTGCTGGGCACTGCCCTTGGTGGAAAAAGAGAGCATGGCTACCTTGGGTTCCTGCCCGGTTAATACGCGATGTGTTTGGGCCGATTCCAGCGCTATTTCAGCCAGCTGTTTTTTATTGGGATAAGGAACTACACCGCAATCGGCATAGGTAAAGATTTCATCATTCGGTAAAGCCATTAAAAATGTACTTGAAACAGTAGATGTATTTGCATTGAGTCCCATTATGTGGATCGCTGCACGTATTACCTCCGCAGTGGTAGCCATTGAGCCCGCCACACAACCGTCCGCAAAGTTCTGCTCAACCATGCAAGTACCATAATAGAGTGGACTTTCCACCAGCCCTTGAACCTGTGATTTATCGCTCAATTTGTGTTTTCGTTTTTCCCATATCAATTTTTTGAACGTGTCTTTTTGTGCACTTTGGTTTATAAAATTAACAGTAGAAAACGGACCCTTCGGTTCAGCTATACCACTATACAGAACAGTAGCTTTGCAAATGTCATTTTTCATCAGATAACGGGCAGCTTTTACCACTCTTGCGTCTCCTCCTTCAGGAAAGACGATATGTTTTTTAAGGCCTGCTGCGTGTTCACGTATTTCGTTGATTATAGTATGCATCAATGATTCGTTTATAAATTTTATTCAAATAGATTACAGCTCCCTAAAATAACGTGTGTACCGATTAAAATATGAATTTAATCAGCTTTTATGAACTTCAGGTAACATTGTCTGCAAACATCCCCACGGCTTACGCCGCACCCCTCTTGCCTGTCCCGATTCTTTCGGGGGGAGCGAATTAGGGGTTGGATCAATTCAAAAAGGTAGCTCTAATAAGAAAAAGGCCTTCAGATAATTTAAAGCTAATAGGTACACGCGTTATAATAACAACACGATAGCAAGCACCGCAACAGCTATACCTATCCACTGCAGGGGTGAAACGGTATCTTTCCAAATCCAGAATCCCAGTGCTGCTCCTGCGCCCACACTTAGTGTATTTACCAATGGATAGGCAATAGCCCCGTCAATTTGTGCCAATGCATAAATTAAAAATATTGAAGAATACAGGTTTGGGATGCCAATGATGGCTCCCAGTCCGGCTTCTTTGGCTGAAAAAAAAGATTCTTTTTTAAAAATCATTGCAATCACCCCAATGAAAAAAGCAGCGCCAAATACGTAACTCATAAAAATAAGTTCGTGAATTTGCAGACTGAATTCTTCCTCATATACTTTTAGCGATGCATCCGCGAAACCGGCTACTAAAAATATAAACACTAAAAGCCAGCCGGCATCAAATCCGCCAATTTTTATGCTTTCTTTTTTTGGAATAAGAAGCACCATCGCCCCAATTACCAACACAATGCCTGAAGCCGTTGCCCAAGAAATCGATTCCTGATAGAAATAGATGGAAATAAGAACCGGCACCAACAGCGATACCCGCATGGCAGCAATGGTTACCCCCACGCCATTGGCATGAACAGATTTACTGTACATTAAAAAATTGCCGATAAAAAAAGCGCCAACAAAACCACTAAAAAGTAAAAAATAAGGGTGATTAAACAGGTTCCAGGCTCCGCCCTGGCTCATTCCAATCCCGAAAGCAATAACAGCTGCAAAAAAATAATTGGCCGTTAGCGTGGGTAACGTTCGCAGTTTTTTTACTTCGGTGATTTTCAGAAGATGGGCAATTAAAACAGAGCAGCCGGCACTTAAACCAATATACAAATAGACCATAGATACCGGGCTTAAATTGCCTATAAAGAAATGACAGCCCCAATTCCTATCAAGCTACGATATTCAAATTCTGAGGATCCGCTATTGGGATTGGAAAGCCAAAGTGGCACTTCATACCGGATAGCAAACCCACGGTTTTTTCCCAAGTAATCGGGTATATTTAGATTAAGCATGAATCCCAGTCCCGCATCAAATAATAATCGGCTCTCTTCCCTGCTTGTAAATCCCAATGAAGTGCCCGAATCAAAAAACAAATAGGTCCTGAAATCTAATAATCCGGCAAGTGGTATATTTTTAAGGGCCTTATTCACAAAATTGGGATATTGCAACTCCGCGTTGAAAGCTCCAAAAGAGTTAAATACCGGGGCCTGGCCATCATTAAGCAATTCAACATCCTGATTTGTATATCCCCTCAAATTGGCTCCGCCGGCCACCTGTACAATGCCCTGTCGCACCCACGGCGTAGGCAACGTTCCTTTGGCCCGGGTTGAGCCCAGCTCATCCCATTGCACATAAGGTTTAAAACTACGGGTGTACAAATACTCCGGTGCCGTATTGTTTGAGGAAACACCCGCAAAAATTCGGGTTCGTAAAATAAAATTATCATTCAGCTGAATATGCTGATCTACATTGAAGCGCGTGGATATAAACTGATCCGCTTCACCGGCTATATTAATTACAGTAGATGACTGTAATTTATAGCGGCCTAAGGGGTTGCTATTTTCTATTACTGCGTTTATTTCACTCAGATACAGCCACTCATTCTGCCAAATTTGTGGATAAAGCACATACTCGTCTTCGAACCTTTTTGTTGCGCCCACCCCTATTGATAATTCGCGATAATTCTTTTCATTAAAGCCGGGTTGCCATCGTTTATTAAATGAAACATTGTGGTTGTGATACCCGGTGCGGATGGATGATCGCAGGCGAATATTTCCTTCGCTGTTAAAGCCAGATATGGAAGGAATGGGCTCGGTAAAAGAGACGTAGTACGAAACGGGATATTGGGGGATAAACGTGCCCAGCCATAAGCCGGCATCAAGGCGGTGTGGACCGCTCCGAAACGTACCCGGTACTTCTCCGCGAAGCCGTATACCTGCACGGATGCCATCTACACTATTAAACCAAAGATCCGGAGCGGTTGAAAGTTCATAATCTTTGGTACTTTCTTGGTTGTTCTGGCCAACACATACCGATGTAACCAAAAACAGAACAAATATTAACGAAAACGCTGATAGGTATTTAGAAAAATAGGTTTCCAAAAAAGGGTATGTATTAGCTGTTCTCATTAAGCCTTTCCACTTCCTTCTTAAAATAATCAAAGGTTTTAGTTAACCCTTCCTTGCGATTGAATTGCGGGGTCCAATCTAACACTTTTTTGGCTTTAGAAATATCGGGTTGGCGCACCTTCGGATCATCTTTGGGAAGTTCTTTAAAAACAATTTCGCTTTCGCTGTTTGTTAGCTCAATAATTTCTTTGGCAAATTCCAAGATCGTGATTTCATCCGGATTGCCAATGTTTACCGGTTCCGGATGATTGGATTGGGATAGCCGCCAAATACCTTCCACTAAATCATCTACGTAGGTAAATGAGCGCGTTTGGGAACCATCACCAAAAACCGTCAAATCTTTATTTTGTAACGCCTGTGCCATAAAGGTAGGCAATGCCCGTCCGTCTTCAATACGCATTCGGGTGCCATAGGTATTAAAAATACGCACGATACGTGTTTCAATTCCATGATAGCGATGATAGGCCATGGTCATGGCTTCGGCAAATCGTTTCGCTTCATCATAGACTCCTCGAAATCCAATGGGATTTACATTACCCCAATAGCTTTCCTTTTGTGGGTGGGTTTGAGGGTCACCATATACTTCACTGGTTGAAGCAAGCAAAAACCGAGCATCTTTAGCCTTGGCAAGTCCAAGGGCTTTATGGGTTCCCAGCGATCCAACTTTCAGCGTTTGTATGGGCATTTCCAGGTAATCGATAGGAGAAGCCGGAGATGCAAAATGTAAAATAAGGTCGAGCTCACCAGCTACATGGATGAAGTTAGTTACATCATGCTTGATAAACGTAAATCTGTCGTTACCAAAAAGATGCTCGACATTACGAGTCGATCCGGTGCTTAGGTTATCCATACAAATAACACGGTAGCCCTCATCCATAAAACGATCGCAAAGATGAGAACCTAAAAACCCTGCTCCACCGGTAATTAATATTTTTTTATCAGACATTTATTGGGGGCCTCCCTACGCTTATGTATTTAATATTTGCTTTACGAGCACGCTCTAAGTCGAACAGGTTGCGGCCGTCAAAGATAATAGAATCGTTCATATGATTTTGGAAACGATCAATGGTCGGTCGGCGAAACTCATTCCACTCCGTGCAGATTACCAGGGCATCTACATCGGTAATAGCTTTCTGCTGGCTATCAACAAAGGTGGTGTTGTTCAAAACATCATCAGATGTTGCCGCTTTAAACGTATCTATCGCTTCGGGGTCATAGGCGATAAGTTCAGCGCCACGCTTAACCAGCTCTTCGGCAATATAAAGCGATGGAGCCTCACGAATATCATCCGTTTCAGGCTTAAAGGATAAGCCCCATAATCCAAAGGTTTTGCCCGTAAAATCTTTGGTCCCATAATAGGCTTCCATCTTGGCCACGATTGAAACTTTCTGCTCTTCGTTGACCTTCATCACCGAACCCAAAATTTTGAAATCATAATCATGTTCACCGGCTGTATAATGTATAGCCTGCACATCTTTAGGGAAGCAGCTTCCGCCATAGCCAATGCCTGCAAATAAAAATCGCTTTCCAATGCGAGAATCGGTACCGATGCCCCGTCGAATATTATCAACATTGGCCCCTGTTCGTTCGCAGATATTTGCAATCTCGTTCATGAAGGTGATTTTTGTAGCCAGCATCGCGTTAGCTGCATACTTTGTCAACTCCGAGCTACGCCGATCCATAACAATAATAGGATTCCCGCTGCGTACAAAAGGTTCATAAAGGGTATGCATGGTTTCGGCGGCACGCTCGCTTGACGTTCCAATTACCACGCGTTCAGGCTTTCGGAAATCGTCCACAGCAGCGCCTTCACGAAGAAATTCCGGATTGGAAACGACGTCAAACTCAACTTTTGCATTTTCTTTAATAGCTTTTTCAACACGGTCGCCAGTCCCTACCGGAACGGTACTTTTATTTACAATTACTTTGTATTCGGTAATTAATTCACCTAACTGACTTGCAACCTTTAAAACAGCACTTAAATCAGCCTGGCCATCAGCACCCGGAGGGGTTGGCAAACATAAAAAGATGATTTCTGCATCTTTTACAGCCGCTGCAAGATTGGTGGTAAACGTCAAGCGGCCTTCTCGCACCGAGCGTTCAAAAATGGTGCGAAGCCCCGGCTCGTAAATAGGAATTTGGCCATCCCGCAATTCTTCTACTTTTTGTTTATCAATATCTACACAGGTCACATCATTCCCTGAATCGGCAAAACATGTTCCTGATACTAATCCAACATATCCCGTTCCAACAATTGTAATATTCATTCTTAGGAGCGTTCTATTTTTTTGATTTCTAATTTTAATGTTCCGGCCGGCACTTCTACCTCTACCACTTCTCCCACTTCGCCACCTAAAATAGCTTTTCCTATGGGTGATTCAATAGAAATCTTATTTTGTTTAAAATCGGCCTCATCTTTAGATACAAGCGTGTATTTAACTTCTTTATCCACTTTGTGGTTATGAATAGTAACGGCAGAAAGCAGATATGCTTTATCCGTTTTAATATCTTCCTCATTCAGTATCCGGGCATTCGCCAGTGCATTTTCGAGCTCCGCAATACGCTTTTCCAGCATGCCTTGTGCTTCTTTTGCCGCGTCATACTCTGCATTTTCACTGAGATCGCCCTTGGCACGTGCTTCGGCAATTTCTTGAGCGATTTCTTTCCGCCCTCTCCCCTTCAGGTCTTTCAGCTCTTCTTCCAACTTTTCGAATCCTTCGCGAGATAAATAATTTATTTCCACGGTACGTATGTTTTAAACTCTTGAATCTGTTAAACAAAAAAAGTCAGCCCTAAGCTGACACTAAATATCATAATAACGACTGAAAATACTATGATATTGATTGTTATCCCAAATTAAATTTTATAGACAAATGCATGACTATTTAATGCATATTATTTTATATAAGGCGAGGAGCAATTAGGTTTAAAGGATTCTGAATTGGTTTTGAAACATCTGCCGACCCACCCCTGCACCCCTCCCGAGGAGGGGACTATTTGTTTCCCCAAACGGATGCCTTTGGCGAAGGGGTGTGTTATTTTCTGAATGTAAATCCATAGTTCGTTTTTTTTGTATTCAACCACTCCACGCGTTTCATGTAAAAATATTACCCTCTTTCTGAACCTCAACAATATAATGCTCCTGTAATCTTCTCCCCTTTTTTATTATCTTTATTTTTGATTCAAATTGCATTAGAACACTCTTTTATATCTTAGAATGAAAACGGTTGCTTTTGAAACGCTTGGATGCAAACTTAACTATTCGGAGACATTGACGATTCAACGTGATTTTGAGAATAAAGGCTTTAATATAACTGCATTTAAAAATCCTGCCGATATTTATGTCATCAATACCTGCTCGGTAACCCAAAGCGCCAATAGCACCTGCCGTGCTAAAGTACGCCGTGCATTGCGTAGAAATAAGAATGCTTTTATAGCCGTAGTTGGATGCTATGCCCAATTGAAACCAAAAGAAATAGCTTCTATCAATGGCGTTGACGCGGTGCTGGGAGCCAAAGATAAATTCAAGCTGTTAGAGCTTTTTGATGATTTTGAAAAGCAACCGGAGCCCATCATCAAAAATACCGATGCCAACGAGGCCGTGGATTTCCATAACGCATTTTCGGCTGATGACCGCACACGAGCATTTCTAAAAGTGCAGGATGGCTGCAGCTATAACTGCTCATTTTGCACCATACCGCTGGCTCGTGGTATGAGCCGAAGTCCCAAAATTGCTTCAGTCATTCAAAATGCCGAACAATTAGTGGCGCAAGGATTTAAAGAAATTGTTGTAACCGGAGTGAATGCAGGCGATTTCGGGCGGAATACCAACGAAAATTTCTTTATGCTTATCCAGGCCCTGGATGAAGTGGTGGGCCTTGAGCGTATTCGATTCTCCTCGGTTGAGCCTAATTTATTGCACGAAGACATCATCCGTTTTGCCGCTCGTTCTGAAAAAATTCAGCCTCATTTTCATATGCCCCTGCAAAGCGGCAGCGATAAAATGCTTGGGCTTATGCGGCGTCGATACCAATCAGATTTATACCGTAAACGGGTGGAACTGATAAAAAAATTGATGCCCGATGCCGCCATTGGCGTGGATGTTATTACCGGCCATCCGGGTGAAACCGAGGATCTTTTTCAAGAATCATTTGATTTTATAGAAGGCCTGCCGATTTCTTATCTGCATGTATTTACCTATTCAGAACGACCCGATACCCATGCATTAAAGATCGAGCATTCCGTTCAAAACAGCGTTCGAAAAGAACGGACCCACATGTTGCGGCGGCTCTCACAAAAAAAGCGGTTTGAATTTGATACCTCATTTCAGCGACAAGTACGGCCGGTTTTATTCGAGGAGCCAAAAAGCAATAGCATTATGTATGGGTGGACCGACAATTATGTTCGGGTGGGCATTTCGGCGAATAAACAGTATAAAAATAAAATTTTACCGGTTGAGCTGGGCGCACGAACCAATAGTGATTATATGATTGGTACGTTACCCCCACAAACTGAACAGGAAGAACAAATTATTGCAGAATTAGTACATTAAATATTCAACCAATGAGTGATGAAAAGACATTGATCAGTGAGATCATCCAATATTTAGAGGTGGAACGAGAAATGTTTGGCGATTTTCGATTAATGACAACGGCCGACTTGTATTCTTCCCAACCAAATGCAACCGGTAAAAACAAATCCATTAATGCAGATAGCAATATGGACAAACAAGAGGGCTTATTCACCGAAAATTCCAGCCGTGAAATTTACACCAAATTAAAGAACTGCAAAACACTTGAGGAACTTGAGACCTTATGCGAAAACGCTGATGTATTAAAGACCGATCTTAAAAATACAAACTTGGTTTTTGGAGTGGGCAATCCTCAGGCAGATCTTATGCTCATCGGGGAAGCTCCCGGAGCAGAAGAAGACAAACAGGGAGAGCCTTTTGTGGGTGCCGCAGGTCAACTACTTAATGAAATACTTGAGGCCGTTAATTTTAATCGAGGCGATGTTTATATAGCCAACATCCTCAAACACAGGCCACCTAATAATCGGAATCCCAAACCTGAAGAACGTAAACAGAGCCTGCCGTTTCTCTTGCGACAAATAGACCTTATTGAGCCCCAATTAATTTTAGCATTGGGAAAAGTTTCTGCACAAACTTTATTAGACAATGACAATACCCTTGGCAGCATGCGCGGGAAGTTTCACTCCTTTCGTGAAAAATACGAACTGATGGCCACCTATCACCCCGCTGCCTTGCTGCGAAGATCCAAATGGAAACGCCCAACCTGGGAAGATATGCAACTGCTCCGAAAACGCTACGATGAATTAAACGGAACGCCCTGAACCCTTCCAAAACATAAATTTATACTATAAATAAAAGGCAGCTTTTCTTATACTGAATCCAACAGATTCTTACACCACCCTGCCTTTAGTATTTGATAAAAAATAATTTTCAAACCCCGGTACTCTAATAAAAAATGGCTTCTAATTACAGCAATAAAAATAGCGGAAAAATATTAGAACAAGGCGGACGTGTGCCCCCCCAAGCAATTGAGGTTGAAGAAGCCGTTTTGGGTTCAATGTTTATTGAACACGAAGCTGCCACCATTGCTCTGCAAATGCTGAAAGCAGATGATTTTTATAAACCGGCACATCGGCATATTTTTGAAGCACTGCATGATTTATATGAACGAGATAATCCCCTTGACCTACTGACGGTTGAAAGTGAACTTCGTGACCGAGAGTTGCTTGACGCCTGTGGCGGATCAGGATACCTGTCAGAACTTACGCGCTCGGTTAGCTCGGCGGCCAATATTGATTATCATGCCGATATCATTGCAAAAAAAGCTACCAAACGAAATCTCATCCTGGGATGCACAGATATCATTAAAGAAGCATACGACAGCAGTGCCAATCCGCTGGATGTTCTGGACCGTGCCGAACAACGCATTTTTGATTTAGCAAACACAAAGCATCGATCCCAGGCCCAACCCATTGGTGATGTTTTAAAAGATACCCTCTCCTATTTAGAGGATATCCGCGGGAAGCCCTCGGGCATAACCGGCGTACCTACCGGGCTTGATATTGACCAACTTACCGCCGGCTGGCAAAATGGTGATATGGTGGTCATTGCTGCACGGCCCTCGATGGGAAAAACGGCCTTCGTGTTAACCACAGCACGTAACGCAGCCCTTCATCAAGACCCTAAGCTAAAGACAAAAGTAGCCATTTTTAGTCTTGAGATGTCGGCCCAATCGCTGGTGCAACGCCTCCTGACTATGGAAGGACGTATAAATGCGCAGCATGCGCGTTCAGGGCGGTTAGATGATGAAGAGTTTAAACGCCTCATTGATGCGGCCGGCCGCTTATTTACCGCTAACGTTTTTGTGGATGATACGCCGAGCCTGAGCATCCTTGAGCTACGCACAAAATGTCGCCGCCTCAAAAGCGAGCACGATATTGGATTGGTAGTGGTAGATTACCTGCAACTTATGACCTCCGGTAATAATGATCACGGTAATCGCGAGCAAGAAATTGCGTCTATCTCACGCGGATTCAAAGCATTGGCAAAGGAATTAAATGTACCGGTTATTGCCCTGTCACAGCTTAGCCGAGCTGTAGAAACACGCGGGGGTGATAAACGTCCACAGCTTAGTGATTTGCGCGAATCAGGCTCGATTGAGCAAGATGCAGATGTGGTATGCTTTTTATATCGTCCGGAATATTACGGTATTAAAACCACACCTGAAGGGCAATCTACTACCGGCCTTGCAGAAATAATTGTAGGTAAACAGCGGAACGGCCCCGTGGGGTCTAAGGAGCTGTATTTTGTTAAAGAATATGCGCGATTTGAAAATCTGACCCAAGCCTCTTCGGGGCCGTATGACAAAGCCAAGAATGACCCTGATTTTGAGGAATCTTCTGATAATGGCACCCCGCCCACCGGCCATGATCCCGGTGGAGACGAAGATGAAGCTCCCTTTTAAGCATTGTTTTTGAATTTTTGCAACGTTCGCCGGGCCGCTATTTGCTCGGCTTCTTTTTTGCTTTTACCGGTTCCCTGCCCCATCTCAAGCTCATCAACAATGGCTTTCACTTCAAACGTTTTATCGTGACCGGGACCTGTTTCAGAAATGATTTCATACCGTGGGATTGTAAATTGATGCGCTTGCGCATATTCCAGCAACGTGCTTTTATAGTTGTCGAGCGTTGAGGTGAGCTTGTCATAATCAACATACTGCTGAATGCAACGGCTGACAAACCGGGCGGCATCGTTATATCCTTTATCAATATAAATAGCCCCGACGAGGGATTCGAAGACATCAGCCAGTGCGCTTTTGGAAAATTCAATACCTTGTCCTTTGGCTCGTTCTCCAATAATTATTAGGGTGCTGAGGTTAAGTTTGCGAGCATATGAAGCCAGTGCATCGCCCTTGACTATTTTGGCACGCAATTTTGTTAAAAACCCTTCATCTTCATTGGGAAAGCGATCAAAAATAATTTCAGAAACAATGAGATCAAGCACCGCATCACCGAGGAATTCGAGACGTTCGTAAGAATCAGAATCCTCAAAATTATTGTCCGCAAGCGATGAACGATGCCGTAATGCGCGCACAAACAAAAAAGGATTATCGATTGAAATATCAATAATCCTTTCTAATTTTTTTAACCGTTTTTGGTATTCAGGGCCAACATTAGGTTGATTACGGAGATAGGTCCTGAGTTTATCAAACATGCCTCTTATTCCTGAAACTTCTTGAAAACAACAGTCGTGTTATGGCCGCCGAAGCCAAAAGCGTTATTCAAACCATACGTAACGTCCCGAACTTCAGCCTCGTTAAAGGTATAATTTAAATCACATTCAGGATCAGCTGTTTCAAAATTAATGGTTGGGGGGATGGTTCCGTGGTATATTGCCAAAATAGTTGCCAGCGATTCGATAGCACCCGCGGCCCCAAGGGTGTGACCCGTCATCGACTTGGTAGAATTAAAGTTGATATTGTAGGCATGATCGCCAAATACCTTCTTGATGGAATTTGTTTCAGCGATATCACCAAGGGGTGTAGAAGTTCCATGCATATTTACATGATCTACGTCTTCCGGGGTAATATCAGCAGCCTCAAGTGCTCTTCTTAGAGCCAACTGTACGCCCTCTCCTTTGGGATCGGGAGCAGTAATATGATGAGCGTCTGCAGAAAACCCGTAACCGGCAATTTCTGCATAGATCCGCGCATCACGCGCTTTGGCATGCTCATACTCTTCCAAGATTAGCATCCCCGCCCCTTCACCGAGCACAAAACCGTCTCGGTTCTTGTCAAATGGTCGAGAAGCTGTAGCCGGTGAATCATTCCGGGTTGACATGGCACGCATGGCATTAAACCCTGCGACGCCAATTTTTGAAACCGGCGCTTCCGATCCGCCTGATACGGCAATTTCGCATTGCCCTTGGCGGATGGAATCATACGCAAGACCGATATTGTGCGAGCCGGTTGCACAGGCAGAAACAGCACAGAAATTGGGACCTTTAAATCCCCACTCGATAGAAATTTGACCCGGCACCATATCAGGAATGAGCATGGGAATAAAAAATGGTGATACGCCGCGCGGCCCGTGTTCGTAAAATTCTACGGACTGTTCGTAAAACGTAACCATTCCTCCAATGCCCGTTCCGGCAATTACGGCCACCCGGTCTTTATTAATTTTATCAAGATTCAATGCACTGTCTTCAAGAGCTTCGCCGGCAGCAACGAGAGCATATTGGCACACTTTATCCATGCGCCGTGCTCTTTTGCGATCAAAGTGATCACTCTCGTCGTAATTGTCGAGCTGGGCGGCAAACTTGGTCGGAAAATCAGTGGTATCAAAATGATCGATATCACGTGACCCACTTTCTCCGGAAACCAAACCGTTCCAAAAATCCGGTGCAGTACTTCCCACCGGCGTTAATGCACCAATACCTGTAACTACTACTCTTCTGTCAGACATGCTTTGAATTTAACTATACGACTAAATTTACGATACTTTTTCTTTGAGATAATCAACAGCATTTCCAACGGTAGCAATATTTTCTGCATCTTCGTCGGGAATGCTAATGTCGAATTCTTTTTCAAATTCCATAATTAACTCTACTGTATCTAGTGAGTCGGCTCCCAAGTCATTCGTGAAATTTGCATCACGTGTAACTTCAGATTCGTCAACGCCGAGTTTATCAACGATAATAGAATGAACTTTTGATTTAACGTCTTGTGCCATAATGTTTTTGTTGTCTTTTATTTATGATTGTGAACGTAATAATTAAACTAATTAAAATAACTTGATCGGAAAATACAATATCTATACTAAAAAAGCATTAATTGTGATCTTTTAATAACCTCGGCAAAATCCGACTTTATTACATTGAGGCCTTTGCATTATGACGCCCATTTCTCCCAAAGGGATCCCTTCGGGAGACTACGCTCTGCTGCGCTCTCCGTGGGAGTCCTACGGACAATATGACGTCAGTTTGAGCGTGCAAAAGGCATACCTGCGGTGCAATGAGGAGCCACGACGAATGAAGTCGAAAACAAAGTCATGGTTCTGCAAAGCCCCCTACATTGCCATTCCGCCGTCAACGCGTATGGTTTCGCCGGTGATATATGAGCTTAAATCGGATGCAAGAAACGCCACTGTTTCAGCAACTTCGCTATCTTTACCGGGCCGTCCCAGCGGGGTTTCCTCTTCAATAGATGCTAAAACTTTTTCATCCAGGCTGTCCGTCATTTCGGTAACGATGTACCCCGGAGCCACTACATTTGCGCGAATATTGCGGGAAGCAAGTTCTTTTGCGTATGATTTTGTGAAACCGATGATACCGGCTTTAGATGCCGCATAATTGCTTTGTCCCGCGTTGCCGACAATGCCCACCACCGAACTAATATTGATGATGGATCCGCCTTTGTTCCGCATCATCGGTTTGGCGGCTGCTTTTGAATAATTAAAAATACTTTTCAAATTTGTATCAATAACTTCATCCCACTGTTCTTCGGTCATGCGCAAAATGAGATTATCGCGGGTGATACCCGCATTATTAACTAAAATATCGAGTTTTTCCCATTCAGAAACGATGTGTTGAATCACTTCATCGGCCTTGGAAGGTTCTACGGCATCGGCTTGAATAGCAAATCCTTTAGAACCGATCTCTTCAATTTCATTTTTTACCTGTTCTGCGGCATCTACCGATCGCGCATAAGTTATGGCAACATCAGCCCCGTACTGAGCCAACTTTAAAGCAATAGCTTTACCAATACCGCGGCTTCCGCCGGTAACCAATGCCGTTTTTCCTTCTAAATTGAATGACATGATACAATTTTAATATTTATTGATATCCGTTTATTTCCACATTATTAAGTGTACGTTTCACCAAGCCCTGCAACACATTACCAGGGCCTACCTCAAAAAATAGTGAGGCGCCGTCATCCTGCATGTTCTGCAGCGTTTGGGTCCACCGTACAGGATTCAATAATTGTTTTAACAGGTTCTCTTTGATTTCATCCGGATCTTCAGTAGCCCGTGCCGTATAATTGCTGTAAATGGGACAATCCGGTGTTGAAATTTCAATCGAATCCAGTGCTTTTTTTAACCCTTTGTGAGCCGGTTGCATGAGTGATGAATGAAACGCTCCGCTAACCGGCAGAATTTTAGCTAATCGGCACCCTTCTTCTTTGGCAATTTCTACTGCTTTTTTAACAGCTATAACATCACCGGAAATAACAAGCTGGCCGGGGCAATTATAGTTGGCAGCTATAACTTCGTGGCCGGTTTCACGGGATGCTTTTTCACAAATAGATTCCACTTGTTCATCATCCATGCCAATAAGCGCGGCCATGGTGCCCTCATTTTGCTCCCCGGCTTTTTGCATAAGCTCACCGCGGCGGTGGACTAATTTTAATCCATTACCGAAAGAAATAGCATTCGCGGCCGCGAGTGCGGTAAATTCGCCAAGGCTATGGCCTGCAAGCATATCAGCTGAGGCATCAAGCGTTTCATATAAGGCAATAGCGTGTAGAAATATAGCGGGCTGGGTAAATTCGGTTTGTCGAAGTTTATCGGCCGGGCCCTCAAACATGATGGTTTTCAAATCAAACCCTAAAACGCTGTGGGCTTCATCCACATACCCTGCAAAAGTATTGTTTGATTCGTAGTGGTCTTTGCCCATTCCCACTTTTTGTGATCCCTGTCCGGGAAATAAATATGCTTTTTTCATTATTTGATCCCCCATTTTAGATAAATAGCTCCCCACGTCAATCCGCCGCCAAAAGAAGTCAGAACTAAGTTATCACCAAAATTAATCCGGTCTTTCCAGTCGTACAAACACAATGGAATCGTCCCGGAAGTGGTATTTCCGTATTTTTGAATGTTGACCATAACTTTATCTTCATCCAGGCCCATTCGATTGGAAATGGCATTAATGATACGCTTGTTGGCCTGATGGGGGACCAGCCAGTCGACATCCTCTGCCGACAATTTATTGCGCTTCATAATTTCGGCTGATACATCAGCCATACCTACGGTTGCTTTTTTGAATATGGCGCGGCCATCTTGACGCAAAAAATGTTTCTTTTCTTCTACCGTTTTTGCCGAAGCCGGGTTCAAACTTCCACCGGCGGGTTGATAGAGGAGCTGGTTGGTATCGCCATCCGTATGATGTACGTAATCAATAAGTCCCGTCTCATCGGATGATTCTTCAAGCAGCACCGCCCCGGCTCCGTCTCCAAATAAAATACAGGTTGAACGATCGGTAAAATCGAGTATGGAGCTCATCTTATCGGCGCCTATTACCAAAACCTTTTGGGCCCGGCCCGATTCAATCATATTAGCGCCGGTTGTAAGTGAAAACAAAAAACCCGAGCAGGCCGCGGATACATCAAACGCGTACGCATTTGAAGCCCCGATTGCTTTTTGAATGAGGCAGCCGGTGGCAGGGAATAAATAATCCGGGGTTACGGTGCCTACAATTATTACATCAATCTCGTCAGCATCAATACCGCGTTGTTGCAAAGCTTCTTGAGCTGCTTTGGTGCCCATATGCGCGGTAGCTTTGTCTTCATCTTTGAGTATACGTCGCTCTTTGATGCCGGTCCGAGTTTGGATCCATTCATCATTGGTATCCACCATTTGTTCAAGCTCATGGTTCGTAAGCTTTTGGTCGGGTAAAAAATGTCCCACGGCCGTAATTTTAGCTCTGTTCAGTTCTGCCATAAAATTTATTCGTTGAGAGACGCCGTAATTTCATCATTAATGTTACTTTCTACACAGCGGACAGCATTAAAAATCATGTTTTTAATAGCCGTAGGCGTGCTACCGCCATGGCCTACCATGCTTACTCCATCAACACCAAGGAACGGAACGCCTCCTATTTTATCGGCGTCAAAATCAGAAAGAGAGGCTTTTAAAACTTTTTTAACAAGTTGTATTTCTTTGGGTTCTAAATTCATTTTTTCTACCGCAGCACCGATAAACTGTTTTAAAGCTCCGGGAACAGACTCCCCCATTTTTAGAAGCAAATTACCGGTTAATCCATCACACACGAAAACATCAGCATTAGCAGTTAAAATATTATTGCCTTCAATGTTACCCACAAAATTGGGCAGGTTTTTCAGTTCTTTAAATGCTTTTTTTAGCTCTTCGGTCCCTTTTTGGTCTTCCTCACCTACATTAAGTAGTCCAATGCGGGGATCATCAATCTTCATAACCTTATGCGCATAGATACGCCCCATTTTAGCAAATTGCACGTACATTTCAGTACTCATCTCAAGATTTGCCCCGGCATCAAGCAATAGCCGAGGGCCTTTTACGGTGGGAAAAATTGAGGCTATCGTGGGTCGCGTAACGCCTTCGAGTTTACCAAGAAAAAATGTTGATGCAGCCAACAGAGCGCCGGTATTACCCGCGCTTACAAATCCATCAGCTTTCCCGGCTTTTTGTAAACCGAGGCCTTGAACGATAGATGAATTTCGCTTGGATTTTACGGCCTGAGCAGGAGCTTCATTCATTTTAATAATTTGCGGGGCATCATGAACAGAAATTTGCTCATCATTATAAGAATGATTTTCCAGCTCCCGGCCAATGAGATCTTCAGGTCCGGCTAAGATCACTTTTAAATCATCTTTCTGCTCAATTGCTTCAAGAGCTCCGGCAACGGGGGTTTGAGGGTAATGATCTCCCCCAACAGCATCAACGACAATTACCATAAGTAAGTCGTGTTAGTTATTAACGTTAAGTACTTGCCGGCCACGATAGAAACCGCACTCTTTGCATAAGCGATGATATTCATGAAGCGCTCCGCAATTGGAACACTCGGCCAGCGTGGGTTCTTCTATGCCGTGGTGTGAACGGCGTTTATTTTTACGTGAGTTCGATGTTCTGCGTTTTGGTTGTGCCATTATACGATTTAAAAATTAGATTTTAGTCTTTCAATTTCTTTAACTCTTCCCAGCGAGGATCGATCTTTTCACCGGATTCTTGGTTTTCTTTATTACCGAAAGAACGTGCTTCAAATTCCTTGTAATTTCCTTCATCGTCCTTGTATTTTGGATGAAGCTTTTGCATTGGAATCTCTAAAAATACTGAGCCCTTTACTTCATCTTCAATGTTGAAGGTGTTCGACGTAAAATCAAACTTTCGGACGGCTCCGTCTTCATCTTCGGTTTCCTCTTTTACATCCGTTTTAAAAATTATATCATAAGAGGTTGCAATCGGGTAAATAAATTTTTCAAGGCTGCGATCACACCTCAGCTCAACATCGGCTTCAATGCTATAGTCAACCCGAATAAAATGCCGGGTTCTATACAGATCAAAAATGATGTTGCCCGCAACGAAATTATAGGGCGACAAATCCAGATCCGCCGGTTCCAGAAGCAATTCCTGCTTGCTTTCACCCTTGGGAATTTCAACGATATTGAATGTTAATTTCGACATCTTTAGATTGACAAAATTACGAATAATTGGCTTGATCTGCAATCAATTAAACAACCCAAACAGTCGCTGTTCAATAAGTTCAATAATTTTACCTAAATCCTCCTTGCTATTTACAAAATCAAGGTCATCGGTATCAATAATTAATTTTTCATGGGGGTAGCGCTCAATCCACTCCTCATAAAGCTGGTTCAAATGCTCCAAATATTCAATTCGTATGGTTTTTTCGTAGTCGCGGCCGCGCTGTTGTATTTGTTGGACAAGCGTGGGCACTTGCGCCCTTATGTATATCAGCAGTGTGGGTGGTTTAAGATAACTGGTCATTTCTCGGAAAAGCGATTGATAATTTTCAAAGTCGCGGTCGATCATCAACCCCATATTGTGCAGGTTTTTGGCAAAAACTTCCACGTCTTCATATATCGTTCGGTCCTGAATAAAACTGCTGGCCTGCTCCAGCATTTCTTTTTGATGACGAAACCGGCTGGAAAGAAAATAGACCTGCAGATTAAAACTCCACCGGCGCATATCATTGTAGAAATCGGCCAGGTACGGGTTGTCGTCCGCCGATTCATAAAAGGCTTTCCAGTTAAAATGCTTTGCCAGCAAGCCGGTTAAAGAAGACTTTCCTGCACCGATATTCCCTGCAATAGCAATAAATTTGACCGGATTTTGCTGATCCGTAGAATTATTTTCTTCCATATATATTGATAATTAATTCACTCAAATATTTATAATAGTTTTAAAATAGCTCAACCACGGAACAAAATTTGAAGCCAACTTCTTTTTAATTCTTGAAATTCTTTGTTCCCCAAGATACTGGAAATGAAAAAAGTTTAAAACCAGAATATTTTTTAAGTTCTTTAGTTAATCTTTAATTGATTTCATGTCTACGCATTGCGCCCATGATAGACACGCAGCTTAACCAACTTACCACTGTTAACGGTAGTAATAAAAACCGTTTGCAAGAAATTGTAGAGCCGGTATCACCGGAATTGCAGGAATTCCATTCTTTTTACAAAAAAGCCGTTCGTACTGATGTTTTTGTTTTGGATAAAATTGTGCAGTATCTGCTGAGACAGAAAGGCAAGGAAATCCGGCCTACTCTGGTATTCATGTCGGCCAAACTTTTTGGGAAGGTTAATGAACGCAGTTACGTAGCTGCCACTATGATTGAGCTGCTGCACACTGCCACATTAATTCATGATGATGTGGTTGATAAAGCCAATGTGCGCCGCGGCTTTTTAAGCATCAACAAAGTTTGGAAAAATAAAGCCAGCGTATTATTGGGTGATTTTTTGCTTTCCAAAGGGCTCCTCATTGCCCTTGACCATGATGAATTTCGGCTGCTAAAAGTTTTATCTAGAGCTGTTAAAGATATGAGTGAAGGAGAATTACGGCAGTTCAAAGCCGCGCGGCTTTTTAATATGACGGAGGATTACTACTTCAAAGTAATTTCAGAAAAAACGGCCAGCCTTTTTGCCTCTTGCTGCGAATGTGGTGCTATATCAACCACGGATGACCCTGAGCTGCACAGTACCATGCACGAGGTGGGCATGTGCATTGGAATGGCTTTTCAAATTAAAGACGATCTGTTCGACTATGGCCGCAATGATGTAGGTAAACCCCTTCGTAATGATATACAAGAACGTAAGGTGACCCTGCCGCTCATCAAAGCACTCGAAAATGCTTCAACCCTTGAGCGTACCCGCATTCGATATTTGATGTGGAAACGCAAGAAAAAGAAAAAAGACGTAAACGCTATTGTCCATTTTGTACATGAAAAAGGCGGCATGGCCTACGCCACCGACATTATGTATGAGTACGCCGAGCGAGCCAAAGAAAAAATAAAAACATTACCGGCTTCCCCGGAACGAAAGAATTTCATTGCGCTTATAGACTTTATCATCAACAGAAAAAAATAATAGAAGCCTCAGCACTCTCTTAATAAATGAATCAGAACGTACCTGCTTCTCAGAAAATACTTTTTATTTCTGATGTACACCTCGGGGGATTTACGGAAGAAAAAAATATTCGGCTTGAACAAGAGCTGATTCAACTTATCGATTACGCACAACAGCACTCCATGCGTATTACCATTTTGGGTGATTTATTTGATTTCTGGATTGAATACCCGAGCTTTGTTCCGGCATTGGGCCAAAAAGTGCTGCAGCGGTTTCAACAATTTAACCGCAAATCAGAAAATTCGCTTTACATCACCGGAAACCACGATAACTGGACGCTCGGTCATTTTGCCAATCAGGGTTTTGATGTGGAACCTGAGTACCGCATTCTGCATATAAACAATAAGAAAATTTTGCTTTTGCATGGCGATGCCACAGGAAACGATTTGCAACATTTGCAGCGGCCTCTCATGCATCGGATCATACGAAACCGTGCTTTTTTAAAACTGTATCGTTCAATATTGCCACCAAAAGTCGGGCTCTGGGTTATGAAAAAAGTTTCCCAAATTACGGCTGGCTCAAAGAAAAAAGAAGATGACCCCGCACCGCTCGATCGGTGGTCAACAAAAATGCTGGGAAATACCGATATTGATTACATCATTTGTGGACATGACCATACCCCCCGGCGGACAAATTTTGACTTCGGAACGTACCTTAACTTGGGTACATTTCATTATCATAAAACAATGGTTCTACATAATAACGGTACTTTTCGCATCGTTAATTGGAACAGTAAGCGTAACAAATTGACTCCTTTTTACCCTCAACAAAAGACGCATGAGTAATTCGCAAGACGGTAATGACATGGATCGCTATTTTAATGATCCCGAATACCGTAGGAAAAACATAAGTTCCGATGAAAAAACTTCCAATCAGACGGGGACATCGGCTTATTTTAACCGAGCAACAGCATGGTTCCACCGGCAGCGAACGGTTTATAAATACGCAGCAGGCGTTCTGCTTGTTTTATTTCTTCTGGGGCTCGCATTCTTTATTTATTTGTATCAGGGTCTTCCCTCCATACAACAGCTTGAAAACCCTAAAACGGCAGCGGCATCTCGTGTAGTAAGTAGTGATGGCGTGGTGCTCGACAAGTTTTTTACCGAGAATCGTACCGATGTAAAGATGGAAGAAATTTCACCCCATGTGGTTGATGCATTAATTGCCACCGAAGACCATCGTTTCTACGAGCATTGGGGCATCGATATGGTGCGCACCCTTGCCATCCCCTATCATTTAATGCGGGGTGAAATTCAGGGCGGATCAACGCTGACCCAACAGCTGGCACGTAATTTGTATAAAAAAATTGGCCGCGATTTTTCGGTGATACGAAAATTACGTGAAATGATTACCGCCGTTGATATTGAACAGAACTACACCAAGCGCGAAATTATCGAAATGTATCTCAATACCGTGGAATTCAGCAATAGTGCCTTCGGTATTGAAACGGCAGCCCAGACGCACTATGGCAAATCGGCTGATGAATTAACAGTCAATCAGGCTGCGATGATGGTGGGTTCGGTAAATGCTGTATATGCCTATAATCCCCGGCTGTTTCCTGAACGGGCCATGAATCGCCGCAATGTGGTACTTTCACAAATGCGTAAGCATGATTTTATAACCGATGAAGTGTACATGAAACTAAGCCGGGATTCCCTCAATTTGGATTACCATCCCCCTTCAAAATCGGAAACAGAAAGCCGTTATTTTGGGCAATATATTCGTCAAAAAATTCAAGGCTGGGCTGATGAAAACGGCTATAACTTAGAGACCGATGGTCTCACCATTAATACCACCATCAATTCGCGTATGCAGCAATACGCCAAACAGGCGGTGGCTGAAAAGCTGGATTCTCTACAAACCATTTTCGAAGATGAATGGACTTCACCCAATGGGGAATATATGGATCAGCTGTGGAATAAATACCCCGGATTCTTCAAAAGTTTTGCACGCGAAACCGACCGATATAAAAATGCCTTCTCCAAGTATAATACCGATCAGGAATCCGTCGTTTTCGATTCCCTCCTTGCCGATGAAGCATTTGTTGATTCCGTAAAAAAAGCCCGAACCAAACTGGAAGCAGGTTTTGTGGCCATCGATCCTGTCAACGGAAATATACGAGCTTGGGTAGGCGGCAATAATTATGGCAGGGCGCAATATGATCACGTATATCAGTCCCGCCGGCAAACCGGTTCTACATTTAAACCCTTTGTGTACGCGGTAGCTATTGACAATGGCTACAAACCGTATCATAAATTTTCAAAATACCCTTCTAAATTTTACGATCGTCAAGGTAAAGTATGGGATCCCAAAGATCCCAGTGTTCCGGAGGGGCCTGATCAACTTCCGCTCCGTCAGGGGCTGGCACGAAGCTTAAATAATGTTACCATTGCGCTACTGGCGGAAATTGCAGGGGCTCCAGGCACAACAAAATTGGAAGACCTTCAACCCGCCGCCCGCAAAATTAAAGATATGGCTTCCAACTTTGGTATTGATATGGGTAATGGTCCCGCCTATCCCTCCATAGCACTTGGTACGGCACAGGCCTCATTGCTGGAGATGGTTAGCGCATATACCACATTTGCCAACCAGGGCGTGCACATCGACCCGGTAGCCATCACCCGCATTGAAGATAAACAAGGCAATGTATTGAAAGAATACGCACCCGAGTATCGTAAAGAAGTGATAAGTGCAGAAACGGCTTACACAATGATTGATATGATGCGAGGGGTTATTAGCGGGGGCGAAGACTACTATGGAACCGGGGTGCGCCTGCGGGCTACGTACAATGTTAAACAAGATGTAGCCGGTAAAACCGGCACCACCCAAAATGCTGCTGATAACTGGTTTATGGCTATGATGCCACACCTTGTGATGGGCGCATGGGTGGGCGGCGAAGACCGCAGAGTACGATTTCCCACCTGGAGTAGAACCGGACAGGGAGCCCATACCGCACTGCCTATTGTGGGTCGGTTTATTGGTCTGGCCTCAGCTGATCCGGAGACCAACTGGAAGAAAGATATTTTCGAGTCTCCACCCGGCTATATCATGCCCGAAGATGCGGATGAAAGCTGGGAAGATGATCAGCGGATTGACTGGTAAATTCTGGTCTGGCTTTTAGTGCATTGTTGCACTCGGGATAAATCACTGTTCAGAAGTTTAGCTTCTTCACAGCTTTGAATCTGACATTGCAAGCGACCACAGAGAGCGAAGCAATCTCCCAAGCCGTTGTGTGGAGGTTGTACCCTCCGAAAAAGTCTTCTCGGCGTAGGAGTACAACTCCTACGCAGCAAAAAAACCCTGTCATGGCGAACGGAACGAACGAAGTGAGTGGAGTGCGGCCATCCCCCAACGTAGAATAAGCCTCATCAACGGGAGGAGATTGCTTCGATTGGGAACCCCACCCTGGCGATGACAGAATCATAATCACAGAGAACAAAAATAAAAAAAGGCGGTGAATTGCTTCACCGCCTTTAATTCTTTAATAGGTTTGTTAACCAACTATCCGGTATTGGTATCTACTGTCACATCTATTGAAAGCTTGATGCGATTATCAGCTCGATCTTTCGCCTTCTGTGCACGCTCTTTATCTACAGTATCATCTATTGCTGAATCCTTTAATCGTTCTCGAGCACGCTCTTTTGCATTCTTGGCGCGCTCCGCATCAATTTGATTAATATGCTCGGCCGATTCAGCCAGCAGATTCAGCATATTGTTATGCACTTCAAGCAAACCGCCACTTACAGCAAACGTTGATTCTTGTCCATCGGTTTTTCGGATCACCAATTTGCCGGGTTCAAGCGTAGATATGATCGGAGCGTGTCCGGTTTTAACTTCAAAACTGCCTTCTGCACCGGGAACCCGAACGCCGGTTACTTCGCCGTCAAACAGCGGACCTTCGGGGGTTAAAATCTGTGCTTCAAAACTATTCATAATAAATAATACGCTAAATTATTCAGCTGCCTCTTTTTCCTCAGCCAGGAGTTTTTCGCCCTTTTCTTCGGCTTCATCAATAGTACCAACCATGTAGAATGCATTTTCGGGAAGGTGATCTAAATCACCCTCGAGAATTTTTTTGAAGCCTTTTACGGTATCTTCTACACCAATGTATTTTCCGGGTTGACCCGTAAATTGCTCGGCTACAAAGAATGGCTGGCTTAAGAATCGCTGAATCCGCCGTGCGCGCGATACCGTGGTTTTATCTTCATCTGAAAGCTCATCCATACCCAAAATGGCAATGATGTCCTGCAATTCTTTGTATTGCTGCAGAATTTCAATCACACCCCGTGCTGTATCGTAATGCTCTTCTCCTACAATGTGGGGATCCAAAATATTTGATGATGAATCCAGTGGATCAATAGCCGGGTAAATACCGATCTGCGTTAGAGCTCGGCTCAGGGTTGTGGTTCCATCGAGGTGGGCAAAAGTTGTGGCCGGTGCGGGGTCTGTCAGATCATCAGCCGGTACATAAACCGCCTGAACTGAGGTAATAGATCCCTTTTGGGTTGAGGTAATACGCTCTTGCAAATCGCCCATCTCCGTAGCCAATGTGGGCTGATAGCCTACCGCCGAGGGCATGCGTCCCAACAGGGCCGATACCTCAGAGCCGGCTTGGGTAAAACGGAAAATATTATCAATAAAGAACAAAACATCACGAGAAACCTCATCGCGGAAATACTCTGCAACCGTCAATCCTGAAAGCGCTACGCGGGCACGGGCTCCGGGCGGTTCATTCATCTGGCCAAACACAAAGGTCGCTTTCGACTCTTTCATTTGTTCCATGTCAACCTTAGAGAGATCCCATCCGCCTTCTTCCATGGATTCGCGGAATTCCTCGCCGTAATCAATAATGCTGGCTTCAAGCATTTCGCGCATTAAGTCATTGCCTTCACGCGTACGCTCTCCAACACCAGCGAAAACCGAAAGTCCGCCGTGCCCTTTGGCAATGTTGTTAATTAATTCCTGAATAAGAACTGTTTTTCCAACACCGGCGCCCCCAAAAAGAGCAGACTTCCCTCCTTTTGAATACGGGCATATCAAATCGATGGCTTTAATACCGGTTTCGAGCATTTCGGTGGACGTGGAAAGTTCTTCAAAGTCGGGTGCGGGGCGATGAATAGGATATTGCTCGTCGCCTTTGGGCGGCTCAAGTCCGTCAATAGATTCGCCCACAACATTAAAAAGGCGCCCTTTAATATCTTCACCCACCGGCATGGATATAGGAGCGCCGGAATCGACCACTTCCTTCTGACGAACCAACCCATCGGTGGAGTCCATCGCTATCGTGCGCACGCGATTTTCGCCCAGATGCTGGGCTACCTCCAGATAAAGTTTAGTTTCATCGTCTCGTACTATGTAAAGTGCATTGAGCACCGCTGGAATTTCTCCCTGATCAAAATCGACATCAACAACCGGACCAATAACTTGGGCAATTTTTCCTTTATTCATCGGTTAAAATCTATTGAAATAAGTTTAATTTAGTGTGATTTGTGCATCGCTCTGAGGCGGCAAAAGTTATGCTTTTTTCGTTGAAAAGGCAAAGTGTCTGTCTAAATTATTTCCCCTACTTTCTATGAAATTATTGAAACTCTTTTTGATCTCAAATATGAAGTTTATAATTGATTAAACACAGACTAAATTCTTTTCTATGCAAATATTATTTCTTTCCCTGACACTTTTATTTCAATCATCTCCAGCTGATACCACCGTCGTCAATTCTGAGGTTCAATCGGCCACGGTATATCTTTCCGGTGCGCAGGTTCAGCGTACTTCTTCGGTAAATCTTCAACGGGGTACAAATTATATTCAATTTACAGGACTTTCGAGCTCGTTGCGAGAAGAATCCATTCAGCTGGATACCGGTGGGAATTTGATCCTTGAATCTATTTCCAAAACTGCGGGCACTGAAGAAAATCATTCGACTTCAGATAAATTTAATGATCTTGAAAGTCGGAAGGAAGTGATCGCTGATTCCATCAACCACAAGCAAGCGGCCCTTTCGGTACTTAATAAACGGCTGAATTTTTTAGCCGCCAACCAAGACTTGAGCGGTGACAACGCAACCGTTTCAGCATCCGAAATAAAACAGGCCATGGATTACTTTACCCAACAGTATAATCGCATAGAAAACAAAAAGATTGAAATAGCTAAACAGTTAAAAACGCTGCGGGAAGAACTCAATGATATTGATCAACAGATTGAGCAGCTCAAAAGAAAAAACCGACGGGCCGGCGGAGCTATACTCATGGCGGTGCAATCTGAACAAGCGCAAGAAGTGACCTTTTTGTTGCGTTACTTTGTACCGGCAGCTCGTTGGTATCCCTCTTATGATGTGCGTGTGGATGAAACTGATGGTCCGCTTAATTTACGATACAAAGCAAATATACGGCAAAATACCGGGGTCGACTGGCGTGATGTAAATCTGACCATCTCCTCTGCCGACCCCCGCCGCACTACTACACTGCCTTCAATTGATCCTGTTTATATTGATTTTTTTAGAATCCAGCGTCAAAAAATAAATATTAATGCAGAATTAGCTCTGGATGAGCCTGGTCAAGCTGCTGCCTTACCAGTCCAGACTCAATTAAGAGAAGGACAAACGACTTTCAGTTTTGAGATTGAAAATCGCTATACCATCAAATCTGATGCACCAGAGAAAACGGTTGCCGTGGAATCTTACCGTTTGCCGGCAAAATATTATTATCAAACAATTCCTAAAAAACATGAAAAAGCATTTTTAACAGCCCAAGTCGGTGACTGGGAATCCCTCAATTTATTACGGGGCCAAGCAAGCCTTTTTCTGGGTCAATCATTTGTTGGAAAAACAGTTATTCAACCTTCAACCGTGCAAGATACCCTGTCGTTTACGCTTGGCAAGGATAAAGGCGTGGTGGTGGAGCGTATACAGATTGAATCATTCCAAGAGAAAAATTTCTTTGGTAATAAAGTTACCGAAACCAAAGGCTGGGATATTACCGTACGTAATACAAAATCAACGGAAATTAATATTAGTGTACTTGACCAAATACCGCTTTCGTCTAATGAGGATATCGAAATCGATTTAGAAGAACGCTCGGGTGCTTCTTTCGATGAGTCAACCGGCAAGCTAAAATGGAATATAAAGTTGGAGCCGGGCCAGGCAAAAACACTCCGATTTATATATGACCTCACCTACCCTTACGATAAACAAATCACCCGACAATAGCGTTGAAATTACCAAAGTTGAAAATTTTTTTCCTTTATTTTTCACCCCAAATACAGCGAAAGAAATGATTAGCAACTCCCTTTGCAAAACTGTATTTTTGCACTCGGCTTTTGGCTGTAAAATATTCTTTTGATAGCCTTTCAGCACACACACAATAATTTCAATCGTTAAATTATTTTCCTTTGGAAACTGAAGCTACTTCCCGGTCAGTCAGTGTAGAAATTTTAATAAAATTTGATGAAACAGATACCCTCAGCTATGCCGCGGCTGATCGTCTTGAACGTCGCGAACGGGCCGAAATTCGGGAGTATGTACAAAATATATTGCGCAAACGATCGTACCTCGATTTTTTAATCGGGCACTTCTCCAATGTGGCCATGGATGAAATGAAAACCAGCCTCAAAAATATTTTGCGTCTCGGCGTGTATGATATGCTTTATATGGACAGTACGCCTGATTATGCTGCCATCAACGAGGCCGTTAAGCTTGCAAAATTAAAGCTCGGCTCCCGTACCGGTGATCTGGTGAACGCCATCATGCGCAACTTGCAGCGCGATGCTGAGGATTTGCCCAAGCCTTCGTTTGAAGATCGCAACAAATTGGTTTCCGTTACCTTTTCGCACCCGGAATGGATGGTGCAGCGCTGGAGAGATCGCTTTGGTGAACGCGAAGCATTTGCGCTGATGCAGGCTAACAATAAGCGGCCCGTTTACTTTGTTAGAGCTAATAACCTGCGGACAAAAACCGAAAACTTTCAGCTTAGGATGACGAAAAAAGACATCCCATTCACCCCCAGTGATTGGCTGCCGGGTTATTTTGAGGTTGATTCTGTTGCGCCGTTCATTTCAAATAAATGGCTGGACAAAGGTTTCTGCCAAATCCAGGATATTGCCTCTGGCTTTGCTCCTTTTTTACTCGATCCTGAGCCGGGGGAATCTATTTATGATCTCTGTGCAGCACCGGGCACCAAGAGCGTGGTGATGTCTGATCTAATGAACGCAGAAGGAGACATCCTTGCCGTCGATATTTCATCTGAACGGCTTGAAAAACTGGCCGACAGCGCAGTGCGATGTCACGCAGAAAATATTAAAATTCGCCGTGGAGATGCTACGGATATTGAACTGGATGAAGTCGACGCTGTACTGCTTGATGCGCCCTGCACTGGAACCGGCGTATTGAGTAAACGAGCTGATCTTCGCTGGCAGCGTGATGAGGATGAGTTGGATTATTCAGTTGAATTGCAAGAACGTCTGCTCAAATCAGCTGCGGGTATGGTCAAAAAAGGCGGCCGTCTGGTCTATAGCACCTGCTCCCTTGAGGAAGAAGAAAATATGGGTCAGGTTTCGAACTTCCTCGATGAACATGACAACTTTGAGTTGGAATCTGTTGAAGACTATTTGCCTGAGGAAGTCATCATTGAAGACGGGAAAGCGTATCAAACATTTCCACATGAGCATGGGTGCGACGGACACTTTGGAGTACGTTTGAAACGCCTAAAATAAAAGCGCATACTAAACTGATTTTGATGTAGAGCGGATTGTTAATCCGCTCAATGATATTTTATAAATCAGCTCACACCTTTCATTGATGCTTAAAATACTTATACATAAGGTCGTATTTAAAATTCTTCCTTTAATTCTTCAACTAAATTTCATGAGCGATTTACCAAATCTCTCTACTTTATTAATACACTGATCAAGCAAAAAAATTATTGAAAATTTTGAACGATAACGACTCTACAAACGACATACCCAAGCACTATAACCCCATTGAGACCGAAAAAAAATGGTACGCCTATTGGGAAGAAAATGGCTATTTCCATTCCGAACCGGATGAGCGCGAATCATATACGGTGGTTATCCCGCCGCCGAATGTTACCGGCGTGCTGCATATGGGACATATGCTCAACAACACGATTCAAGATGTACTGGTACGCCGCGCGCGTATGCTTGGCAAAAATGCCTGCTGGGTGCCCGGCACTGACCATGCCTCTATTGCAACGGAAGCCAAGGTGGTTCAAAAGTTGCGTAAGCAAGGCATAACTAAAGCTGATCTCAGTCGCGACGAATTTCTCGAACACGCTTGGGAATGGACCGACGAACATGGTGGAATTATTCTTGAGCAGCTAAAGAAATTGGGTGCCTCCTGCGATTGGCAACGTACCCGGTTTACCCTGGAGGATGATCTTTACGATTCGGTAATCGATTGCTTTATTGAGCTTTACGAACGCGGCTATATTTACCGCGGTAAACGCATGATTAACTGGGACCCGGAAGCGCAGACCGCACTATCGGATGAAGAAGTAATGGACCGCGAGGAGCAATCCGAGTTTTATCATGTGCAGTACGCCATTAAGGGTGATGACGAAACCGTAACCATTGCTACCACGCGCCCGGAAACAATTTTGGCTGACACCGCGGTGTGCGTGAACCCAAATGATGAACGGTTCACCCACCTGATTGGGAAAACGGCCATCATTCCGGTGGTTGAGCGTGAAGTACCCATCATCTCCGATGATTATGTGGATCCCGAATTTGGTACGGGCTGCCTTAAAATCACCCCGGCCCATGATGAAAATGATTACGAGATTGGTCAGCGGCATGATCTTGAAATCATCGATATGCTCAACGCTGATGCTTCGCTCAATGAGTCGGCGCAGCATTATGTAGGGAAAGATCGCTTTGAAGCTCGTAAACTAATTATTGATGATCTTACCGAATCCGGGCAGTTGCTAAAGACCGAGACTATAGCCAGCAAAATGGGTTATTCGGAGCGTACAGATGCCGTGATTGAGCCGCGACTTTCGCTGCAATGGTTCTGTAAAATGGATGATTTGGCCAAGCCCGCCCTGCAAAATGTAGAATCCGATAACATTCAGTTTCATCCGGAAAAATTTAAAAATTCGTACCGCCACTGGATGGAAAATATTCGCGACTGGTGCATCTCTCGTCAACTTTGGTGGGGCCAGCGTATTCCGGCCTGGTATTTTGGCGACGG
>Ga0306868_1000119_pt1 | contig 63864 bp, 78 predicted proteins | sample AntRauTorckE6832_FD_190411 | JGI IMG/M metagenome (GOLD analysis project Ga0306868, IMG submission 190411) | Saline lake microbial communities from Rauer Islands, Antarctica - Metagenome Torckler E6 #832 (v2) (version 2) | ecosystem: Environmental > Aquatic > Non-marine Saline and Alkaline >... | reverse complement strand
CATCTGGTGGCTATAGCAAGAAGGTAACACCTGTACCCATCTCGAACACAGAAGTAAAGCTTCTTAGCGCTGAAAGTACTTGGGCGGGCAACCCCCTGGGAGGATAGGACGCTGCCAGATGAAAAAAAAGACTAATAACTATATGTTATTGGTCTTTTTTATTGTATTTTTTTTGTATTTCTAGGTTTAAAATGATAATAGTTTTATTTTCAATTTCTGGATAAATCTGGTATACTGATTGTATAACTGTATGGACTTTACATTACATATTGATTTTTATGTTTGAAGAATAGATGGTGATATTTATGAAAAAAAGAAAATTTAATTGGAGATTATTTTGGAAACTATTAATTAGTTTGGTTTTATTTTGGGTATTACTAGTAGGCGAATTGAATGTTTATAATTTGGTTATGGGAACGATTGTTTCAATTGTAATTATGTTAGTTTTTGCCTTAAGTTATGAGGATGAAGATGAGGAGAAAATCAAGTTAAAATTCCTAGGTATGGTTATGTTTGGATTATTAGTGATATTTAATATTTATAAATCATCAATTGTGTATATGAAAAAGATTTTTGTTAATAAAGGGAGACCAGAAGTAATTAATATTGATATTGGGATTGAGAATAATACAATAGCTATATTGATAGCAAATGCTATTACTTTGACTCCGGGCACAATAACGTTACAAATATTAGAAGGTTACAGATTAAAAGTATTAATTCAATTAGATGATGAATCCGAAATTGAATCTTTTAAATCAGAACTTAAAACCTATCATAAAGCTTTAAAGTCAGGGGGACTAAAATGATTGTTATTACAATGGTTGTTTTGTTTATTGCCTTGTCAATTTCTCTTATACGTTTTATCAATGGTAAAACTATATGGGAAAAATTGTTAAGTTTGAATTTAATGAGTATTAAAGTATTATTATTAACGACAGTTTATTCAATTTATAGAGAAGATATATTTTTACTTGATACATCCGTTACATTTGCTATTGTTAGTTTCTTAGTTGTCGTCTTGTTGGCAAGATTCATTTTGGAAGGTGGTCGAACAAAATGATTATTATTTCAAATATTTTACTAGTTTTAAGTTGGATTTTAATCATCACTGGATTAATTGGTATTGGTAGATTTGATTCTTTGTATTCAAAACTTCTCACTGGATCAAAAATTGATACGGCTGCGGTAATATTGATTTTGTTAGCTTTAATTTTGAGGGTTGAAATGTTAAGTTTTCAATTAAAGTTATTTATAATACTAGCATTTTTATTAATAACTTCACCTATTAGTAACCACATGATTGCATTTAGTGCTTATTTTAATGGGATAGAGATAAAGGAGAGAGATTATGATTCTTAAGATTGGGTTTCATATTTTAGCAATCATAATGGCAGTTTATATTGTTAACACTGACGAACACCTAGAAATGATTATTGCTTTCTCAATATATTCATTATTTATTTCCGCAATCTATTTCTTTAATTTTGCACCAGATGTTGCTATTGCAGAAATTGCTATTGGTAGTGCCATTGTTCCCATTATGTTATTGGTTTCTGTGTCAAAACAAAGAAGCTTTATTGTAACGGGAGATGTTTTAAGCGAGGATTTCAGTGAAGAAGGCTCTTGCAGAAATTTACTAGAAGAATTTTGTGAGTTATATGATCTAGATTTAAAAATAATTAAGGAACTAGAAGAAGATAAAATGGTGCTTTCTGGAGTTTTTAGAGTTGTAAATGTGGATTTACATGTGAAATCCCGAGAAGGTTTAGGAGGTTATTTTTTCATTGGTAAAGAATCAAGTATATTAATGAATCGTTTAGAAACGATGACAAGAGAAAACATTGAAGTGATGGTAATATTAGCGCCTGACTTAAATGCTTTAGGTGGTGATATGTCATGATAAAGAGAATTGCAATTCTCATCGTTACAATATTATTTGTCTTCTTAGTAATGGTAATTGATATTGAAAGAATTGATTCTACTTCTAAAGATTACTTTATAAAAGAGTCATTTAATGATGTACATTCAAAAAACATTGTTACAGGTATATATCTTGATTATAGATTGTTCGATTCTATTTTTGAAGCAGGGATTTTACTTGTTTCTGTCGCTGGTGTAATATTTATGACGAGAGAAGATGAGAAGATGAAAAAGGGGTAATGTATGAGAAAAAGTAAAGTTTTAATAAGTATGAGTAGATTTATCTATCCGTACATTATCATGTATGGTGTATATGTAACAATTTTTGGCAATCTAACCCCTGGTGGCGGATTTCAAGGCGGTGTTATTGTTGCAACAGGTATCATGCTAATCAACTTTTTTAAACCTATGCGCTTTGACTTGATTAAATTAAGCGGATATGAAAAAATTACATTTTTAACAATTTTAATTGTTTCCAATATATCATTTTTTGTTACTGGTGAAAATTTCACTAACTTTTTGTCTCATAACCAACAGCTTTTTCTTGTGTTATTGAATTTTTTAATCGGCTTAAAAGTTACTTTAGGTTTAGTAAATATTTTAGAAACATTTTTTGTAGAGGGGGAAATTTTTTGATTAGTGTATACTTGTCGCTTATTCTAGTATTAATCGGATTTTACGGTTTAATGACCTCAGAAACTGTAATTAAAACTGTTTTAAGTTTTAATATAGTGGAAGCATCTCTAATTGTACTGTTTTTAAATTTAGTGGCCTTAGAAGGCGAAAATGTTCCAATTTATGCACTAACGGTTAAAAGAATGGTGGACCCTTTGCCCCAAGCTATGATGTTAACGACAATAGTTATTGGTGCAGCAATCAGTGCATTAGTCTTAATGATGAGCATTAAAATTTTTCACTATTTTGGTTCGTTAAAATGGGCAGAGATACTTGAAAGGGATATTTAAATGATTGTATTAATTTTATTACCGATTTTTACTGCATTGGTTGTTTTTTTGGTGAAAAACGAAAAAATTATTCGTTTAAGTTTGCTGTCAATACCAGTGGAAGTTTATCTAATTTATCAATTGTTTCTTAAAGTAAATGAAAATGGATTTTATGAAATAATTGTTGGTGGATGGCCTAAAATCGTTGGTATTAGTTTGTATGCTGATTATGTCAGTTTTGTTTTTTTGTTCATAAGTATCGTTGCTTGGTTAGCATCTAGTTATTATTCACTAACGAAAAGATCTCAAGATTATAAATTTTTCTTTTTCTTGCATTTCTTACGTGGTACTTTTTATGGATTGATTTTTAGTAATGATCTATTCAATATTTTTGTTTTTATTGAAATTATTTCTGTTATTTCTACGATGTTGATTATTTATAAAAAAGATGGCTTTTCTGTTCGTGCAGGAATGTATTATTTAATGTTTAATAGTGTTGGGATGTTTTTTTATCTCATGGGTGTTATGATTATATATATGCGCATTGGTACTGTTAATTTAAACTTCATAGGGAATTTACCCCTTGATGCGACAACCAAGGCAGCATTTGGATTAATTGTTACCGCTTTAGGTGTAAAATCCGCATTTTTTCCAGTCTATACATGGACTTGGTTACCAAGGGCTCATATGGCGGCGCCTTCCGGAATGTCCGCGTTATTATCCAGTGTCCTTGTAAAAAGTGGTTTTATTGTTCTTGTAAAACTTTATAGATTTTTACCTGAAGGTATTTTCTTTAGATATCTTTTAATTATGGGTTTACTTAAAGCGATTTCAGGTATTATGTTTGCTTTAAGTCAAAAAGATATTAAAGGGATTCTAGCCTTTAGTACAATTTCTCAATCCGGGTTAATTTTAGTAGCTATTTCAGGGGCTGGTAACCTTCATATCGCTGGATTGGTTCACTTGATTAATCATAGTTTGTTTAAAGGCCTAATGTTCTTAACGGCTGGTGTGATTATTAAACATTACAATGTAAGGGAAGTGAAGCATATAAGGGGCTTACTAAAAAAGTTTCCGGAATTAGCTTTTTTCTTAATAATAGGTGGATTATCTATTACAGGTTTTCCCTTTACAAATGGGTTTGTATCGAAACATTTAATCAAATATTCATTAGAAGGCAACAACATTGTTGGATATGTACTCCATTTGATTAATATTGGTACGATTATTTATATTTTAAAGTTGAGTCAAGTGTTATTTGGAAAAGCAAAGGGTAATATAAATAAAAAAATTAAAGTAAGTCGTTTGCCTTTGATATTTCTCGCCAGTATAACAGTACTTGCTGGTTTCGCGGAAATGTTTATTTTAAAGAACTATTTGGATATCGTCGTTAAAGTACACTTTTCAGATTTTGTAACATATTTTGTTTATATCGTTATAGGGTATTTAATTCATCGTTATATTATTGATCGAGATATAAGGGCTCTACAATTTCTACGAAAATATCAGTTAGGGTTTAGAAGAGCAAATATAGTATTGGCAATGTTCTTAATGCTAACCATGGTGTTTATTTATTAATAAATTTTTACTAAGCATATATGAAAGAAAGATAATGGATTGAAAGGAATAGATAAATGATTATACTAATTCTTATACCCGTGTTTACAGCACTAATTGTATTTTTATTAAAAAAAGATTATGTAATTAAATATAGTATTCTTTCTATACCTGTTGAAGTGTATATTATTTATCGTTTATTCCTTAAAGTTAATACCTTAGGTGCTCAGGAAAGTATTGTTGGTGGTTGGCCTAAATATTTTGGCATTAGCTTATATATGGATCATTTGAGTTTTGTTTTTTTGGCCATCAGTATAATTGCCTGGGTAGGATCTAGTCTTTATTCGTTAATGAAGCGATCAGACGATTATAAATTTTATTTTTTCTTGCATTTTTTGAGGGGAACATTTTATGGATTAATTTTTAGTAATGACTTATATAATATATTTGTCTTTGTTGAAATCACTTCTGTTATTTCTGCCATGTTAATTATTTATAAAAAAGATGGTTTTTCTATACGTGCCGGAATTTATTATTTAATGTTTAATAGTGTAGCAATGTTATTTTATTTAATGGGTTTAATCATTATATACATGCGCTTGGGCACTTTAAATTTAAGTTACATCAGTGCATTGCCTTTAGATGCCACAACTAAAGCAGCTTTTGGAATGATTGTTACGGCCCTAGGGGTAAAATCCGCTTTCTTTCCAGTGTATACATGGACCTGGTTACCTAGAGCCCATATGGCAGCACCTTCCGGTATGTCGGCCCTTTTATCTGGCGTTTTGGTAAAGGCTGGATTTATTGTATTGGTAAAATTCTTTAGATTTATACCACAAGGCTTATTTTTTAAATATTTATTAATTATGGGCATTTTAAAAGCTATTTCTGGTATTATGTTTGCCCTGAGTCAAAAAGATATTAAAGGGGTTTTAGCTTTTCATACAATTTCTCAATCTGGTATTATACTGATGGGTATTGGTGGTGTGGGTAGTCTGAATATCGGTGGTATTTTACACTTGGTAAATCATAGTTTATTTAAAGGGTTGCTTTTTTTAACGGCCGGGATTGTTATAAAAGAATATAATGCAAGAGAACTCAAAAATATTAGAGGCTTATTAAAGAATTATCCGGGATTGGCCTTTTTTATGATTATTGGTATCCTATCCATTACTGGTTTTCCATATACTAATGGGTATGTTTCAAAACATCTCATAAAGTATGGTTTAAAAGGAAATCTCATTTTAGAAATGTCTATGCATTTGATTAGTCTAGGAACGGTGATTTCTTTTATAAAATTAAGTCAAATCCTTTTTGGAAAACAGAAAGCTAAAATTGATACAATGCATAAAGAAAGCAAATTGCCTTTACTCCTTGTGGGAAGTGTGACTTTAGTTTCTGGTATTGGCGAAATGTATGTACTAAAAAAATATTTTGATATTGTTATAAAAGTCCATCTAAGCGATTTTGTTACTTATGGTATTTATGTAAGTATTGGTTATTTAATTTATAAATTTGTTATCACTAAGGATATTAAAGCATTGCAATTTTTAAGACATTATCAATTGGGTTTTAGAAAAGCAAATATCGTTTTAGTATTATTTTTAATGTTGACTATGGCATTTATTTATTAGTTAAATAAAAAAAATAAAAAAATATAGAAAATAATTTAATATATGATAAAATAAGAATCGGACACTATATATAGTGTCTGATTTGTACATTATGCACAACATGTGCACAACATGTGGATAAGAAAGGGGTAATAATGAATGTAGTTAAAAGAAATGGCGTATTAGTAGCCTTTAATATTGAAAAAATTAAGACAGCAATCGAAAGATCAATGTACGAAACAAAAGCTGGGGTGGATGAAGCATTAGCCTTAGCCATTGCGGAAAGAGTAGCAGAGAGCTTTAAAGGGCTAGATCGTATAGATGTGAATGCAATTCAAGATACTGTTGAGTTAATGTTAATGGATAGTCCTAGAAAAGATGCAGCAAAGAAGTACATTATTTATCGAAATGAACACGATAAAATGCGTAAAAAGAAAAAACAAGAATTCAATTTATTAACAAATGATTTTATTAGTAAATATAAACATCAACCAGCACCAATGAATCAATTAGGAAATTTTGTTTATTATAGAACATACTCAAGGTATTTAGAAGAAGAAAGCAGAAGAGAATACTGGTGGGAAACCGTTAGAAGAGCTGTTGAATATAATTGTTCTTTAGTACCAACGACTCGTAAAGAAGCTGAGGAATTGTTTGATAACGTTTATAATTTAAAACAATTTTTATCTGGAAGGACCCTTTGGATTGGTAATACAGATGTTGCCAAGTATTATCCAATGGCAAATTTTAATTGTTCTTTCCAAATAATCGAAGATTTTGAGTCTTATACAGATTTATTTTACTTATTAATGATTGGTTCGGGCATTGGTTTACGTATACTTAATGAAGATGTAAAAAAATTACCTAAAATAAGAACGGATTTTGAACTGGTTCAAAAAGACTACACACCGATTGAAAAAGAAGAGCGAGAAGACCATACCTCTTTAGAGTTCCTGTTTAACAATACAGCAAAGATTACCATTGGTGATAGTAAAGAAGGATGGGTTCAATCCTTAGATTTTTTCTTTAAATTACTTTATTCAACACAGTATAGAAAGGTTAAGACAGTAATAATAGATTATGATAATGTACGACCAAAAGGGGAAAAATTAAAAACCTTTGGTGGCACAGCAAGTGGACCGAAAAGCTTAAAAAATATGTTTGATAAAATTCAACAACTACTTGCGAGACGTTCGGCTATTGCAAATAAAGACCGTGTAAGACTTAAATCAATTGATTGCATGGATATTGCAAACATCATTGGTGAAAATGTTGTTTCTGGTGGCGTAAGAAGAACCGCGGAAATAATGATTATTGATCCGGATGATCAAGAATGTATTGAAGCGAAAAATGATTTATATAAGCAAATTGATGGTCAGTGGATTATGAATGAAGAACTTTCCCATCGACAAGTTTCAAATAACTCAATTTATTATCAAGAAAAACCATCACGGGAAAAATTAAATTGGCAAATTAAACAAATGAGAAATTCAGGCGAACCAGCATTTATTAATGCTGAAGCAGCTAAAAAAAGAACCAAAACTTTTAATGGAGTGAATCCTTGTGGTGAAATTTTATTAGATTCAAAAGGTCTTTGTAATTTAACAACTCTAAATGTTGAATCCTATGTGCAAGCAGACAATTCTTTAGATTTGGAAGGTATATTAGATGCTCAAAAAATGTCTGTTAGAGCCAGTTACCGTTTAACAACAGTAGAGCTAGAGTTACCTAAATGGGACCGACAGCATAAAGAAAATAAAATTGTTGGGTGTTCATTAACCGGTTGGCAAGATGCAATGAATCGACTTAAATACACAAGAGATGAACAAATAGTTTTATTAAGAAAATTAAGAGCCGTTGCAAGAGAAGAAGTTGAAAAGTATGCGAAAGAATTAGGCGAAGCAGTACCTGAATTAGTAACAACGGTTAAACCAGAAGGGACGCAGTCTCAATTGCCAACAGTTTCAAGTGGTGTACATTATTCTCATTCTCCTTATTATTTAAGACGGGTTAGAATATCTGCTGATGATCCATTGGTTAAAGTTTGCGAAGAATTAGATTATCCTGTTTATCCAGAAGTAGGACAAAGTATGGACGACTGTATAACCAAGGTAGTAGAGTTTCCTGTAAAAGCACCAGAGGGCAGAACCAAATATGATGTGAGTGCCATTGAACAACTAGAAGATTATAAAATGTTTATGGAAAATTATGTTGACCATAATGTTTCCATCACAGTTCATGTAAGAGAACACGAATGGGCTTTAGTAGAAGAGTGGTTATGGGAGAATTGGGACGAAGTTGTTGCGGTAACTTTCTTGGCACTTGACGATAATTTTTATGAATTATTACCATATGAAAGCATTACTAAAGAAGAATATGAAGAAAAAGTTGAAGCGCTAGCGCCATTTAGACCATCTCTTATTTCTAAGTATGAAAAAGAAGAGGTTATATTTGATATTGGAGACGATGGTTGTGAAAGTGGTGTTTGTCCAATTCGATAGTTTGATTGAAAATCAATCATTAATATGGTAAAATTAACTTTAAGAGGTGAATAAATGAAAACAAATCAAATGATGTCTTTGGCTCTTGAATTAGCCGATTTATCTGAAGTTCCATATGATTCTACAATCAGTATGAGTGGAGAAAATATAAAGAAGGTTCTTATTGGTGTAGATATGGAGACCCAAGAATTGTTACTGGCAAGAGAGTTAGGTGTGGATTGTGTTGTAAGTCATCATCCGAAAGCAGATACTGCTCGAACGGATTTTTCAAAGGTGATGAAAAAACAAATTGACCGAATGGTTACTTTTGGCGTACCAATTAATAAAGCTGAAAAGGCTTTAAGTAAAAAGCTAAAAAGTGTAGAATTGAGCAATCATGTATCAAATTATGATCGCGTATCTTCAGCAGCAAAACTATTAAGGATGCCTTTTATGAATATTCATATGCCGGCAGATTTAATTGGGCAAAAAATTGTTCAAGAATTTTTAGATGAAAAGTTTGAAGAACAACCAAAAAAGCAGTTGAAAGATGTTGTATCAGCATTAAATGAAATGGATATTTATCGAAATGCATTAGCTGGCCCAGTGATTCGTGTTGGTTCAGAAGACTCGTATGCTGGTAAAATTGCTGTTTTATTTGCTGGCGGAACAAATGGCGGTGAAGATGTTTTTAAAGCATATTTTGAGGCAGGCGTCGGAACAATCGTGTGTATGCATGTACCTGAAGACGTTAAGAAAGCCGTGGAGAAACAAAACATAGGAAATGTTATTGTTGCAGGTCATATGGCAAGTGACTCTATAGGACTGAATAAAATTATTGAAAAATGGGAAGAAAGCGGACTTCAGGTAATCAAAATGTCCGGCATCTTATAAATAAATCCAAACAACCGTAATCGGTTGTTTGATTTTTCACTTAAGTATTCAGAAAAATCAAAAAATATAAAGGAGTTTACTTTGTTTTGTTGAATTATGTAATAGACATATTAGAAGAGGGGGAAAACAAATGAAAAAGTATAAGGTGGATGCAATAAGAAATGTGGCAATGTTGGGACACGGTAACAGTGGTAAAACAACATTGACTGAATCAATGTATTTTAACACTGTGAAAAACAAATCTATGGGTTCCGTAACGAAAGGGACAACAATTTCAGACTTTTCAGATGAAGAACATGAGAGAAAATTCTCTATTTCTACTAGTGTTGTACCTGTTGAATGGAAGCAGTCAAAGTTTAATATTTTAGATACCCCAGGCTATTTTGATTTTGTAGGCGAAGTTTTTGGTTCTTTAAGAGTAGCTGGTGGTGCGGTTATTGTTATTGATGCGACTTCAGGAATAGAAGTTGGAACTGAAAAAGCTTGGAAGTTTACTGAAAAAAGAAATATGCCTAAAATTATTTTCATCAATAAAATGGATGGAGAAAATGTCAATTATGTAAAGATAATAAAAGACCTAAAAGATACTTATGGCAATAAAATTGCACCTTTTGCAATTCCAATTGGAGAAGAAGAGAAATTTACAGGTTTTGTTAATGTGGTTGATTTAGTTGGTCGTGAATATGATGGTAAAGCTTGTAAAGATGTTGAAATTCCAGAAACACTTAATAAAAAAATTGACCCTGTTCGAGATATGTTAATTGAAGCGGTAGCTGAAAGTGATGAAGCTTTACTTGAAAAATTTTTTGAAGGTGAAGAATTTACAACGGAAGAAATTCATAAAGGTTTAAGAAAAGGTGTTATTAATTGTGATATTGTTCCGGTAATTATTGGTTCGGCGGAAAAATCTATTGGAACACATACATTAATGGATATGATTTATGATTATATGCCAACACCTAAAGATATGCATAATGGTGTTTATGATGGTGAAAATCCTGAGAAACATGAGTTAGAACAAAGAGAAGTCGATGAAAATGGACCTTTTTCTGGGTTTGTATTCAAGACGATTGTGGACCCTTTTGTAGGTAAGATTTCTCTCTTTAAAGTTTATTCAGGAAAAGTAAAAAAAGGTGATACTGTTTTAAATACAAATCAAAACCAAGAAGAGCGTGTTGGCAAGATTTTTCTATTAAGAGGGAAAAAACAACTAGATGTAGATGAAATTGTTGCCGGTGATATTGGCGCCATTGCAAAATTAGATTACACCAAAACAGGCGATACCCTTTGTGATGTTGAACATCCAATTCTTTATCCAGGTATAAGCATTCCAAAACCTGCTTTATATAAAGCGGTTCATGTGGAGTCAAGAGATGATGAAGGCAAACTATCTGAAGCCCTTCATAAATTAAGCGATGAGGACTTATCTTTTGTTCATGAATGGAATGATGAAACAAAAGAAACCCTTGTTGGTGGGCAAGGAAATATGCAGTTAACAGTAATCAAGAGTCGATTAAAAAGAGAATTTGATGTAGAGGTTACTTTTGACACACCTCATGTGGCTTACCGTGAGACAATTAAAGGTATTGCACAAGTAACAGGAAAACATAAGAAACAATCTGGTGGATCAGGTCAATTTGGTATCGTAGAGGTCAAATTTGAACCCTCAAGTGAAGAGTATGTCTTTGAAGATAAGGTTAGTGGTGGATCTGTACCAAAACAATATATTCCAGCCGTTGATAAAGGTATTTCAGAGGCAATGGTTGAAGGTGATTTAGCAGGTTTTAAGGTTGTGAATATTAAAGCGACGCTTTTAGATGGTAAATACCATCCAGTAGATTCTAGTGAACAAGCCTTTAAACAAGCTGGTCGAAAAGCTTTAAAAGCTGCTTATAGTATTGCTAGCCCAATGTTATTAGAACCAATTATGCATGTTGAGGTGTATGTACCAGATGAAAACATGGGTGACATTATGGGAGATATGAACAAACGTCGTGGCCGAATCTTAGGAATGGAACAAGAAGAAAAAGGGTTCCAGAGAATTATTGCTGAAGCCCCACAATCAGAAATGTTTGATTATCTATCATTGCTCAATTCAGTAACCCAAGCAAGAGGCTTCTTTAATATGCGTTTTGAAAGATATGAAGAAGTACCAATGCAAATTGCAGCAAAAATTATTGCAGAAAGAAATGAAGAATAAACTAAAATATATAAAATAATGTTCTCCCTTGGGGAACATTATTTTTTTAAAAAAGTAGGTGTAAATATGGCAAAGGTAAAAACAAGATTTGTATGTCAAGAATGTGGTTATTTTAGTGTTAAGTGGTTAGGAAAGTGTCCCGAATGTGATAGCTGGAGTTCTTTTGTAGAAGAAGTTGAGAAAAAGAAAGAAAAAAAAGTTAGGGAAAAAGGCGTTGGTACTTCAGGTAGACCAGTGAAACTTTCAGAAGTAAGTTTATATAAAGAAAATAGATTTAGTACTTCTATTGGTGAACTAGATCAAGTATTAGGTGGCGGTGTTGTTGAAGGATCGCTTATTTTAGTGGGTGGGGATCCTGGAATTGGAAAATCAACCTTACTTTTACAAATGGCCAATAATATGTCTATAAAGAAAAAAACTGTACTTTATGTATCAGGAGAAGAATCATTAAAGCAAACGAAGTTAAGAGCAGATCGCTTAGGGATTTTGAGTGATCATTTATATATTGTTTCAGAAAACGATATTGATATCATTGTAAAACATGTTAAGACTATTGAACCGGATTTATTGATTATCGATTCGATTCAAACAGTCCATTCAAGTGACTTATCTTCTGCGCCAGGGACCGTATCTCAGGTGAGAGAAGCAACCGCAACATTTATGAATGTTTCAAAAGGTATGGGGGTTGCAACTTTTATTGTTGGACATGTAACGAAGAGTGGTTCAATTGCTGGTCCTAAAATTCTTGAACACATGGTTGATACAGTTTTGTACTTTGAAGGAGAACAGAATAATATTTATAAGATTTTAAGAGCGGTAAAGAATAGATTTGGGTCTACTAATGAATTAGGTATTTTTGAAATGACAGGCAAAGGCTTAATAGAAGTGAAGAATCCCTCGGAAATTTTTATTTCTAAGAATAGCCAGGAAGGGCCAGGATCGGTTATTACAGCGGCGATGGAGGGGACAAGGCCTATCCTAATAGAAATACAAGCTTTAGTTGCTAGAACGAATTTTGGGACGCCTAGACGTATGGCTAACGGTGTAGACTACAATAAAATTGTTATGTTAATGGCAGTTTTGGAAAAAATTAAAGGCATGATGATTCAAGACCAGGATGGTTACGTAAACGTCGTTGGTGGTATGACATTGAATGAACCAGCAGCAGATTTGGCTATTATAACTGCTATTGCATCTAGCTTTATGAATGTAAATATCCCGAAAAATATAGTTCTCTTTGGTGAAGTTGGATTAACAGGAGAAGTGCGAGGCATTAGCATGGTAGAACAACGAATTAATGAAGCGAAGAAAATGGGCTTTAAAACATGTATTTTACCAAAAGAAAATGCCAAGAAAATTAGTGACAATACTTTCAATATAATTGGTGTTGAAAACATCTCAGAAGTTTTTGATAAACTTTTCTAAATTTTTAACGGATTTATTTGACAATAATAATAATCTAGTGATATGATAGAGTATTTTATTTGATTGACATGAGATTATCAGTATAGTATAATGTATACAGTGTTGCTGTTACTGAGGAGGTATAAATGTTTGGAATAGGAGATAAAGTTGTTTATCCAATGCACGGTGCAGGAATTATTGAGGATATTGAAGTAAAGACTATTTTAGGTGAAGATAAAAAATATTACATATTAAATTTACCACTTAAAGAAATGAAAGTCATGATTCCCTTTGATAATACTGAAGATTTAGGATTAAGACCCGTCGTGGATGAAGAAAAATTAGAAGAAGTGATTGCTTTGTTAAGACAAGGCCTGTCTGATATGAATTCTAATTGGAATCGCAGATTTAGAGAAAACACCGACAAACTTAAAACCGGAGATATTTTAGAAGTTGGCGAAGTTGTTAGAAATTTAATGATCATGGACGATAAAAAAGGTTTATCTACAGGCGAAAGAAAAATGGTGAATAATTCTACAAAATATTTATTAAGTGAAATCTGTCTCGCAAAAGATATCGATATGGAAGAAGCGAAACGAATTTTACATGATAATGTTCATATTTCCATTGAACAGGAAAGAATCTTAGAAAAAGAACGAGAAAAGGTAAAAGCTGAAGCCGACGCAAAGAAAAAAGCGGAAGCAAAAGCAAATGAATAGTCTAACAAAGATATTGAAAATTGTAAAAATAACTATTCTTTGAATAAAAGGATAGCTTTTTGATGTTTAGAGGCATTAAGTTGCTTATGCATTACAAAATAATGCTATAAATATTAAGAAAGAATTACAAATTTGAGTTTTTATGTTTTTTTAGGGTATTATATGTTAGAATCAATTTATATGATTGGAAAGGAGGAAAAATGTTTAAACGTTTATCAAAATTAGTTAGCGCTGCTCTCGGTGCATTGATTGGTGTCGGTATAGCCAATATGCTTGAAGAAGTAGCAGTTTTTCAAAGCGTTGATCAAAAAGCGCTTTATGCAACATTTGGAATTATTTTTTCTTTATTATTTTTATTTTTAACTAAGTCACTCGTTAAAGCTTTACGGAGATTAATTAGAACGATAGAGAAAGAAATTTTTACTTTGGATACTAAGGAAATTATCTTTTCGACTATAGGTTTTACTGTTGGAATGGTGATTGCTTTACTCATTAGTAATATTTTTAAGTACATTCCAATTAAACCGATAGGTTTGGTATTAACAGTTATCACATATATTATTATGGGGTATTTAGGTATTAGTATACCAAAAAATTACATTACTAATATTGATCTTTTACAATATTTCCCAGCAAAACAGGAGAAAGTCGTTAAAAAAGAAGTGACAATTTCGGGGGAATGTAATGCTCAACCGAAAATTGTTGACACAAGTGTCATCATTGATGGTCGAATTGTTGATATTATTCAAACAGGATTTATTGAAGGGAAGTTAATCATTCCAAATTTTGTTTTAGAAGAATTACAACATATTGCAGACTCTGCTGATGATTTAAAGCGAAAGAAAGGCCGTAGAGGATTGGATATTTTAAAGCAATTAATGGATAGTCCGGCTGTTGCAGTAGAAGTAACTGACGTTGATTATGAAAACTCAGAAGTCGACAGTAAATTACTTAAATTAGCAATAGAATTAGACGGTTCTGTGTTAACAAATGATTATAATTTAAATAAAGTAGCTGCTGTTCAAAATGTTAAAGTTTTAAATATAAATGAATTAGCAAATGCAGTAAAACCTGTTGTTATTCCCGGCGAACAATTTAGAGTTGATGTCATTCAAAAGGGAAAAGGAAATAATCAAGGAGTTGGTTATTTAGATGATGGCACAATGATTGTAGTAGAAGATGGTGAGAAATATATAGGTAAAGAAATAGACTCGATGGTCACAAGTGTTTTACAAACAGATGCAGGTCGCATGATTTTTGTAAAACCAATGTAGAAAAAAAGGAGATTTATGAATTCTGTTATTATTCCTGCTGCAGGTAATTCAACTCGAATGGGAGATACGATTAACAAACAATTTCTAAAATTATTTAATAGAGAAGTTATAGCGTATACAATTGATATTTTCTACAAACACCCATTAATCGATGAAATCATTTTAGTGATTAATGAACAGGACCAAGATGATTTTAATGCCTTGATTAATAAATATGATTATGAAGGTATAAAAATGGTTATTGGTGGTAGTAGTAGAAGTGCTTCTGTTTATAATGGCTTATTAAAAGTATCAAAAAAAACCCAAAAGGTATTAATTCATGATGGGGCAAGACCTTTTTTGAAAAATGAGTATATCGAAGAAATCCTACAAAAATTAGAGAATTATTCATCAGTTGTTATGGCAGTTAAATCAAAGGATACTATTAAAAGAATTGATGGAGAATATATTAAGGAAACTCTTAATAGAAGTAAGTTGGTTAATGTTCAAACCCCTCAAGCCTTTCGATATGATGTGATTTTAAAAGCCTATGAATGGGGAATAAAGAATGAGATTTATGTGACAGATGATAGTTCTCTTGTGGAAAAGTTGAATTACAAAACAACAATAGTTTTTGGGGATTATGATAATATTAAAATTACAACTTTAGAAGATATCAAGTTTGGTGAAGCTATTTTAAGGGAGAGTGGATCATGCGAGTAGGAATAGGATATGATGTCCATGCTTTGGTAAAAAATCAAACGCTTATTTTAGGTGGTGTAAAAATTGAGCATTCCCTTGGTTTGTTAGGGCATTCTGACGCAGACGTTTTAATTCATGGTATTATGGATGCTTTATTAGGAGCTGCTGGTCTTGGTGATATTGGTAAGCATTTTCCGGATTCTGATGAACAGTATAAAGGAATCTCATCTCTTAAATTATTGGTTCTAGTGAAAGAAAAGCTAGAGTTTCACGGCTTTAGAATTAATAACATTGATTCAGTCATTATTGCTCAGGCTCCAAAATTGGCATCTTATATTGATGCAATGGAGAAAAATATATCTGAAGCTTTAAATATAGATGCGTCTTTAATAAACGTCAAAGCTACAACTACGGAAAGATTGGGCTTTATTGGAAGAGAAGAAGGTATTGCATCTGAGAGTATTGTTTCGATAATATAACAAAATTTATTAACTGCAATTGTTTAATTGCAGTTTTTTTATGGAAAATTTATATTTATTTAACTGTTTCATTATAAATATGATATATAATAAAAGAAAATCTGATTGTTAGGGGTGTTTATGAGTATTAGGAAAAAATTATTTGTAATGATGATTATTACGATTATATGTGTTTCGGGTATTTATTATCACACATTATCAAATGCAGTCGATATTGCATTTAATGGTATGGATGGTCTTTCAATTGAAAAATTAAAAGAAAATCCAGAGTACAATCTGATTACAGGTGACATTGATGGGTTGATTATGAGTTTTGAACGCCAAATAGATAATGATGTTGATGCACTGATGAGAGACCAGAGAATTCAATCTTTTCAAGAAAGTATTGATAGCGATATTGTAGGGTTTAATATTCGTCGAAATAATAGAATTGTTTACAAATCGCCATTACAGAAAAAAGACTATCCTATTCAAGAATATCCGAATTTTGGAACGATTGAATTAGTGCCAGTACGTCAAAGTACTGGGCTTAATGCTGAAGAAAATATAAGAATTATTAAGCAAATTGATTTTTATTTTTCTAATGGTGATGTAGGTATTATTTATCTTTTTATTAAAAGAGATTTGGCATCAGATATTCGTTCCAATTTAGCCTTTGGCACTTTATTTATTTCTCTTTTTCTAATAATTATTCTAGGCGTTTTAAATTCTTTGTTTATCTATCGTTCTATCTCGAAACCTTTGGGATCCTTAGTAGAAGGGGTAGAAAAAATGAAGGGTCAGAATTACGATTTTGAATTCGATACCAGTCGTAAAGATGAAATTTCAGCTCTAGCAGAGTCCTTTGAAGAGCTAAGAGTAGAAATGTTAGAAAACAAAAAAATGCGTTACCGTTATGAAAAAGATCGAAAAGAATTCATTGATAATATAACGCATGATATTAATACACCTATTACATCTGCTTCTATGAATATTGATGCCATTTTAGATGGTGTCATACAAGATGAGGATAAGGAGCGAAGATATTTAGAAAACATAAAAAATAAAATTGGTGTCATTAGTCGGTTGTTAGATGAGTTATCTTTAATTTCTGAAATGGATCTTAACCAAGAAGAAGTACGTTTAACGGAAGTAAATGTTGAAGGTTTTTTCAAGGATATTATAGATGAGTTCAATTATGAAAAGAAATATGAAAACATCAAATTCATTTATAAGAATATAAATGCGAAGAGATATGCCTTTGATATCCAAAAGATCAGACGGGTACTATTAAATATTATTGAAAATTCAATTAAATATTATACAGATGAAGGTGAACCAATAGTATGCATGGAAACGAAAATAGAAGCGAATCAATTGTTGTTGATTATTGAAGATAATGGACCTGGTGTTAAAGGTGACTACTCAAACATTTTCGAAAGATTTTATAGGGGAGATGAAAGTCGAAGTTCAAAGATACTCGGCTCAGGTTTAGGTCTTTCGATTGTTCGGAAAATTATAGAAATGCATGGCGGCACAATTAAAGCAATGGCAGCTCAGAATTATTCTTCTGGGTTAAGAATTGAAATAGTATTGTAGGTGAAAAGATGAAAAAAATATTAATTATTGAAGATGATCAAAGTATTGCTGAAGTAGAAAAAGACTATTTGACGATTAATAATTTTGAAGTTGAAATTTCATATGATGGTCAGAAGGGTTTAAAAAAAGCTTTGAAGAATGATTATGATCTTGTGATTATAGACTTGATGTTACCAGGGATTGATGGTTTTAAGATTTGCAAAGAAATTCGTAAAGTGAAAGATATTCCTCTCATTATGGTTACAGCTAAGAAAAGTGACATTGATAAAGTAAGAGGTTTTGGGCTAGGGTTAGATGATTACTTGACGAAACCTTTTAGTCCCCATGAATTAGTTGCCCGTGTAAAAGCGCATATGAACCGCTATGAGAGTTTATCAAGTAAAGTTATTGATTCTGATGATTACTTAATCACAGTAAAAGGTGTTTTAGTAAATTTAAGAAGTTATGAAGTCCATGTCAATGGCGAATTGATTAATTTAACAAGTAAAGAGTTTGATTTGTTAAAATTGTTAATATCAAATCCGGGGCGTGTTTTTACAAAATCAGAAATATTTGAAAGGGTTTGGGGCTATGCATCAGAAGATAATGTACCAACGGTAACTGTGCATATTAGAAAATTAAGAGAAAAGATAGAGTTTAATCCAGCAGAACCAGAATATATTAAAACCATATGGGGCGTTGGTTATAAATTCGAGAAATAATTTTTAGACCAAGGTGGTATATATGGATCGCATGCTTTCAACTATCATTATTTTGGCCCTATTAATATTTGATTTACTAGAGCCAATATTTCGAAGCAAAAAATTATATTTTAGTATTAAAATTGATCAAAGAAAAGATCGGTTAAAGAATACTTATGAGAATTATTTGAAAAAAGTAATGTTAATTACATTGCCTATTGGGGTTTTTCTTTGGTATTATTATCCTATTGAAGAAAATTTATTTGTTTTCTTCTGTGGGTTTTTAATGATGGTGTTTCTAAATCTTTTTTTCTATTTTGTTGCAAGAAAAGAAATAAAAAAACTCTATGATAAAAAATGAAAAATAAATAAAATTAAAAATAATCAATAAAAAAACTCCTCGGGTTAAATCTCCAAGGAGTTTTGCTTTTTTGTACTAACAGTAATGTTTGATTGAATAATTAATACGTTTTTCAATTAGTTCTTTGCCTAAAATACTCATTGTTGCTTTCATATCAGGGCCATGGTTTTGTCCTGTTAAAGCAATACGTATTGGCATGTATAGGTTTTTGCCTTTGTTACCTGTCTCTTTTTGAACATTCTTGAAAATTTTACCTAAGAACTCATCTGTTAATTCGTTTTCTTGAACCATACGGTTGAATACTTTTAACATTTCTGGCACATGGTCAAGCTTTAACATTTTAGCAGCATTTTCATCTTCTAATGTCACTGTTTCATCTAAGAAAATATCAACATAATTAGTGATTTCAGCTAAATAAGACATGCTTTCTTGAGCAATACCAGTAATTTTCTTAAGCCACTCGTATTTTTCTTCTACTTCATCTTCTTTAATGACGCCACCGTCAACGAAATAAGGAATGCACTTTTTAGTAAGCTCATCAAGGTCTAAAGCTTTAATATAATGCGCATTCACCCAATTAAGTTTCTTAACATCAAAGACACCACTTGACTTTGAAACGCGGTCCAAACTGAATTTTTCTATTAAATCATCCATAGACATGATTTCTTCATTGTCATCTGGCGTCCAACCGACAAGGGCAACATAATTAATCAATCCTTCAGGTAAATAACCTTTCTTTCTGAAGTCTTTCACTGCAACATCACCGTGTCGTTTAGATAATTTCTTTCGTTCGTCATTTAAGATATTTGGTAAATGAACATATTTAGGCGCTTCCCACCCAAATGCTTCATATAAGTAAACATGTTTTGGAGTAGATGGTAACCATTCTTCTCCACGGATAATATGTGTAATACCCATTAAATAGTCGTCAACAATAACAGCTAAATGATAAGTAGGAAAACCATCTGTTTTCATTAAAACTTGATCATCTAAATCATTTGTGTTTACTGTTACTTTACCCCGGACAACATCTTCAAAAACAATGTCTCTATTAGGAGGCAGTTTTAAACGAACAACATGGTCTTCTCCAGCTGCTACCCGTTTTTTTGCTTCTTCTTTATCAATACCTCTACAAAAACCATCATATTTTGTGATTTTACCCTTCGCTTTTTGAACTTCTCTTACGCTTTCAAGTCTTTCCTTTGAACAAAAACAATAGTATGCCTTATCATCTTCAATTAATTGTTCAATATATTTTTGGTATAAATCTAAACGCTCCGATTGGATGTATGGGGCGTATTCGCCTTTTTGAACAACTTCTCCATTTTCGATGAAAGGGCCTTCTTCATGTTGAACCCCAGACCATTCCATTGCTGTAATTAAGTTTTCTAAAGCACCGTCAACATATCTTGTTCGGTCTGTATCTTCTATTCTCATTAAATATGTACCATTATTTTTTTTAGCAAATAAATAATTGTATAATGCAGTTCTTAAACCGCCAATGTGAACATATCCTGTTGGGCTTGGTGCAAATCTTACTCTTACCGACATAATTTTTTCCTCCTCGTTATTTTTACACTTCACTCATGATATAATAAGACTTAAAATTTATAAAGTAAAAATTCAAAAAAACTGAACAAATACTTTATTTTATTTTTTTCTAGTACGTTCAATGACTAAATCCATTTTTCGCATAATTGTATTGTAACTGTCTTTATGATGGGGCATGGTGCACTTTGAGCAATCTTTAATTCCATGGGTATATGAGAAATTACCGCCACAGTCTTCGCCTAACATATATAATGGACAGTAACAAAAAAGACAATTGAAATCTTTTTCTTCGACGCCTTCATGACACGGGAAATACTCGCATTTCGTATTCTGATTGAATTTATAAAATTCGCTCATATAATCCTCCTTCCAGTTCATTATCATCTATATTATATGACTAAAAAAGTATTAAAACAAGATGCATCTTAGATATCGTTAAAAATCTTTCTTTCAACGGAAGCTTTTCCTTGATAATAAGGGGAATCTTTGTTAAGATTAACACAAAAGAATAAGTAAATGATTGGCTTAAAACAGGTTAAATGATAAACGAGGTGAGATAATGAAAATATATAATTCTTTAACAAGGCAAAAAGATAAATTTGTTCCAATAAATGATGGGATAGTAAATATGTATGTTTGCGGACCAACGGTTTATGATTTTTTTCATATAGGCAATGCTAGACCTTTTTTGATTTTTGATGCCTTTAGAAACTATCTAGAATATAAAGGTTATAAAGTAAATTATGTTCAAAATTTTACAGATATCGATGATAAAATAATAGATAAAGCAAATGAAGAAGGGTCAATCGCAGCGGAAATTAGTGAACGCTACATAAAGGAATATTTTAAGGATGCCGATGCTCTTGGGATTAAACGTGCCACAGAGCACCCAAAGGTTTCAGAGTATATTCCTCAAATTATTGAATTTATAAAGACATTGATTGATAAAGGTTATGCTTACGTCGTTGATGGCAATGTGTATTATTCAGTTGAAGAATTTAAGGATTATGGCAATTTATCAAAACAAGATATGGAATCATTAAGGTCAGGGTCTAGAGTTCAAATAAATGTAGATAAAAGAAACCCATTAGACTTTATCTTATGGAAAAGTAAGAAACCTGGTGAACCCTGTTGGAATAGCCCGTGGGGAGAAGGACGACCAGGGTGGCATATTGAATGTTCAGTGATGAGTACAAGTATTTTAGGGCCTAATTTTGATATACATGCTGGCGGACAAGATTTGATTTTTCCTCACCATGAAAATGAAATTGCTCAAAGTGTCGCTGGAACAGGGAAAGATTATGTTAATTACTGGATGCATAATGGATATATAAATATTGACAACAGAAAAATGAGTAAGTCAAAAGGAAACTTCTTTACTGTAAGAGATATTTTAGAAAAATATGATGCAGAAGTGATACGGTTTTTCGTCTTATCAGCTCATTATAGAAGTCCAGTTAATTTTAGTGAAGATCTGATTATTAGTGCTAAGAATGGCTTGGATCGACTTTATAATGTTAAAAACAATCTTAATTTTTTATTAGAAAATGCTTCTGAAGGTCCATTGAATTCTGAAATTATGGAAAAGTTAGAACATTATAAGGAAGAATTTATAGAAAAAATGGATGATGATTTCAATACGGCAAATGGAATTGCTGCGATTTTCGAGTTAGTAAAAGAAATCAATATTGTTGTTGATCATACAACTAATAAATCAACGATTGAATATGCTCTCAGTTTATTTAATGAGTTGACAGGTGTCTTAAGGATTGTTACAAAAGAAGAAGATACTGATGAAGCGATTGACGCATTAATTGCTAAAAGACAAAAAGCAAGAGAAGAAAAAAATTATCAATTAGCAGATGAGATCAGAGATGAATTAGACGCAAAAGGTATAGAAGTGATGGATACACCTGATGGTGTTAAATGGCGAAAGGTTAAATAGGTGTGTTGTGGAAAATTTTTTAGAAGTAATGGGTGTAACCAAACTAACAAGTGATGAGTTAGCCATGACAAGCCCAGTAAAACTTGCCTATCTAGGTGATGCAATTTATGAAATTCATATTAGGTCTTATTTAATGAATGAAAAAAAAGGAAAAGTAAATGATTTGAATCAAATGGCTGTAGCTTATGTTAATGCATCAGCTCAAGGCTACGCTGCTAGAGAATTAGAAACTTTTTTAGATGAAAAAGAATGGCGAATTTTAAAAAGAGGTAGAAATTATAAATCTACACCGCCGAAAAATGCCAATGTCAGCGATTATAAATATGCTACAGGTATTGAAGCATTGTTAGGGCATTTATACATTGAAGGAAAGAATGATCGAATATACGAAATAATGAGAAAGTGTATAGAATTAATTGATTCTAGAGGAGAAAATGAATAACAAAGAAAAAGTTTTATTGTTAATAATCATAATCGCCTTTATTGGACTTTTTTCAAAGTCATATTTTCTTGATGAAGTGACGGGTTTAAAAGGTCGAGATCTAGTTTTTAAAAATGATGTGACTCAGTCCATTGAACAAACCTTTAATCAAGGCATTATTAAATACCGATTAGTTGATCTTTCCAAAGAGGAAAGAGAAAAAACAATTAGGTATACAGGAAAAATACGGAAATATTTATTTGGTTTCTTGCCTTATTCAACTATTAAAATACAAATTGATTATGATTTGGAGGCTATCAAAAATGAAAGTTAAACTAATAGCAAATACACCAATGCCTGAGACAGTAGTGGCAGCAGCAGCAAAGCTATGCTATTCATCTGTTGGTGTGGAAGAAATTACTGAAAATTTAACGAAGGAAAAAACTGAGAATTTTGTAAATATGTTAATGGATATTGGTCACGAGTCACCAATTGAGCATGTGTCTTATACCTTTGCAATTGAAGGGGTTAGTCGTGTCTTAACACATCAGTTGGTGAGACACCGCTTAGCAAGTTATTCCCAACAATCCCAGCGATATGTGAAGTTAGATCAGTTTGAATATATTATTCCGCCGGCCATTGAAAAAAATGAGAAAGCAAAAGAAATATTTGTTCAATCAATGGAAAAGGATCAACAAGATTACGACAATTTGGTAGAATTATTGAGTAAAGACCATGAAAAAACTTTTATTGAAGAAGGCTTAAGCCATGTAGAAGCGAAAAATAAAGCAACAAAGAAAGCAATCGAAGATGCTCGATTTGTTTTCCCAAATGCTTGCGAAACAAAGATAGTTGTAACAATGAATGCGCGAAGTTTAATGAACTTTTTTAAGCATAGATGTTGTAATAGAGCCCAGTGGGAGATTCAAAATTTAGCAATCCAGATGTTAAAACTTGTTAGAGAAAAATCCCCAACGCTATTTAAGCATGCTGGGCCAAGTTGTTTAACTAATCCTTGTCCTGAAGGGAAAATGACTTGTGGTAAAATTAATGAAGTAAGAAAAAAATTTGAAACATTGTAGAAATAATTTAAAAGGAGAATAATAAAAATGGCTAGAAAAATAGAAGGAAAAAACGCAGTTCACGAATTTCTTCAAACGGATAAAATGGTTTATGAAATATATGTTGCCGTTGGAGTAAACAGAGATTCAATTAAAGAAATTTTACAAATAGCTAATGGCAGAAGTATAAAAATTAGTTTTATTGATAAAGAGGGTGTCGATAATATTGCAACCGTTGATAACCATCAAGGTGTTGTTGCGTTGGTAGAAGATTATCAATATGCAACATTCGAGAAGACAATCGATGCAATAGAAGGTAACGGATTTATACTAATTCTTGATAATTTAAAAGATCCACACAATTTGGGCGCAATTTTAAGAACAGCAGATGCTACAGGAGTAGATGCAGTGATTATTCCTAAAAACAGATCTGTTGAAATAACCCCAACAGTTACAAAGGTTTCAGTTGGCGCGACAGAGCATATACCCGTGATTAAAGTAACAAATGTCGCGAGAACTATTGATCAATTAAAAGAAAAAAAATACTGGATTACTGCAGCTGACATGGATGGGGAAAAAGCTTTCTTTGAATCAGATTTGAAAGGAAATGTAGGCATTGTTATTGGTAGTGAAGGCGAAGGCATTAGGCGCTTAGTTAAAGAAAAATGTGATTTCATCGTTAACATACCAATGAAGGGTAAAATCCAGTCTTTAAATGCTTCCGTTGCAGCTTCAATACTAATGTATGAAGTTGTCCGACAGAACTATGGCAAAAATTAGAAGGGATTTCATAACGATTGTTGACGGCTATAATGTAATTAATGCATGGCCTGAACTAAAGGAATACGTTGATTCGGATTTAGAGCATGCAAGAGATTTGTTAATCGAAAAATTGGTTAATTATAAGTTCATAACAAATGAAAATATCATTGTTGTCTTTGATGCCCATTATGTAAAGGATAATCCAGGGACTAAAAAAGAGATTAAAGGCATTCAAGTTGTTTATACAAAAGAAAAGACAAATGCGGATTCCTATATAGAAGAGAAGGTAGCTTTATTGGCAAAAGATCTCAGAAATGTTATAAAAGTAGTCACATATGATTTCGCAGAACAACAAAATATACTAGGCAGTGGTGCCACTAGGGTAACGCCGAAAGAGTTTAAATATCGAATTATTGATTCGGAGGAACGATTGAAATTAATCTATATAGAAGAAGAAAGAAGAAAAAATAAAAGAAATAATCTTGGCAACGTCATTAATAAAAAAACCTATGAAAAGTTAAAAAATCTTCTCGACAAGGATTCCTTGACGAAGGAATAATGAATGGGATATAATAAATCGAAAAGGCTAAGGTGTTTTGATTGCTAGTTTCTAAGGGGTTAGATAAAAAATTTAAGAATAAAAGTGAAAAGTGCATTGTGAACCTTGCGAAAAATCAAGACCAAGAAGCGCAAGAGTATCTGATTAGAAAATATATGCCTTATGTTTATGAAAAGGCAAAAAAATATTTTTTAATAGGTGGTAGTAGAGAAGACATTATTCAAGAAGGTTTAATTGGGATACTTAAAGCGATTAATAGTTATGACTATAAAAAAAATGATCACTTTGCTCCCTTTGTTGATTTGTGTGTTAGACGACAAATTTTAACGGCAATCAATAAAGCAACAAGAAAAAAACATCGTCCTTTAAATTCATATATATCATTTAGTAAACCCTTATATGATCAAGAATTTTCTAGAGAATTAATTAATACAATTATTGAAAAGAAAAACTTTGATCCAGAAGAATTGATAATTATAAAAGAAAATATTGGCTTAATAAAAGAAAAGATGGCTTCTTATTTGAGTACTTTTGAATTAGAAGTTTTAATGAAATACTTACAAGGTGATTCTTATCGTGAAATTGCGATAGAAATCAACAAAAATGAAAAATCAGTGGATAATGCTTTGCAACGGGTTAAACATAAGTTGAAAAAGCATTTATATATATAGTTTATGTTAATTAGTCTAAGGAGGATATAAGAAATGGCAAAAGAAACTTATGCAAGAACGAAACCGCATGTAAATGTAGGAACAATAGGACACGTAGATCACGGTAAAACAACATTAACAGCAGCAATCACAAAGGTGTTAAGTACACGTTTAGGCACAGACACTAGCGTAGACTTTGAAAACATTGATAAAGCACCAGAAGAAAGAGAAAGAGGCATCACAATATCATCAGCACACGTAGAGTATGAAACTGAAAACAGACACTATGCCCACGTAGACTGTCCAGGTCACGCGGATTACGTAAAGAATATGATTACAGGAGCAGCTCAGATGGATGGAGCAATCCTAGTAGTATCAGCGGCAGACGGTCCAATGCCTCAAACAAGAGAGCATATTTTATTAGCAGGTCAGGTAGGCGTAGAAAACTTAATTATATTTTTAAACAAATGTGATATGGTAGATGACGAAGAATTATTAGAATTAGTAGAAATGGAAGTACAAGAATTATTAGAAGAGTACGGATTTGACGCAATGGAAACACCAATCATTAGAGGATCAGCATTATTAGCACTAGAAGATCCAGAAGGTGAATGGGGCGACAAAGTTATGGAATTAGCAGAGACATTAGACTCATATATTCCGGAACCAGCAAGAGATACAGATAAAGACTTCTTATTACCAGTAGAGGACGTATTCTCAATTAAAGGTAGAGGAACAGTAGCTACAGGTAGAATTGAACGAGGAATCGTAAAGGTTCAAGATACAGTTGAATTAGTAGGATTACACCCAGAAACAAGAGAATTAGTTGTAACAGGTGTAGAAATGTTCAAGAAATTATTAGATCAAGGACAAGCAGGAGATAACGTAGGTTTATTACTACGAGGCATCAAAAGAGATGAAATTGAAAGAGGGCAAGTATTAGCAAAGCCAGGAACAATTCATCCGCATACAAACTTTAGAGCGCAAGTATACGTATTAAAGAAAGAAGAAGGTGGAAGACACACACCATTCTTTGATGGTTATAGACCACAGTTCTACTTCAGAACAACAGATATAACAGGATCAATTAGTTTACCAGAAGGCATAGAAATGTGTATGCCTGGAGACAACGTAGAAATGGAAATTGAATTAATAGGACCAATCGCAATAGAAGAAGGCGTAAAGTTCTCAATTCGTGAAGGTGGCCGTACAGTAGGCGCTGGATCAGTTATTTCTATATCAGAGTAATTAGAAAACAACTATCTAATTATAGCAGGTGGGGGATCTCCACCTGCTGTAATGTTAAAATAAAAATTGACAAATGTTTTCCGCTATGATAGTGTGGATAAGTGATGTTTAAGATTGAATAATTATGGATAATTTTGCTAGGAGGTGTAAGTATGAGAGTTAAAATAACACTTGCATGTGAAGAATGTAATCGCAGGAATTATCACACGACTAAGAATAAGAAAAATAATCCTGATAGACTTGAGATGAAAAAGTATTGCAAATTCTGCAAGAAGCACACTGATCATAAGGAGACTAAATAGGGAAAAGTTGAAGGAGTGTTTTTATGGCTGCGAAGAGTAAAAGCAAAGTAGGTAATTTTTTAAAAGGCGTTCGGTCTGAACTTAAAAGAGTTAACTGGCCAAATAGAAAAGAGTTATATTCATATACAACGGTTGTAGTAGTTGTGTGTTTATTAGTAGCTTTTGGTATTTGGATAGCAGATTCTGTTTTTCAAGCAGGACTAGGATTCTTTTTAAACTAGGAGGCGTAAACGATGGCTGAAGAACCTAAATGGTATGTGGTTCATACGTATTCAGGCCACGAGAAAAAAGTTAAGATGAGTCTGGAATTACTAGTACAAAATAAAGGGATAGAACATTTAGTGACAAAGGTTGTAGTACCTGTTGAAGAAGTGACTAAAACAACACGGGGAAAGAAAAAAACCGTTGAACAAAAGATTCTTCCTGGATATGTATTAGTAAAAATGATCATTACCAATGAATCATGGTATGTTGTCAGAAACGTTAAAGGTGTTTTAGGCTTTGTAGGCCCAGATGCTAAACCGGTACCGATAACAGCCGATGAAGTAATGAGTATGGGCTTAGAAGGTGGTAAACGCGTTGTTCAAATCGACCTTGAAGTTGGGGAAGAAGTTGAAGTAACGGAGGGACCATTTGAAAATTTCAAGGGTGTTATTGAAAAAGTAAATCCTGATAAAGAAACAGTAACAGTTAAGGTTTCAATGTTTGGACGAGAAACACCTGTGGAATTAGATTTTCATCAAGTAAAAAAATAATAGGTAAGGAGGAATTGATATGGCTAAACAAGTAACAACGGTAATTAAACTTCAAATTGAAGCGGGCAAAGCAAATCCTGCACCACCAGTTGGTCCTGCATTAGGACAACATGGTTTAAATATTATGCAGTTTTGCAAAGAGTTCAATTCACAAACATCAGATCAAGCTGGCATGGTTATTCCAGTAGAAATTTCTGTTTATAAAGACAGATCATTTTCGTTTATTACAAAGACACCGCCGGCAGCAATCTTAATTTTAAAAGCATTAGGAATTGAATCTGGATCAGGTGATCCACGTGATACTAAAGTAGGAACAATCACAGATGCCCAATTAGAAGAAATTGCAAAGGTTAAACAACCTGATTTAAATGCAGCTAGTCTTGAAGCAGCAAAAAGCATGATTGCTGGAACAGCTAGAAGTATGGGAATCGAAGTAGAGTAATAATTCAAACGATGTGGGAGGATCACACCATTGACCACAAAGGAGGAAAAAAATGAAAAAGATATCCAAAAGAAGAAAAGAGCTTCTTGAAAAATATGATAAAAACGAAACTTTTAGCCCAGCAGAGGGTGTAAAGATAATGAAAGGATTAGCAAATGCTAATTTTGACGAAACAATTGAATTGCATGTTAACTTAGGTGTTGACAGTAGACATGCTGACCAGCAAGTAAGAGGTGCAATTGTATTACCGAATGGCACAGGAAAAGAAACGAAAGTATTGGTTATTGCTAAAGGCGAAAAAGCTGAAGAGGCTGAAAAAGCTGGAGCAGATTTCGTAGGTGCTGACGATATGGTTGAAAGAATTCAAACTGAAAATTGGTTTGATTTTGATGTAATTGTAGCGACACCAGATATGATGGGGAAAATTGGTCGTTTAGGTAGAGTTTTAGGTCCTAAAGGTTTAATGCCAAGTCCTAAATCTGGAACAGTTACTTTCGATATTGAAAATGCTGTGAAAGAAATCAAAGCCGGTAAAGTAGAGTATAGAGTTGAGAAAGCAAACTTAATACATGTTGCAATTGGTAAAGTTTCTTTCGAAGAAGAACAAATCGTAGAAAATTTAAATGCAATGATCGGCGCTTTATTAACAGATCGTCCAGCTGCATCAAAAGGCAAATATCTTAAAAAGATTACTATTGCTTCAACAATGGGGCCTGGAATTAAAATCGACGTATCTGCATTTTAAATTTGACAATCATTATTTATAATGATAATATAATAAAGAATATTGGCTGTAGACAGTAGGTGCGCAAGCTTAATTTCCTACCGAGGTATTAAATAAATGTATTTATGCCTATTTATGCCTTTCTACTGAGAAAGGCTTTTTTTATGTCTGCGTGTTGAGTAAGGAGGTGGACTATGAGTGCTAATTTTGAAAAGAAGAAAGAAATGGTAAAAGAAATTCAAGAGAAGTTTGCAAATGCGAAATCAGTAGTATTATCTGATTACCGTGGTTTGAACGTTGCTGAAACAACTGAATTAAGAGAAAAATTTAGAGAAGCTGGCGTTGAATACAAAGTATACAAAAATAATCTTGTAAAACTAGCGATTAAAGGTACAGATTTCGAAGGAATTACTGCAGATCTAACTGGTCCAAATGCAATTGCTTTTGGATATGAGGATCCTGTTGTTCCGGCAAAAGTTATTAAAGATTTTGCTAAAGAACATGAAAATTTATCATTGAAAACTGGTATAATTGAAGGCGAATATTTTGGGGCAGAAAAAATGCTTAAAATAGCTGAGATACCATCTAAGGATGAATTAATTGTTAGATTCTTAAGTAGTATCAAATCACCAGTAAACAATTTTGTTTACTTATTAAATAATATTAAAGATGAAATGGAAACGGAAGAAGCTTAATTAGAATTAGTGGAGGTGTTTATAATGAATAAACAAGAAATTATTGATGCAATTAAAGAAATGACTGTTTTGGAATTAAACGAATTAGTAGAAGAGTGTGAAGAAGTATTTGGCGTATCTGCTGCACCTGTAGCTGTAGCTGGCGCTGGCGCTGAAGTTGGCGCTGCTGAAGAACAAACTGAATTTGATGTAATTTTAACTGGCGCTGGCGCTAAGAAAATTGCTGTAATCAAAGAAGTTAGAAAAATTACTGGTTTAGGATTAAAAGAAGCGAAGGGTGTTGTTGATAGCGCTCCAGCTCCAGTAAAAGAAGGCGTTTCTAAAGAAGAAGCAGATGAAGTTAAAGCTCAATTAGAAGAAGCTGGTGCAAGCGTAGAGGTAAAGTAATTTACTAATATGTTGATCAAGGACTTCAGAGAATTCTGAAGTCCTTTTTATTAAAAAATTAAATGTTGATTTTTTAGTAAAAAGAAGTTGACTGTGGCGTTTTTGTGTGATATAGTTTCATAATGCATAAGTATGCTGCATTTTGCATTTTTTGAATATAAGGAGTTTTCCTTTATTATAAATGATAAGTAAGAGATTGAGGGGTGAGTTTTTTGATGCCACAACCTAGAAAACTAGGCAATAAGACTAGAATGTTTTTTTCAAACATTGATGAACAGATCGAAAGACCCAATTTAATTCAGATTCAAAAAAAATCATATGAGTGGTTTTTAGAAGAAGGATTAATGGAAGCTTTTGAAGATATTTCTCCAATAAAAGACTATACAGATAGTTTAATATTAGAGTTTATCGACTATGAGTTTGAGAAAGAAACAAAATATTCTATGTACGAATGCAAGGATAGAGATGTGACATATGCAATCTCTATGTATGCTAAAGTAAGATTTATTAACATGGAAACTGGTGAAATTAAAGAACAAAGAGTATTTATGGGCGATTTTCCAAAAATGACCTATAAAGGTACTTTCATAATTAATGGTGCGGAAAGAGTAATTGTAAGTCAGTTAGTCAGATCTCCGGCGCCTTATTTTTCGTTAGAATATGATAAAAAGTCAGGATTAGAACTTTATTCAGCAACTATTATTCCGAATAGAGGTACTTGGTTAGAATATGAAACAAATGCGAGAAATGTTTTCGCTGTTAGAATTGATCGAACAAGAAAAATGCCAATAACAGTTTTACTAAGAGCCTTTGGTTTAGAGACTGATCAAGAGATTTTTGATATGTTTGGTGAAGACGAAAAAATGCTTAAAACTATTGAAAAAGATAAAACAACCAATCGAGAAGAAGGTTTGTTAGAAATATACAAAAAAATTAGACCAGGCGAACCACCATCAGTTGATAGTGCTGACAGTTTGTTAAGGTCAATGTTTTTTGATCCGAAAAGATATGACTTGGCTAGGGTTGGACGTTATAAATTCAATACAAAGTTAGGCCTTATCCGTCGTATTACGAATAAAGTAGCAGTAAATGATATTGTTCACCCAGAAACAGGTGAAATTTTAGCAGAAAAAGGTAAATCTATATCGCATGATGTTGCTGTAGATATTGAGAATAGTGGTATCAAAAAAGTAATTGTAAAAGGAAACGAAGGGGAATCGGTACATGTTATTGGTAACAACTTCGTTGATGCAAATTGTTATTTAGATAATGCCAAAGAATTAAGGTTAAGAGAAAAAGTATATTATCCGGTGCTAAGAGAAATTTTAGACACTTGTGAAACAAAAGAAGAAATAGATAAAATGGTAGCTAAACGTTACCGAGACTTGATTCCGAAAAATTTAATTTTAGCGGATATTTTTGCGTCTGTAAGTTATGGTTTTAACTTAAACCACGGTGTTGGTAGAGTCGATGATATTGATCATTTAGGTAATCGACGGATACGAGCGGTTGGGGAATTATTACAAAACCAATTTAGAATTGGATTGTCTCGTATGGAGCGTGTCATTCGAGAACGTATGACTATTAAAGACATGGAGGCTATTACACCACATAAATTGATTAATATAAAACCTGTAGTAGCTGCTATTAATGAATTCTTTGGTAGTTCACAGTTATCACAATTTATGGATCAGACAAATGTTTTGTCAGAATTAACACATAAGAGAAGGTTATCGGCATTAGGGCCTGGTGGACTCTCAAGAGAGAGAGCTGGCTTTGAGGTGCGAGATATTCACTATTCTCACTATGGTCGAATGTGTCCTATTGAAACACCGGAAGGTCCAAATATTGGATTGATTGGTGCTTTGAGTTCTTATGCAAGATTAAATGAGTACGGTTTTATTAGTACTCCTTATAGAAAATATAATAAAAATACTGGTGTTGTAACAGATGAAATAGAATATATCAGTGCAGATGTTGAAGACGAAAAAATTGTTGTACCAGCAACAGAGCCTGTAGATGAAAATAATCGATTTGTAAATGATCGAGTAGTTGCAAGACAATTATCTGATATTGCGGAATTCAGAGCTGGGGAAGTAGACTTGGTTGAGATTTCGCCACAGCAAATGATTTCTGTCGCAACAGCTCTTATTCCTTTCTTAGAAAACGATGATGCGAATAGAGCTCTAATGGGTGCGAATATGCAGAGACAAGCGGTACCATTAATGCGATCCGAAGCACCAATTATTGGGACGGGTATGGAGTATTTAATCGCTCGAGATTCTGGAATGGTAGTATTAGCCGAAAGTGATGGCGTAGTAGATTACGTATCAGCTGATAAAATAGTTATTAGAAAAGATAGTGACGGTTCAAAAGAATATCACAAATTAATAAAATTTAGACGTTCAAATCAAGGCACGACACTTAATCAAAAACCTGTTGTCAGAAAAGGTCAAAAAATTAAAGCAGGCGATTCTTTAACAGGAAGTTATTCTGTTGATGATGGGGAATTAGCAATTGGAATGAATGCACTGATTGGATTTATGACTTGGGAAGGTTATAACTTTGAGGATGCAATTTTGATTAGTGAAGGGTTAGTTAAAAATGACCGTTTAACATCAATTCATATAGAAGAATACGAAATAGAAGCACGAGATACAAAATTAGGATCTGAGGAAATCACAAGAGAAATACCTAATATAAGTGAAAAAGCACTTAAAGATTTAGATGAAAGAGGCATCATTAGAATTGGTGCTGAAGTTAATGCTGGCGACTTCCTTGTAGGAAAAGCAACACCAAAAGGCGAAACAGAATTAACTGCTGAAGAACGTTTATTACGTGCAATCTTTGGTGAAAAAGCTCGTGAAGTAAGAGACAATTCATTAAAAGTTTCAAATGGACAAAATGGTATTGTTGTAGATGTAAAGGTATTTGACAGAGATAATGGTGATGATCTTGCACCCGGTGTCAATACACTTATTAGAGTATATGTTGCAAAGAAAAGAAAAATTCAAGTTGGCGATAAGTTAGCTGGTCGACATGGTAATAAAGGTGTTATATCTAGAGTGTTACCTGAGGAAGATATGCCATTTTTAGAAGACGGAAGACCATTAGAGATACTTCTTAATCCATTAGGTGTACCTTCTCGAATGAATATTGGACAGATTTTAGAGGTTCACTTAGGCTTAGTTGCAAATAAAAGAGATTGGTTAGTTGCTACCGAAGCCTTTGATGGCGCGAGAGAAGACCAAATTATGGACTTGCTAGAAGAAAGTGGGTTTCCAAGAGATGGTAAGCTTAAGATAAGAGATGGTCGAACAGGTGAAGTGTTCGATAACAGAGTAACTGTTGGTTACATGTATATCTTGAAATTGCACCATTTAGTTGACAATAAATTACATGCAAGAGCGACAGGACCCTATTCACTTGTTACACAACAACCACTGGGTGGTAAAGCACAATTTGGTGGACAAAGATTTGGTGAGATGGAAGTATGGGCGCTAGAAGCTTACGGTGCGGCACATACCCTAGAAGAATTATTAACAATCAAATCTGATGATGTTGTTGGTCGAGTAAAAGCTTATGAAGCAATAGTTAAAGGGGAGACGATTCCAAAGCCAGGCATTCCTGAGTCTTTCAAAGTACTAATTAAAGAATTCCAATCTTTGGGATTAAAAGTTGATTTAATTAAAGATGATCATGGGATTGATAAAACAGTTACTTATTCAGATGATGAAGATGATGTATTAGTAGAAAATAAAAATGCTGACAAAGAAGAATCATTTGAAGAAGATGAAGATGAGATGGATGAAACGGAAGAGTAAAGCGAGTTAATAGAAATTTAAAAGTTAAATTATGGAGGGAGAGGTTGCCCCTGATGAGTGGTCATGTAAATGGAAGCTTTAAAGATTTTGATAAAATAAAAATAGGGCTTGCTTCCCCGGAAGACATCAGATCTTGGTCTTTTGGAGAGGTTAAGAAACCAGAAACGATTAACTACAGAACATTGAAACCTGAAGATGATGGGTTATTTTGCGAGCGAATTTTTGGACCAACAAAGGATTTACAATGTGCTTGTGGAAAATATAAACGTATACGCTATAAAGGTGTAGTATGTGAAAAGTGTGGTGTTGAAGTAACAAAATCAAAAGTAAGAAGAGAGCGTATGGGTCACATTGAATTAGCTGCCCCAGTATCTCATATTTGGTTTTTCAAAGGTATTCCTTCAAAATTAGGAATATTACTTGATATGTCACCTAGGAATTTAGAAAAAGTATTATATTTTGCTTCATATATAGTATTAGATTCTGGTGAAACGTCATTAACATACAAACAGCTTTTAAGTGAGAGAGAATACACTGAAGCAAGAGAAAAGTATAGAGATGGGTTCAGAGCAGAAATGGGTGCTGAGTCGATTAAAGAACTTTTAGTTAATTTAGATTTAGAAAAAGAAATAGCAGAAATGACAGCATCAATTGACGATGTAAAAGGGCAAAAGAGAAAGAAGTTGCTGAGACGATTACGACTTTTAAGTTCATTAATCGAATCTGGTAATAAGCCTGAACACATTATTTTAGATGTACTACCTGTTATACCGCCGGATATCCGGCCCATGGTTCAATTGGATGGTGGTCGTTTTGCTACGTCTGACTTAAATGATTTATATAGAAGAGTAATTAATAGAAATAATAGATTGAAGAGACTATCTTCTCTTGGTGCACCACAAATTATTGTTAGAAACGAAAAAAGAATGCTTCAAGAATCAGTTGATGCATTAATTGATAATGGTAGACGTGGTCGACCAGTAACGGGTTCAGGTAACAGACCGTTAAAGTCGTTATCTGATATGTTAAAAGGTAAGCAAGGTAGATTTAGACAAAACTTACTGGGTAAACGAGTGGATTATTCTGGTCGTTCAGTAATTGTTGTTGGACCGCATTTAAAGTTCTATCAGTGTGGTTTACCAAAAACAATGGCATTAGAACTATTCAAACCCTTTGTTATGAGAAAGTTAGTAGCAGATGGTATTGTTCACAATATTAAAAGTGCAAAAAGATTAATAGAAAAGATGAAGCCGGAAGTATGGCCAGTAGTAGAACATGTTATTAAAGAACATCCAGTTTTACTCAACCGTGCACCGACACTGCATAGATTAGGTATACAAGCCTTTGAACCAGTATTGGTTGAAGGTAAAGCGATTAAATTACACCCATTAGTATGTCCGCCATATAATGCCGACTTTGATGGGGACCAAATGGCTGTACATGTGCCGTTGTCAGTGGAAGCACAAGCCGAGTCAAGATTCTTAATGTTATCTGTTAACAATATATTGGCACCAAAGGATGGCGAACCAATTACATTGCCATCACAGGATATGATTTTAGGTGCTTATTACTTAACAATTAAACGTGAAGAAATGGATAAATATCAAACGACTAAGGTTTATAAAGATTTTAATGAGATGTATATGGCATATCAGAATGATTATGTTGAGTTGCACTCGATTATAAAAGTAAGAAGATACTCAGAAGCAACTGGCAAATTCAAACTAGTTGAAAGCACAGTTGGAAGATTTATATTCAACGAAAACATTCCTCAAGATTTAGGATTTGTTGATCGCGAAAAGGATCCATATTCACTAGAAGTGGATTTTAGAGCAGGAAAGCAACAACTAGCAGATATTGTTGCAAGATGTTTTCATAAACATCAGAACATTGTTACATCTCAAGTACTAGATCACATTAAAGACTTAGGATTTAAATATGCTACAAAAGTAGCAATTTCAATTTCCTTGTCAGATATGGAAATACCAAAGGAAAAAGCAAAGTTTATTGCAGATACACATAAATTGGTAGATAAATACCAAGATGCTTATTTAAGAGGGTTAATATCTAACGAAGAACGATACAATAAAATCATTGAAAAATGGTCTGAGACGACTGAGAATGTTACGGATGCTTTAATGAGTCATTTAAGTGATATGAACAATGTTAATATCATGGCTAAATCCGGTGCCCGTGGTTCAAGAAGTCAGATTCGTCAGTTAGCTGGTATGCGTGGGTTGATGGCAAATGCTGTTGGTAAAACAGTTGAGATTCCGATCACTTCAAACTTTAGAGAAGGTCTAAGTGTATTAGAGTACTTTATTTCAACAACTGGTGCCCGTAAAGGTCTTGCGGATACAGCATTAAGAACAGCAGATTCAGGTTACTTAACAAGAAGACTTGTTGATGTTAGTCAAGATGTTATTGTCCGAGAGCTTGATTGTGAAGCAGAAAATGGTATCAAATTAGGTGAAATTAAAGAAGGTAATGAATTAATTGAAATGTTAGAAGAAAGAATTCATGGGAGATATCCTGTAAATGACATTTATTACCCTGGTACAAGTGATGTAATCATATCATCTGATGAAATGTTTACAAAAGAAACAGCGAAAAAAGTAGTAGAAGCAGGTTATGATGAAGTTGAAGTAAGATCAGTATTAGCTTGTGAAGCGAAAAAAGGTGTTTGTTCTAAGTGTTATGGTTTAAATATGGCGACGGGTAAAACTGTTCACGTTGGTGAAGCTGTTGGGATTATTGCAGCGCAATCCATTGGTGAGCCAGGAACTCAGTTAACCATGAGAACCTTCCATACCGGCGGGGTAGCTGGTGGTGGCGATATCACACAAGGTTTACCAAGAATTGAACAATTATTTGAAGCAAGAACACCAAAGTATTTGGCGAATATTGCTGAACGTTCCGGTAAGGTGACTTTGCGTACAAGACGTAAAAAACGTGAAGTTCTGATTACAGATGACGAAGGAAATACTTCTGTAGCAAGATTAGCCTTTAATGCTAAACTCCTAATTGGAGAAGGCGATTATGTTAAAAAAGGACAATACTTAACAGAAGGTGCTGCTGATCCGAAAGAAATTCTTGAGATTAACGGTGCAAGAGCTGTTCAAGAGTACATTGTTAAAGAGATACAGAAGGTGTATCGTTTACAAGGTGTAGAAATTGCTGATAAGCATACTGAGATTATTATTAAACAAATGCTTAATAAGATAAAAATTATTGAATCAGGTGATGCGGAAATATTGCCATCAGAAGAGATAAGTTATTCTGACTTTAAACGGATGAACAAAAAATTAAGAAAGGAAGGCAAGGAAGAGATGGTAGGCGAGCGTGTAATCCAAGGGATTACAAAGGCTTCTCTAGCAACAGATTCCTTCCTATCTGCAGCTTCTTTCCAAGAAACAACGAGAGTATTAACTGCCGCTTCCATGGAAGGTGCCGTTGATAACTTAGAAGGATTGAAGGAAAATGTAATTATTGGTAAATTAATCCCAGCTGGAACGGGACTTAAAAGATACCAAGATATTGCCATCCAGAATAAAAGCAGTATTAACAAATAAACTAATTGACAGACTATAATATGAGTGTTATCATATTATAGTGTGTTAAATATTAGGGGTGCTTTATGTTTGAGTACGAGGTTTTTAATGATAAACAGCGCTATAAAATAGGATTGAAAGAATCAATTAAAGCTTTAAAAGCGGGTAAAGTGAAGACTTTATTTATTGCAAAAGACGCTGATGGCTTTGTTTTGAGACGTCCAATAAAATTGGCCAAGGAAAAGAATATCGAAATCATTGAAGTACCAACTAAGGAAGCATTAGGTAATCTATGTAAAATTGATATAAGTGCTGCAATTGCAGTTGTTATAAAATAAATATTAAATAGTAAAGGAGGTGTCACATGCCAACTATTAACCAATTAGTTAGAAACGGAAGATCAACGTCTTCTAAGAAATCTACTTCTGCTGCTCTACACAGAAAGCATAACTCGGTTAAGAATACTTATTCTCAAGTAGCTTCACCACAAAAGAGAGGTGTTTGTACGGCTGTAAAAACTATTACACCGAAGAAACCTAACTCAGCTTTAAGAAAAGTAGCAAGAGTGAGATTAACAAATGGATTAGAAGTTACTGCTTATATTCCTGGTGAAGGTCATAATTTACAGGAACATAGTATCGTTTTAATTCGAGGAGGAAGAGTAAAGGATTTACCAGGTGTTAGATATCATGTTGTTCGAGGCGTTTTAGATACAGCAGGTGTTGAAGACAGAAAGCAAGGTAGATCAAAGTACGGAACAAAGAAATCTTAATTATTATTTAAATAAAGATGCCTCATCTTAAAAGTGGTGAGGTATATTAAATAAATTGGATGACTTGCGGCAGATTAACTGTCGAGTACCGTTGAGATTAATTTATTTTTAAGGAGGGAAGAAAGTGTCGAGAAAAGGAAGTATAAAAAAGAGAGAAGTTTTGCTTGAGCCTAAGTATAACAACTTAAAGGTAACAAAGTTAATAAACAATGTTATGCTAGATGGTAGAAAAGGCATTGCTCAAAAAATTGTATATACAGCTTTTGAAGCTATTGAAGAAAAAACAGGTGAATCAGCTCTAGATATATTTGAAAGAGCTTTGGAAAACATTATGCCTGTATTAGAAGTTAAAGCGAGAAGAGTAGGTGGAACAAACTACCAAGTACCTGTTGAAGTAAGAGGTACGCGTAGACAAACTTTAGGACTAAGATGGTTAGTTAAGTATATGCGTGAAAGAAATGAACGTAAAGTAACTGATAAATTAGCAAATGAAATAATGGATGCAGCAAACAATACAGGTGCTGCTGTTAAAAGAAAAGAAGATGTGCATAGAATGGCAGAAGCTAACAAAGCATTTGCTCATTACCGTTGGTAATATAAAACATTTCAAAGGAGGAGATTATGGCTAGAGCCTATTCTTTAGAAAAGACAAGAAACATCGGTATAATGGCTCATATTGATGCCGGTAAGACGACTACCACAGAGAGAGTTTTGTATTATAGTGGTAAGAGCCATAAAATTGGTGAAACACATGATGGTGCTTCACAAATGGATTGGATGGAGCAAGAACAGGAGCGAGGTATTACAATTACTTCAGCTGCTACAACTTGTGAATGGAACAAAAACAGAATTAATATCATTGATACGCCTGGACACGTTGATTTTACTGTTGAGGTAGAAAGATCGTTAAGAGTATTAGATGGTTCTGTTGCTGTTTTCTGTGCAAAGGGTGGCGTTGAACCACAATCTGAAACAGTATGGAGACAAGCGAATAAATACGAAGTACCAAGAATGGCATTTGTTAACAAGATGGATGTTGTTGGTGCGGACTTTTTTAGAGTTGTACAAATGATGATGGATCGTTTAAAAGCAAACCCAGTTGTACTTCAAATTCCAATTGGTGCAGAAGACGATTTTGAAGCAATCATTGACTTAGTAAAAATGAAAGCTTACTATTATAGAGATGAATTAGGAACTGAAATTGATACGATTGATATTCCTGACGAATATAAAGAGGTTTCTGATGAGTACAGATTGAAGTTAGTTGAAGCTGTTGCTGAAACAGATGACGAATTAATGATGAAGTACTTAGAAGGCGAACCTTTAACTGAAGCGGAAATTAAAAAAGGCGTTAGAATTGCAACAATTGCAAATGATATCGTACCTGTTTTATGTGGATCTGCATATAAAAACAAAGGTGTTCAATTAATGATGGATGCTGTAGTTGACTATATGCCATCACCACTTGATGTTAAAGCGATTAAAGGTTTTGACGAAGAGGGAAATCCGGTAATAAAGAAAGCTAATGATGAAGAATCATTTGCAGCATTAGCATTTAAGATTATGACTGACCCATATGTTGGGAAGTTATGCTTCTTTAGAGTTTATTCAGGTGTTTTGGAATCTGGTTCATATGTTCTTAATTCAAATGAAAATAAAAAAGAACGTGTTGGACGGATTTTACAGATGCATGCAAATAAACGTGAAGAAATAGATCGCGTATATTCAGGTGACATTGCAGCTGCTATTGGTTTAAAATATACAACAACTGGTAACACATTATGTGATTTAGATGATATTGTAATATTAGAAAAAATGGAGTTTCCAGAGCCAGTAATTAAAGTAGCAATTGAACCTAAAACTAGAGCAGGGCAAGAGAAAATGAGTGTCGCTTTAGCTAAATTAGCGCAAGAGGATCCAACTTTTAGAGCATATACTGATAAGGAAACTGGCCAAGTTATCATCGCTGGTATGGGTGAGTTACACTTAGAAGTAATTGTTGATCGTTTATTAAGAGAATTTAAAGTTGAAGCAAATATAGGTAAACCACAAGTATCATATAAAGAAACAATTGAAAGAGGTGTTAGTATTGAACACAAGCATCAGAAACAGTCTGGTGGACGTGGACAATATGCACATATTAAGTTAAATGTTAAACCACTTGAACCTGGTAGCGGTTTTGAATTTGTAGATTCTGTAAAAGGTGGATCAGTACCAAGAGAATTTATTGGTCCGGTAGAACAGAGTTTAGAAGAATCAATGCAAAATGGAATTTTAGGTGGTTATGAAGTAGTTGATGTAAGTTTTGAACTATATGATGGTTCATATCATGATGTTGATTCTTCTGAAATGGCATTTAAAATAGCAGCAAGTATGGCTTTCAAAAAAGCAATGCGAGCAGGTAATCCAGTATTGTTAGAACCTTATATGGCTGTAGAAGTGACAGTTCCCGAAGAATATATGGGAGATGTTATGGGCGATATTAGTTCTAGACGTGGAAAAGTAGAAGGTATGGAAGCAGCACATGGCGCTCAAATCATTAGAGCACAGGTGCCATTATCTGAAATGTTTGGTTACGCTACTGACTTAAGATCTAAGTCACAAGGTAGAGGTAACTACGTTATGCAGTTTAGTCACTTTGAGAGAGTACCTGCATCAATAGCTGAAGAGGTTTTAGAGAACTAATTATTTAAGGAGGAAATTACAATGGCAAAAGAAACTTATGCAAGAACGAAACCGCATGTAAATGTAGGAACAATAGGACACGTAGATCACGGTAAAACAACATTAACAGCAGCAATCACAAAGGTGTTAAGTACACGTTTAGGCACAGACACTAGCGTAGACTTTGAAAACATTGATAAAGCACCAGAAGAAAGAGAAAGAGGCATCACAATATCATCAGCACACGTAGAGTATGAAACTGAAAACAGACACTATGCCCACGTAGACTGTCCAGGTCACGCGGATTACGTAAAGAATATGATTACAGGAGCAGCTCAGATGGATGGAGCAATCCTAGTAGTATCAGCGGCAGACGGTCCAATGCCTCAAACAAGAGAGCATATTTTATTAGCAGGTCAGGTAGGCGTAGAAAACTTAATTATATTTTTAAACAAATGTGATATGGTAGATGACGAAGAATTATTAGAATTAGTAGAAATGGAAGTACAAGAATTATTAGAAGAGTACGGATTTGACGCAATGGAAACACCAATCATTAGAGGATCAGCATTATTAGCACTAGAAGATCCAGAAGGTGAATGGGGCGACAAAGTTATGGAATTAGCAGAGACATTAGACTCATATATTCCGGAACCAGCAAGAGATACAGATAAAGACTTCTTATTACCAGTAGAGGACGTATTCTCAATTAAAGGTAGAGGAACAGTAGCTACAGGTAGAATTGAACGAGGAATCGTAAAGGTTCAAGATACAGTTGAATTAGTAGGATTACACCCAGAAACAAGAGAATTAGTTGTAACAGGTGTAGAAATGTTCAAGAAATTATTAGATCAAGGACAAGCAGGAGATAACGTAGGTTTATTACTACGAGGCATCAAAAGAGATGAAATTGAAAGAGGGCAAGTATTAGCAAAGCCAGGAACAATTCATCCGCATACAAACTTTAGAGCGCAAGTATACGTATTAAAGAAAGAAGAAGGTGGAAGACACACACCATTCTTTGATGGTTATAGACCACAGTTCTACTTCAGAACAACAGATATAACAGGATCAATTAGTTTACCAGAAGGCATAGAAATGTGTATGCCTGGAGACAACGTAGAAATGGAAATTGAATTAATAGGACCAATCGCAATAGAAGAAGGCGTAAAGTTCTCAATTCGTGAAGGTGGCCGTACAGTAGGCGCTGGATCAGTTATTTCTATATCAGAGTAATTAAAGATTATTAATAATTAATAAAAGAGAAGAAGTATCTTCTCTTTTATTTTTTTTAGAAAAACTATTGCATTAAATAAATATATGTTGTATAATAACCTAGTGTGTGTTACACTGCTTAATGCGATGAGGTAGGAGGTTGCAAGAAATTGGTATTTCTACCGAGAATTGTCCGTTCTAGAAACGGGCGTAAGCTTAGTCCTAATTTTGAACACCAGGCAAAGTGGACTGAACTTGAATCGTAGAAGCGTAAAATTACGATTTGAAGAAGGAGGTAAGATTATGGCAAAAACAGAACAAAAAATTAGAATTAGATTAAAAGCTTTTGATCATCAATTACTAGATAATTCAGCTTCTAGAATTGTTGAGAGCGTTATGCAAACAGGCGCTGAGGTATCTGGACCAGTTCCATTACCAACTAAAAAGGAAATCATTACAATTCTAAGATCAAGACACATTAACAAAACATCTAGAGAACAATTTGAAAGAAGAACACACAAAAGATTAATTGATATTACAAGTCCTACACAAAAAACTGTAGATTCATTAATGAAATTGAATTTACCAGCAGGTGTAGATATTGAAATCAAGTTATAAGATGATACTAAAATAAAAAAGGTTTTTAAATAAGCCTAAGGGTTTTAGTACGATTACATTTTTGGTGTAATCCACTGTAAAATTATTAGGAGGTGCTCATGAAAAGCATTTTAGGAAGAAAAATTGGTATGACTCAAGTGTTTGATGAAGACGGTAGAGTAATCCCGACAACAGTTCTTGAAGCGGGACCAATGTACGTTGTACAAATTAAAACTGTAGAAACTGACGGTTACAATGCGGTACAAGTTGGATTTGAAGATATGAAAGAAAGTAGAGCAAAAAATCCGAAAAAAGGACATTTTGCAAAAGCAGATGTTTCTGTAAAGAAATTTGTTTCTGAATTCAGAGTAGATAATCCAAGCGAATACGAATTAGGACAGGAAATTAAAGTAGATATCTTTGAAGATGTTGGATCAGTTGATGTAACAGGCACTTCAAAAGGTAAAGGTACTGCTGGTCCTATTAAGAGATGGAATCAGGCAACTGGACCAAATTCACACGGTTCGCATTTCCATAGAAGCCCAGGTTCAATTGGTGCTGCTTCATATCCAGGTCGTGTAATCAAAGGAATGAAGATGGCAGGTAGAATGGGTAATTCTCAAGTAACAATCAAAAATTTAGAAGTTGTTAAAGTTGATGTAGACAGAAATTTACTATTACTTAAAGGTGCTGTGCCAGGTCCTAAAAAAGGATTAATAATCGCAACAGTATCAAATAAGTCTAAGTAGGAAGGAGGTCAAAGATGCCTAAATTAGATATTTTAAATGTTTCGGGAGAAACTGTAGACAGTATTGAATTAAGCGAAAATATTTTCGGAATTGAGCCGAATAAAAATGTATTACACGAGATTGTTAAAAATTATTTAGCGAATCAAAGACAAGGTACACAGTCTGCTCAAACAAGATCAGAAGTAACAGCTACGACTAAGAAGCCTTTCAGACAAAAGGGAACAGGAAGAGCTCGACAAGGTTCTTTTAAATCTCCTATTAATAGAGGTGGTGGTGTTATATTTGCGCCGAAACCAAGAGATTACAGTTACAAGTTACCTAAAAAGGTTAAATTATTAGGATTAAAATCCGCATTAAGTGCTAAAGTTGCAGATCAGAAATTTATTGTTCTTGACGAATTAACAATGTCAGAACCAAAAACAAAAGATATGATTAATACTTTAATTAATGTTTCTGAATCTAGTGATAAAAACAAAATTACTAAAACACTAATTGTTTTAGAAAATAAAGATAAGAACGTTTTATTATCAGCTAGAAATATTCCTAAAGTTCAAACAACCTTTGTTGGTATGTTAAATGTTTATGATTTATTAAATCATGAAGAAATCGTAATTACAAAAGGTGCAATTGACAAACTTGAGGAGGTGTACGCTTAATGAAAACATCTTATGATATTATCATTAAACCAATCGTTACTGAGAAAAGTATGACGGCTATGGAAGATAACAAGTATACTTTCAAAGTTAGAAAAGATTCAAACAAAACTGAAATAAAGAAAGCAATTGAAGAACTTTTCAACGTAGATGTAGTTAAGGTGAACACTATGACAGTAAAAGGAAAAGTTAAAAGATTAGGTAAAAATGAAGGTAAGAGAGCCGACTGGAAAAAAGCTATTGTTAAATTAGCACCAGGAAGCAAAATCGAGCTTTTTGAAGGAATGGCTTAATAAACGCAAGAGGAGGTAAGTATCATGGCAATGAAAAGTTTTAAACCTACTTCAGCTGGTAGACGTTTTATGACGGTTAATAAGAGCGATAAAATTACTAAGAAAAAGCCAGAAAAGTCTTTAACAGTAAACTTAAATAAGAATTCTGGTAGAAATAATCAAGGTAAGATTACCGTTCGTCATAGAGGTGGCGGCGCTAAGAAGAAGTATAGAATTGTAGATTTTAAAAGACGCAAAGATGATGTAGTAGCAGAAGTAATCGCTATTGAATATGATCCAAATAGATCAGCTAATATCGCATTAGTAAAGTATATGGATGGTGAAAAGCGTTATATCTTATGCCCTAAAAAATTAAATGTTGGGGATAAGGTTGTTTCAGGAGAAAAAACAGAAATTGAAGTGGGTAATACACTTGAATTAAGAAATATTCCTGATGGAACGGTTATCCATAATATCGAATTAAAACCTGGTAGAGGTGGACAATTAGTTCGTTCTGCGGGAAATGAAGCAACTTTACTTGGTAAAGATGGAAAGTACGTTACAGTGAAACTACCATCAACAGAAGTACGTAAAATTTTAGGTGTTTGTCGTGCAACAATCGGTCGTGTAGGTAATGAAGAACATGGAAATATGGTTATTGGTAAAGCTGGCCGTAAGCGACACATGGGTCGAAGACCACACGTTAGAGGTTCTGTAATGAATCCAAATGATCACCCACACGGTGGTGGAGAAGGACGCGCACCAATCGGTATGCCTTCACCAGTTTCGCCTTGGGGTAAGAAAACGATGGGCCTTAAGACACGTAAAAAGAGAAAAAAATCTAACAAGCTAATTGTTAAGAGAAGAAAAACTAAGAGAAAGAATAAATAATAAGTTTGGAAGGAGGCAAGAAATGCCAAAAAAACCTTATATACACCCGCATATTTTAAAAAAAGTTAGTCAAATGAATAAAAAAGGGAAGAAGAGAGCTTTTAAAACTTGGTCTCGTTCATCAATGATTTATCCAGAATTACTTGGTCATACCATTGCAGTTCATAATGGGAAGAAACATGTACCTGTATATATAACTGAAGATATGATTGGGCATAAACTTGGAGAATTTGCTAAAACTAGAACTTTCAGAAAGCACGGCGTTAAAGGGAAAGCTGCTGTTGATATAATGGCATCTCCAAACTTTGATATCATAGAAGAAGATGACGGCGATGAAGATGAAGCGGAAGAAGAAGTTAGCTCAGAAGAGTAAGCTATCTTTTGAGAGGAGGTAGAGTATGAATGCAAGAGCGGTTGCTAAAAACCAAAGAATTTCAGCAAAGAAAATGAAACCAATTACTACATTAGTTAGAGGTAAAGATGTTGCTGAAGCTCAAAATATCTTAAGATTTACAACAAGAAAAGGAGCAAAGTTACTTTTAAAAGTATTAAATTCTGCGGTAGCTAATGCTGAGAACAATAACCATATGGAATATGATAATCTATATGTTGCAGAGGTTTATGCGAACCAAGGGCCAACAATGAAGCGATTCAGAGCAGGAGCTATGGGTAGAGCAAAACCAATAAATAAACGCACAAGTCATTTAGGCGTTGTAGTAGCAGAAAGAGACTAAGTAAAGGAGGTAATGAATGGGTCAAAAAGTAAATCCTCATGGATTTAGAGTCGGAGTAATTAAAGATTGGGACTCTAGATGGTATGCGGAAGGAAAAGACGTACCTGAATTAATAAAAGAAGATTTTGAAATTAGAAAATATATTAAAAACAAGATGTATATTGCTGGAATCACTAGAATGTACATTGATCGTGCAGCAAAAGAGCAAGTAAACATTAATATTTACTCAGCTAAGCCAGGCATAATTGTTGGTAAAGGCGGAAGCAATATTAAGGAATTAAAATCAGATTTAGAAAAAATGACTGGAAGAAAAGTTAAAATTGATATTTCTGAAGTTAAAAACATTAGTACAGATGCTCAATTAGTTGCAGAAGAAATTGCTTCTTCAATTGAAAGACGTGTTTCTTTTAGAAGAGCGATGAAAAAATCAATGGGTAGAGCAATGAGATTTGGCGCTGATGGTTTTAAAGTAATGGTTTCTGGACGATTAAATGGTGCAGAAATGGCTAGAGTAGAACAATATACTGAAGGTAATGTTCCACTATCTACTTTAAGAGCAAACATTGATTACGGATTTTCAGAAGCAAATACGACTTATGGTATCATAGGTGTTAAAGTTTGGATTAATAAAGGCGAAATTTTACCAGAGCCAGGCGAAGGTAGAAAACTTATTAGAAAAGATTACGAAAATAAATAGACGAAGGGAGGCAATCCAGAATGTTACAACCAAAAAGGGTTAAACGTCGTAGAGTTCATAGAGGAAGAATGAAGGGTAGAGCTACCCGTGGTAATATTATCAAGAGAGGCGAATTTGCACTAGTTGCATTAGCGCCACATTGGATTACTGCTAACCAAATTGAAGCTGCGAGGGTTGCAATAAGAAATAGTTTGACAAGAGAAGGTAAGTTATGGATTAATATTTTCCCTCACAAGCCTGTTACTGCAAGACCTGCAGAGACACGAATGGGAGCGGGAAAAGGTGCACCTGAGTATTGGGTGGCTGTTGTAAAACCGGATAGAATTTTATTTGAATTAGGTGGTGTTACTGAAGAGCAGGCTAAAGATGCTTTCAGAAGAGCAGCAGCAAAACTACCAATCAAAACAAAATTTGTAACAAAAGAAGAGCAAGAAGGTGGTGGTGTTAATGAAAGCAAGTAAGTTAAGAGAATTTACTACTGAGGAATTAAATCACAAAATAGAAGAATTTAAAAACGAATTATTTAACTTAAGATTTCAATTAGCTACTGGACAATTAGAAAATCCTATGGTTATAAAAGCTATAAAGAAAGATATAGCAAGAGCTAAGACAATCTTAAGAGAACGCGAATTAAGTGCGTAAAGGAGGTTTAGTTCATGGAAAGAAATAACCGAAAAGAGCGAATCGGCGTAATTGTAAGCGACAAGATGGATAAAACAATTGTTGTGGAAATTGAACGTACGAAAAAACATAGATTATATGGTAAAAGAGTGAAGTTACACTCAAAGTTAAAAGCTCATGATGAGAATAACGAAGGTAATGTTGGTGATGAAGTTAAGATTATTGAAACAAGACCATTAAGCAAAACTAAGAGATGGAGACTTGCTGAAATTATCAATAAAGCAAAGTAAGTTATTAAGGAGGTCAGTATTATGATACAACAAGAGACTAGTTTAAAGGTTGCTGATAACTCTGGTGCTAAAATAATTAAAACTATTAAAGTTTTAGGCGGATCTAGAAGAAGATACGCCAATATTGGGGATGTAATAGTAGCTTCAGTTAAAAAAGCAACGCCAGGTGGAGTTGTTGGCAAAGGTGACGTTGTGAAGGCTGTTATTGTACGAACAGTATATGGAATTAGAAGAGACGATGGAAGTTATCTTAAATTTGATGAAAATGCAGCAGTAATCATCGATGATAATCTAGCGCCAGTAGGTACAAGAATTTTTGGACCAATTGCGCGAGAATTAAGAGGTAATAAATTCATGAAAATAGTTTCGTTAGCACCTGAAGTATTATAACCAGGAGGTGAAATAATGCACGTTAAGAAAGATGATATGGTAGTAGTGATATCTGGTGTAGATAAAGGGAAAAAGGGCAAAGTTTTAGAAGCAATGCCTAAGAAAAATAGAGTGATTGTTGAAGGCGTTAACATGATTACTAAGCATGTTAAACCATCAAGACAGATGCAACAAGGTGGAAGAGTTCATCAAGAAGCATCAGTTCACGTTTCAAATGTTATGCTTTGGGATCCTAATGCTAAAAGTGGTACTAGACTTAAGCATAAGACATTAGAAGATGGAACAAAAGTAAGAGTTTCAGTAAAATCTGGAGAAGTATTAGATTAATTGCTAGTTGAAAGGAGGTAATTAATTATGGCAAGATTTAAAGAAAAATATAATTCAGAAATTAAACAACAATTAATTGAAGAATTCAAATATAAGAATGTAATGGAAGTTCCTAAAATCGAAAAGATTGTTCTTAACATGGGTCTTGGAGAAGCAAAGGAAAACAAAAATGTAATTAAAAATGCAGTTGAAGAAATCAAGAAGATTACTGGTCAAGCGCCTGTAGTTGTAAATTCCAGAAAATCAATTGCAAACTTTAAACTTAGAGAAGGAATGCCAATTGGCGCAAAAGTTGATTTAAGAGACGAAAGAATGTACGAGTTTTTAGATCGATTAATTACAATTGCATTACCACGCGTAAGAGACTTCAAAGGTGTTAAAAAGAACGCATTTGATGGAAGAGGTAACTATTCTTTAGGGTTAAAAGAGCAATTACTATTCCCAGAAATTACTTATGATGATGTTGATACAGTAAGAGGTATGAATATTACAATAGTAACAACAGCTGAGAGTGACGAAGAAGCTAAAAAATTATTAACATTATTTGGCATGCCATTCAAGAAGTAGGAGGTGTAATTTTGGCTAAGAAAGCTTTAGTAGAAAAGCAAAAGAGGAAACAAAAGTACTCAACTAGAGAATATAATAGATGTAAGATATGTGGGAGACCTCACGGTTATCTAAGAAAATTCGGTTTATGCCGTATTTGTTTTAGAGAATTGGCACACAAAGGTCAAATCCCAGGTGTAAGAAAAGCAAGTTGGTAAATAACAGTTTGAAGGGAGGTATTTTCTAATGAGTATGGTAACAGATCCAATAGCAGATATGTTGACACGTATTAGAAATTCAAATACAGTTAATCACGAAACAGTTGATATCCCAGCTTCAAAAATGAAGAAAAACATTGCTGAGATTCTTCTAAACGAAGGATTTATAAACAAGGTTGATCTAATTGAAGATGGTGTTCAAGGTGTTTTACGTTTAACTTTAAAATATTCTGATGATAAAAAAGTAATTACTGGTTTAAAGAGAATTTCAAAGCCAGGGTTAAGAGTTTACGCTAAAAAGGATGAAATGCCTAAAGTTTTAGGCGGCTTAGGAATAGCAATTATTTCTACATCTTCTGGTTTAATAGTTGATCGAAAAGCTAGAGAACTAGGCGTTGGCGGCGAAGTAGTTTGTTACGTTTGGTAATAGAAATTTAGTAGGAGGTAGACAATGTCTAGAATAGGAAATATGCCTGTTAAAATTCTTGATGGCGTAACTGTTACTATTGAAGAAAACAATACTTTAGTAGTAAAAGGCAAGTTAGGCGAGTTAACAGATTCGTTTAATAATACGCTTACAATCAATGAAGTTGATGGTGAAATAGTAGTAGAAAGACCTGATGATTCAAAAACATCTAAATCATTACATGGTTTAACTAGAAGTTTAATCTATAATATGATCGAAGGTGTTGCAAAGGGTTATGAAAAGAAATTGTTAATTAAGGGTGTAGGTTACCGAGCAAATAAAAAAGGTAATAAACTTGATATTAGCTTAGGTTTTTCACATCCAGTATTAATGGAAGATCCAGAAGGACTGACAACAGAATGTCCTGATGACACTACAATCATCGTAAAAGGTATCGATAAGCAGGCAGTTGGAAATTATGCTGCAAAAATTAGAGAATTAAGAAAGCCGGAGCCATATAAAGGCAAAGGTATTAGATATGAAAATGAACATGTAAGAAGAAAAGAAGGTAAATTAGCAAATTAGTAAGAAAGGAGTGATTATTTATGGCTTCAAACAATAAGAAACGTAATGCTCGAAAGTCTAGACAAAAAAGAGTTAGAGCAAAAGTTTTCGGAACACCTGATAGACCTAGATTAAACGTTTTTAGAAGTTTAAATAATATTTATGCTCAAGTGATAGATGACGTATCTGGACATACAATCGCATCTGCCAATTCTGCTGAAGAAGCAATGAAAGCAGAATTAGAACATGGCGGTAATGTTGATGCTGCAACAGCTGTTGGTAAACTAGTAGCTGAAAGAGCAATAGAAAAAGATGTTAAGAAAGTTGTTTTTGATAGAGCTGGATATAAGTTTCATGGAAGAGTTAAAGCTTTAGCAGAAGCTGCTAGAGAAGAAGGATTAGAATTTTAATAAGGGGGTATATACATGCGTCGACAATTTATTGATGCTAAGAATTTAGACCTCGATGAGCAGGTAATAGATATTAGAAGGGTTACTAAAGTTGTAAAAGGTGGTAGAAATATGCGTTTTTCTGCTTTAGTAGTTGTTGGAGATCATAACGGTCATGTTGGAGCTGGTACAGGTAAAGCTTTAGAAGTACCAGCTGCTATTCAGAAGGCTGTTCAAGCTGCTTCAGGAAACTTAATTAAAGTTTCAAGAGTAGGCACAACAATTCCTCATGATATTAAAGGTGCTTTTGGTGCCGGAAAAGTATTAATGATGAAATCACCTGAAGGTACTGGTGTAATTGCTGGAGGCCCTGTTCGTTCGGTTTTAGAATTAGCTGGAATTAAAGATATTAGAGCAAAATCTTTAGGAAGTAATAACCCTGGAAACATGGTTAGAGCTACAATTGAAGGTTTAAATAGACTAAGAACTGTTGAAGAGGTATCGAGCCTTCGAGGCAAGTCAAAAGAAGAAATTTTAGGTTAGGAGGTAATTTCCTTGGCTGAAAAAAGAATTAACATAAAACTTGTTAAAAGTCCAATTGGAGAGAAACCAAAAAAGAAAAAGACTTTAAAAGCTTTAGGTTTAAAAAAGATTAGACAAGTAGTTGAGAAAAATGATACACCTCAAATTAGAGGCATGATCAATGCTGTTGACTACTTAGTAGAAGTTGAAGAAATATAAGGAGGTGTAAGTCATGAGATTACATGAATTGAGTCCAGCGGAGGGTTCTACTAAAAAGAAGAAAAGAGTCGGCCGTGGTCCGGGATCAGGCAGAGGAAAAACATCTGGTAGCGGAGAGAATGGTCAAAACTCAAGATCTGGCGGTGGTACAAGACCTGGATTTGAAGGTGGACAAACACCATTATTTAAAAGATTAGGAAAGTTTGGATTCACGAATAAATTTAGAACAGAATATACTACGTTAAATGTTTATGCTTTAGAAGCATATGATGATGGAGATGTTGTAACGCCAGAATTATTGTTAGAAGAAGGCATGATCAAGAAATTAAACGACGGACTTAAAATATTAGGTGACGGCGAGTTAACTAAAAAGTTAACAGTTAAAGCAAATAAATTTACAAAGTCTGCAATTGAAAAAATTGAAGCTGCTGGTGGAAAGGCTGAGGTGATTTAATTTGCTTACTACATTAAGAAATGCTTGGAAAATACCTGATTTAAGAAAGAAATTAATCTACACAATGATGATGATTGTAATATTCAGATTAGGAGCTGCAATACCTGTTCCAGGAATTGATAAGGCGAAGTTAGCTGAGCTATTTACAAATAGTGGAGAAGGATTAATTGGATTTTTTAACTTAATGTCAGGCGGTTCTTTTAAAAACTTTACCATATTCGCATTAGGAATCTCGCCATATATTACTGCTTCGATCATAATGAATCTATTACAGATTGCAATACCTTCACTAGAAGCATTAGCGAAGGAAGGCGAAGAGGGTAGAAAGAAGATGGCAAGATATACTCGATATGGAACAGTTGTTTTAGCACTAATCCAAGCTTTTGGTTTTAGTGTTGGAATATTTAAGAATGCTTTCATTAGTCCAGGAACACTATCGATATTAGTTTCTGTGGTAACATTAACAGCAGGTGTAGCATTTTTAATGTATCTTGGCGAAAAAATAACTGAAAACGGTATAGGTAATGGTATTTCATTATTTATATTTGCTGGTATTATTTCGAGATTACCAAGCGGAATAATTTCTACAGCTATGCGTATTAGAACAGGGGATGTAAATATCTTAAATGTTATAATATTCGTAGTAGTAGCTATTGCAGTTATCGTTGGAGTTATATATATTCAAGAAGGTAAAAGAAAAATCCCGGTGCAATACGCAAAAAGAGTTATTGGAAGAAAAATGTATGGTGGTCAAAGTACTCATATACCTTTAAAAGTAAACCAAGCAGGTGTTATTCCAGTAATATTTGCAATGTCACTTTTGATTTTTCCTATAACAATTTCTCAATTTTGGCCAAATAGTGGTTTTTACTATTGGATCAGTAACAACATGAATACTCAGACGGTATTATACAATGTGCTTTATGCAATATTGATTATCTTCTTTACGTATTTTTACACATCAGTTACTTTTAATCCAATTGAAGTTGCAACAAATATGAAAGAAAATGGTGGTTATATTCCAGGGATTAGACCCGGAAGACCAACATCTGACTATTTAAATAGAACATTAACTAGAATCACTTTAGCTGGTGCGATATTTTTAGCAACAATAGCAATTTTACCAAATATTATCTTAGCCTTAGGATCTTTAGATATAAGATTCGGTGGAACATCGTTATTAATTGCTGTTGGTGTATCATTAGACACAACGAAGCAAATTGAAGCACAAATGATGATGAGACATTACAAAGGTTTCTTAGGGTAATAGGAGGTATATTATAAATGAGATTAATACTTTTAGGCCCTCCTGGGGCAGGAAAAGGAACTCAAGCAGAAAAAATAGCGAAAGAATTTAATATCCCTCATATTTCAACGGGAGATATATTCAGAGCAAATATTAAAAATGAAACAGAACTAGGTTTAAAAGCGAAACAATATATTGATAATGGAGAATTAGTACCAGATAGCGTAGTTGTTGCCATCGTTGAAGATCGTATTAAACAAGACGATACTAAAAATGGTTTCTTACTCGACGGTTTTCCAAGAACTGAGAATCAAGCATTGGCATTAGATGATGCTTTAAAAGAAATGGACATTTCATTAGACGCAGTGATTAATATTAACGTTGATTCACAGATATTGGTTTCGAGAATTACAGGTAGAAGAATTTGTAAAGACTGTGGTGCAACTTTCCACGTTGAATTCAATCCACCTGCTGAAGAAGGTGTTTGTGATCTATGTGGTGGCGAACTTTACCAAAGATCAGACGATAATGAAGATACCGTCCAGAATAGAATAGATGTATACAACAAGCAGACAGCACCGCTTATTGAGTATTATTTAAAACAAGACTTAATCAAATCAATTGATGGAGAACAGGCGATTGACAAAGTTTTTACTGATATAGTTAAGAAATTAGGGTAAAATGATTGTTATTAAATCTGAACTTGAAATTGAAAAATTGCGAAGAGCTGGTAAGATTGTAGCTTATGCTCATGAAGAAATTGAAAAGCAGATTAAACCAGGTATGAGCACATATGATATTGACAAGATTGCTGCAGATGTAGTTTTAAGCCATGGCGCAACATTAGCTTTTAAAGGTTATGCTGGTTTCCCGGGAAATAATTGTGTTTCAGTGAATGAAGAGGTTGTTCACGGGATTCCTTCTAAAAAGCGAATCGTTCAAGATGGTGATATTGTCAGTGTAGATATTGGTTCATATATTGATGGTTATTTTGGAGATGCTGCGAGAACTTATGCAGTTGGAAAAGTTTCTGAAGAGGCAAATCAATTAATTAAAGTAACGCGGGAAAGTTTTTTTAAAGGTTTAGAATTTGCAAAAGTTGGGTATCGTTTATCAGATATTTCTCATGCGATTCAATCACATTGTGAAAAACATGGCTTCTCTATTGTCAGAGATTATGTTGGACATGGTATAGGAAGAAAACTTCACGAACCGCCACAAATACCGAATTTTGGAAGAGTCGGACGTGGTCCGAGACTACAAAAGGGAATGGTGCTAGCAATAGAACCTATGGTAAATATGGGTGGTCATGAAGTACGAACCTTAGAGGATTTATGGACCGTTGTAACAGTTGATAAAAGTCTTTCATCACACTATGAAAATACAATAGTGATTACAGAAGGAGAACCAGAAATATTAACGACTGTTTAGGAGGTTAATATGAATGATACTTCATTAGTTAAACTAGGACAATATGTCAAATCAATTAAAGGTAGAGATATGAATTATATTTTCATTGTATCTGCAATTATTGATGACAAATATGTAAAAGTAGTTGATGGTGATTTAAGAAAAGTTAGCAATCCGAAGGTTAAAAATATTAAACACTTACAGGTGATTGATAAAGTGAGTCAAGTTGTCAATGAAGCCTTGAAGAATGGTAAAAAATTAAGTGATTTAATGATTAAGCAAGAAGTAATTAAGCTTGGATTGAAGGATACTAAATAAGGAGGTAATTATTTAATGGCAAAGCAAGAAGCTATTGAAGTTGTCGGTACTGTTGTTGAAGCATTACCAAATACAAGATTTAAGGTGGAACTTGAGAATGGGCATGAAGTATTAGCTCATATTTCCGGAAAATTAAGAATGCACTACATTAAAATTTTGCCAGGAGATAAAGTAACTCTAGAGTTATCACCTTATGATTTAGATAAAGGTAGAATAATTTGGCGAGGTAAAAAGAAATAAGGAGGTATAACCGTGAAAGTTAGACCATCTGTAAAGCCTATGTGTGATAAATGTAAAGTTATTAGACGTAAAGGTAGAGTAATGGTAATTTGTGAAAATCCTAAGCATAAGCAAAGACAAGGATAGTAACGCGGCTGTTTAATATATATTAAAAATTAAACTGTAGGAGGTGCAAGAATGGCAAGAATCGCAGGTGTTGATTTACCCCGAAAGAAGAGAGTAGAAATTGGTTTAACTTATATCTTCGGTATCGGACGATCAACTGCAAACAAGATCTTAGAAGAAGTGAATGTTAATCCTGATACAAGAGTAAATGATTTAACTGAGAACGAAGTAAGTTCTTTAAGAAAAGTTATTGAAAATGATTACTTAGTTGAAGGTGACTTAAGAAGAGAAGTATCACAAAACATTAAGAGATTAAAGGATATTAACTGTTATAGAGGCATAAGACATAGAAGTAAATTACCTGTACGAGGGCAAAGAAGTAAGACCAATGCAAGAACTCAAAAAGGTCCTAATAAAGGAATGGCTAAGTAAGGAGGTTGATTATGGCTAAGAAAAAACGTAAGGTTAAAAGAAAAAGACGTATAAAAAAGAATATAGAGCGTGGACAAGCTCATATTAAAGCGACTTTTAATAACACAATTGTTACTTTAACGGATATGCAAGGCGGTACAATCGCTTGGGCGAGTGCTGGTACAGCAGGATTTAAAGGTTCAAGAAAATCAACTGCATTTGCTGCTCAATCAGCTGCTGAACAAGCAGTAGAAAAAGCGAAGTTTCACGGACTTAAAACTGTAGACGTATTTGTAAAAGGACCTGGTTCTGGTAGAGAATCAGCTCTAAGATCATTAAAAGCTGCAGGATTAGATGTTCGATCAATAAAAGATGTTACACCACACGCACACAACGGGTGTAGACCACCTAAGAGAAGAAGACCATAGTAAAGGAGGTATAATAGTATGGCAAGATATACAGGACCATCGTGTCGATTATGCCGTAGAGAAGGACAAAAATTATTTTTAAAAGGCGATAGATGTTATAGTGACAAGTGCGCTTTAAATAGAAAATCTACTGCTCCAGGAATGCACGGAACAAGTAGAAGTAAGTTGTCAAACTACGGGATACAATTAAGAGAAAAGCAAAAAGTTAAGAGATTTTACGGATTATTGGAAAAACAATTCAGAGCGACTTATGATCGAGCAGATCGTATGCAAGGCGTTTCTGGTGAGAATTTCTTAAAATTATTAGAATTAAGATTAGATAATGTTGTTTATAGATTAGGCTTTGCATCTTCTAGAAAAGAAGCAAGACAATTAGTTAATCATGGACATTTTACATTAAATGGCGGTAAAGCAACAATTCCATCAATGAGTTTAAGTGTTGGAGATGTCGTTGTGATTAAAGAAAAAAGTAGAAAATCTGAGAAGTTTAAAAGCATTTTAGAAGCATCTGTTAATACGCCTAGTTGGGTAAAAGTTGATAAGGAAAAATTCACTGGTGAAGTTATTGCTGAACCAGGAAAAGAAGATATTAACTTCCCAATAGAAGAACATTTAATTGTAGAACTTTATTCTAAGTAGAAAAAGGGTTTATCCCTCAATAATAATGTAGGGAGGTTTATTAATAGTGATCGAATTTGAAAAACCAAAATTTGAATGTTTAGAAAAAAATGATGAAGGTACTTATGGAAAGTATGTCGTAGAGCCTCTTGAAAGAGGCTACGGTATTACTTTAGGTAACAGTCTTAGAAGGATTATGTTATCTTCTTTACCTGGTACTGCTGTTAAATGGATAAAAATAGATAATATACTTCATGAATATTCTGCAATTACTGGCGTAAAAGAAGATGTAGTAGATATTATTCTTAATTTAAAAGAATTATCTGCGAAAATCATTTCTAGTGAAGATGAAAAAATCTTAAGAATTGAAATGAATGAACCAGGAGAAATAACTGCTGGTGACATTATTTCTGATATTGATGTTGAAATTTTAAATACTGATTTGCATATTGCAACATTAGAGGAAAATGGAGACTTTAGTATGGAAATCGGACTTGTAAGAGGTCGCGGTTATGTTTCTGCAGAAGACAATAAAGAACCGGGTTTACCTATTGGTGTTATACCAGTAGACTCTCTATTTACACCTGTAGACAAGGTTAATTATGATGTAACAAATACTCGTGTTGGACAAAAAGATGATTATGATAAGTTAACGTTAGAGGTATGGACTGATGGTTCAATTTTACCTGATGCTGCTATTTCATTGTCTGCTGAAGTCTTAACAAATCACTTAGATTTATTTGTGAATTTAACTGAAGAAATTAATAATGTTGAGATCGTTGAAGAAGAAGAAGAAGAAGTAGAAGATGAAGTGTTCGATATGACTATTGAAGAACTTGATTTTTCAGTTAGATCATATAACTGTCTAAAAAGAGCTGGCATTAATAATGTTGGTGATTTATTAGATAAATCTGAAGAGGGACTAATGAATATTAGAAACCTTGGTAAGAAATCTCTTAAAGAAATTAAGCAGAAATTAATTGAATATGAATTAAATTTAAAAATTAAGCAAGATTAGCAAAGGAGGGAAATAATGGCTAAGTATGGTAGAATGGGTCGTGATTCTTCACATCGAAAGGCTACACTAAGAAATTTAGCAATAGCTTTATTTAGACACGGAAGAATTACAACTACAAATGCTAAGGCAAAAGAAGCTAGAAGATTTGCTGAAAAACTTATAACCGTTGCTAAAGAAGATAACTTTAATACTAGAAGAAAAATTGCAAGAGATATCAATGATAAAGAAGTATTAAATAAATTATTTACTGAAATCGCAGTAAAGTATTCTGAAAGAAATGGTGGATATACTCGTACATTAAAATTAGAACCACGTCGTGGAGATAATACTGAAATGAGTATATTAGAATTAGTATAATTATTTGGGGCTAAGAATACTTAGCTCCTTTTAAATTTTTTTATTAAGTCTTAAAGATTTCTTTAAGACTTAATAAATTAATATAAAAGTAGGGATATTATGATAAAAACTAAAAAACTAAATTTCGAGTATGAAGATGGAGACTTTAAACTTGATGATATAAATATTCACATAAAAGATGGTGAATTTGTAGTGATCATAGGTCATAATGGTTCTGGAAAGTCGACTTTAGCAAAGTTATTTAATGGTATACTCACACCAACAAATGGAGACATCCTAATCCATAATATGAATACAAAAGATCACGAACTAATTTGGGAAATTCGAAAATCAGCTGGAATGATTTTTCAAAACCCTGACAATCAAATTGTTGCAACCATTGTAGAAGATGATGTAGCTTTTGGACCGGAAAATTTAGGCATTGAACGCAGTGAAATTATTAGACGAGTAGAGAGCTCTCTAGAATCTGTTGGTATGCTTGATTATAGGTATAAACCAACAACATCCCTTTCAGGTGGTCAAAAACAGCGTATAGCCATTGCAGGTATTCTTGCAATGAAGCCTGAATGTATTATTCTTGATGAACCGACGGCAATGTTAGATCCGGTTGGTCGGCAAGATGTTATGAATACTCTTCATCAGTTAAATCAAGAAGAAAATATGACAGTTGTTCATATTACACATTTCATGGACGAAGCGGTACATGCTGATCGAATTATTGTTATGGACCAAGGGAAAAAAATCATGGAAGGTACACCCAAGGAAATTTTTTCAAAAGTATGGGATGTAAGAAAAATTGGTTTAGATGTACCCCAAGTGACCCATTTAGCACACTTACTCATTGAAGAAGGTATAAATTTATCTGATGATATTATAAAAATTGATGAAATGGTGGAAGAATTATGTCAATTAAAATAGAAAACTTAAGTTATATATACGATGAAGGCATGCCTTTTCAAACAAAAGCTGTTGATAATATTAGCTTTGATATAAAAAAAGGCGAGTTTGTTGGATTAATAGGTCACACTGGATCAGGGAAATCTACTTTAATACAGACCTTAAATGGTTTATTAAAACCCTCAAAGGGAAAAATTTTTATTAATGAAAAAGATTTGTCTGATAAAAATATTAAAAAGAGTGAAATTCGAAAAAATGTAGGTCTGGTTTTTCAGTATCCTGAATACCAACTTTTTGAAGAAACGGTATATAAGGACATTGCTTTTGGACCGAAGAATCTAAATTTGAGTAAAGAGTTAATTGACCAACGGGTAAGAGAATCAATGGCTCAAGTGGGGTTAGATTTTGAAACTTTGAGCGAATTATCTCCTTTTGAATTAAGTGGTGGTCAAAAAAGGAGAGTTGCTATTGCAGGTGTTTTAGCAATGAGTCCCGGTATTTTAATTCTAGACGAACCAACTGCTGGATTAGATCCAATGGGTAGAGATGAGATTTTAGAACAAATTAAAAATTTAAATAGAGAAAAAAAGGTAACTGTTATTTTGGTATCCCATTCAATGGAAGAGGTCGCAAATCTTGTTGATCGACTAATTGTTTTAGATCAAGGGAAAAAAATATTAGATGGTTGTGTTCGAGAAGTCTTTAAAGAATATGATCTTTTAAAACAGGTTGGTTTAGGTGTACCTCAAGTAATGGAATTAGTAGTTGCTTTGAATAAAAAAGGCTTTAATATTCCAGAAACTGTACTTAATGTGGAGGAAGCAAAAAAAATTATACTAAGACATATTCGAGGTGACCAAGATGATTAGAGATATCACAATCGGACAATACTATCCAAGTGAATCAATTATTCACAAGTTAGATCCTCGATTTAAGATTATTGCTGGATTTATATATATGATTTCAATATTTCTTGTAGATCAGATTCCTGGTTACTCAATTGTCTTGGCTTTTATAGGTTTGACCATTGGGTTATCTAAAATACCTTTAAAATACATTATAAAAGGTTTAAAGCCAATCATGATGATTATAATATTTGCATTTATTATTAATGTGTTTTTCACACCCGGTAAAATTCTTTTAGAATTCTGGGTTTTAAAAATAACTGAAGAGGGTCTTTATAGAGGCTTTTTTATGGCGTCCCGGTTAGTATTCTTAATTGTAGGCACATCATTATTAACGCTAACAACGTCGCCTATTAAACTAACTGATGGCATTGAGCGCTTATTAACCCCCTTTAAAAAAATTGGATTACCAGCCCATGAGCTAGCCATGATGATGACCATCTCGTTACGCTTTATTCCAACATTACTTGATGAAACAGATAAAATTATGAAAGCACAAATGGCTAGAGGTGCGGATTTCGAAAGTGGTAGTATTGTTAGACGGGCAAAGAGTTTGATTCCATTACTGGTACCCTTGTTTATTTCGGCTTTTCAAAGAGCTGATGATTTAGCTATGGCAATGGAAGCACGATGCTACCGCGGTGGAGATAATCGTACAGCAATGAAAGTTTTAAAATACAGTAAGAGAGATATATATGCAAGTTTGTTTTTAATAGTATATTTAGTCGGATTAGTGTTATATAAGATGATGTGATTTATGATAAAAAATTATAAAGGTATAGTTGAATATGATGGATCATCTTTTTATGGGTGGCAAAGGTTAAGAAATAAGCGAACAGTTCAACATGAGATAGAAAAGTGTTTAAAAAAGATACTATATAAAAAAATTAAGATTAATGGCTCCGGTCGAACGGATGCCTTAGCTCATAGTACTGGACAAGTAATTAATTTTAAAGTAGATTTAAAGATCCCTTTGATGAAATTTAGAGAAATCTTAAATGAAAATTTACCATCAGATATTTATTTTCGTTCAATTGAAATCATTGAAGATAATTTTCATGCTAGGTATAGTGCTAAGTATAAACAATATCGGTATAAGGTATATACTCAGCACGATAAAAAAGTTTTACTGAATAAATACTATTATCACTTCCCATATAATTTAGATCTTAAAAAAATGAAAAAGGCAAGTGAAAAAATAATAGGAGAACATGATTTTAGAAGCTTCATTGCAAAATCAGTTCATGTCGAAAATTCAGTTCGAGAAATTAAGTCTATCCACATTATTGAAGAGGATGATTTTATCGATTTTGTCATCGTCGGCAATGGTTTTTTATATAAAATGGTTAGAACAATTGTTGGAAACCTATTAGCTGTTGCACGGGGAAAAATTTCACTTGAAGAGTTTGATCAAATAATTCATGCCCGTGACATCAGAGCAGCAAAGGATACTGCACCAGCAAATGGACTGTATTTAGAGGAAGTATTTTACTAAAAAATCTTGACATTGACTCTATTTATGGTAAAATATAATAGGTAAAAATATGATTTAAAATTCCTTTCCCGGAGGTAATATTATATATAAGCAATTAAAATTTTAGGAGGTAACAATGAAATCTTTTATGGCAAAGAAAGAAGAAATAAAAAGAGATTGGTATATCGTTGATGCAACTGGCCAAACTTTAGGTCGATTAGCATCAAAAATATCACCAATTTTAACTGGTAAAAATAAGCCGATATATACTCCACACGTAGATACTGGAGATTATGTTATTTTATTAAATGCTGAGAAAATTAAAATGACTGGAAAAAAAGCTGATGACAAATTATTCAGATGGCATACTGGCTATATGGGCGGTTTAAAAGAAAGAACATATGGTGAAATGTTAGAGAAGCAACCAAGAAAATTATTAGAAAGAACTATCAAAGGTATGCTTCCAAAGTCAAAGCTTGGAAAAAAAATGGGTATGAAATTAAAAGTTTATGCTGGCAATGAACATCCACACGAAGCACAAAATCCAACAAAAATTGAGTTATAAGGGAGGACATATAAATGGCTAAAGTTCAACATTTAGGAACTGGTAGAAGAAAACGATCTGTTGCGAGAGTAAGATTAGTACCAGGTAATGGTAAAGTAACTGTTAATGATCGTGAATTAAATGAGTATTTTAATTATGAAACATTAACAAATGACTTATTAAGACCACTTGAATTAACAGATACATTAGATAAATTTGATGTTTTGGTTAATGTAAATGGCGGCGGTTTTAGAGGACAAGCTGGAGCAATCAGACATGGAATTTCTAGAGCTTTATTAGAATATGATGATTCCTTAAGACCTGCATTAAAAGAAAAAGGATTTTTAACAAGAGACCCTCGTATGAAAGAAAGAAAAAAATATGGTTTCAAAAAAGCGAGAAAGTCTCCACAATTTTCAAAAAGATAAAGATTTATTGGCATCGTTTATACGGTGCTTTTTTATTTACCCAAAATCTGTTATAATGAAAAAAAGTGAAAAGAATATTTTACAAATTGAAGGAGAAAATATGACACAGAAATTTAAAGAGATTAGTCTACCAAAATTGAATAATTTAGAACCAAATTTAGAATCGACGGCTTTAAAATTAATGGAAGAAGCCGGCGAACTAGCACAAGTGATCGGAAAATTTAGAGGTTTAAATGGAGAAGTTGTTCATATGGAAAAAGATGAAATATTTGATAAAATTAGTATGGAATTATTAGATGTTGCTCAAGTAGCGATTTCAATGATGTTTGTTTTAGAAGATAAATATGAGATTGATATTAATGAAAAAGTGAAGCATCATATTTCAAAATTAATTCAAAAGGGTTATATGAAAGGAGAGTAGTCAAATGACAATGGTTAGTAGTTATATTTTACCACATCCACCAATTGTTGTAGAAGCAATAGGAAAAGAGAATATTGAAAAATGTAGAAAAACTCAAGAGGCAATGAAATCTGTCGCAAAAGAAATAAAAGAATTGTCCCCAGATACGATTATTGTGATTACACCGCATGGGACAGTTTTTTCAGACGCTGTCACAATAAATTACTTTGATGATCTTTATGGCAATTTAGGTAATTTTGGTTATAGCGATATTTCAATAGAAAAAAAGAATAATTTATCTTTAGTTGAAGAAATATACGCGGAAAGTCGTATGGAAGATATATCCATAGCTAAATTAGATCGTGAGTTATGTAATCGGTTTAGTATAAAAGGAGAACTTGACCATGGGGTGATTGTTCCCCTTTATTATATTAATAAGATTTATAGTGATTTTAATTTAGTTCATATTAATTATGGTGGTTTATCATCAGATGAACATTATAAATTTGGTATGGCAATCCAAAATGCATGTAATAATTCGGAGGAAAAAATTGTGTTTATTGCCAGTGGAGATCTTTCTCATAAACTATCTGATAAAGGACCCTATAGTTTTGCCAAAGAAGGACCTGTTTTCGATGAAAAATTAATTAAATTATTAAAAAGTAAAAAAACAAATGAATTAATAAATATGGATAATACTTTACAAAAAAAAGCTGGAGAGTGTGGCAAAAGATCTATTGACACTTTACTTGGGACTTTAGATGGATATGATTACACTGTTAAAATATTGTCATATGAAGGACCTTTTGGTGTGGGTTACGGGGTTGTTTCTTTTACTTCATTTGTTAAGGATGAAGAGAGAAAACTTTATGCAGATATTGTTGATAAAAAAAAAGAAATAAGTATTAAGAAAAAAGAAAATGAAGACGCATATGTGAAACTGGCACGAAAGACCATAGAAGAATACGTAAAAAACAATAAAAAACTTGAGCCTCAAGACTTAGATTTACCGAAAGAGATGAAAAACAGCCGTGCTGGAGTATTTGTTTCAATAAAAAATGAATCAGGCTTAAGAGGATGTATTGGGACAACGGGGACAGGTGTTTCTAAAAATCTTGCGAGTGAAATTGTGAGAAATTCAATTGAAGCAGCGACAAATGATCCAAGATTTCCAGCAATTGAACCTTGGGAATTAGAAGATCTAACGATTA
>Ga0306868_1000118_pt1 | contig 64634 bp, 57 predicted proteins | sample AntRauTorckE6832_FD_190411 | JGI IMG/M metagenome (GOLD analysis project Ga0306868, IMG submission 190411) | Saline lake microbial communities from Rauer Islands, Antarctica - Metagenome Torckler E6 #832 (v2) (version 2) | ecosystem: Environmental > Aquatic > Non-marine Saline and Alkaline >... | reverse complement strand
AAGCTCTTCAGCATTCAGGCCCAGAGGAGTGGCCCTGGCGAGTGCATCGAGGGCACTGTCGGAAATGTTGCCACTTTGTCAGTTTTTCAGAAAAATGCTGTCAAGTACTTTTTTGCTGAATAGTTACCTTTTGAATTGCTAAACTCCACTGGATATTTTTAATATCACATAATTTAGAGAACAATCTCATACATTTGTATTTATTCCCCGCCCCATCTCTTTGATAACCACATATATCGCATCCTGCCATTGCTCCTCGTTCAGATTAAATTTTGAGATCACATGGGTTCTTTCATCTGAATAAATCATATCTACAACCTCGTTTAAGCTGAAATTTTCTAAGCAATGCTCTGCGAACAATCTGGCTCTAACTGGAAGATCGTCAATATTTTTAAGCAGCATAGGTGTAAATCCTTACAGTTTTGGTTAAGATTCTGCTGTTAACTTATATTTTGCTTCAGAAATATGCAACAAATTTAATCCAAATGTTACGAATTGGGCACTTCCTACCACTTATTGTGCAATTCTGACTTACTTACTTGACACTGGTCTTTTTTGTTCCTATTGTTGTGTGTTCCACTTTCGTTCACACTTATCCATTGCGGAGGACAGCATGACATCTAAACAGGAGCAGGTATTCAGATTTGTAGCTGAATCGATCGAGGAGAGTAACATCAGCCCCTCTATCCGGGAGATCGCCAAGGGGATTGGTTCATCTTCCGTTAATAGCGTACACAGGATGGTTCAGGCGTTGATTTCAAAAGGCTGGCTTGTACGTGACAGCGAGGGTTCACTGGTTCTAGGTGAAAAAGCCCAGGAACGCCGTCCCAGCACATCCCTGCCCCTGCTGGGCTCAATCAGTGCCGGATTGCCCCTGGAAGAATCCGAAGGAGCAGAACATATTGACCTGGGTAATCTGCTCCTGGGACCGGAACATTATCTGTTGCGCATAAATGGGGATTCCATGCAGGAAGATGGGATACTCGATGGAGCATTGGTGGTGATCAAACCGGCCAAGCAAGTGCGAAATGGGGAACTGGTGGTTGCCCTGGTGGATAACACCGCTACGACCTTGAAGCGCCTCTATCATGAGCAGGATGGCAAGATCCGCCTTCAACCTGCCAACTCCGATTACCTGCCCCAGTTCTATGCTGCAGATCGAGTGGTGGTACAGGGAACGGTTGTGGGTGTTGTAAGTCATCTGCAGGGCGCAGCATAGCCCTCCCCTCTCCTCTCCTGGTTCCTGTTTTTGGATTGAATAGATATGCCGGTATTCGCCCTGGTGGATTGCAATAACTTCTATTTCAGCTCTATGCGGATATCTCCAATAGAGTGATGTCGGTGCTTGAGGAGTTCTCTCCCCATGCAGAGATTTATTCTATAGACGAAGCATTCCTCGATCTAGGCGGCATGCAGTATCTGGGAGAGTATGGGAGGCAGATAAAAGATACCGTAATGCACTATCTGCGCATGCCCGCATGTGTGGGTATCGGTCCAACCAAGGCCCTTGCCAAGGCAGCTAACTGAGGCGCGAAACACTATCCGGCGGTTAAGGGTGTGGTAGATTGGTGTGATACGCAGAAACAGAAACGCCTGCTCACCCTGATGCCGGTGGACGAGGTATGGATATAATAGGAGGCATATATGATCCCGTTTAAAAAAATTTTCGCTCTTGTTACTACCCTGCTTAGCGGCTGCGTCAGCCTTCCTGATGGGGTCAAGCCGGTGGCACAGTTTGATCTGGAACGCTATCTGGGGCATTGGCACGAAATAGCCCGCCTCGACCACTCATTCGAACGTGGATTAAGTCAAGTGAGTGCCGAGTACAGTCTCCGTGATGATGGCACCGTTCGGGTTATCAATCGCGGTTACAATGAGACACAGGATAAATGGAAGGAGGCCGAAGGCAAGGCCCGCTTTGTAGGTAAAAGAAATGAGGGATTTCTAAAAGTTTCGTTCTTCGGCCCCTTCTACGCCTCTTACATCATCTTTGAACTGGACCACGAGAACTACTCCTACGCCATGATCAGTGGACCAGACAAATCCTATCTCTGGGTCCTTTCCCGAAAGGCTGAACTGGAAAAAGAAGTGCTGGATAAACTTATAGAAAAAGCCCGCAATCTCGGCTTTGACACCCAGGATTTGATCTTTGCTGAACAGAGCGCTACAGAGTGAGGTGTTCTAAAGGTTTCCCCATAGAACCAATAAAAAAGTGGCACAGACGCAAAAAAGGGGTAGCCAGATCGGCTAACCCCTTGATTTCATTGGAGCGGGAAACGAGATTCGAACTCGCGACATTCAGCTTGGGAATCTGAAATTACTTTTTAAATATTGCCCTTATTTCAGACACTTGCTAAACTGTGACTTGAATTTGTCACAATCTCGTCACAGTGGAGCATAAAATATGGCAACTATCAGATCCCGAAAAAATAAGAGCGGCACCGTAGTCTGGCAGGCGATTATACGCAAGCTCGGCCAGCAAGCTATATCAAAAACTTTTGACTACAAAGAAGATGCGCAGCGCTGGGCTCGTGCGATTGAAAGAGAGATGGACACCAGCTCGTTCATACCTTCGTCGGTTGCAGAGCGTACAACTGTTGCTGAAGTACTGGATCGTTATCAGCGTGAAGTTTTCCCACGCCTTGCGCGAGAGGGCCGTGCTGAGCAATCACGGCTTGACTGTTTAAAGATCGGCCTGGGTAAGCATAACTTATCGTCACTGACTGCGGCCCACGTTGCACAGCATAGAGATTCACGCATGAAAGAAGTGTCAGCTCAGACAGTACGGCATGAGATCGGTTTACTTAATCGCGTTTTAAAGCACTGTGCTATGGATTGGGGTATTCATTTAAAAAACGGCATAGTGACTGAAAACGTGCGTAAGCCAGCACTTCCATCCGGAAGAGATAGGAGACTATCACCGGAGGAAGAGGAACGACTCAGGACGGCGCTCAGGAAGTCTCGCAGTGAAGAAATTGAACCTATTGTCATAATTGCACTGGAAACTGCCGCGAGACGCGGTGAAATATTCAAAATGTCCTGGCAGCATATAGATTTGAAGAGAAAGACCTGGCATATACCGGAAACCAAAACCGGCGTACCGCGCACAGTGCCGCTTTCAAGTAGGGCTATTGAGGTATTGAATGGACTCCCGCGCAACATAAACGGTAAAGTCTGGAAGTTAAAACAAGAGAACGGCGTTACCCAGGCGTTTGAACGTGTATGCAAAACTGCAAAGATAGAGAATTTGAGGTTCCATGATTTGCGCCATGAAGCGACAAGCCGATTGTTTGAGCGCGGATTTAATATGATGGAGGTGGCTTCTATAACCGGACACCAGGACTTGAAGATGCTCAAGCGCTATACTCATCTGAAGGCTGAGGATCTGGTGGAACGGTTGGGGTAAGAAAGAAGCTCCTGCCTATATATTATAGCCAGGAGCTGAAAAACTGGTTTAAGATAACATCGCTTTAGCTTTGTGGAATATCTTCGTCACTGTCCTTCGCCGCTCTTCCGCGACTAATGCCATAGCCACCAACAAAACCTGCAGCAAAAGTTCCGAAATACTTTACCACTTCCAAGATTAGCTCTTCTTTACCCAGAAAAAGTGCATAACCTGCAAATATAAGCACTATGACAAGAACAATTCCCCCGCCAATCCAATTAAACTGGGTTCTCTTGAGCTTATATTCTCTCTCGTCTTTACGGTCTTGCTTGTTTGCTTCAATAGAAAGCTTCGCTATTTCCTTATGATTGTGCTGATTTTCGGATTGCACAGTAAGTTCTTGCGCACGAACCTGAAGCTCTTTACTTTGAACACTTAAAAATTCCTTCACCATTTCTGGCGACGGATTGAGTCCATTATTTTGGCCCGTGTTTTGTCTTTTTTGAGCAGCCATTTCTTATCCCGCATCTAAGCTTAATAGGCTAGGTATAAATAGGGTCTTTGAATTTGGCAACAAATTTGCCGAAGCCCTTGCTACCGATTCGCGGGGGGACAAATTCAATATGGGAAAACTTAACCCGCTCTTTATCAGACAAAGAAACAAAGGCTTCTGGAGTCAGTACTTTTGTCGTTTGTCCCTGTAGCGCAATTATCCTTTTCATCTTTGCATCCCCTCCTTTTATGTTTGAACAGATAATAACATATATAAACAGTAAAAAACACCAGTCAATATCAGTTGCATGTACCATGCACCGGCATCGCGCTACGCGCTACGCGCTCGGTGCCTACACCCAGGCCCTTGCGGCCAGGGTCGAGGGCGCAGCGGGTCCCCAGGGCACTGGCTTGTGGCCACCGGGCAAAGACCCTTTCTTGCTTACATCTACGCATATAAACTCCTGTGATCAGAGCAAGACTTTATCAGACCACACCGTCACCGCTCCACCCATACCCACCGCATACACGAACCTGACGCGCTGTTTCCAGGATAAAGGCGCTCAGGGGCGATTCTAGCGCATATATTCAGCAACCTGCATATGTAAGGAATTTAGATCAACTTTCTGAACAAGGGTGCAAAACCACTGCTTATGCGGCTCCGTAGCTGCATTGAGGTGAAAATGAGCGCATTCAACATGTCAACGTGATATGTTTTGTGCTTTTTTTTGTGCGATTTCTTGTTGTGATTTTTTATTAACTTTACTAACTCACTCGGTTGTTATTTGTTTATTTAATTTTGCTTATATTATTATCTTTTAGTCTTTTATTTATATTAAGTATATTTAAAGTTTCTAGCGTTAAGAATACACGGAATATGACTTCAGCTTAACGCAATACGCAATACATATGAAATACTAAACGGCTTAAACTAGCGTGAAATGCTCATGAATTGCTTGTTTTTGCTCTATTTTTAGCTGTTTTTGCATCGTTTTTGATGTTTTCTGAAGTACATAGTTTACTGAATTTTGCATAGTATTTCTTTTATAAGCGTTGTTTCACATTTATACCGTTTCATCTTTTTATTATATTAAGCATTTACAATATATATCTTACTGTTTTAGTCGGATACACGGCAGGAAAATATTATTCAATATGCCGGAGGATACGGGGATCGGGGTGAAGGCGGTGCGGCCTCCCAGCCGTTGATGGTAGTCAGCGCCGGGCCAGAAGCGAACCACCTGTTCTGATCACAAGGTTTTTCATGCGCTCGTATAGCTGTGCCGGGAGTTCTGGAGGGTGAGCCACAAGCGAATCGAATTAGGGAACCGCTGCGCCCTCGACAGCCGCCAGGCTGGCAAGTGGGCGCGGTAGCGGGATATGAGACGGCCCGAAGGGGCCGCCCGCCCGAGCACATACAGTCGAATACATATAGCTCTGGCACTGCCTCTGCTCAATCTCAGATTATTTTCGGTTCGGCGGAAAGTATCTGGCAACTATGATGCGCTGCAGAATCTATGCTGATCAGCATTGTTTATGCAGCGCGGTCTTGATTTTTTGCACAAAAAAATGCAGGGCCTATATGTCTGCCCTGCACCTTCCCCCCGTGTAACTGTTGTGCCTGCTGTTTAATGAACTGATGACAGCCCTTTCTTTATGCCCGCGATCACTCCCTGCGTGCTCTGGTTCAGCCAATCGTCTTTTTCCGCGAACTTTTGCGAGCGCGCCAGGCTATCGAGGTGCTGCCGCGCTACTTCATGGCTGCGCCTGACTTCGGCCATTCCCAGATTGAAGCCTATTGAGTAAGCAAGTGCCAGGTCGTGTGCTTGCTCAAATCCTTGCTTGTTGCTCAGATATGTGTCTGCGATGACTACAAAGCTCTGCTGCGCCTTGTCTTTATCTGCGCTGCCCTGCGCTTTTAGCGCCGCTCTGAGCTCCTGCCGGTTCCATTCTCCAACCTCTTTACCTTCCAGCTCCTGCGCTACTGCCTGCCGGGCTCCCATGATCCAGATCGGATCGCCGTTGGGGGTTCCCGGAATCAATAGCTTTGCGAATCTCTGCTCTACTGTTTCCATGTCACTCTCCTTTTTAGTGGTTTACTTTATGTGCGCTATTGTAATATAATTAAAGGTTTTTGTCTAATCTATTTAGTATTGTTTTTTTGTAACTTTTGTAACTTTTGTAACTTTTGTAACTTTTGTAACTTTTGTAACTTTTGTAACTTTTGTAACTTTTGTAACTTTTGTAACTTTTGTAACTTTTGTAACTTTTGTAACTTTTGTAACTTTTGTAACTTTTGTAACCGTTTACATCTACATCTCCATTTCCATTTCAAGCTCAAGTTCTGGCTCCAGCTCCGGTTTTTGCACTTGCTCATAGTCCAGAGTTGACTCTTTTTCTTGTTCACGCCCCAGCTTTTGAGCTACTTGCTGCAGCAATTCCGCATCTTCTTTCTTCAACAGCTCACTGCTTGCATGCTCGTTCAAAAATTCGCGGCAACTCCAGAAGTCTTGCTTTGCGTCTTGTGACAATTCGAGTTGCTTTTCTGCTGCTATTTGCTCTGCCAGTGCGGTCATTCGCTCCGTCGGCTCGGCGCTGTAAAGCTCGGTGCGGAGCTGGCTTTCAAAGTTTTGCCGATCGATGAATAAGTGTGCTTCGTTCTTATGTCGTGACATTTGAACATATGAAAGTTCACTTGATGCCATGGCTCCGCTGTTTAAAATAAAGGTGTTATCGACTGTTACACCTTGGCTTTTATGCGTCGTTACTGCGTAACCGTGGCTTACATGCTCATAGTCTGAGCCATACAGATTGATCATTTTGTTGTCATCGGTTTTGATCAGGATTTGGGTTGATGATATGCGCTCGACATGTCCCAGTGTTCCGTTTTTAACTCCCAGATATTTGTTGTTGCGGTTAAATAAAACCCTGTCGCCTTCTGATATTTCCAGCTTGCCGCCTTCTGTTTGAATATGTGTTGAAGCGCCCAGCATATTGCGTTCCTGCATTGATTCACGTGCAAGTTCATTCAGTGCTTTAACTTCCTTCTTAGTTGAAGCCAAGATCAAGTTTTCTTTCATATCACTGATGTTGTTGATGTTCTGGTTCCACTTGTTCACGAGGTTTTGACTTGCTTCTTGTGTGTCGCTTTCAATGTGAAGGTTCCCGCGCTGCTGATATTCGTTCAGTGCTTTCAGTGCGCTGCCGCTTCTGATGTTGTCCGCTGCGGTTGCCGCCCATTGCTCCTTTTGTCTGCGATTCTCGACCATCTCAGCGCTTCCTATTTTTGACTGTATTGCTTTAAAAGCTCCGCCTGCATCAATCGGTTGCAGTTGTTTGTGGTCGCCGACCAACACCAGTTTTGCGCCTGAATCCTGCGCGTGCTCTATAAGTTTTGCGGTTTGCCTGCTGCCGACCATTCCGGCCTCGTCTATTACTAAAACCGTTTTTTCATCTAGTTTGAGTTCACCGGATTCCAGATTTTTGAGCGTTGCGTGTATGGTGTCTGATTTAATATCTGAGCTCTCTTGCAAACCTTGCGCGGCTTTACCGCTGAGTGCAGCGCCTATTACTTTATAGTCCGACGATTCCCAGGCTTCGCGCGCTGCGCCGAGCGTGTAAGATTTGCCAGCTCCTGCGATTCCTACCAAGGCGCTGATTTGGTTGTTTGAAGTCATGTGTCTGAGCGCGTTTTCTTGTTCTTCTGATAGTGTCCTCGATTTCACAGCACTCTCGATTGAATCCGCTTTAACTGCATGGGTAGTGGTGTTGTGCATTGTTTCGGCTCGCTCAACCATGCTTTTCTCAAGTTGCAGCATTTCGTGAGTTGTGAGCCGAATTTCGCCGGTCTTCTGGTTCTTGAGTTGTACAATTTCGCGCGATTCCATGAGTTCAGCGGCTTTTTGCTGTACGCCTGCTGCATCGAGGTTTCCGGCTTCGTTTATAGCTACTTTTTGCATGAGGTCTTGGGGCTTGAAAGTGCTTTGGCGCTCTGTTAGCTCGCGCAGGATTTCAGCATCGGTTTTGCGCTCAAATTCGGCTATTTCCTCGACTTTTTGCATGTTTTCAAAGCTGAAATTGTGCTCCTGGGCTTCGATTCTCCATGTCTCAAATAGTTCCTGCCGGCTCAGGGATTCTTTTTTTGTTCGTGTATGCAAAGCCGCGATTTCTGCGGCTTTGGCTCCGCTTACCCCCTTTTCTTCGATAGCCTGTTTTATCTCTTCGCTTCTTTTGGAGTACAGGCTTTCAAGCTCCTGACTGCTTCCTGATATCCTGAAATAGTCTCTGTCTTTTTCTACATGCAGACCCATTTGCTGCATTTGCGCCGCGAGTTCTGCTCTGTAAATGGCGCCTGCGGCCATCTTTGATTCATATAGCTGTTTTGTTTCCAAGGTCCTGAATTTGCCGTCTTCACACAACCCCATGTTCGCAACCGTGCAGTGTGTGTGCAGTTGTGGATCCTGGGCGCGGCTTGTTACGTGCTGCCATGAGGCATGTATGAGTTTGCAGTTTTCGCGGTTTTCGCCGCCTTTTCCAGTGCGCACCTCTGCGTATTGTTCAAGGTACTGCATAGCTGAATCAGCGGCTTTTTGTTGTGCTTGCTCGATTTGCTTGCGTTGGTCTTCGTCCGCGACCGCATACGCAAGGCTGACGCTTTTAGGTGCTGAGAAAGTGAGGTCCCAGCCGGGCCTATGATTTTCTTTCCCTGCGTTTTGTACGAGCGCCGCGCCGGTGCTGGGGTCGAAGCCCTCCATCAAGGCTGCAAACTGATCTGCTTTGACCTGGCCGGAAAGATTCAGTTCTGAAGCGGCTCCGCCCCAGACGCCTGGGGCTTCGCCTTCTTCTGCGTAATAGTCGTCTTGCGCGGCCAAATCAGAGTAGTAATCAACGTTTTTTATAGATGCGATGCTTAGCATTCCGGTTCCTCCTCTTCTTCAAGTTCAGCGTTTTGGGTCGGTGATTGCGCTGCTATCTGTTTTTTCTCGTTATTGTCAGCAGCTATGGAAAACGTGACTTCACCGGCTTTAATAGCTTCATCAATCTCACTGTATCCGGGGATCATGTCTTCAAGCACTTCACTTTCAATTTCTTTGTGTACGTCTTCCCGTTCTTCCGGCTCCTGCTCCTGCTCTTGCTCCAGTTCGTGTTCAGGTTCCGGCTCTGGGACCTGGGGAGGGAGCATGCTGGTATCTTTTTCAGGCTCAGGTTTTTGTTTATACTGCTGCTCCCGCTGTTTATCCTGCTCCTGCTCTAGCTCTTGCTCCGGCTCCGGCTCCGGTTCGTGTTCTTTCCCGCCAGTGTCGCTGCTTTCTTGCTGCTTAAACTCTTCGCTGTAATCAGTTAGCTGTTTCACTTTCTTGCGCTTTGTCCACGGCGCGGGCACTTCCGATTTTCTGATTTCTTTCTTTTCTACCCAGGGCCACAGCATTTTGTATACATTTCGGCTACCTGTGAGCAGCACCATTTCAACGCCTTTCTTCTTTTTTTTGTTCCCGAGTTCTGAAAAAGCGTCTGGCCGGATGATCCACTCTTCTGACTCTTGCCAGCTATCCTGCCGCTGTTCTGCTGTACTGCCTGCCCTGCCACCGCCTGCATAGCTTGCAACGTATTTTCTGATTTTCTGTTTTCCGCAAAGCTTTGCCAAAAATTCAGCGGTTTCAACTGCGCCAGTCGAGCCCAGAAAATAAGTTGAGATGTTGGAAGTCCAGATTTCAGCTGTGTTGTTTCCGTATTCTTCCCTGATTTGTCCGAGATCCTGCGCTCCGATAATCATTCGGATCCCTTTGCTTCGCCCAACTTCAAGCATCTTTGTCAATGTGGGAATATTGCCAGCCTGCACTATTTCATCGAACGCAAACCAAATTCGCCGTGTTCTTGATTCGCTCATCGTCGGGCTTGAAACAGTCGCGCCGACAACTTCCATAATTGCTTGTATATATGCTTGCTCAAGCTGCCTATATCGCTCATTGCCTTGCATAATCAGGATTCTTGTTGATTGCCTCTTGAATTGTTTATTTGTAAGCAACCATCCTCGTATTGAGATTTCTCGCTTGCCGTGCCATGCGGCGGCTAAATCTGCGACATTTGCCATATATGTACTGAGATTGATCAGGAAACCTTTTTCCGTTTTTGAAATTTCTTCTGATTCAACTATGCCTGCATTTTCCGGGGTATATTCGCGTACTACGGCACGAATGTGGCTATATCCCCTTGCTATTTCAAAGAGAACATCCCGCAGCGTCCAGTTCTCCTTTTCGTTCATCAAATAAACGAGCACAGCTGTGAGAATGGTCCGCGCAGCGCTCGACCACATTGGATCCGACGACTCTTTTATTAGGGACTCTGCGAAGTTTCGTGCATCCGCGACGTTTTCCAGGTCTGCCGATATTTTCCACGCAACGCAGCGCTTGTCCCACGGTGCCAGGATTAGACCGTTGAAATACCTTGTCCACTCCCCCTTGTTATCGTAAATCAGGAGCCTGTCGCCGCGCTCTGCGGCCTCCTTTATGATGGGATAAAGGACTGTTGTTTTACCCGCCCCGCTGCCGCCTATCGCGCAAATATGTTTTGTTTCGCGCTCAAAGCTAGTTGAAATGTTGGGGTATAAGTCAACGCCTTCAGCTTCGCGCCCGATTTCTTCTTGCATCTCTTTCTTAAGTGCCTTGAAAGCCTGCTTGCCGGTTTTAAGCTGGCGCCCAGCGAGGTGTTCAACGGCTGGCTGGGGTGATGTGAGCCACCAGCCGAGCCACAACCCTACTGACGCCAGCGCTGCGCCGCAGCCAACGCAAGCATGGGCGGCATAGTTGTATGGGACGGGGAATTGGTTATACAAAAGCTGATAGTGATCAGCGCTGTTTGAGAAGCTAAGTTGCAGAAGTCCTGCCGCTGCTTTTAAAATATTGATGGTCTGCCAGCCATTTTGAGCAAAAACTTCAACTTTACTGATGCACCATGCAGCGCCCGACACCCCGACCAAGAAAAAAAGGAATGGGAATGAAATGCAAACATACATAGTGCCTTGCAAATCTCGGGGCTGCTTCATTGTTTTATCTTTTGACATGCCGACCCTCCTTAGTTAGTTTCCGCCGCTTTTCTTTTTGATTTGCAGGCGCTCGACTGTCCACTCTACTTTTTTGCCTATGATTCCCAGGATTTTAACTACGTGATCAAATCTTTGGTTCATGCGTTCAGAGAGTCGATTTTCCAATTCATCAAGTTTTTGAATAAGAGCATCTTGCTCAGCTTCCCGCTTCCACGCTTCGCGCAAAGTCTCGGCCATTGTTGCCCCGGCCTTCTCTGCACTCTTTTCAAGCTTCTTGTAATCATCGTTGTTGAGTCTTACGGTCACTCTTTTATCCATTTTCAGCACTCCTTTTCTGGCAGCTATTTGGCTGCCGCTGTGATTTATAGTGTGGCTGCCGTTGGCTGCCATTGGCACACCCTTGATTTAAAAGGGTTTGCAGTTTTATAGCTGTGCGCATTGGCTGCCGTTGGCTGCCGTGTTTTGGCTGCCGCGCTAACGTGCATGGTTGCCGCATTTAACGCCCGACGCGCACGGTTTTGGCTGCCATTGGTTGCATCCATAAGGTGCGTCGGGTGTGAATGTGCCCATGGGTTTGATTTTCGTGTGATGTATCTGCGTTGTTTCCTTCTCTTGGGGTCAGCGCGTGTGGCCCCTGTAACCCCACGCGCTGACCTGTTCCTAAATTCAATTTTCCCTGTTTTGCCGTTTTCCTCATTTTCTACATTTTCCCTGTTTTGCTACTTTGTTAGTTTTTACATTTTAAGAATTAACTTTTTTGCGTATATTCGTTAAATAGCGATTTGAGTAAAAAAATATATGCAGGGGTTTTTTACTGTTGTGACAAATCGCGGTTTTGTACGTTTTGCCCTTTTTCTTGCTTTGCTGGTGTTCCGCCACCTGCTGCAGATCCTCCGCCTGAACCTGAACCTGAACCTGAACTTGCCGCGCCGCTGCCTTTGCTTATGACTCCCCCGCCAGCAATCACCGCACCGCGAACTTGAGCAGGATCTGATTCTTCACCCAAATTTTGATTCAACTGTCCAACCCAGTTGCAGACCCTTTCAGGCAAAATATTCATAAGGCTGAATATCTTGTGTGAAAACACCAGGATTGCGCTTGTTAGTATTATGATTTGAACAATTGTCGAGACTACCCCCACGGCATGCCCCGCGCTCACTGAAGAGTGGAAAATGCTGAAGCAATAGCCAACGAAATTTCCAAAAACACTGAAAATAATCAGGCTGGTGAAAAATCCGGCTACCATCAAAGGAGGTCTTGCAAGAACGCCTAGCATAAGCATGTAGCCCTGACGCCCATGCTGCCCGGCAAAACCGTCACCCTCGGGCACCAGGTGGCCTACAGCCCACAGGGGCGCGGCAAAGAGTGTTTCAACAATCAAAATCAGCCAGCCGATGAGAGCGCTCATCCAGAGAATCCAAGGCAGGGCAGGCAGATAGAAAGCTAGCAAAACCCCTGCACTGAAAAGCGCTGAAATTATTACGGAAACTACAACCAGGACAGCTTTTGAGATGAAGCCTGCAGCGCCTCCTGCTGCTGATGAAGCGCCGAGGGTCAGGGTGTCCAGCACTACGTTCTTGCTGCCTTCTTCTGCCGCAGCAGCCGCTGCGCCTGCTGCAACTGCCGCTATACCCAGCGCTTCGCTCCCGCCCACCAAGTAATGCCCCATATCTGTTAAGGTAATCAGGGCATTTTCGTTTTTCAGGCGGTCAGTGTAAATTTTGACTGGGCTTAAAGCATCGGGAAACAGGTTTTGCTTTACAAATTCAACGACTTTCGCCCACACGCCTTCTGTGCCGACCTTTGCAGCGTCGCGGCGCTCGTTAAGCGCTTTCTGGCTTGCATCTTCTGACGTTTCCCATAGCGCCGCGAATGCCGGATCCTCCCACATATTGCTCATCAGCGCGCTGATGTTTGCCTGGGTTGTGGTTGGCAAGTTGCCAGCCAGTTCATGGGTATGCTCAGTTATACGGGCAAGTGTCCAGTAATAGCTGCCGAGCATAAACCATCCATCCTGCTTGCTTACCTCAATGAAATTTTCAAGACCTTTCTGAAATTCCGGATCAGCGTCTTTCATGATTTGCGTGATGTGAGGCGCTATGCTCGTCACATAATTGTCTGTCGCGCCCAAAATTGCGCTTGCATCGACACTTCTGGGCGAAGGCGCCCCTGATGCCGCAATCTCCTTTTCGGTCAGTACAGACACGGCCATATTGCGTGCTTCAGGAACCAGGTCATTCAAAAGCTGCTGCATGGCGTTTGTACGCGCACGGCATATATCATCGCCCCCTTCGATGTAGCACGGAATCCGGATAGAGCCCATATCACCGCGATCGAGCGAAGCTTCATCACTCGGGTTGAAGGAAATGGTGTAATGGTTCCCCTCACCACTCGGGGGAAACACTGACCACATGCCGTTGCTGAAGGTCTGCCCGCCCTTGTAGGCCATGAAATGTTGGTTAGCGAGGGTTTTGAGACTATGTTGCGCCACCTCTTCGATATTCGAGCGCAAAGCCGGGGGCGCTGAAACGACTATCTGACCGGCGCTGCTTTGTAGAAAATCATAGCTTTTATTAGTCAAATGATTTGCAAAGCCAACACTGCCGCTGATACACATCAGTATTAATACCATCAGTGTGTTCAGTCCTTTGGCGGTTGGTATGAGCATCGCCACCGCTCCCGCGCCGCGAATCGGGGTCCACATCGACATTTTACCGCCCACCCTTCCACTCCATGCTGTTCCCAAAACCCCCGCAAATATGGTGTACACCATGATGACTGTTCCGATAGACAGCGCAACCGTACTCATGGCCTGCAGCATGCTGAGAATCAGGGAGGCCGCACCGCTCAGCTCTTCGCCGGAGCGCACTGACTGCATCAAAGTTGTCCAGTCCCTGCCGAAGAGGTTTGACAGCATTTTTCCACTGATGTCTCCAGATGGTATTTCTGAATAAAATAAGGTGTTTGCGTCGCTTTCTGCGGCCATTTAATGCCCCCTTTCCTTCTTGCTGGGTCTGCCTGGCACTGGCAATATGCTTTCCCTTCCCCTGATCCAATCTTTGAAAAACGTAAACTGCTGATTTTTAAGGACTTTTATGCGCCAGGTGCGGCAGGTAACAACTACAGCTGACAAAATAAAAATTAGCAGACTGTTATATATAGTAAAAAGTGAACCGCTTTTCATCCCATAGAACATTCCTGCGGCTGATAAAATCCAAAAAACAGAGTATATAAGTGTCTGTAATTGCAGCGCTTTCATTACATGGGGAAGTTGCTGCTGGCTAATTCCCCAGTGTTCCAATACCTCACTAAAATTGTTGAGATTTGGCGCATTTGGTGAATATGGGTTCCTGTTCTTCTTTAAGTCCTTGAAATGGTTGCGAATTCTTGAGGATTCACTTTTTATATATTGTGCCCCTGCCCTGGATTCCCAGGGGGTGAGGCCGGTTTTTATGGAGCGCGCCGGTGCTGAAAAAGGTATGAATTTCATATATTTACTCCTTTTATGTTCCTGAAATCATTGGGCAATCTAGTTGCAAAAAAGTTTTTTATTGCTTTCATCATTTTGACCTCCTATCTGTTCTGTTAAAAATTTATGGTCTCTGAAACCTTCTAAGTAGCTGTATTCTGGCGTTTTTTGTGCGCCGGGTGGGGCGCAGGAAAGTAGGTGGTTAAGTTGAGATAGGGTGAGGCTGAGGCCGCCTTGGTCGGCGATTTCCAGCCAATTCAGGATTTGTTCATCGTGCTGCATGTTTGGCTCCTTTCATTTATTCTGCTCGCGCCAGGTCTTTGAATCTCGCTATTTCCGGCAACCAGCAGCATGGGATTGATGTATTGCGTTGCCCTTGGCGCTGCTTCTCCAGCAAAATTTCAGCCTTGCGATTGTGAAGCTGGGGATCATGCTCCGGCGTGGTCTTGTTGTCGCGGCAGAGGTCACAGTTCTCTGCCTCACGATATGGAAAAATGATTACGTCTGCATTCGCTTCGATCATGCCTGAAGCTCGCAAGTCAGACATGCGTGGCTTGCGCTTTTCGTTTTGCGAAGCGCGATTAAGTTGAGACAAGGATATGATTGCAACATTTTGATCCATCGCTATCATTTTAAGCTGCCGCGTGATGCGCCCCAGCTCCTGTACTTCCCTCGAATCGTCATATTGGAGGATTTGCAAATAATCAATCACAACAAGCTCAATGCTTTCTTTTCTCTTTAAGTATTTGATTTTGCGGTGAATTTCTTGAATTGATATTCCTGCCGTGTCGTCGATCCACAGTTTAAATTCTGATATTTTTTGCATGCCGCTGAAAATTCGCGACCAGTGCCGATCGTCGAATTTTGCTGAGCGGATCGTTTCAAGCTTTATCTGGGAATGGGCACTCAGAGTTCGCTCTACGAGCTGAAGCCGTGGCATTTCGAGGCTGAATATCATGGTTGGGTGGCCTGCCGCTCCGGCGGATTCTGCGACCCCTGCGGCCAAAGCCGATTTCCCCATGCTCGGCTGTCCGGCTATCACAATCAGCTGGCCGGGGTGGATGCCCTGGGTCTTTTCATCGAGGTCCTTCAGCCCCCAGCTAATACCTTGCAAGCCTTCGGTTTTACTTCGTTTTTCAAGGTCGGTGACAAGCTCCTGAGCGATTTGCAGCATGGGGGCAGGTTCATTTTTTTCCGGCGATGCAAACTGATCCAAAAAATTTTCAATGTGGGTGAAGCCCTCGGCGGGGTCCGCTGTGCCTAATATTTGCCGCCCCAGGCGCTGGAGTTCTTGGCGCTGATATTGGCGCTCAAGCGCCTGAATGTGCTGATCCGCTGCAGTTGAGCTAAATTCGTGCTCCAGCCAGCCCGCCACCTGGCTTGCACTCAGGCTGTCAACATTGGTTGATATAGATAGCGCGTCACCTCCCTGCTGGACGATTTCAAATGCTTGCCGATATTGGCCCTGGAACCACTCCTGCTTGCACTTACATTGCAAATCAAGGGAAAGCTCGGGGTAGAGGAGCATCAGGCCCAGGACAGTCTCCTGCGTATATTTTTCTGAGTCCTTATTCATAGTATATCCTCCTGCACAGCGGCGTACTGCTGCATATCTTCATGACACTGTTGATAAAGCTCGCGCCGCTGCTCAAGTTGCTGCCTGTCTCTCTCGTTCAGCCCTCCCTGTTTCTTAATCCGCCGACGTGCTCCCTCAACCCATCCAGCTACATCTTCCTTTCCCTTTCTCAAAGCATCCTGCTCGCAGAATTCCAGGTATTCATCGACTTCAGATTTACCACCACCACCTTGATTAGGTTCAATTCCGATTCCAAGTTCAGGTGGTGGTGTATGTGTATTCTGTGGTGTAATCTCTGTATGTATAGTTTGGCGGATTCCGCCATTCTTGTTTGGCGCTTTCCGCCATTCTAGTTTGGCGCTTTCCGCCATTCTAGTTTGGCGCTTTTGTGCAAACTGGTGATTTTTAAGGACTTTTTCCAACGCGGCTATGTCAACCTTGTAATGTACGCGACATGGAACCCCCTTTCTTACTTCCTCAAAAACCCCTGATTTAACAAGCTTTTTCCGTGCTGTTTCCTGCTCGCGCCTCGTCAACCCTGTTTCCTCCTGCCATTCCAAGGCTGTTTTGTAAAACCAACCGTCCCGCGCCTCGGGCAGGCGCTGGGTCCAATACAGCGCCTGGGAGAGCATTATTGCCCCTGTTACACTACCCAATGCCCCTGCGAGGGAGGGGTGATAAGCGACTGGGCGGGTCAGCAGCTGCTGCAAAACAACTGTGTTATCACTCATTGCTAAACCCTCCACCTTGCGCTATAATTTCAAAAGAAAACGGGCCAGCAGTTCCCCTGTACGCAGGGTTAAAGATGTACATCAAGCCTCGTTTTCGCTCGTGATCCCCCTGCTCCGTGCCGCCAAGCTGAGTGCAGGGGGATTTTTTATTGTTGTGTATCATCATCAGTTGATCACCTCCTTCCCATTCCTAGGGCGCCCGCGACGCTTCACAGCAGGCGCGGCCTGAATGTTCTCAGCTCCTCCAGTAACCGCAACCCCTTGCTGACGTGCCAGCTTATCAAGCCAATTGCGCCAATCTTCCTCCCTCCAAAACGGAGTGTCCCCTATCCTCAACGGTTCGGGCAACTGGCCCCTGCGCATTCTGGCGTATACCCCTTCCTTCGTGCTGCCCAATTCACTTGCCATTTTTTCAATGCTTATTAGTTTCATTCTGTACACCTCCTTTTCTGTTTGTTTTTATTCACATTGCACCAATTTGATGCAGTTTTCAACAATATTTGGCGCAGCGAAACACACAGTTAATTGACTTTTCTGTACACCATGCGATAAGATAAGTGGCAAGTAAGTGGACGCAGGGGCAGGGGCAGGGGCATAAGGAATAGGAGGTGAAAAATGGCAAGAGCAAAAAGAAAACCGGGAGAGCAAGACCGAACTCAGCTTTGGTATAAATTAACCCTTGAAAGTATGATCAGGATCGGGCCCGTTTCCCGAGAAACAGGTGGCAGGAAACTCGGAGAAGTGCTTGACAGTCAAGCCGCAGAACTAGATTTGCCGTGGAAAGGCTGTCGGGAACACCTCGGCAGCCCCGAGGCCTGGCGGTGGTATCAAAGCGGACGCAGGACGCCTTCCCCTAAAACGCGACGCTCGCTCGATATTTTACTTTCTAAACTGGGACAGCAAAAAATAGGATGGGTTGTTTCTGGAAGCGGCGAAGTCGAACTTGCCCCCGCCTGGGTGTGGCCCACCTCTGAAACCAAATTTTTAAGCAAATCTGACATAAAATTTTGTGCAGAATTTGAAAGTAATTTTTGGCACAAGATCGACTTCACCGGCGAAAGCATACCTGGCCTAAGTCATTACTATGGTGGTATTAAAAACTACCCTGGCACTGATTGTAAGACAAACTGGCCCCCAAGGATTATGTTACCTCTCGACATTGCCAAGTCACTTTCCTGCGAAACAGGATCTCCGTTCCCTCATCTCTTTACTAAACTGCCTGAATTCATCGAAAACAGTGAATCCCGAGAGCTAGAAATCCTGAGCAGTTTCATCAAATGGTCAAAGTCCAATTCGTGCATGTATGCGGATGGTGAAGAATGGTATCAGCGCCTTCAAATATTACCTGGCTCACCTTTTTACTTGGGATCTGTGATTGCTTATGTGGGAGTTAAAATTCTTGAAGATGAGGTTTTAGCTTTGTCCGAAAAAAAACTAAAGGAAGAGATTCGCTATCATCTCCAATCACAAAATAGTCACATTTCCAGTGACGACAAATGACGGCAGATGTTTTTATGTACACAAATCCGTCACACTAACTGTGACAAAACGACCTTTTTGCAAAAAAATAGGGCCTTCTGCATACTCTGTAAGTAGCTGAAAACCCTTAGGAATTTGGAGCGGGAAACGAGGCTCGAACTCGCGACATTCAGCTTGGGAAGCTGACACTCTACCAACTGAGTTATTCCCGCATATTTGATTTTTGTTGCAGAAGCGGAGTATATGAAAGCACGCATCTGTTTGTCAATCTTTTTTGTTGCGATCCGTAAAATCCGACGGGCTCACAGGCTTGTAAATCCGTTGTCTTCAGTCAGAAATCTATTCACAGTCAGCCTACCCCTGTCATATCTCACGCGTAAGAACATCACAGCAAGTCGGCATTCCACCCATCATATTTTTTTTTCCTGAAGCCGTGATGTATAACAAACCCTATGTCTGGAAGAAGCAGGTATGGGGTTATTTTTTGCCGGATGGCCTTGGCTTCGGTATTCTATCAATCATACGCATCAACTACTCACAAAACATCAAAGGGGTGCAGCCATGAATCAAAATCGTATAAGTGAACACAGAGAGTTCCTGAAGGACTCGCTACGCCTGAAAATAAACTTTTATCTATCTGATCAGCATCAGGGGTTTCCTGCGCCTCCACTCCAAAAACCGATTGAAGCAGAGCAAAAAATTATCCCCTTACCCGGGAAAGATACCTGGGGAAGATTTCGAGGTACTGATCTTGTGGATGCCATTGACGCACGTAAAAGCGAACGAAATTTTCTGCAGACATCGCTCACTCTCGAAGAGTTGTCCTATCTTCTCTGGACGACACAAGGCGTTAAGGAGAAACTAGCTCCCGGAACAGCTCTGAGAACCGTTCCTTCAGCGGGTTGTCGTCATCCGTTCGAGACATATCTTATTATCCAAAGAATAAACGGTCTTGATTCAGGGATTTATCGATATTTACCCCTGGAACACGCTCTGGTTCTGGAAAGACATGAAAACAACCTCGCTGAGAAGTTGAATGTTGCTACCCTGGGGCAGCAATTCATAGCCACAGCACCGGTTGTGTTTGTGTGGGTAGCAATTCCGTATCGGAGCGAATGGCGCTACCTCGAATCGGCGCATCGGGTTATTCTCCTCGATGCCGGGCATATCTGCCAGAATCTGTATCTTGCATGTCAGGCAATTGGATGTGGCACCTGCGCAATCGCAGCCTATAACCAGGAGGAGATGGATCAACTCCTGGGAGTGGATGGTAAAAATGAGTTTACTGTTTACCTGGCGCCGGCAGGAAAGGTGTGAGTCAGGCTTTACACCAAACTGTGCATGGATAAGAAAGCTTACCAGGCCCGCACCTGAAATCTCTATAACAGAATGGCGTTACCCGTTGTGAAGATGATGTTTTTTCATCAAATCGTAAAAGGTAGGACGGCTCACACCGAGTTTCTCTGAAGACTTGGCTACATTCCCATCGTTTTTTTTCAATGCAGTTACCAGCATATCGCGTTCGAGCCGATCTCGTGCTTCTTTCAAACTCAGCCCCTGGGATGAAAAAACCGGTTCCGCTTTTGTCCTGGCCTCAAACCCAAGATCACATGGTTCTAGCACCGGCCCCTCCGCAAGAAGAATCGCGCGTTTGATCCGGTTTTCCATCTCCCGGACATTGCCCGGCCATGCATGTTCATTTAATGCTGATTCGGCAGCAGAGCTATATCCTTTTATTTTTTTAGAGAATTCAGATACATATCGATTAAGAAAATAATTCGCGAGCAAAATGATATCCTCGCCGCGTTCCCGCAAAGGGGGAAGACTGATGGTAATCACACTGATGCGGTAGTAAAGATCCTCGCGAAAATCCCCCTTCTGAATAGCTTCTTCGATATCAACATTGGTGGCAGCTACAATGCGGGCATCAACGTCAATATCCTTGCGTCCGCCCACACGCTGCAGCTTCTTTTCCTGTAGAAAACGCAACATCTTCACTTGCAAAGGCAAAGGGAGCTCGCCTATTTCATCCAGAAACAGGGTGCCTGCATGGGCATATTCTACTTTACCTTTTACTTGAGTGGCGGCGCCGGTAAAAGCCCCCTTTTCATAGCCGAAAAATTCAGCCTCTAAGAGGTTTTCCGGAATGGCTCCACAGTTGATCGGAACCAGTTCACCCTTATGGCGCAAACTCTGGTTATGAATCGCCTTCGCAACCAGTTCTTTGCCGGTTCCGTTTTCCCCTAGAATCAGAATCGGAATGTCTGCCGGAGCGACTTTGCGTATCGTGCTGAACACCTCTTCCATCTGCGGGCATTGGCCGAGAATCCCCGCCCCTTTGTCACAATCTGACCATGATGCTGTCTGCAGGCGCCGATTTTCCTCTTCCAGGGCGGCCAAATTAAACGCACGCTGCAAAATCACTTTCAACTCAGCCAGGTCAATGGGCTTGCGATAAAAATCATATGCGCCGAACTGCACAGCCTTTAATGCGTTATCCCGATCCTCATTGCCCGACAAGACAATTACCTTGGTATCGGGCTGCTCATGCAGAACCTCTTCGAGGCAGCGCAAGCCTTCGGTGGCACCGTCTACATCCGGCGGCAGACCGAGATCCAGGGTCAGAACCTTAGGCTTATGGCGTCTGAAGAGTTTCAACGCATCTGCAACATCCTGCGCCAGAAGCACCTGATACTCCTTTCCCAGGCCCCATTTCATTTGTTTACATATTTCAGGACTGTCATCGACAATCAGCAGCTTTTCCACAATATTCCTCACTAACTACAATGATTCTGCTTATTTGTAACCATTCTGCCCACATTACCTGTCGGGTTTTGTGTCACCCATGGGAAGGGCGTCTGTCGTCATGGACTGTGCAACGTGTCCCTTGGAATGGGTGCCACTAGACCTTACTGGACAATTGTTCTCTGTTAGTGTACAGACTATTCAACCATGGGTAGCCAGAGAGTAAATGTTGCCCCCTGCCCCGGCAGACTTTCAACTTCAATCCGCCCCCCGTGGTTTTCAATGACTTGACGACACTGATAAAGTCCGATCCCCATCCCCTTTCTCTTTGTACTTTCGAAGGGTGTAAAAAGACGTGTGCGAATAAAATCCTCACTCATGCCGCACCCATGATCCTGAACCCGGATATATGCCTGGTTATCTTGTCCGACCGTAACAGTGATCGGCTGATCGGTATCTGAAGCTTCGCGTGCATTGTGGAGTAAATTCAATAACACCTTTTCCAGTTCCGTATCATCCGCACGAACCAGCACGGATTCTCCAACCAGTGTTACGAGAGGATTCGCCGCCTGCTGTATAGCCTGTTTCGTTGGTGTAAGCAGATCCGTTTCTTCCAGATGAAGTTGGGGCTGGCGTTTGATATTCTGCAAGCGGATAATGAGGCTGTTCATGTTCGCAACAGTATTGTCCAGAGTTTCAAACATATCGCTGCGGAACTCTGGGTCGTCAATATAGTCACGTGCGTTTTCTACGACTAGAGCCAGACTTGAGACCTGGTTTTTGAGATCATGGATGACAAAAGTAGAAACCTTGCCAATTGCCGCCATCTCCTTAGCCGCAACCAGATCCGTATACAGCTTGCGACTCAGCAAAACGCCGATAGCCTGATGAGCCAGAATCTTCATCAGGTCAAAATCTTCGTAGGTCAGACCCTCTCCCGCATAAATGCGCTGCCCTAAAGCAATAAAACCTTCGACACCAGAATCAAAACATAGAGGGATAAGAAAACTACAACCATATCCATGTAAGGCCTGCAAGGATCCGTCTAAATCCTCGGGTTGCGCAGTAAGGTTCACCACCCAACTGCAATCACGCATGTTCTGCTGGGGGAACTGACCCGGCAACTTCATTTCATACATTTCCATTTCATGACAGGCACAGCAGTAAAAATTGCCACCTTCCCGTTCACGCAAGAACAATGCTGCCCCACGCACAGAAAATGTTTCGGCATAAAATGCCAGGATTGCGTCTTCAAGCTCCTTACGGTTTTTAGCCCGGGACAGATGCGAGGTGAATTGAAGCCACTCTGAACGATAGTCGTATTTCTTCTGATAAAAGTTTTTATGCAGGACAACCCGTATACGCCGTCTCACACTTTCGGAGAGGAGGAGAATAACGAGTAAAAGCCCTGTTACGACTGCGGCTCCTAACAACAGTGACCGATTCTGCTGCAGATTGAGATACTGTATTCCAGTGCCCAAAAGGCCTAATACCATCAGATACAGGCCTACTACCAGAATCACAATTGAACGATAGGCGACTCCTCTGGAAACCTGTAGGGCAACCACGCCACCGCGAAAGCAGCGGCTGTATCCCATCAACAGAACACCAACTATAAGGCTCGCCGTGCGCACCGTAACAAGGTTCATATCTAAAGAACGATACAGCAACGCCTGACTGTAATATATGACGAGCACCGATAGTATGAGCCCGGCGCCAACAACCTCGAACTTCACCCGCCATCGATCCGGTCGTTCAAGAGCAACATAAGTGCGCTCCAGATAGCAGAGTGCTACTACCAGTGACGTCATTAAAGCGACATAGAACCAATAGCCAAGAGGGCGGAGAAAAAGAATTTTCTCCGTGTTAAAATCAGGTGAATAGAGCAATGTTGATGGCGGCAATAGCACTGCAGATACAGGCAGACAACACACGCACAACAAAAACATCCACGCAACAATAGAAGATCGATTAAGCCGCAGCGGACGCGCATAAGTCAGACAGAACAACAACAAACCCACAGGGAGGCAGGCTTCAGCCACCATACACACCTGCTTCCAGCTCATCAACAAAGCCGGATTCAGCAGAATCTTCGCATCGCAAAATTCGACCACTGCAGCGGCAAGCAATGCAATAGCAAGGCCCAGAACCGAAATCTTCCATGGGCACCGGAGTAAAATCAAAGCGAGGTAGACAAGTGCAATAGCAACAGCGCTGTATGTCAATACAAGTTGGAGCATCAGACTTCCATAATCTCAGGCTTCAATATATGCCGTGTATCATAAAAAAACAGCGCATTAGCCTACTGTGGCAAAACCTCTTTTATGAATGGATAAGCTTCGCGCACAAAGTCTCGCAGTAATGCAACGGGGGTCTCATCGCCCTCGCGGTACTGGGTTGAAATACGAATAAATGCAGAGTCACGCCGTTTGTATACCATTGAATTGAAAATCTCCGCGAGTTTCAGGGCATATTCATTGGTCAAGGTGTCCCCACTTACTTGGTACCAATACACGAACAGCTCGCGCCGCTCCCCATTGCGATACACCGCTTCCACCACTTTCAGTGTATCCGTACCCACATCCAGATTATGCGTTGTTTCAGACTCGACCATCCAGCCACTACCCGGAAGACAGTGTTTAGGTGAATGAATAGGACCACTGTCCGGGCCACCATCATGATAGCCAACATAAAGGGCGATGTTGTGCTTCTGTGACTGATTCCCGGCATGCTGATACACACGATACAGATAGTCTGTCGGGCGCAATTGTGCAAGGACTGCTTCACTGAAATAGATGTCATCTGCCTGTGACCACGCATCAAGATGGGACGGGATATCTTTAAGGGGATGCGCCACCGGCACCGCAATATCACGATGTGTTCCGACAAATAATGCTGTCAGAAGAATAAGAACATAAAGGGGATAAAAACGCCTATGCATCATGAGCGCCCCCAGCGTTGCATCAGCATACCCAGCAGAAACAACAACACCATGGCACTGGCAAACACTACCATACCTGCGAATTCGTGAAAAAACCCTTCAGCCGCAGCGGCACCGTAATATTGCGCAAGCACACCTGTAACAATCACCCGCAACATGTTGGTAAAAATCGCAATCGGGACTGCCGCGAGTATCAGCACTGTACGCTTAACATTGGATGTTTGGGAAATAAAAGCATATGCCACAGCCAGAGCCAGTAACGACATAAGGGAACGCAATCCGCTACACGCATCAGCCACTTCGAAAACCGTCTGTGGGAAACGGATAATATTTCCTTCGCGCCAGACTACAATGCCCATCATTTTAAGGCTGAGAACAGAGAACTTCGCTACCATCAGCTTGAGGGGGAATGCCACCGCATTGTAAACAATATAAGGTATTGGAACCATGAAGAGAAGAAACGCTACGGGCAGAGCCAGGGCACGGAGAGCCTTGAGACCGCACAAAAAGAGGATAATACCCGCAAGCAGGAACACCAGAGATGAACGCATGGAATAGTATTCGGTACCCACATATCCCATAAACAGAAGGAGTAAACTCCCAACAACCACTAACAGGCCGAGATTGGAGGGTCGGATTTTTACTTTTTGGATTTGTCCCCAGCTCTGCCACACGAAATAGGCGGAAATCACGGGGACCAGAAATCCATGCGAGTAATTCGGATCACTGCTCCAGTCAGCAACCATTCCGGGTACGACGTTTCGATAGGTAATTGCTATGCACAACAGCAGAACCCCTACATGCCAGCGATTGCGCTGTAAAAATTCGTAAAACGTACCCCCAGATTGCGTACCTCCCATCAGCAACCTCCATGGTGGACTTGCAGAAGCACTTCCACAATACGCTCAGCAGCATGTCCATCCCATTTATTTGGGATCTGCCCCTGCGGGGGAGGCGATGACAGGACCTTGCGCGCCTGTTCCAGGATATTTTCCTTATCACTTCCCACCATAATATTGGTACCTTCTTCACATGTAATGGGGCGCTCGGTATTAGGGCGCATGGTGAGGCAGGGCACTCCGAGAACGGTTGTCTCTTCCTGCAGGCCGCCACTATCGGTTAACACAAGGCGCGCCCCCATGTTGAGATGGAGAAATTCAAGATATCCCAGAGGCTCGGTAATCCAGATACCTTCAACCTTTTCTGATGTGTTGAAAAAGTCCTCCAGGCCATACTTCTGTGCCATTTTTCTGGTACGTGGATGAATAGGAAAGATTACCGGCATCTGACGCGAGATCTCTGCGACAGCTTCGAGAATCCCATTCAGCACATCGCGATCATCAACGTTACTCGGCCGGTGCAGGGTCAAGGTAGCGTACCCCCCGGGTTTCAGGCCCATGTTGTCGCGCAGTTCAAGCTGTGAAGCCATGTCCCGGTGTTTTAGCAGGGTATCGATCATTACATTACCGACGAAAAATATTTTCTTCGGGTCAATCCCCTCCTCCAGCAGGTTGCGATCAGCGATATGGTCTGTGGTAAACAGGAAATCACACAACACATCGGTGCACAGGCGGTTAATCTCTTCGGGCATGGATATGTCGCGCGAGCGCAAACCGGCCTCTACATGGGCGACCCGGATTCCCAATTTCTTAGCGGTTATGGTACATGCCATGGTTGAGTTGACATCCCCCACTACCACGACCAGATCAGGTTTTTCAACGATACACACCCTTTCAAATTCGAGCATTATTTTTGCCGTTTGTTCCGCATGAGAACCACTGCCAACGTCAAGATTAATGTCGGGTCTAGGCATGCCTAGATCGACAAAAAATGACTGACTCATCTTTTCATCATAATGCTGTCCAGTGTGCAATAATTTGTGGTCGATACTTAAAGGAAGGCGATTCATCGCCTCTATTATAGGGGCCATTTTCATAAAATTGGGACGCGCTCCAACGACATTGAGCACTTTAAGACGCTTCACATCTCCTCCATTTCTTCTTGATCCGACCTTTGGCATCACAGATTTCAGGGCTTTCATTTAAAGCAGATTCAACATCTTTTTTTTGCTATCACAAAAGAAAGGACAACAGCATCATGAGCTACTATTTCAGCAATACATTGAACACATCCATGCATGAAGCACACGAGCGTATTGTAGCAGCCCTGGCCCAGGAAGGCTTTGGAGTGCTTACCGAAATTGACGTGCAGGAGACCCTGAAGAAAAAAATCGGGGTGGAGTGGCCGGGATACAAGATACTCGGGGCGTGCAATCCAAAGTTTGCCCACAAAGCGCTGCAGGCAGAACCGCACATCGGCACTATGTTGCCGTGCAATGTTATTTTGCGCGAACTGGATGATAACCAGATAGAAGTATCTGCGGTTGATCCGCTCGCGTCCATGCAGTCAGTGAACAACCCGGACCTTGGCGCAGTTGCCACCGAAGTGCGGGACAAACTGCGCCAGGTTATAGAGTCTTTGTAAAAAACAGCAGAGCCGTTCAGTAAAACTACAGCCGGATCAACAATCCGCCGATATACTGGGGTTTCAGGTTTTCCACTTTGAGGGCGTAGAATTCGTGCTCCCATAGATCAAAGCAGAACTCCACAAAAGCACCACTACCAGAGGCAAGGGAGATGAGCCACTCTCTGGTCTGGTGGCGCAAATCCTGAAAGTTGGCTTCGGCGTGGAGCGCCTGGTGCAGGGTTTCGAGTTCTGCTACGGGTATCGGTTCCGGGGTGGGATCGTGCCCGAGGATCTTATTGGCTATGGCAGTCAAAAACAACTCCGACAAAGTTACTTCGTTAGCCTGGGGGGGAATACACCCTTCGAGATTCAATTCATTCGGAGCGGGAATATTGAATATGCCCGCGCTGCCAAACAGAGGCAACAGGGCTTCAACAGCATCGAGTTCGATACTCACCGCTTTTACATCAGCGTAGTTGCGAAACGGGCGTACATCCGCGCGCGTGGTTGTTTCCACACCGGAGTAAAAACGCGGCCTGGACTGATTGAGCGCCGCAACAAGGGCGGCGTCAGGGCCATCCAGATATGATCCTGCGGGAGATTCCAGAACTGCGCGGGCGCGGCGCTGGAGGGCGGTGGTAAGGCTGAAACCAAGGCGGTAGAGAGCCTGAAGGTACACCTGTTCAAAGATCTCCATAGCGCGACCTACATCAGTACCGGCGAGGTAGCCCAAAGCGATATTGAGATAGTTGTATACATCTTCGAGGGATTCCTGCACCTCTGTCGCATCGCCTGCATCCACCTGATCCGCGCTTATGGCGCGATTGAGCAGATAGGTGAGTTCCTGACACAAAGCCTCGTTCAAGCTGTTACTCATCACATCTGCAAGCAGATCTCGCGGTTGCGCCACGGTCATCACAAAACCGGGCAATGATAATCCACTGTATTCTGAAGTAAACACGGTCTGATCTTTGATGAACGCCGCAGGATCAAAGTGTTCCGGATCCAGCCATGCCCGGATTTTGAGTGCTTCATGGGTTTCAATGAAACCGAAATCAGAGAGGCGGGCGATACGATCGTGAAACACCTCCTCCTCGAATACCAGCTCAGTCTCATGCCGAACCGCCTCCATCAACTGCAGATACACGCTCTGGCGCTCGCTGAACAAAAGTTCCAACAGCCCTTCAAGCCATTTGGCCTGCTCCGGGTCGCGGTATTCACATTCATATAACTGATCACGACGCAGACGGGGTTCTTCCAACTCGTCATCGTCCAGAGCTTCAAGACCACGAACCACACGCAACTGTTTTTTTACCAGCAGCACCAGCATGTCAAAATCCAGTTCATCCACAAGGCGCAAGGTGTCTTCCGAATCTATCTGGTGCAGCTGTTGGAGCCAGAACTGTGCCCCATCAGGGTCCATGGTATCGTTTCTCCAGCAATCCATATCTATACACAGGGTAACCTGGACACCGCTGGCCATCCCCAGGAGTTCGGGAACGTCTGCAGCGCCCAGCTCTTTAACCAGGAGGAAAAGATCCTGCGCCGGCATCTCCTGCACCAACATGCGACTGTTGCCACTAGCGAGAATAGCCTTGTATTTTGCCTTACCTGTCAAAGTGCGCAGGTTATCGAGTTCAGTTTTGCGTGCTACGGAGCGCGGCTCAGGCTTAACTAAACGCAAATGTTTTTTTCCTGCTCTATTCTTCTGTTCTGACATATTGAGTTCCTGCCCTTCTACTTTCTAATATAGAAGCAGGTGCCAACATGACACCTGCGTGTTTGTTCGCACGCTCTCCTGAGTAGGTGGAAGAGGATCGAGTCTCAATTATTAGACTTGAGCCCCTCACAATAACGCAGAAGATGGATAAGTAAAAATTTCGCCCACAAGACCTGGTTATTCTCCAGCGAAAAGGACATACACCAGATATATCGAGGTTCTGGAAAAACACCGTATCGCCGTAGGGCGGACTTTTTTGCAACGTCTTCAAGTTTAGATGGAAGTGCAGTCTGGTGCAAGAGGAGAGATACGTGCCTATATGAAACACATGGATAAGTCTCAGCGCGGGCGTTTATGATGAGGGAACACAAGGTGCTCAAGCATCAGACACAGAAGGACGCCAACCACAAAACCATTGCCGAGCATAGGACGCAGCACAGAAGGGATGGTATTGACAACTTCCGGGGGCAGATAAGCAACACTGGTACCTATCAGGAGGGCAAGACCAACACTCAGACCATGTTCATAGCGCACTGTGGCACTTTGCTGATACACCACCAGCAATCCTGTAGCTACCTGGGCACAGAGTACGTATAGAAGCACGGTGCCAATAACCACAGATGGAACCGAACTGAAAACAGCGGTAAGGCGAGGCGAAAATCCGCACAGCACCATGCCGATACCCGCAGGAACCAGTGTCCAGCGCGAGGCGCAGCGCGAGGCCGCTATTACTCCCGGGCTCATGGAGTAATTGACCGGTCCCAACACTCCGGCCAGGGCAGATGCCATGTTCGCAACAGCAGTCACACTGAGGCCGCGTTGCAGGCGCGCTGGCATGTGCTCCGGTTTGAGCATCTGATCCAGAGCCTGGATGGAACCGACATCGTTGATAGCCAGGACCATGTAACACACCAGAAATGCGGCTACCACTCCGGGTTCAAACACAAACTCAAACCCGAGCTGCTGCAGCGGCACGGAAAACAATGGTGCTGACTGGCTGATCTCTGCCGGGGCGAGAAATTTCCACACCAATGTTCCTCCCAGCATGGCCCAGATCACCAAAGTGCTCTGCCACATTCCCCGCAATACCGATTGCAGAACAAACAAGAGCAGGAGCATCCCCAGGCTGAAGCCAAGACGCAGCGGCATCTCACCCTGAGCGGCTGAAGAAAGGATTAAATCGCGGATAGTTGGAAGCAAGGTGAAAGCTATCAGAAGGAGCACCACTGCCACCACCTGCGGAGTAAACAGGCGCTGCAACGGCTTAAACATCCCGGTTACGCTCGCAACGAACATCACCAGAGCACCAATCAGCATCGCGGTGGGAACCGCCCCGGGTCCTGCGGCGGAACTCGCCAGAGTACCTACGAGCAACACTGCAGCGGGTCCCAGAATAAGTGGAAGCTTATGCCCCCATAAAACCTGCACCAGCTGCGCCACACCGGTTATGAGCAACATCATCTGCAGATAGGTTACCCCATCCGCATCTGATTGCAGGGCAGTCATCACCTGAGCGAGAATCACCAGAGCGGGAACACTGATTGCAAGCCATTGCAGGCCGTAGAGCAGTAGTTTGAAAAACGGGGGACGTTCGTCGAGATTATAGTGAAGGTTCATGCATATCCTCAGCTTTGATGCGCGTCAAACAGGAAACAGCGTATCATGCTTGGGCTGCAAGTTCGCGCAAAGGAACGATGAGTCCGCCTAACTGTGCCACATGTTCCTGCTGCTCCTCCAACACCGTTTCCAGAATGGCGTTGGTGGTAAGGGGGTTGGCAAGCACCACGCGAAACACATTTATCTTCTGCCCTTTATAGCGAGCCGGAGCGAGGCTGGTACGTGAGACAAAAGTTTTTCCTGCGGCGCGCTGCGCCTTTTGCACTGCAACCACGATATCATCGAGATGGCGATTGATCTCCTCTACCATCGCAGGACGGGCAGTGGCCATCTTTCGTTGTAACCAGGCGGGGTTATAGCGATAGGTGAGAATATTGAGCTCCGGAGCGGTAATGAGCTCAAAATCTGGATGCGCACTTACCATATCAGCAAAGTGCTGCGCGCGCTCAATCCCCTGATCGATGAGGAGTTCATAACCGCGGCGTCCGATTATATTCAAACCGGCATGTACCAGCATCGCCTTGCCCGGACGCGAACCCTCAAGAGTATGGGTACCGAGATCCTTGGAGCCGGGGCGGAGGATATATGCGGCATGGTGTTCAATAGCAGATACCGCCTGCGGATCCTTAAACAACACCATCCCTACCCCCATGGGGACATACAACTGTTTGTGGGCATCTATGGTAACAGAGTCAGCACGTTCTATGCCGCGCATGCGCCAGCGATTCGTATCGGAAAACAGGGTGGGGCCTCCCCATGCAGCATCCACGTGGAAATGGCATCCGATCTCCTGCGCCAGATCAGCCATCTCTTCTAAAGGATCGACTGTTCCGGTTTCGGTGGTTCCGGCAATCCCCACCAGAGCCAGGACACGTTTGTTTTCATTTTCCACCTGTGAACAGGCATTGCGCAGACTGCGCATATCGACACGGTTGTTATCATCCGTATCCACCAGAACCAGATTATCACGCCCGAGCCCCAGCACATCTGCGGCCTTTGCAAGAGAATAATGCGCCCGTCTGGACACCAGAATTGCAAGACCTTCGCAATCGAGGTGCTTCAGAGCTTTAAACATCCCCTCGTTGGCAATGCCACGGAACTCCCCATCCGGTGAACATAGCTGGTTTCGTGCGAGCCACAGCGCAGTAATATTGGCCACAGTACCGCCGGAACAAAACACCCCGAGGGCACTGCGACTATCGTGGATAAAGCGCGAATAAAATGGATCGCCAAACCCGTATATCAGGCGGTGAAGAATCGCCAGCACCTGGCGCTCCAGGGGAGTGAACGCCTTGGATGTTTCCACTTTGACGGTATTTTGATTAAGAGCAATCAGTATCCGCGCCAGAGGCAACATAAAATACGGCATGGCCGAGGTCATGTGTCCGATAAACCCAGGAGAGGCGGTATGAACGGACTGGGCGACCAGGGTATCTTTTAAAAAAGAGGCATAATCAGAAACAAAGGTGGGCTGCTCCGGCACCTGTGAGTCGGAAAAATCTTTCTCAATCTCCTCTAAGGTGGCGCCACTGGCAACTACATGTGTTTGTAGAAACCCGGCAAGGTCATGAGTGATATCTTGGTCTACTTTGCCTAAAGTGGAGGATGGAGCTTCGGGGATAGTAAAAATACGGTAGAGATTCTGTAGGTTGGCCTGAGCCTGTTCAGTCATCGCAGTCACCAGATACGCTGCACACCCGACCAGAGCGCCAGGCAGCATCGGTTTATAGATTCATGTGCATTGCAAAACCATGTTTTCCTGAACACAGAAGAGACATAATGAACATCCCGTGCGCAGTGCATTTGTATACAACTCATGTATGTATGTCAAATTCAAAACAGCTTTTCACCTATTTCAGTGGACGCTACATATGCACTACACATCTCCCAAATATCTACCAAACCACTATTGTAATGCATGAAACTTATAGCATTACCCCGTATATTTTCTGCCATCACAATATATTTTCTTGCGTATATAAAAAAATTCTATTCCTTGCCGACAAAACATAAGCTTACACTATACAAAGCACCAAACAATGGCTTTCATATAATTTATCTTTACAAATACAATCTTGGAGTGTTAATTTATTTACAATTTTTTAACCCCATTTACAGGAGGCAATAAATGTCAGGTAAAATTTCCCGTACCATCTTGTTATTGATCTTTGCAGTTGCGTTGTGTGCCCCTACCACCCTGTTGGCGGCTCTGAGTATCAATGTCAACGCCGCCACCATGGAACAATTGCAACAAATAAAAGGGGTCGGCCCGAAAACTGCGGAAAAGATCGTGGAATACCGTGACACACACGGAGAATTTTCCAATGCTGATGAACTGTGCAATATAAATGGAATCGGGGATAAATCATTGGAGAAAATGGTGAACCACATCACTGTGGAGTAGTCACCATCAATCGATTTAAATAGATAAAGCAAAAGCCCGCTGAAATACACAGTGGGCTTTTGCTTTATCTCAAAGTAAAATTGATTAACAAGAAAGCGAAGTAGACTTTACTTGGCGCGACTCACTACGTAATCCGCCACTGTTTCCAACGCATCCCGAGCCACACAGGGATCAAACGCCTGCAGATGGCTCTTGGCGCGCTCCACCAGAACAGTAGCGCGGGTACGGGTGTATTCAATGCCATTATATCGATTAATCAGATCCAATACACGTTCAAGACCATCAGAGCTTATTTCGTCTGCATCAACAATCTCTTCAACCATATCGCGCTCTACGGAACTGCAGTTACGCAGGGTCTCAATCAAAGGCAGGGTCATCTTCCCCTCTTCCAGATCGTGCCCGCATGCCTTACCGAATTCTGCTTCATCAGCAACATAGTCAAGGGCATCATCCATAAACTGAAACGCAATGCCCAGATCAAGGCCAAAGTCGTGCAGAGCCTGCTCCTGCTCCGGGGTAACTTCTCCCAGTATACCGCCACACTGACATGCAGCCGCAATAAGAACTGCGGTCTTTTCCCGCACCACCTGCATATATTTTTCTTCGCTCAGATCCAGATCACAGGTGCTTATCAGCTGCAGCACTTCCCCTTCAGCCATTTTGGTTGTTGCATCAGAAAGGGCCTGTAAAATGGGTAAACTGCCGGCACGCACCATAATGGAAAAGGATTTCGCAAAAAGAAAATCCCCTACCAGCACTGAGGCCTCATTGCCCCACACCCGGTTGGCCGATTCAGAACCGCGGCGGATTACCGCCGCATCAACCACATCGTCATGCAACAGGGTGGCGGTATGGATGAACTCCACCACGCTCGCCACGCCGATATGTTTATCCCCTTTATATCCGGATAGCATGGAGGTGAGGATAACCAACATCGGGCGCATACGCTTGCCCCCGCTGGAGAGCACATATTCTCCAACTTTACGGATCAGGGGAACCTCGGAGTCCAGGTCGTGTTTAAACTGACGCACGACCTCCTGCATTTGAGGTTCCAGCATCTTTACTACTTTTTCCATACAGTTCCTCACCTGTAGTACGGTTTATCCCAACTTGCGCGCTTAGGTTATTTCTGAGTAAAATCTTTTTGTTTAACCTCGACAAAAGCCTTCAGGCCCGAATCCCAGTAATAATGCTCTGCCATCCATAATTTTTCAAGTTTTTCCATTCCCAGCGAGAGCGATCCTGCAGATTCTGCCAAATAAGACGCATCGAGCATCTCATCATCATCAATACGGTTGTCGGCATTCAGGTCCGCCCAGTGTACTTGCTCTATAACCAGCTGGTTCGCGCCCACCATCCCGGTTCTGCCGTGCTCCGGCACTTCAGACCGCAGCACCAGTTCACCACTGAATTTCTGCAGACTGTGGAGCGGGGCCTGCTCTGCAACCCTGGTTAAATAATGGATCGATGCGGGAATCTGCCCTACTTCGATGATCCAGCGCATCAGGCCGGAGTCAGGATCGAAACTGTCGGGTTCCGGGTGCGCCGCAACCAATTCCCATCCGGCAGGAATCTGCTCGCGCACCACTATCCGCGCCGCCGAACCTGTAAAAGTCAGCTTAACCGGCACCTCCGTCCCAGGCGCGGCATAACTAGGCAACAAGCGCTCAGCCCACACATCCGGGGTTGGAGCAGAGAATAGTCTCCACACCAACATCAGTGCCGTCACTACCAAAACAATTCCAATCCCCCACAGCACCAGCTTCACCCTGTTAAAGCACGCCGGAGGCGATGAATCATGGGCGTCCTCTGCACCTTCATCCCCCGAAAGCTGGACAATCACATCCATCTCCACCTCCAGAGCTTCGGCGAGGCGCTGCGCATTGGCGGTTTTGATGCTTGGATAGCGATTATTTTCCCAACGCGAAATGGTATCCGAAGTAACCCCGACAACCTTCGCCACATAGAGCTGGGTCAGACCTTGCTCTTCACGCAGGCGCCGGATCACCTCGCCATCTATTTTCAGGTTTGGGTCCAGAGGATAATTTTTTTCAGGGTTATCCATGATTATCCAATCAGCGACTTACTCGGGGCATTCAGGGGGCATAAAGCTGGCGCCACATCCGCCACGGAACCTAGCAGAACGCAATAAAAAACGCAACAAATGCCGCACTTTCACTTTTGCGCAGCATTTTCCAAACAGCTGAAATAATTGAGCACAGACCCGACATCGGGTCACATGCCGATATATGTCGAATGCATAGCCGGAGTTATTTGTATATAAGTTAGTCACCGACATGGCTGCAGAGCAATAGTGCTCTTGCAGTGTTACATAACCACTTGTAGAAGACTGTAAAATCGCACTTAAACACTTACACCAAAGGAGGTCCACTATGAAAACACTGCTTTTAGGTGTCCTGGTATTGTTTGCCGGGGTTACGTTTGCCAGCGCGGCTGACGTTTACACCTATGAAGGTATGGGAACCGTAACCTTCAACCACAAATCACATATGTCACTGGGATGTGCCAGCTGCCATGAAGGCAAGCCTGAGCGCATCGTAATCGAAAACAAGGAACAGGGGCACGCCAATTGCCTTGCATGCCATAAAGAACAAGGCGGCAACGCCCCGACCAGATGCAACGAGTGTCATGTCAAATAGCCATACCGGCTTGCTGACCTGATTCAGACCGACAATACAAAATACTTGTTGCAGTGTAGACCCCGACTATTTTTTACAGTCGGGGTTTGCTTTTTGGGCGCAATTACGCTATTTGATTTTGCATGGATGAATGGATAAAACACACCCTGCCGCAATTCTCTACTGGGTTTCTATACTACCTCATACTATGTGGCGTAACCCTTGCCGAGGGTGTACCCGTGGTCGGACTGTTTGTACCCGGCAGTGTCTTCTGTGTCAGCGCCGGTGCCCTCGCATTTCACGGCCACGGGGAGATGGTTTATGTATGTTGCGCTGCGGCAACTGGTGCCATCGCAGGGGATTACGTAAGCTATGTAAGTGGAGCACGCTCGGCATCCTGGGTGATGAAACGCGTGCAGGAAGGGCGTTTTTTACGTTTTTTACGCCGTGCCCAGATGTTCTTTGCGAAACACGGAGGCAAAAGCCTTCTGCTGGCACGCTTCATGGGACCTATCCGGGGCTTTGTTCCATTCGTAGCCGGTGGAGCACGCATGCGCCCACGGGCTTTTTGCCTTTATACCTTTAGCGGTGGTATACTCTGGAGCATCATCTATCCTGGGGTTGGCTATCTGGGAATAAAAACCCTCGCCCCCATGAACATTTCAGCATCCGCTTTTCTCATTACAGGGCTATGCTTGGTCCTGGTGGTTCTTCTCTATATCAAGCTAAAGAATCCTGAATCATGACAATACCCAGCCCCGCTCCTACCACCAGCTCACCTTCTACGTCTGCAGCTACAAGCACATGTAAACAACCCTCCTGCTCCTCCGCAGATGTGCGGATGCCAGCAGAATGGGAAACCCAGGACGCCATTTTACTTGCCTGGCCCGACCCTAAAAGCGATTGGGGCCCTATTCTGGCTGAAATTGAAGGGGTACTGGTGGAAATTATCCGCCATACGAGTGCTTTTGAACGAATACTTATTGCTGCACCTGACCCACAGCGAACTGCGTCAGTATTGCAAACCAGCGGCATAAAATCGGAACATATTCTGCTCTATGGAGTAAATAACAACGATACCTGGGCGCGTGATTTTGGGCCCATCACAGTAGAAGCTGATGGGGTCACGGTACTGTACGATTTTTGTTTTAATGGCTGGGGCCTGAAATACCCCGCCAACCTTGACAACCAGATCAATCGCAACCTCGCATCTCAAGGAGCATGGAAGGTCGCTCTTCTCCCCCAGGGGCTGGTTCTGGAGGGTGGAAGTATTGAATCAGATGGCGATGGCACCCTACTTACCACGGCAGGATGCCTGCTGAGCCCTAATCGTAATCCGCAGCTGGATAAAGATGCGATCGAACAACGCCTGAGTCACAGCTTGGGAGCGAAGCACATCCTGTGGCTCAACCACGGCGCCCTGGCGGGAGATGATACCGATGGACATATTGATACGCTCGCTCGTCTGTGTCCGCATGACACCATTGCATATGTGCGCTGTGACGACCCAGCAGATGAGCACTTTGCTCCCCTGAGGGCCATGGAGGAGGAATTAAAGCAGTTCAGAACCAGAACAGGCTCAGGATATCGCCTTCTTCCCCTCCCCTGGCCGCAGGCAAAATTCAACCCGAAACATGAACGCCTGCCGGCAACCTACGCAAACTACCTGGTTCTCAATGGTGCCGTACTGGTGCCGACATATGCCGATCCCGCAGACCCTGTGGCCCTTGAGGTTATTGCTCAGGCCTACCCGGAGCGTGAAATTATTGGGATTGACTGCAGCAGCGTCATTCTCCAGCATGGTTCCCTTCACTGTCTCACCATGCAGCTACCCAAAGGAACCCTGGCATGAAGCATATAAAACTCGCATTAATTCAGCAGCAGTGCAGCCTGGATAAACAGGAGAACCTGCGCAACTCATGCACCCGGATCAAAGAGGCCGCACAAAACGGTGCAACGGTAGTGACACTGGTGGAGTTACACAGCAGTGTGTATTTCTGTCAGCATCAGGATCCGACATATTTTGACCTGGCTGAAACCATCCCTGGCCCCAGCACCGAGATTCTGGCGCAGGCCGCACGGGATAATAATGTGGTTGTGGTGGCATCGCTGTTTGAGAAACGTACTGCCGGTCTGTATCACAACACTGCAGTGGTGTTTGAAACCGATGGAAGTATTGCGGGAACCTACCGCAAGATGCATATTCCTGATGACCCAGGCTACAACGAAAAGTTCTACTTTGCCCCCGGCGACCTGGGCTTCAACCCCATCAAAACGAGTGCCGGAGTGCTGGGGATATTGGTGTGTTGGGATCAATGGTATCCGGAAGCGGCGCGCCTGATGACCCTGGCGGGAGCGGAGGTGCTTATCTACCCCACTGCTATCGGCTGGGATCCTAATGACAGCGAAACCGAACAGCAGCGCCAGCTCGACGCCTGGCAAACCATTCAACGTAGCCATGCCATTGCCAACGGCATCCATGTGGTTGCGGCAAACCGTATCGGCTTTGAACCCGACCCCAGCGGGCATACCCGCGGAGCGCAATTCTGGGGCAACAGCTTTATCGCCGGCCCCCAGGGGGAAATACTCGCACACGGGAGTGCAGACAAATCCGAGATTGTTATTAGCGATATTGATCTACAGCGTACCGAAGACACGCGGCGCATCTGGCCTTTCCTGCGCGACCGCCGCATAGACGCATATGCGGATCTGACTAAGCGTTTTCGTATCTAGCTGCATTAGCAAACAATTCATCGTATCGGGGAGCCATATGTTCCCACGCATAACCTGCCACACGATGGCGGATTTCGCGCGTATGCTCTGCAGGGCGTGCTTTGCACACATACGCAAGACGGCAGACCAGATCGTCGAAATCAGTATAGAAATATTGCGCATGCAATTTCTGCGGCACGTGCTCTGGATATGCCAGGCGCTGGGGTAGAAGTGGATAACAGCCACAATACAATGCCTCGACCACACTAATGCCGAAAAAATCGTGCACTGAAGTCACCGGAAGAACATCTGCGCGCCACAACCATGCGACATACTCGGCGTAGTTTTGTGCAAAACCCCAGTGCACGATATGCGCGTCTAAGCGCTTGCGCGCCTGAGCGAAGATGGGGGGCTGACGTCGATACGCCTCCCCCAACACCGCAAGCTGGAACTTCACCCCCTGTTCCTGTAGCACGAACAGAGCTCGAAAAAATTCTTCAGGATTTTTGTCGTATTCCCAACGATGATTCCACAGAATAAGCGCTGTCTCAGATTTATCCGTTCTGGAACAATCACGCTGCGAACCGCTGCGGCAACTATCCAACGCAAGAAGGTCGAGACCCAGAGGAAGCGTAGTGCTTTTTCGATCTATATCATCAACCAGATCCTCCTCGGTATGATCCGGGAAGTTGCGCAGAAACGCCGGGAGTTGTGCGAGAAAATCGCGCTGGTGGTAAGTCGAATTGAAACACACCATATCCGCCGCGAGGGCGGTGGTAAAATTGATGAAACAGTAGTGCGCATCCCGCTTCAGGGCTGGATCGGCATCATCCGGAGACCACGGATAGCTGAGCTGATTTTCGTGAAAGTAGGCCACACAGGGGATATTGGCCGTGGTTCTGCGAGTCAGGGCCAGAAAGGTGCTTAGATCGAGCATATCCGTGGCAAGGATCAGATCGGTCTTAAAGCTGCTCGCGTTAAATTGACGCGCAAGGGTTACCGCGCCACCATGCATGCGCCATTTCCAGTGCTTACCTTCGAGGCTGAAAATTTTCACCTTATGGCGGCTGTGTTTTGCATACCCTTGTGCCCATGCCGCATGGGAGCCTGTCATAAAGGGTTCGAGCAGAGCGATATTCACCTTGTACCTCATTTAGGATAGCCGGCATAAAAAAAGGTCGCCTCCGTAGAAGCGACCTTTTTTTATTCATACCTGACGCGGTTTAGATGTCACAACGCTTGTACACTGCGTCAAATTCACCCAACTCATCCAACTGCAGGTAGTCGTACACCTCATCTTTGAACGGCGCTACCTTTTCCTTGTAGATGGCAATATACTCTGCCGGAGTAGGCAATTCACCTTTAAGGGCAGTTACGGCACCAAGCTCGGCAGAACCGAGGTATACCTGCGCACCGTTACCGATGCGATCCTCAAAGTTACGCGTTGAGGTGGAGTACATATTCACCCCATCGGGGACACGCGCCTGGTTACCCATACACAGGGAGCAGCCCGGGGTTTCGATACGCGCTCCAACCGAATTGAAGATGGAGAAGTATGCCTCATCCTTGAGCTTCGCCTGATCCATACGGGTCGGAGGGCAGATCCAGATGCGATCTTCCGGATTGAACTTGTGCCCTTCCCAGATCTTGGCCGCAGCGCGGAAGTGGCCGATGTTGGTCATACAGGAGCCGAGGAAGATATCCTGAATCTTGGTGCCCTGAACATCGGAGAGGAGTTTCACATCATCCGGATCGTTGGGGCAGGCCAGGATAGGCTCTTTAATATCGGAAAGATCAATCTCGAGAACCTCAGCATATTCTGCATCTTTGTCAGCACGCAGAAGCTTCGGATCCTTGAGCCATTCTTTCACGTCTTCAATACGCTTGCGCAGGGTATCCGCATGCTGGTATCCGTCCTTGATCATGCTTTCCATCAAAGCGATATTGGAACGCAGATATTTGCATACGGAATCTTCAGAGAGCTGGATGCATCCCGCAGCGGCACTACGCTCTGCAGCGGCGTCGGTAAGCTCAAACGCCTGCTCTACAGAGAGATCGGGCAGACCTTCCATCTCAAGGATGCGCCCGTTAAACGCGTTAACCTTGTTCTTTTTGGGTACGGTGAGCATCCCCTTCTGGATTGCGAAGTAAGGGATAGCATTAACCACGTCACGCAGGGTAATGCCCTCGTTGAGTTCACCCTTGAAACGCACCAGAACAGATTCCGGCATATCCAGAGGCATAAACCCAAGCGCACCAGCGAAGGCGATGAGGCCGGAACCGGCGGGGAAGCTGATGCCGATGGGGAAACGGGTATGTGAGTCGCCCCCGGTACCTACAGTGTCGGGTACGAGGAGACGGTTGAGCCAGCTGTGAATAACTCCGTCACCGGGTCGCAATGCCACACCTTCACGCTCGGCGATAAATTGCGGCAGGGTGTTGTGCATCTTAACGTCAGAAGCCTTGGGATATGCCGCAGTATGACAGAAAGACTGCATGAACATCGGGGCCTGAAATTTGAGGCATGCGAGTTCCTTGATTTCGTCAGCCGTCATGGGGCCGGTAGTATCCTGAGAACCTACGGTGGTCATCTTGGGCTCACAGGCAGAATCCGGCATCACACCATCAACGCCACATGCACGCCCGACCATCTTCTGCGCCAGGGTGAAGCCCTGGCCCGCTTCAGGCTTCGGGTTGTGGGGTTCAATAAACATATCCGGCGCGGGTTTGCCGAGTGCTTTGCATGCACGCTCGGTGAGCTTACGCCCAATGATCAAAGGCGTACGTCCACCGGCACGGTACTCATCACGGACGGTGCGCGGAGAGATATCGAATGTAGCCAACTCTTTACCACTCTCATCGGTGACTTTGCCAGCTTTGGTATCAATGGTAATCACTTCGCCGTGGTTGAGGCTGGAAACATCCATGCGCAGTGGCAATGCGCCGGAATCTTCCGCAGTGTTAAAGAAGATCGGCGCGATAACCCCACCGATGATAACCCCGGCACGGCGCTTGTTGGGCACGGCATCAATATCTTCACCGATGTGCCACAGCACAGAGTTGCACGCAGACTTGCGTGAAGAACCGGTACCTACAACATCACCCACAAAAGCAACCTTGTGGCCCTCTTCACGCCACTTGGCGATCTCTTCGATACCACCTGGGAAACGGGTCTTACCCATGGCCAGAGCATGAAGGGGAATATCGGGGCGGCTCCAGGCATCACCTGCGGGAGAAAAGTCATCCGTGTTGATCTCGCCGTCCACCTTACATATCTTTACCTTGATGGTCTCAGGGAACTCAGGCTTGGAGGTAAACCACTCAGCCGCAGTCCATGATTCAACCACCTTCTTCGCTGCATCATTGCTTTTCGAGAGTTCAAACACATCGTCAAAGGCATCGTAGATCATCACCATGGATGAAAGGGCCTTCGCAGCTTCATCTTTGAGCTCGTCATCCTTGAGCGCGTCGATAAGATGCTGAATATTGTAACCACCCATCATGGTGCCGAGGATCCTGACCGCTTCAACACGACTGATAAGGGGAGAAGTCACCTCTTTGCTAATAATCTTACCCAGAAAATCAGCCTTAATTTCAGCCGAGGGATCAACACCCGGGGAGATGCGCTGGGTGAAGAGATGCATGAGGAAATCCTCTTTACCCGCAGGGGGGTCCTGCAGCAGGCTGCACAGCGATTTGGTTTGTTCCGGAGTGAGGGGCAGCGCAGGGATACCCTGGGCTTTCCGCTCTTCTTCATGTTGCAGATATGCTTCAATCATCAGTTAGTTCCTCCTTCGTGGGTTACGGTCTGAACAAAACGACGCCAGCATCAAACTCGAATGTCCGCACTCTATCTAATAATGAGTTTACAGCACTACACTTGCATCCGAGATGGAGCCGAGCCTACATTAAAACCATATAAAATTTCACACCTAATCCGTACACTGTATACAATTTAAGCGCCCGCTGTCAACATAGAACTGTGTTTGCTTTGTTTACGCCACACTGAGGAAAAATCCTTTCTGAAACAGGATTTTACACTGTGATTAAGCGCTGTTTTTAAGTTCCAGTTCTTCCCAGCGCGCATAGCTTTGCTCCAGGCGCTGTTCCAGGGCGTTAAACTCCTCCCCTGCTGCGGCTATCTCACTGCCAGCAGCACTCGCCGCGTTGCTTAAAAACCCAGCCAGGCGTTCCTTTTCCTGCTCCATGGTTTCAATCTCCTCTTCGAGTCCAGCAAGTTCACGCTTCTCTTTGTAGCTCAAACCTTTTTTAGCGCGCCGGGATACGCTCTCCCCGTTCCCCCCTGAAGGGTTTGTAGCGGGCTTGATTTTTGTTTCCCGCTGCGTCCTTGTCTCTTCTGTCCGGGCAAGGCTCTTCTGCACACGCATATCACTAAAGTTTCCAGCGTACTCAACTACCCGTTTATCCTCAAAGCTCAGGATAGAGGTGGTAACGCGATCGAGCAGATAGCGATCATGGGTTACGAGCAGCACACATCCGGCATAATCAATCAGAGCCTGCTCAAGTATCTGAAGAGTGGGGATATCCAGATCATTGGTGGGCTCGTCCAGGATGAGCAAATTCGCCCCCCGAAGCATGAGCAGGGCCAACAAAAGACGCGCGCGCTCCCCGCCGGAAAGCACTGACACCAGTTTACGCTGTTCAAACGGAGTAAAAAGAAACTCTTCCAGATACCCGGTTTTATGCCGTTTCTTACCGTTTACCTCGACCCACTCACCAGGACCAAGCACTTCTGTAACCTTGAGCTCCGGATCCAGTCCACTGCGTTGCTGGTCGATATACCCGATATTGGTTTTGCGTCCGAGGACCACTTCTCCTCCTGCAGGCTGAAGCTGGCCCATTATGGTTTTGAGCAGGGTCGATTTTCCACAGCCGTTGGGGCCCAGGACACCCACCCTCTCCCCTTCGCGCATTATGAACGACACATCCTGCGCGAGGAGCAGATCTTCCGCAGCAAGAGTCAAATGTTTGAGCTCTAGAATGGTACCCCCTACGCGGGAGTCCGAGGCAAATTCGAGGTTGACATCGCGCTGCCGGGTATTATCCACTCTATCCTGTAGCTGCTTCACACGCCCTTTGCGCGCTTTCTGCTTGGTGGTTCTGGCTTTTGCCCCCCGCTTGAGCCATGCCTCTTCACGGCGCAGAACATTGAGAATCCGGCTCTGTTGCGCATTTTGCTGTTCCATCTGTATCTGCTTTTGCGCCAGGTACTGTGTATAATTACCCTCATAGCTCTGAATCCTGCCACCTTCAACCTCAAACATATGCCCCACAACGCGATCGAGGAAATAGCGGTCATGCGTAACCAGAATCAGGGCGCCGGGGTATTCGAGCAGTTCCTCCTCCAACCACTGTACCGTCTGGGCGTCCAGATGATTGGTGGGCTCATCCAGAAGTAGCAGATCGGGGCGCGCAAGCAACACCCGCGCAAGGGCAACACGTTTCTGCTGCCCACCAGAGAGATCCTGCGCACGGACATTCAGTGCGTCAATACCAAGACGCTGACATAAACTGCTGATGCGATGTTCAATATCCCAGCCTCCATGCATATCAAACCAGCCCTGCAGTTCCTGCTGTTCGAGTAGCAGAGTTTCTGTCTCTGTCGCATCAGCATGTTCCAGCTCTGCATTTATGCGCGCAAAACGCTCCTGACGCACATATACATGCTCGAGGGGCTGACGCAACAGTTCAAGGACACTGAGATTGCAGTCAAAGTCCGCTTCCTGGGCCAGATATTCCACCTGAGCCCCCCTGGCATAGTTGATGTACCCTCCATCCGCATCCTCCAGTCCCGCGATTATCTTCAACAAGGTAGACTTCCCGCAGCCATTGCGTCCGATAAGGCCCACCTTTTGCTTCTCACCCACGGTAAAGCTGATGTCGCTGAGTAACTCCAGCGCGGCATAGTGTTTTTGGATGGAAAAAATATCTACAACGTTCACAAACGCATCTCCTTGCTGTCAATCTCGGATAATGTGGGGAGCCGGAGAGATTTATCCTCCAAGAGAATGCCTCATAAACTCGCGCATTCTTGCCTCCCAAACATTTAATATATACTTAATGTGCCCCAGCTATTGACCTTTATGTAAAAGTCGCTCTAAAATCTACACACTATTCTAACTGCACTGTTGCGGTATGATTCCATTAGGTGGTCTGTACTTAGGCAGAAGCCTGACTGTATATTCTATCTGCACATCAACCCCGAATAAACACTGGATTATGCATGCCACACCGCGGGAATACAAGCATCGGCCAGAAAATAACCACACTGGTAATGGCTACCAGCACCGTGGTTCTACTGCTGTTTCTTATCAGCGCGGCTTTGATCCAGACTGCTCACTTTCGTAGCAGCATCAACGACAAACTCTTCACTTTGGGCCACATCGTCGGGCTTAACAGCAAACAGTCCCTTACCTTCAACCAAAATTGGGAGACACAGAAAATTGTTGAAACCCTGGCGGTAGAACCATCAATTGAAGTTGCATCGGTGTTTAACCGGGATAACGAGGTGGTTGCACACTACCTTAACCACGAACAGTCAAGTTTCGCCAGGGAACTTCGTGCCCCCGGTTTCCGGCGCGACCTGCTGTTACGTGCCATAAACAGCGGTGAAGATGTATCGAATCAGACCTTCTCACATATCACCGTATATGTACCGATTTTTCATGCAGGGGTATATCTGGGTAGCATCTTCATCCAGACTAACAACAACGCCCTGCTCCATAACCTCCTGTGGTTTCTCTTTGCAGCAATGCTGATCCTCGGGGGCGCTCTGCTGATCGCGTTTGTGCTCGCAACCCGGCTACAAAAGCAGATAACCGCCCCACTGCACAGCCTAACCAGCCACATGAGTGAAATTATCCAAAAGGGAAAATATCCTTACTATCCAGATGTACCCGACGCGCAGATGTATGAAATTAATGTACTTATCGACAATTTCACCGCCATGTTGCATCAGATCTGCGAACACGAACAGGCTCTACAAAACTACAGTGCTGATCTGGAACAGCAGGTCAAAGAACGCACCCGCGCGCTGGAGAAGAGCAATCGCAAGCTGGAGCACAGCATAACCGAACTCAACCAAGCCAAAAATGATGCGGAAAGCGCAAGTGCAGCTAAGTCACGCTTTCTGGCAAACATCAGCCACGAAATACGCACTCCAATGATAGGGGTTCTGGGGATGGCCGAACTGCTGCAAAAATCCAGCCTCCCTGAAGACCAGTTGGAGCTGGTCAACACCATTTACAGTTCCGGAGATGCGCTCCTGACACTTCTGAATGATCTACTCGATATCTCCAAAATAGAGGCCGGGAAACTTGAACTGGAGCTCGCCCCCTGCTCCATCGTAGAAACCATAGATACAGCGGTTGAAGTGTTGGCTGAAAGTGCTTTCAGTAAAGGACTGGATATAACGGTGGTCATTGATCCGGCTATTCCGCAAGAGGTGCACGCAGATGCGGCACGTCTGCGCCAGATCGTACTTAACCTGGTTTCCAATGCGATTAAATTCACCCATTACGGTACGATTGTAATTGCTTTACACCCTGTACAGACCACGGGGTCATCCTGCACAGTGCGCCTTGAGGTGCGCGATACCGGCATAGGGATCAGCCCTGATTTAAGAACACGCATATTTGATGCATTCACCCAGGGAGACAGCTCCACCTCACGAGAATACGGGGGCACCGGTCTTGGATTGACCATCATAAAGCAACTGTGTGAATTGATGGGAGGCAGAATCAACATATCCGCTAATAAGCCCCACGGGACGATTTTCTCACTAGAGATACCATTCAACACAACAACGCAGAACAAAATCATTGGGGACAAATGGCTTAGCCAGGATGAACACATAAAACACTTTGAATCCATTGGCATAGTCAGCCCCAACAAGGATCTGGTTGAGGTGTTAAAGTACCATTTCTCTCAGCTGGGCAAGAAGGTGGAGGTGTTTGAAACTGCGCAATTGGCAAAGTCCGGCATAAAATCTCTCATCCAAACACAGAAAACCGTACCGCAAAATCGGTCACTCTTATGTATCGACAACGCCCTGCCAAACGCCTGCATGAATCTGGCGCAGGAGATAAAAACTCACTATTCCAGCCACAACCCGGAAGGCATCCCTCTTACCATTACGTGCATTGCGCCCCATGAATGGATTTTGCGCAAGAAGAGAGGCAATAAGACGGGTGTGGATCTATTTATCTCCAAACCCATTAAAGGCAAAAGTCTAAGCGCCCAGATCACGGGTGTAACCAGTGACGCACATGATTTCACCTATGGTCTCACGCAACCGGACACGGTGTCTCAATCAGTAAAAGAGGCACAACCTCTCGATTCTCGCCCCACTGCACCCCGGAACGAAACCGAAGGTGCCCACACCAGAGGGAACTTACGCAAAGACCAGGTACGTCACCACATCCTTATTGCAGAGGATCACTACACCAACCAGAGGCTGGTTCAGCTCCTCCTTGAGCAGGCGGGTTACACCTTGACCACAGTGGATAATGGTTATGATGTATTGAACAAGATCGAGGAGAACAAATTTGATCTAATTTTGATGGACTGCCAGATGCCAAGGATGGACGGATATGAGGCCACTGAGGAACTGCGGCGCCGCAATATCGACATTCCAATAATAGCGTTGACTGCGCATGTGGGCGAAGAAGATATCCAACGTTGCACTGAAGCGGGGATGGATGATTACTTGAGCAAACCATTCAAAAGCAGTCAATTGCTGAACATTGTCCAAAAGCACTTGCGGCACAATCATGGGGCAGAACAGGTATGAATGCACCAGACGCAAACAAAAAGAGGCAGCGCAGGATCTGCGGCAAAGGGCTCGGCGCCATAACCCTGTACATTGTTACAATCATTGCATTAATTTCATTACTTTACAGTTTCAAACAAGGTAGACCTCAAATCGATGAAATAAGGATAAGCCATTCCTCCTCCTCCTTGGAGATAACAGGTAAAAATCTAGATTCAAACGTTCACGCTACTGCCCTGTATCACGATTCGCTTTGCAACAATATTATAGCCAAAAAGTTTATGTGGGAGCGGGTTTTCGATGTCAAAGTAAAAGGCTCTATCGCATGGGCGCTGTGTCGTAACGTCGGCTTGATAGCGCTGGATATCAGCACTCCGCACCAGCCGGAAATTATACGCACCGTCCACATCAATAAATTTCTCTGGCACCTTAAGATAAAAGGGAACACCGCCTATATTGCGTGCGGCAAGGATGGAGTCGTAGTGTGCGATGTCTCCTCACCGGCGAAAGCGAAAATTCTCTATGAGCACGACCTCCCCCAGTACACCACCGACGTGACCAGTGCACAGAATCTCCTCTACGTCGGCAATGGCAAGCATGGCATAAGGGTTATTGATCATAAAAAGGGGGAAATCGTCTATCATCTTAACCTGAGCGGCATCGTGCTGCGGCTGCATGCAACCGAGGACAGACTGTTTGCCCTCAGCAAACAAACCAAACATGGATCTTTGCATATCTACTCTATAGACGAAAATCCCGCACAGCCCGAACTCCTCCAGCATCTCCAGTTTTCAGGTTCTCCGCGTGACTATCTATTTAAGGACAACAGGTTGTTCCTAGCCAATGGCAACGCCGGCATAGGGATGGTGGAACTGCATAAAAACAGTGATGCAACATTTACGCTCACTCCTGAGACTCCATTGCGCAGCCACAGACTTGCTTTATTCGGCGAAAAACTCGTAGTATTCGGCAGAACAGGGAATATTGCGCTATATTCAATCGATGCGGATGGGGGCTTGAAATTGAGCAACACCACGGATTCCTGCAGCCGTGTCTTTGGTGCAGACATCTTCGGTCACTATGCCGTTATCGCCACCAATATCGAAGGAATAAGTATTGTCGACTTGAATGCTCCTCACAGGCTTTCACCTGCAAATCTTGTCGTACCGCTCCCCTCACGTCTTGAAAGTATTAACTGGAGGATAATTTCATCTGGTATTTCTGTGCGTGACGGGGAAAGACTCTATTTTTTAAAGTCCATGCCAGATGGAACCTTGAAACATACCGGACAAACTACCTACCCTGCTTCCCAGTTTTTCAACGCCCACAGCATCTATAATTCCAGAATCTATGCCGCCATAAAAAACTCCGGCTTGCATGTGACCAAAATTTCCCCTGAGGGCACACTGCAAACCGTGAAAAATATGGAGCTCCCCATACGAGCAAGCAACACTGTTCATGCTATCGAAACACATGGTGTAAATATGTACCTATGCACCAGTGACGGGCTTCAGGTATACGACATCAGCAATCCGGACCACCCTGTATATCGACCGGAGGAGGATATATCCGGAGATATTCGCAGCATCGCATTTGGTGGAGGCTTTGCGTATATCTCCAGCTACGGCGAAGGGATCAAGATAGCCCGCATTAACGCTGAAAACAAACTGGGGCCAACTGCAACCATTAATTTCCCCCTACACCTGCTACCGGTAGGGAAAAGTCTGGATATTGTGTATGAGGATGGCTTTTTATTTGCCGCATGTGGCTACCGCGGGCTATTGAGTATAGATGTGCGCAAACCACATCATCCCGTAATTGTAGATTCCTTTGAATTATCCGGTTACTGCAACCATGTTGCGTTAAACAAGGGAATTATGGGTGCCACTTCTCAAGATTCCGTCTATCTGTTTGATGTAAAAAATCCTGAACATATCCGCATGCTGGGAAAAGCAGATAACGTAAAAGATTTTTATCTGGGAGACAGGGAGATATTATATCTTCAACGGGAAGGTGTCCTCCGAACTCCACCTCCCATGCTTCTAGAGCTTGTGCAAAGCTCCGGCACCAAACTGACATTTCAGCTACCTTCGGGTATCACCAAAGGAAGCTACAATCTGTTCCTCAACCTCAACGAAAAGCGCAGTCAACTCATAGGCACGTTAATAAACACACCAAGCGGAGCATCTGGCACCAAATGGGAACTTATCCAGCATCAGGCGGAATAGAACGGATCACACACGAGGGCTAGAACGTGTAGTCCATCCCTACCCACAATTGGCGCCCCATTTCGTACTCTCCATCGATGCCCGTGTACAACTTACGATTAAGCACATTGTACACCTCAGCGCTGAGCATCACATTGCCGGCAGGGGCTATATCACACTCCCAGGTGAGCTTCCAGTCGAAAGTGGTGGCGCTGGGGTAGGATACCTCTTCGTAGATGTAAAGAGATTCATCTAACTTGCAACGTTCATAAGTGTTAGTGATGGCCGCATATCCACTACGATAATTCAAAATATTGGTAAAAGAAAAGCCCTTAGGCAATGCTACATTATATACAAGGTTTGCAACCCACTCGCGATTATAGTCAATCCTGGGCAAACCAAGTTTAGAAACTATTTTCCCTTCATAACAAACATCTTCATTAAGATCATCTTCCTCCAGAGTCGTATCATAGTCTTCATTGCTGGAATTGCTGTCTTGCCATGTTCCATTTATCAGCAAATAATGATTCCCCCAACTCCACTCCCAGGAAGCGGTTACTTCCTCATGACGACTCTCACCGTTATTGTTTAATTCATAAAACTTCTCTTTATCTATATCAATGTTAGTCCTGGCGAATTGATCCTCACTATTACGATCAATATATATAACAGACAACAAACCACCAAACAGTTCTTGATCAAGACCAATGGACCATTCATCAACGTAGGGCGTATCTAACTGAGAAAATCTCTCATTGCGAGAAACTCGTGTTTTATTTTCCCAACTACCAGGCGCACCATTTTCACTCAAATCACGTGTGAATGTCTGGCGTTCCTTTCTTTGCTCATATAGGGCATAGGTAAGAAATGTTTTGCCATAATAGCGATTTGCTCCGGCACTCAACACAGTGGATCTATCAGCAAACACATCATATAAAATCAGGCTGCGCGCGGCATAATCCATATTTTTCATCAGATCATTATAACCAGCATGCAAGCCAGGTCTGAGCGTCACACGTCCCAGCTGAATGCTGTTCTCAATATATAAATCTACAAAAGAAATTTCTGCAGATGCATGATCTTTTTCCGAGACAACGTTACGAAATGCCCATTGCTGCCCAGGAACACAAAAATGATCATCGTCACCACACGTGACATTCTCATAGGGCTTCCACATAGTTGAACTCATATCATTATGGCGTTCATAATCGACCTTACTACGTTCAAAGGTCACCCCACATGCGATAACGTGTTCTGCATTGAATATATCTAGTGAATTAAAATCAACATGGTTGGCTAAGCTGTAGGTTTCCTGTTTGGTGTCAATATCCCCATATCCACCTTCGAAACTGTAGTTCTTGTTAAAATCAATTCCCCAATCTGTTTTTTCAACTTCATTGCTCCAAACATAATAATCATTTGGTGCCCTGCGACTGTTTTCACTCTCACGCCATCCCAATACTGACTCAACCCTGCCCCAATTAAATTGACGTTTCACCGAAGTATTCAAGCTCATCCCCCCTCCCATAAGCGTATATTCGCTATTAAGGGTATTGCGGAGAAAGTAATCTCCTTCATATGGCGTCCATAAAAAGGTTGCACTTATTTCAGTTTTGTCATCCGGCTGAAACAAATATTTTGCAAGAAAGTTTTGAGACTTTCTGTATTGGTTTTCTTTCGTTCCAAGCAAAAGCAAAGGGATTTTTGAATAGGACTGAGAATAAGACAACAATACTCCCATTTTTTCTCCAATAGGGATATCCAAACTAAAATTAGCATGTTGCTTGCGGTACTCTGGTTGACCTGCGGCCGTTTCAGAAGTTTCAAATGCTTCTAGATCTTCGCGTTCAACATGAAATGATGTCCATTCTGAGCGTGTCGTTCGATAAGATAGTTTTCCGGAAAATTTTTCGGCAGGATTGCGTGTTTTCAATTCCACTACACCACCAGTAAAACCACTGTAGCGTGCGGAGATATTGCTGCGCTGCACAGTGACTGACTCAATCAAAGAACTGTCAATAAATAACTCTTGGGAATGCCCGGCAACATTTGGAATACTGATCGCGCTATTTTCAGTGGGATCAAGCAGGCTGTTATTCCCCAGTCCATCTATGAGAAAGTTATTGTCGTATACTCTGCCCCCGGAGATGGATATCTCGGCAGGTAGAATTCCCCCCCCGGTCAAGGACGAGCGTTCGCTCTCGCTGTATTGGACACCAGGCAGGGCACGCATCAGATCTGTAACATTTCCATCCCCGTGGGGGATGATATCTATGGTATCGCGATCTATTAGAGAGGTTCCCGGAGTCGTAGTGGCGGAGGAATCCTGGACTACAATATCAGGCAGGGTTTGGGTGTCTGGCAGGATTTGTGGAGGAGTTGGATGGGTAGCTGAATCACTTTGTGCATACAGGTTTGAATGACTCAATAGCGTTAACAACACAGAACATATACAAACCAGGAATAAGTGCATATCCACCCCTGAAGCTGAATGTTTTAATTACCATATCAACTTGTATTCTCATGAAGCTCAGGGCAAAACAACATAATTTATCCACATTTTTGTATTTTTTACTACACAAACCAATTAGTTTTTTTTCCACAGAACATCAGGCCATATCTGCATCAATGCGTATCCACTGCACTGCGAGTAGGGATATAGCGCTCATAACCGCGCCGGCAAGAAACGGAATACGGTAGTCAATCATCCACAGGGCGCCACCGATTACGGGAAGAACCACAGCTGCGAGGTGGTTGATAGTAAAGGAGACCGCCATGCTTGGGGCAATATCTTCAGGGTCAGCAACCTTCTGAAAATAGGTACGAATCGCGATGGCAAAGTTATAGAAGATATGATCCGCAACGTATAAAAACATTACCACAGCAAGGGAATCCGTCCAGGCGTAGCCGACAAAAACCCAGTGTTGTCCGGTTAGGTAGTTGCATAGCTCTTTGAGAAAATAAAATATAAAAAACAAAGAAACACCGTCTTTTCACTTGACTTTTTAAACAAGTTTTCAGCGGCGTATTGTTCATAACTATTTGATATTAAAGGAGTTATTTACAATGCGCCCATTCGGAAAACTTAACGATCGACACAAACATCGTACTTTCAAATTGCTTCTTTCTCCGGTTTCTGCGAAATTTATTTTCAGTGATATGCTCGCATCCAGAGGAGACCGACCGTTGCAATTATCATTTGAAAGTCAATTCAAGGCTCTGATTTTTTATCATTTGCAAGAGTTCTCTTCGGGAAGAGAGCTGATCCAGTCTCTAGAGCAGAACGATTTTGCTAAAGAGTGTGTTGCCCCGCCTAAGGGGATAAAAAAGAGTGCTTTTTTTGAGGCCATCAATAACCGTGGTCTCGATCAACTGATTGAAATATTTGAAGATCTCGTTCAGCAGGCAGGGACAACACTTCCTGCGCATGCGGCTCACCTTGGCGAACTTGTTGCCATCGATGGTTCATTAATTGATGCCGTCCTGTCCATGGAATGGGCTGACTACCGAAACGGATCTAAAAAAGCCAAAGCGCATCTTGGCTTCGATATTAACCGGGGGGTTCCTCGCAAAATCTATCTCACTGACGGCAAAGAAGGTGAACGCCCTTTTGTTGATAAGCTCATCAACAAAGGCGAAACCGGTGTCATGGATCGCGGCTATCAATCCCATGGTCACTTTGATCAGTGGCAGGATGCCGGGAAGTTTTTTGTCTGCCGTATCCGCGAGAAGACCCATAAAACAGTTGTCAAAGAGAATGCCGTTAACCAAGATAGTATCATCTTCTACGACAGCGTTGTCCGTCTCGGCACCGAAGGTCAAAACCAGACAGATAAAGAGCTGCGCCTGGTTGGGTACCGTGTTGACGGTACGGATTACTGGATAGCCACCAACAGGTACGACCTGACAGCTGAAGAAATAGCCGAAGTCTACAAGTTGCGTTGGAACATAGAAACCTTCTTCGGCTGGTGGAAGCGACATCTCAAGGTATATCACCTGATAGCCCGCAGTAAATACGGTCTCATGGTGCAAATGCTTGGCGGTCTGATTACCTATCTGCTACTTGCTATCTATTGCAGGCAACAGCACAATGAATCGGTCAGCATCTATAGAGTACGTGAACTCCGCAACCAGATTACAAATGAGGCTGCTGAAGATCACCGTCAAAGAACGCGAACACAAAATAAAAAGAGCAAGAGCGAACGATTAAAGCGAAAACATAGAAAACGACGTGGTGCAAAAACCTAACCGGACAATGCTGACAAAAACCAGGATCAGGCTGGCGTATTCGAGGGAGAGGACCTTGCGCTCGCCGAAACGCACAATGGCTCGTCCGATTACGGGGCTGAGGAAATAGTTGATAACATTATTGACGACAAACAACGCTGCGACCTGCACCACACTGCAATCGAACTCTTTCACCATCAGGAACACCGCAAAGGCAACGAATATCTGGCGCCGCGCGCCCGCCATACAGGTAAGGAAGTAAAACAGCGCATATTTGCGTCGCACCACCATATTCTGACGCTGCGGGGGGAGATGACGATCAATGGGGTGTTGGGTGAAGCCCCATATTCCGAGGATCAGGACGACTATACCGATGAGAATGAATATGGTTTTGTACTCGAACAGAAACCCAAGACAAAACACGGTCACTCCGGCGCCGATGTTTACCGCGGCGGCGAGACTGCGCAACTTGCCGAACACCAGGGGAGCGCGGTGCTTATCAAAGTACTGCAGGGTGAGGGACTGATTGGTGGTTTCAAAATAGTGAAAGCCGAAACTGAGCACCAGAGTAGAAAGGATCAGACCCGAAAAGGTGGGCAGAAACCCGGTCATGATACTTCCAATTCCGACAGTTACGATGGAAAGAGCGGAAAGATGATGCTCACGCAAAACAAGGAGCACATATACAACCAGAAGCGCCAGCAACCCGGGGATCTCGCGCACCGAGCCGATCACCCCGATCTGCTGGCCGTTAAGACCGGCGACATCTACAGCAAAGTTATTGAAGAGGATCATCCAACTCTGCAGCCCCGCCGCTGCCGCGATGGTAAGCACCAACAGAAACTTGAGCATCCGCGGCTGCCCCAGATCACCTTGTATTTTCAAAACACCTTATCCATTAAAAGTTTGAACCTTCTATTCTGGCGCTATTTCCAATACAGCAACGCCAGAATAAATACTACATAAGCGCTGACCAGAAAAACTCCCTTGCGCCGGCCCAGGGTATATCCATGCAGACACAATGGCAGCATCAAAACACTGAACAGCATCACTACAGGCAGTTCAAAACTCAACACCGAGGCTTCAACTGAGACCGGAGCGAACAGCGGCGTGACTCCGAGGACAAACAGAATGTTGAAGATGTTGCTTCCCACTACGTTGCCGATGCCGATATCCATCTCCCCCTTTGCCACACTCATGAGGGAGGCCGCGAGTTCGGGCAGGCTCGTGCCCAGGGCGACAATGGTGGTACCGATAAAGAGCTCTGACAAGCCGACACTGCGGGCCATAAACACCGCTGCTCCTACCATCCAATCGGCTCCAAAGCCCAGCCCCCCTATTCCGGCGAGGATATAAACCCAATCGCGGCGGCGCGATTGCTTCTGGCGTGCAATGGACTCCTCGGGTAACGGCAGATCGGAACCGCTTAAGCGTGCAGTTTTGAGACAGTAGTAGATAAAAAAGATCAGCAAGGCGAGAAGTACGGCAGCATCAACACGTGTTAGAACACGATCGAGACACAGGGTCCACAATACCATGGTCGCGAGAAGCATGAATGGGAGTTCACGCTTCAACAGACTGCGTCTTACGCTTAATGGCACCACAATAGCAGAAATCCCCAGAATCAGAGCTATATTGGAAATATTGGATCCCAAAATATTGCCGACCGCAATATCTGAGGAGCCCTTTCCCATCGCAAGTAATGATACCAGCAGTTCCGGCATACTGGTAGCAAAGGAAACTACCGTCATCCCGATAATAAGAGGACGGATACCGAACGAAAGGGCAAGGCTGGAACTACCCCTTACAAGGTATTCTGCTCCAAAGTAGAGCAGCAGCAAACCGGCACAAAACATCAAAATAGCTAGAAGCATATACAACTCTTTCAGAGAAATTTATTCACACACAACCGCACAAGAACGCATATCATGCCCCATATAAGATACAACAAAGGGCATGTTTTTTATCGCTGCCTGGCTGCGCCGCGCACATTACGCCAAACAGAGACAAAAAGCAACTCAGCCCACCAGGCGGAAGGCTTTCCCAATAAGCATACCGCGAAAAAACAGGTCTGGATTTGTATTCAGGATACGCAGGCCAAAAAGCCTTTGAATATCTATTCGTATATAGTAATATTTGGGAAATCGCCAACGGAAACAACAGCGACAACATATTCAACCACAGCAAAAGCTGAAGAAGGAACCCTATTTCATGGACCCCATGCTATTTGACAAAGATCAGGATTATACCCGCGAAGCAGAAATTCTCAAAGTGCTGGGACATCCCATTCGCCTCAAGATAATTGCCGGTTTAACCTCGCAGAGCTGCAATGTGAAAAAAATCTGGGAATGTCTCGGACTCCCTCAAGCCACGGTTTCCCAGCATCTGGCACTGCTGAAAAACAAGGGAATTATTGAAGGACGTCGTGACGGGGTAGAGGTTCACTATCAGGTTGTTTCTGATCGGGCACGCCAGATTGTCGACTGCCTCTTTGACATGTCAGGGTGTAAGCCCGGATAACGGGCGCGGCAGAAAGCGCAACTGACCGCCGCGCGGATGGTGTTCAATATCCACCTCCACGCCGTAGGCGGTTTCGATATTTTCGATACTCAGCACCTCTTCAGGGGTACCAAAGCCAAGTTGCCTGCCGCGGGGATCTAAGAGGAGGATCTTTTGCGATATCTCTGCGGCGCTGTTCATATCGTGGGAAACCTGTACAATAGTTTTCCCCTGCGCGCACAGATCCCTGAGTAGCAGACATATACCCCGCTTGTGCCCCATATCCAGCTGGCTGGTAGCTTCATCCAGCATCATAACCGGTGCCTGTTGCGCCAGCGCACGTGCAAGCATTACCCGCTGCAATTCCCCCCCACTTAGTTCCGCCGAACAGCGCCGGGCCAGATGACTGCTGTCGGTATCAGCGAGGGCCTGATCCACGATGGCCCAGTCTCTGCGCGATGGCCCTGCTAGCGCGCGCTGATAGATATAGCGCCCCATAGCAACCATCTCCCGTACCTGAAATCCAAACGGCTGCTGCATCTGCTGCGGCACCACCGCCACCCTTGAGGCCATATCACGCCGTGGCAGTAGATGCGCCTCGGCGCCTCTCCAACATACCTGACCCGCATCAGGCTTCAGGCGTCCTCTCAATAAGCGCAACAGAGTTGATTTTCCGGAACCATTGGGGCCCATTATCGATACAATGGTGCCGGGCTCGATGCTGAAGCTGATCTGCTGTAGTACACTTTTATTGTGGTAGGAAAAACCCAGATTGCGAACTTGAATCATCAGCGCCCCCGCAAACGCAGGAGATAAAGAAAAAACGGCGCCCCCACCAGTGCGGTTATCACCCCGACCGGCACCTCCGCCGGGGCGAGAAGTGTTCGCGCCAGCGTATCTGCAGCGACCAGAAACCCGGCTCCCGCTATCGCTGCTGCCGGGATGAGGCGCGCGTGCCCGGCGCCCCAGAGCAGTCGTGCAGCGTGGGGTACCACTAGTCCGACAAACCCCACCAGTCCCGCAAGGGCCACCGCTATAGCTACCAGCAGCCCGGCCCCGGCAAGGAGCAGAAGACGTTCACGCCCGATATCCACGCCTAAATCTGCGGCAACATCTTCCCCTTGGGTAAACACATCCAATAGACTTGCCCTGGCCCACAACAGCAGAATTACACCAATACATGCTGCCGCAGCATACGGCAACCACCCTGCCTCGGTGCGGGACAGATTGCCTGCAAGCCAGAACAGCGCACTGCGCATAGGATCCGAGGGGGAATAGAGTAATAGAAACATCAGCACAGCGGTACATAAGCTACCCACCATAACACCGGCAAGTATCAGGGTATGAGTCGCAGCCTGGTGAGCACGCGCTACCAGATACACCAACAATAGCGCAAGTAGCGCGCCACTGAAGGCCAGCACGGGGACAGCGTAGCTCTGGATGGAAAAAAAGGTAAGAGCGAGGACCGCGCCGAGTGCGGCACCACCCGAGACTCCGAGCAGATACGGATCGGCGAGGGGATTGCGCAACACCGCCTGAAATACGCTGCCGGATACCGCAAGGGACATTCCCACAAGCGCTGCAAGGGCTACGCGCGGGAGACGCAACTGCCAGACCACGGTTGATTTAAGCCCGGCATCCTGAGGATGAAAGAGGATATTGAGAAGCTCCGATAGAGATAATGGGATGCTACCGTATTTCAGCCCTGCAATTATCGCAGCGAGTAGAAAGAGCACACACACAGGCAACCACATATATGAACGTCTAATTTCTCCCTGCATCGCCCTGCTCTTCCGGATTAGATTTAATCTTGAGGATCGCATCTCGCAACGCGTTAAGTCCCTTGAGTACGCGCGGGCCGGGGCGCTGGAGCCAATCGGCGGGAATAGCTGTAACCATATCATTCTGAACTGCCTGTAACTGCCCGAAGCGCAGAAAAAAATTTTCAGGCGCAGAGGTCCCGGGATGGGGAGAGACAATTATAATGTCCGGATCCTGCACCAGTACTGTTTCCATATTCCACATGGGGTAGCGACTGCCATCCTGAGCCACATTTACACCGCCAGCACATGCGAGCATCTCGCCGGGAAGGGTGTCAGTCCCCGCAATCACCAGCGGCTCGACCATAATGCTGATCATGACGCGGGGGTTACTGCCGGAATCACTTCGGGCCACTTCAGTACGTATTTGCGCTACCCTGGTCTCCAACTGAAGTGCAAGGGTTTCCCCCGCTTCCGCGTACCCCAGGAGCACCCCGAGGTTGCGTAGCATGGCAACCGTTGCAGAGATGGAGCGTGGATAAACAGTATATACCGAAATTTCCAGCTTCAGCAGGGTTTCGAGCATTGCCGGGGTTGCCATATCCGCAGCAATAATAGCCAGATCAGGTTCAAGCACGGCTATAGCTTCTATGCTGGGGCTGTTATACGCTCCCACGCTGGGCTTACTCTCTGCTTCGGGAGGATAGTTACAAAAGTCGGTAACTCCGACAAGCTTATTCTGGGCCCCTAGGGCATAGATGGTTTCGGTCACACTCGGCACCAAAGATACCACTCGTTGGGGAACCTCATCCAAAGCAATCTCGCGCTCCAGGGCATCGGTGTAGGTTGCACATACGCCGAAGACATTTATCCCCGGCACCCAGGTCAGAATACAGCAGGTAATAATAAATCTAAGCCACAGGTGCCGGGGGATATTCATAGCGTAAGCCTAAAAGGTGAATTTCGCGCCAGCATAGAACGACTGCCCGGGCGTGGCATAACTCCAGGCCTCTTCGTGGTGCTCATCCAGAAGGTTATCCACGCGCGCGTAGATACGCAGAGCATCGTTTAGATCGTAGTTGGCGGCTATGTTGACGAGAAAATAGTCGTCCAAAGTATCAACCCGGTTTCCATTCAGATCACTGGCACTCGCAACTGTCTCACGCTCATCCACCCAGTAGGCATCCACATTTATCCCTGCCGATCTCCACAGGATAAAGTTCAGTCCCGTATGCACCTGATGCAGAGGACGACGCACCATCCGTGAGCCATCTACATCCTCAGTATCAGTGTAGGTGTAATCCACCCGCACATCCACACTGGCGAGAGGATTCCAGAGGAGGAACACCTCAACCCCACTGGTGTTGCTCTCCCCTTCCATCTGCGCAAATCCACCCGGCCATGCCTGCCCCGGAATCACTCTGGTGATGTCCCAGTCGATCCGATCCTCAAACTCCATGCGGAAATAGGTAACCCCGACTTCCAACTGACCCTCAAACAGAGGTTGATCCACCCCAACCTCCCAGGAAGTGTTCTCTTCCGGATCAAGGGTTACGTCACCGTACTGCGAATACATTTCATACAGCGACGGGGCACGAAAACCGGTGGCATATACCCCTCTCAGGGTTGTCCCTGTACTCGCGAAAGTATACGCCGGCGCGATACGCCAGGGGGTTTTGTCACCGAACTCCTCATGATCATCATAACGCACCCCGCTGACCACATCAAAACCGGCATGAATGAACTGGTGCTGCGCCCAGTAGCTCAAGGTCCGCGCATCTTCCCTAGCGTCAAACGTTGAATCAGATTCTTCATTCAGGTAATCTGCTCCAAAGCTTATTCCATGACGGGGTGTCAGTTTCAGCTTCCCCTGCCAACTCCATTCATCGGTTGTTCCCGTGTAATCATAGTCATGGATACCATCATTGGCGTAACTGTCACGCTTCTGACGTGCGTATTTATAGTCCAGCACTGATTCAAATCGATCATCGAACAACTGGTTACGCAACTCTATTTTGCCAAACAGGCGTTCGCTTTCCTGGCGCCGCTTTTTCGTCCCATCAGGATCTGGAATCTGGGCCCACGTAAGCGGGTCGTAAGCAAAGCGATCTCCAGCATACCCTGGTCCCCATTCATCTTCATCCATGTTCGCTTCAGTGTAGCGGGCCACAACCTTTAGAGAAGTGTTTTCGGTGATGTCTAGATTTACCTTACCGCTGGCACTGGTGTTGCGCCACCCGTCATCTTCAGAAGTATTTCCGCTATGCGGGATGCTGTTATTATCTGCGTTAGCAAGGGAATAGCCGTCTGTTTCCAGATGGGAGGCCGCGAGCGAAAATCCGACCTTACCAACCGATCCATTTAAACCGGTGTAGCCTTTAGAGGTATTATAAGTCCCTATTTCACCGCCAACATAACCGCCCACATCTCCAGACCCAGAGCGGGTAATCACATTGATCACCCCCGCAGCAGCGTTACTGCCGTAGAGCACACTCATAGGGCCGCGGATCACTTCGATACGTTCTACATTTTCCACACTGATGTTGGCCAGATCCGCGCCGCGATTCGGATCGGCAGGATCATTAGCTTCGATGCCATCAATCAGCAAAAGCGTGTTTTTGGTATCCGCACCACGAATAAACACCCGGTTACTGGCTCCCATCCCACCAGTACTGGAAAACTGAATTCCGGGGACGGTTCTAAGTGCCTGAGCCAGGGAGTGAAACTGGCGTGCCTCGATATCCTCTGCGGTTATCACACTCAGGGAAGTTCCCCCTACCTGATCCATTCCTGCTTCAGTACGCGTGGCTGTGACCACCACATCAGCAAGTTCTTCAACCTTCTGCTCAGCCTGCGCCCACATGGGGTGCGCGAATGCCAACAATCCGAGGAGCGCCCCGGCTACCACTGTGTTTCTCATAATCTGCCTCCAGGTTTGTTATGCCCGGGGCATAAAAAAGCCCCGAACCGATACAAAAAAAATCGATTCGGGGTCATCCCTGATTCCCACGAAATCGTCAGCTGCTTCGCCACGAAGCAGACAAACTTCATATTCAGGCAGGTCTTCTGACTTCCGGATCGTCCGTTGAACACCCCTTCCCGCCGCACTATGGCAGCAGTGGTTTGATGTGTTCTCCGTCCCCGGTTACAGCGGCGGGCCCGTTCCTGATTTGCACAGGATTCCCATATTTTGCTCCATTCTCCGGAGCACCTGAATACTATGTAGCGCCCGTACTTTAATCAAGCCGGGCGCAGGTGTCAAGCTGGCATATACAGAGCAGTGCAACCAGTCTTAGTTTGAGAGGACACGCAGGAGGTGTGGAATAAGCTGCTTTTTGCGTGACAACACCCCCTTGAGCTCGTACAGATTGCCTTCGCGCTGCGGATAACCCATGGCAAACGCCATCCCCTCTTCTGCTGCTACCAAAAGCATGCTGTCTCCGGCGACAATATCGGTCACCAACAGCCCGGTTATCGCCAGCCCCTTGTGTTTGCGCACCTGCTCGAGCTCGGCTGCAAGGGTCTGACGTCGATCCAGAAATTCGTGAAAGCTCACCACCTCTACCTGCCCGATGCCGAATTCGTACGATCCGGCCTGGAATACCTTAAAATCTGAGGTTATTACATCTGTGAGGGTGTCATATGCACTTATGGCACTGCTGGAGGAGAAAATCCGCTGCCCGAACTCATACGCATCCAGACCTGAATGCTGTCCGAGCCAGAAAGCTATCTGGCGATCAACATCTGTAGTTGTGGGTGACTTCAGCACAATGGTGTCTGAAAGCAGCCCTGCGAGCATCACACCCGCGATAGCAGGCTCAGGATCAATTCCCGCCTGCTGATACAAGGTCGCTACCAGGGTACAGGTGCTCCCCAGAGGTTTATTGATAAACTGAATCGGCTTGTCGGTCTGCAGATTCCCCAGGCGATGATGATCTACGATCTCGATGATCTCTACCTTATCTGCCCCGGCTACGGCCTGTGAGAGTTCATTATGATCCACCAGAATCAGCTTACGCCTGCTCGGAGTAAACAGATTACTTTTTGTCGCCACAGATAGGAGGTCTCCCCTGTCATTGAGCACCAGCACCCCGGGCACCGGACTATGCATCAGGCTAACCTTTAGTTGTTCAAGGCGATCTTCTTCGTGCAATGTAACGTAATCGGTCTGGGCCAGATGCCCCACCGGGGTAGCCAGGCGTGTGAGCCATGCACTGGTAGAGGTGTCAAATGCGGTGGAGAGGATGGTCACCTCATTCTGGCGTGCGATTTCGCATATATCTTCAGGTATGGGGAGATCGCCCACTACAATCAGCACGCGCACACCGCGCTCAACTACATGACGCAGAACCTCGTAACGATCCCCGGCAATAAGCACCATCTCGCGCATATCATGGCCCTTGATTTTCTCTTTAAACGACTCTTCCGCCATAGCAGCGACAAACAGATCAAGGTTTTCTAGGGAATCCACATCAAACTCGGTCACAAAGCGCGCCTTAAGGCACTGGCAAATAGAACGTGGTGAGGCATTTATGCGCCGTAGATCCTTCACCTGACTCGGCACCAGAAAGCGCTCAGCGAGTTTTTTCAGATATAACATTCCTTGAGGCTTCTTCTGTTCATCCAGTACCGGCAGAATGCGTATATTATGCAGGTGGAACAGCTCCATCGCGCGCGAGAGTGGCTCTCTGAAGTCGATAGATACTGGTGCCTCACGCGAAATCACATCCCCAATGCGCGGCGACATGTCGAGAACTAACTCCGGCTGTGGTACCGCCAGTTCATCAAGGATAAACTGGGTCTGTCGATTGATATTCCCGGCGCGTGCGGGGCGCACATTGTTCAGCCCCTGGAGTTCGCGCAGACGCGCATAAGCTATAGCACTACAAATGGAATCGCTATCGGGGTTGGTATGACCAACAACATAGATCTCTTCCTGGGGCATCCCTGTCTCCTCAAACGCTGATGGAAAAATGCGGTGCGCATCCAAAGTGAATTACGCAACTTTTACGTGACGGATTGTTAACATATTTGCTATGCACAAGTATACACTAAGGGTTGCTATGGTAGAATTTAGTAATTAAGTACAAAAATTTCTGTTTCCCACCCATGCTCACTGCTACAATCTAACTGCATGTGTACTTTCTTATCCAAGGTGATCTAAAGTATGAAATTAACCATTCAGTCTATCCACCATGACCTGAACAATATCCACAATACCACCCCGCTGGTGCACAATATAACCAACTTCGTGGTGATGAACAGTACCGCCAATGCCCTTTTGGCTTTAGGGGCTTCACCGGTAATGGCGCATGCGTTGGAGGAGGTTGAAGAGATGACCTCCATGGCCTCGGCGCTGGTTATAAATATCGGCACCTTAAGCCGGACGTGGGTGGAGTCCATGAAACTGGCAATGGCTACGGCACGCTTAAACAACATTCCCGTGGTGTTCGATCCGGTGGGAGCTGGTGCAACCACCTTCAGAACCAAAACCTGCCTGCGTCTACTGCAGTCCACCAATCCGGCGGTAATCCGCGGGAATGCTTCAGAAATAATGGCGTTGGCCGGAGCTCAGCAGAAAACCAAAGGGGTGGACAGCAGTGCAGCAGAAACGGACGCTGAAGATGCTGCCAATGAGCTGGCGCACACATATAACTGCGTGGTGTGTGTCAGTGGTGCGATTGACTTGATCACCGATGGCAAGAGCAATATTCTGGTTCACAACGGAGAACCCATGATGCCAAAGGTTACAGGTCTCGGGTGTACGGCAAGTGCGGTGGTGGGCGCTTTCTGCGCTGTCAACAGCAACTATCTTGATGCCACAACCAATGCAATGACAGTGATGGGCATTTGTGGCGAGATTGCTGCACAGCAGGCCAACGGCCCCGGAACCCTGCAGTTGCATTTTATTGATGCGCTGCACAATATTAACAACAAGACAATAGCAAAGTATGCCAACGTTAAGGCAACGCCTGAAATATGATGCTTTCGCACAAAGAAAAAATTAGATGATAGTTGTAAAACCCACCAATTTATTGAAGGAGACGTAAATGGATTTCAGCATCGATTTTGAAAAACTTATCCCGCAGATCCAGGAATGGCTCGCGTTTTATGGTCTGCGCATCATTGCCGCCATCGCCATTTTTGTGGTCGGGCGCTGGGTCGCAAAGGGTATGCGCAGCGCACTGAAGCGGGTGATGACTAAAAACAAGGTGGATCAGACCCTGGTGTCGTTCGTGTGCAGCATTGTCTACACCGTATTGATTGTATTTGTGGTGATTGCGGCTCTAAATCAGCTCGGAATCCAAACCACCAGTCTTGTGGCTATCATGGGTGCCGCTGGTTTGGCCGTGGGTCTCGCTCTGCAGGGCTCACTCTCCAACTTTGCTGCGGGGGTCCTGATGATAATCTTCCGCCCCTTCAAAGCCGGTGACTACATCGAAGGTGGCGGGGTATCCGGAACGGTGGAAGAGGTCCAGATCTTCACCACCTACCTCACCACGCCGGATAACAAAGAGATCATCGTACCCAACAGCAAGATCATGGGGGATAACATCATTAACTACTCTGCCAAAGACACTCGGCGCATTGAACTCACTGTCGGAGTGGGATACGGTGATGATCTGGATCGGGCGCGTACAGTTCTGCAGGAGGTAATGGATGCGGAGACCCGGATTCTGAAGGATCCGGCTCCCATGATTGTGGTTAAGGAACTAGCAGACAGCAGTGTAAACTTCTCCATCCGCCCATGGGTTAAGACAGGTGACTACTGGGGGGGTTTACTTCGATCTGGTTGAAAATATCAAGAAGAGCTTCGATCGTGAAGGGATATCTATCCCTTTCCCGCAACGGGATGTGCATCTTTACCAGGAATCGGCATAAAAAGGAGTTAATAGTATGTACGTACTTGGAGTAAACGGAAGTCCGCGCTCAGGCGGGAACACCGAACTGCTGCTCAAGGTCTGCCTGAAAGAGCTGGGAAAAACCGGATGGGACACGGAACTGGTTCAGGTGGGCGGCACCGATATACGAGGCTGCACCGCGTGTCAGCAGTGTTTTACGAGCAAAAACAACAGATGTGTAATTGACAGCGACAATTTCAACACCATCTACACAAAAATGCTCAAAGCCGATGCCATGGTTCTTGGCTCCCCCACCTATTTTGGCGCAGTCTCTGCCGATCTGAAAGCATTGCTTGAGCGGGCCGGATTTGTGGCGATAGCCAACAACAATGCCTTTGCCGGCAAGATCGGCGCAGCTGTAGTTGCAGTCCGCCGTGGTGGCGCCATCCATGTGTACGACAGCATCAACCACATGTTTCAGATGTCGCGCATGATCGTACCCGGTTCCACATACTGGAATATGGGTATCGGCTTGAGTAAGGGGGATGTGCGCGAAGATGATGAAGGGATGGACAACATGCGTCACCTGGGACAGTGTATCGACTGGCTCGGACGCGCTATTATTCCCAATATGGAAAGTTATCCGCAGGGCTAAAAGGCAAGAAAACAGACCTAAGTACGCAAGAACACCACCAGGGCTCCGTCGCCACCATACTGCTTCGGAGCTCTGCCCCATTCCGCCACCCACGCTTTGGCGCGAGTGCGCAGATAGGCTTCAATATCGCTGCGCAATACTGACTCGCCACCTTTGGAGCGCAGCCCACGTCCGGTGATGATGAGAACGGTCTTCATCCCCTGGCGTTGGCGGCTCTCCAGAAATATGCGTACCT
>Ga0306868_1000116_pt1 | contig 65572 bp, 68 predicted proteins | sample AntRauTorckE6832_FD_190411 | JGI IMG/M metagenome (GOLD analysis project Ga0306868, IMG submission 190411) | Saline lake microbial communities from Rauer Islands, Antarctica - Metagenome Torckler E6 #832 (v2) (version 2) | ecosystem: Environmental > Aquatic > Non-marine Saline and Alkaline >... | reverse complement strand
ATCATTTCCATACTGATCACCCTGTGTTCTCCTGCTCAAAAATTGAGCAGAAGCAGTTGAACACCTGGGTCAGTTTTCAGTCGGCAGAACAGCCTCTACTGGGTCAGTTTTCGGTCAGCGGCAACACGTCTAGGCTCTGAGATCGCGCGGGAACTTGGCTTTCAGTACATCGTGACAATGAACGAAGACGACGCCTTTAAGGAGACCATCGAAGGCTTCAACCTTAACGACTTTGTGCTGCCTAAGCGATTGACGGATGCCACCGAAGACGGTGGATTGTTTGGCATCAGGTTTGGGTAAACCGCCCCCTTGAACGAGAGGTCACAAACACAGTCGCTCCCGCTGCTCATCCCACAGCGCCGGCGGATCAACCGCCAGATCAAACAGCGTGACGTGGTTCGGCAATGCGTCGTCCAAGATGGCCGCCACGATGTCGGGTGCCAGCGTGGTCAGGTTGACCATCCGGCTTACGTAGCTGTTGTCGATTCCTTCCCGCGTAGCGATCTCCTTCAAGGACTTCGCCTCTCCTGATTCCAGCATGGCCAGCCAGCGGTGGCCCCTGGCCAGCGCCAGTTGGATGGAGGTCGGCGCCACGTCCCACGGTCTGACCGGTGCAGTCTCACCGTTCGGGAGAGTGACCAACTTGCGGCCACTGCGGCGCTTGATCTGGATCGGCACGGACAGGGTCAGCCTGCCGTCGCTGGTCTGCAGGATGTCCGGCTCACCGGTCTTCTGGATGCGGATGTCGCTCATGCCAGCGCCTCCTCTTGTTGCTTGACCGGCTCGGGGCGCAGTTCCAGCACCAGGCGTTCGATGCCGTTGGCGCGCAGTCGCACTTCGAGATCGTTGGGTGACACGATGACTTTCTCCACCAGCAACTTCACGATCCGGGCCTGTTCTGCCGGGAACAGCTGATCCCAAATCGCGTCGAGCCGGGTCATGGCCACGGTGATCTTGGCCTCGTCCAAGGTCGGATCGAGCTTGATCGCCTGCGGCAACATCTCACCCAGGAGATTCGGGGAACGCAGGATGGCGCGCAGTTGGTCGAGCACCGCCGACTCGAGTTCAGCGGCCGGCAGTCGCGGCAGGCCCGAGGCGCCCGCGTGCTCCTTGGCGTCGCGCTGAGGCACGTAGTAGCGGTAGCGACGACCATTCTTCTTGGTCGTGTGCCACGGCGACAGTGCCCGGCCATCGTTGCCGAACACGATGCCCTTGAGCAGATACGCCACGGTTGCCCGAGTCGCGTTGCCTCGCACCCGGCCATTGGTGGCCAGGATCGCGTGGACGCTATCCCACAGTTCGCGGCTGATGATGGGCGGGTGCTCCGCCTGGTACCACTGGTCCTTGTGCCGCAACTCGCCAAGGTAGGTCCGGTTGCTGAGGAGCTTGTAGATGTGGCCCTTGTCGATCGGTCTGCCCTCGCGGGTCTTGCCGTCTTGCGTGGTCCACGCCTTCGACGTCACGCCATCCAGTTTCAGCTCCTTGACCAGCGCCGTACTGGAGCCGAGTTCAACGAAGCGCTGGAATATGTGCCGGATCAGTTTGGCCTCGCGTTCGTTGGGCACTAGTCGGCGGTTCTCGACGTCGTAGCCCAGTGGTGGCACGCCGCCCATCCACATGCCCTTGCGCTTGCTGGCTGCGATCTTGTCGCGGATGCGTTCGCCGGTGACCTCGCGCTCGAACTGGGCGAAGGACAGCAGGATGTTCAGCATCAAGCGGCCCATCGAGGTCGTCGTGTTGAATTGCTGGGTGACCGACACGAACGACACACCATAGCGTTCGAACACTTCGACCATCTTGGAGAAGTCAGCCAAGCTGCGCGTTAGGCGGTCGATCTTGTAGATGACAACCACATCGATCTTGCCGGCCTCGATGTCCGCCATCATGCGGCGCAGCGCCGGCCGTTCCATGTTGCCACCGGAGAAGGCCGGATCGTCGTAGTCGTCGGCTACTGGAATCCAGCCCTCGGCGCGCTGGCTGGCGATGTAGGCGTGACCAGCGTCGCGCTGGGCATCGATGGAGTTGTATTCCTGGTCGAGTCCTTCGTCGGTGGACTTGCGCGTATAGACCGCGCAGCGCATGCGGCGCTTCAAGACTTCGCTCATCGTCCACCTCTCTTCTTGGTGGCGGGCTTGGTCTTGGCATTGGATGGCGGCTTGAGCCCAAAGAACAGTGGCCCCGACCAGCGCATGCCGGTGATTTCGCGTGCGATCATCGAGAGGCTCGGGAACATGCGCCCCTGGAAGTCATACTGGCCGTCGGCGGTCGCGATCACGCGGTACTCGACGCCTTTGTATTCCCGCACCAGCACCGTGCCTGCGGCTGGACGGTAATCGCGGTCGCGTTTTTTCACCTTGCCGGTTTCGACCAGAGACTCGATGCGACGCTGGTTGCGATCCAGTAGGTTGGCGTCGACCTTGCGGAACTCCAGCTCCTGCAGCCGGTAGGCAATCCGGCGTTCGAGGAACTGGCGGTTGTGGGTGGGCGTGTCGCCACCGACCAGCTTTTGCCAAAGCGCCCGGATCTCTGCCATCGGCATCTCGGGCAACCTGGCGATCTGCGCCGCCACCGATGGCGGCGTGGAAAACGATGGTGTTTGCGTGATCATTTCGACTCCGTATTTGTCTTGTTGACGGGGTCTGTATGAACGCGCTGGTTGCCAGAGAAGCCAAGCTCAAACTCGCTCGCTTCGGCGACGTGTGCGGACTGTTCCGCGCCATAGATCCGCATGCGTGCCAGGCCGTTGGCCAGCAACGACGCGATCTCGTGGCGACGCTGCTCCGGCGTCATCCGCTCGGGCGGTAGATGGTTGATTTGATGCATGGGTAGCGGTCCTTTCCGTCAAACTCACATGCAGTGAAATTGTCCGGATGGACTGCCGCCGACACCATGAGGGAGTTTCGCAGTCGTGCGAACCGATGCGGATTGCTGCGAAAAGCGGGGCCCAGCTAGTTCGACAAATGACGGGCGAGGATCGTATTCATCAACGAATTGCTGGGTTGGGTGCTGGCGATCATGTCCCGGATCTGCTCGTTGACCTGCTGGACTGGAACGCCTTCGTTCGCCGCCGCCTGCGTGACTGCCGCATAAGCATCGAGCACATCCGCGCCGGTGATCTCATAGCCATGCCCGATGGAAATCCAGCGCAACGCCGCGAGACCTGCGGCGAGCGCGAATGCTGGCTGCTTCTCGGCGTAGTCACGGGCAGCGCGCGTCAGCGTGCGCGGATCGGTCGGGCTGCGCGTGGCCAGTTCGATCGCCACATCAAACAGGCCCGCATCCTTCGCAGCAGCGAACCATTTGCCCTCGGCACCGGGTGTGCTGGACACAAGGTCACGCAGAATTTTTTCAGGCTGCTTGTGGGGATACTTCTTGGCGATGGCGCGAAACGTCGTCAGGTTCGTTGCGCCCTGATTTGCCTCGATGGCATAGCGGCGGTAGGCCTCGTCGTGCAAACCGGAGGACAACAGGATCTCTTCGCAGGCCTGGGCGATCTGCCAGCCAGGATCATTGAGACCGCGCGATTCTTCCGCATAGCGGATCGCGTCGGCTTTCTTGCCCATCGCGGCCAGCGCCTGTACACCCCAGCGCCGGTCGTGCCACCATTTGAACCGCGCCTTGTCGATCAGGGCCAGCAACTCGTCATAGCGACCCGCCGCGAACAGCGCGGACAGGCAAGCACTGGTACCCTTGAAAAATCCATGCCCCGATGCATTCGGGCTCCACACGCTTTCAACAACGGGCATGAACTCGTCGGCCCAGCGTGATGCCAGTTCCGGCGTCACGCACAGTTCGCCCCAGTAGTCGCCCAGCAGTTCGATGTAGGGCATTTCATCATCCTGCAGCGCCTGCCAAAGCCGCTCCAGCCAGCGTTGCCGCAGCTTCGGCTCGACGTCGGCCTTGATGATGATCGGCACCAGGGTATCGATGGCCTTGTTGACCGCCGAACCCAGTGCGCCCGATGAACTGTCCACCTGTTCCAGCGCCGGGGAGAGTTTTTCCAGCAGGGTAATGGCACCTTCAGCCGCGAGCACAGGCTCCTTGCGAGCGACCTGCTTGATCTCCGATACGGCCTCCTTGATCCGCTGCACCGGCGTATCGGACCGCCAGCCAAATGCATGCCGGCGGAAACGGGAAGCGAATTGCCACTTGTGGGCGCTCATGATCGATCCACCATGAGCTATCGCACCGGGTACTGGCCGTTGCGGATGAAGCGGTCGTAAGTGTCTTCCTCCGGTTCCTCATCATCGTGCCGCGCTCCCTGCCACTCGGCCTCGGGCAGCAGTAGCAAGGTCAGTGTGTAGTCGTACTGACCCGCGACGCGCGTCATTTCCGTGACCGGCATGCTGGCAGGTTCACGGGCAAACCAGGACTGGGCGCGCCCCGTCCGGTTGTCGCACATGTCAAAGGCGTTGTAGCTGCGCGCCAGCGCATCGTGCGGTAGCTCGATGGTGTTCTTGCGCGTCGCGAAGTAGGCGCCGGACCTGAGCGCCGCCTTGTTCGACTTGGCCCAGAGCATGTGATCGTCACGGCTGGCCACCAGTATGGCGCGCTTGGGAGCGATCTCGGTCCAGCGCAAGGCGGCGGCCGTCAGCGATACCCCGTAACGGTCGGCGCAGTGGCCGAGCAGATCGAAGCTGATCGGTTGCCCGTCGACCTGGCGCCGAAAGTCGTCCAGCGGCATCAGCAGGGTCGAAGCGAACAGATCCGCCTCGACCTCGATGTCGCGCTCGTTGTTGTCACCCGTCTCGATATCGTCGTCGCCGCACTCGAACAGGTCCTGCTGATGGCGGTGCAGGATGTAGTGGCCGAACTCATGCGCGATCGTGAAGCGCTTGCGGCCCTCCGACGGGGTGGCGCTGTTGTAGAGGATCAGCCACTTCGATTTCGCTTTGTTGGCTTTCAGCAGGCCATCAAAACCGTCGAGATCCTCGCCCTGGACCTTGTCGATCGGCGAGTCTGAGAAGCACTGGCGGGAATACTCCAGCGCCAGTTCGTCAACCTTGACCGGAAAGCGATCCGCACCTAGCACCGCGTTGAGCATGGACGAGATGCGGTTGGCCTCGGCCATGGGCTTTTTCGCGTCCGTCATTCATCTTCCCAGGCATCGAGGATCTTGCGGATCTTCTTCTTGTCCGGCTCGGACATGTTCTTGTACTTACGGAAGAAGGCCTCATCGAGCACTTCCTCGTCCGGGGTGGTTGCCGACTCGGTCAGCAGGAACTCCGTGGTGACCTCGAGGACGGCGGCAATCTTGCCGATCTTCTCGGCCGACGGTTTCGGATCGTCTTTGTTTTCCAGTTCCCAGATGTAGCTCTTGCTGGAGTCGGTCAGTTCGGCCAACTGTTCCAGACTGAGCCTCTTTTGCTTCCGCAATGCGCGGATCTTGTCCCCCAGGGGCGATGGCACCGGTATTTCCTCATTTGTTGGCTTCAATCCGAAAATAATACCACTACGCCGAACGATTTCGCACCTGCTTGACAAACCCCTAACCGCTCCGCGACAATCTGAATCGTTCGGTACACCGAACACCATCGGTCTGCACACCCCAACAAGAAGAAGGGGCCGTCGAGGCTGATACCAAGCCGATCCAAACCTTTGAGGGGTATGTAGATGAACGATGCAGAAAACCTGAGCAAGCTCCTGGGCCACCTGCCGCCGGCGGTGTTCCGTGAATTCATGGTGGATGAATTCGGTCTGGCCATGCCGGATGTGGACGCCAAGAAGCCCAAGAAAGAACAGCGTGAACAGATGGAGGCCGTGCTGTCCGCCCTTGGGGTGAGTGAGCGGCAGCGGATCGAGGAAGTGGCCGAACGGATCGTGCTGTTGTCGGATGGCGCCGGTCAGGACGTCATCGACGGCTTCAAGGACGACATCTTCGATGACGCCGCCCGAGAAGCCTTCGCCGCGATCCCGAACCAGTACCAGCGCGCGCTGTGGCTGCACGTCAATGAGCCCGTAATCTTCGAGGAGGCCGTCAACGCCCGCCAGGCCGACGTGTTCCGGCAAAGCGCCTCCTGCTACTCCGGTTTCATGGCACCTGCCAACCTGGCGGTACTCGACGACGCGACGGCCAAGGCGGCGTTCCACCAAACCGTCGCCCAGCAACTCGGGTGCTCCGATGACGCGGTCGCGATCCAGATCTTCAAGCGTCTGCGGCCCGACACGCAGACCGGCGAGGACGTGGATCTGTACCAGATCAGCATCCATCACAACCGCCCACCGGAAATCATCGACTGCGTGCAGGCGAGCGAACTGGTGCCCCAGGAGGTGATCAGGGCGGTGTCTTCGCACATCACTTACGAGCCGGCCAATGGGCACCTGGAGGTGCTGTCGAAAGATACGGCGGGGCGGGAAGCATTGGCGCGCATCGTGGCCGACTCACTGCTGCAATCGCCCATCACCGGCGAGAAGATCCCGCTCAAGCAATACGACTACCAGAGCTTGGCGGCGCTGCGAAATTTCGACTTGTCCGGCGAGCCGGTAGCGTTCGTCAAGGTCGTCGAGCTCGGTTACGCCGCCGGAAATGGGCGGTCGCTCCTGGTGAAGATCTGGACCAAGGACGTCGATGACATCTATGCGGCCGCCCGGTCGTTGATCGGTCCCGCCTTCGACTTCCGCGATCACCACCTCAACTACGCCAAGCTGTCCATCAAGCTGAAAAAGGTCGGCAAGGACCGCGCGCGGACGATCACCGTGATCCTGCGTGACGACAACAAGTGCAACATCAAGACGAAGCGGGAAAAGGACCGGGCGTTGTGCGATCGCCTGCTCGCCAAATGGCATCTAGTGAAGGAGATTGGCCATGTCGTCGAAGCCCTTGCAGACGCAGTCGCTGCTTGAACTGATCGACCTGTTCGAGCAGTCAGGGCAGCCGATTGCCGACGGCGACGGACAGCGCCTCCACGGCGTTCCCGGCTGGGACCTATCGCGCACACTGAGCCTTTCTGACCATGATTTGTCCGCCTGGACTGAGTGCGTCGGCTACGCGGGTTGCTACCCGGCACCCTGCCGCGACGAGCGAATCCTGGTCGATATCGAGGAGGACGCTGATCCTGGGAGGTACCGCTACCGCTGCCCGGAAACCTTTCGCGTGAAATATATCTCCGCCGAGATGGCTGCCGTCCGCGCAGTCACTGCCACGAAGCTGCTGAACTACTTGGCAGATCTCATGGACATCCCGCGGGCGCTACGACGCGGTATCACCACCGCAGCCATCAATGGTGTCCTCTGGCATCTCGGGAAGATGCGCATCGGCCAAGTCCATGTCGATACGTGGCTGGCCCGAGGCATGGCGAATTCGATCGATGACGTATACCGGCATTTGGACCAACCATCTCTGCCCGACACCGGCGTCATTCTCACCACCGGGTCTGCGCCGCCCGCGATAGTGCGACCACCCAGGAACTATCGGCTCATCCCGATCAACAGCGTGTTAAGCCCGAACAGCGCCAGCCCGGTGGTTGATACCGACTTGATCCACCGACTGTTGCTCGCATCTCCAGGCGAAACGATTGAGCGCTCGCCCGTTGTGAGATTCGATCATTTCAACAGCACGCTACACATCACCACTCGATCGATCGCTCCTTGGACGGTCACCGGACCTAAACAGGCAGCAGTGGTGAAGTATCTGGTCGAGCAGTTCGAGAATGGACGCCAACGAGTTTCTGCTGGCGACATCCTGGTCGCGGCACACGGTTCGCGCGAGGCCGCACGCGGAAAACGGGTCCCGAGCATCTTCAGCGGTAACAGCCAATGGCTTGATTACATCGAGCATGACGAAGCTGGGTACGGCATCAAATTGGAATGAGCCAACACCAATATCCATGAGCACGCAAAACCGCCTTCGGGCGGTTTTTTGCTTTCTGGGCTCCGCTTTTTCCCTCAGGAGCTGCGCCCGTACATCAGCCCGTACATGGCGGCGGCGGACGCCCGCACAGGCCGACTTCGAAACTGACCTCACGAATTCGCAACAACCAGAAGGAGTGCATCGTGAGTGTCAAACATCTGAATCAAGGCCAACTGGCCGAACGCTGGGGAGTCAGCGAAGCCACGCTTGAGCGTTGGCGTTCCGAGGGAATCGGCCCCGTATTTCTGAAGCTGCAAGGCCGCGTCGCGTATCGCATCGAGGACATCGAAGCCTACGAGGCCGAGAGCCTGCGCAAGAGCACCTCCGAGCGCGTCAATGCGGGAGGTGCACTGTGAACCGCATCTCCCCTGACGAAGTCCTGTCCACCCCAGCCGGCGAGCTCGCCGCCCTTGGCAGCGAGTCGCTGTTCCAGCTCAAGAACGACGCTGCTGATCTTCTAGCTGCTGCCAAGGCGATCGTCGAGCACGTTGATCGCGCACTGGACCTCAAGTATGCCGACCGGGCCCACGACCTCCGCCTGGCAGCAGGCAAGGACACCGGCGTCGTCCATTTCGACGACGGGCACGTCCGCATCACCGCCGATCTGCCCAAGAAAGTCGACTGGGATCAGAAGCGGCTCGCCGAGATCACCCAGCGCATCGCCGCCAACGGTGACGACCCATCCGAGTACGTGGAGATCAGCTATCGGATCTCGGAAACCAAGTTCAACGCGTGGCCCGAGTCGCTCAAGAGTGCCTTCGCCCCGGCACGCACCCTCAAGACCGGCAAGCCGGGCTTTCGTCTCGCTCTGCTTCAGGAGTAATCGCCATGAAAACCAAACCTACGCTACTCGAACTGCTGCGCAAGCAGCCGGAAATGTATCTCCGGGATCTGCCGGACAACATCCGCATCCCGGCGCTGGACGGCAATCGCCCCGACGAAGTCGTGCGTCGCCTCGAAGACGCCACCATCGATGACCTGGCATTTGCGATCCAGGGCATGGAGTCGGAGTCCCGTCTGATTCATCGCCGTCTGAGCGGTCTGCGCGACCTGTACGAAATGGCCCGCAAGCGTGGCGCACTCGGCGTGACCACCGTCGCGGACGCGTTCGCCAACATCAGCACCGAGGAGGCCGGCAAATGAGCCTCCCCATCATTACTGCAGACCAGCGCTTGGCCGAGCGCCGTGGCGTGAAAGGTGTGCTCGTTGGCAAGAGCGGCATCGGCAAGACGTCTCAGCTCTGGACGCTGAAACCCAGTGCCACGCTGTTCTTCGATCTCGAGGCCGGGGACCTGGCCGTCGAGGGCTGGGCGGGCGACACGATCCGTCCGCGCACCTGGCAGGAGTGTCGTGACTTCGCGGTGTACATCGGCGGACCGAACCCGGCGCTGCGCGACGACCAGCCGTTCAGCCAGGCCCACTTCGATGCCGTGTGTGCGCGCTTCGGCGATCCAGCCGTGCTGAACAAGTACGACACCGTGTTCGTAGACTCCATCACCGTGGCCGGTCGCCTGTGCCTGCAATGGTGCAAGGGTCAGCCACAGGCCTACTCCGAGAAGACGGGCAAACCCGACAGCCGGGGTGCCTACGGACTGATGGGCCAGGAAATGATCGCCTGGCTGACCCACTTGCAGCACACGCGCGGCAAGAACGTCTGGTTCGTCGGCATCCTCGACGAGCGCCTCGACGATTTCAATCGCCGCGTGTTCTCCCTGCAGATCGACGGTTCCAAGACCGGCCTGGAACTGCCCGGCATCGTCGATGAGGTCGTCACCTTGGCCGAGCTGAAGGCCGATGACGGCGCCAGTTATCGCGCCTTCGTATGCCACACGCTGAACGCATGGGGCTACCCCGCCAAGGACCGCTCCGGGCGGCTCGATCCGATCGAGGAGCCGCACCTCGGCCGCCTCATGGAAAAGATCGCCGGCCCGGCCAGGCCCGCTACCGAACGCCTCGATTTCGCGCGCCCCGCGCCCGCTGCCATCCCCGAATCCACTTCGACTCAGGAGTCCTGATCATGACCTACTTCGATTTCAATTCCGCTTCCGAACAGACCTCTTTCGAACTGATTCCCAAGGGCACGCTGGTGCGTGTCCGCATGACCATCAAGCCGGGTGGCTTCGATGATCCGTCGCAGGGATGGACCGGCGGCTACGCCACCCGCAACGACAACACCGGCTCGGTGTACCTGAACTGCGAGTTCGTCGTGATGGAGGGTGACTTCGCCCGCCGCAAGATGTGGTCGCTGATCGGTCTGCACAGCCCCAAGGGCCCTGAGTGGGCCAACATGGGCCGCACCTTCGTCAAGGCGATCCTTAACTCGGCGCGCGGCGTTCATCCCGGTGACAACACTCCTGCCGCGCAGAACGCGCGACGCATCAGCGGGTTTGCCGATCTCGATGGCATCGAGTTTCTCGGCAAGGTCGACTGGGACAAAGACCAGAACGGCCAGGACAAGAGCGTGATCAAGGCCGCGATCACGCCCGACCACAAGGACTACGCCGCCCTCATGGGTGGCGCGCAGGGAGCGGCGAAAGCGCCAGCACCCGCAAACGGGTCGAACGCGTATGCCCAGGCCACGGGCCGTGCCTCCGTGCCGGGTCGCCCGAGCTGGGCACAGTAAGGGGGACGCCGCCATGATGCTCCGCCCCCGCCAAGCCCTGCTGGTCGAGCGCTCCCTGGCGGCGCTCGCTCAGCACGGCAACACCCTTTCTGTTGGCCCTACCGGGTCAGGCAAGACCATCATGCTGTCGGCGGTGGCCGGCAGCCTGTTGGCCGACCCAGATGCCAAAGCCTGCATCCTCGCCCACCGTGATGAGCTGACCGGCCAGAACCTGACCAAATTCGCACGGGTGAATCCGGGCGTCAGCACCTCCGTGTTCGACGCCAAGGACAAATCCTGGTCCGGGCGTGCCACGTTCGCGATGGTGCAAACGCTGTCACGCGACAACCATCTCGCCGCGATACCAACGCTCGATCTGCTGGTGATCGATGAGGCGCACCACGCCGCCTCGGCGTCTTACCGCCGTGTGATCGACCGGGTGCTGGACAAGAACCCGCACGCCCAGATCTTCGGGGTGACGGCGACGCCTGTCCGCAGTGACGGCAAGGGACTGCGGGAGGTTTTCAGCAACGTCGCGGATCAAATCACGCTGGGCGAGCTGATCGCCTCCGGCCATCTCGTGCCGCCACGCACCTTTGTCATCGATGTCGGCGCCCAGGAGCAGTTGACGCGAGTTCGTCGCACGGCCACCGACTTCGACATGACGGAAGTCGAGGCGATTCTCAACAAGACGCCCATCACCGATGCCGTGATCCGTCATTGGCGCGAGAAGGCCGGCGACCGCAAAACGATCGTGTTCTGCTCGACCGTCGCCCATGCCGAATGCGTGCGCCAGGCCTTTCAGGATGCTGGTGTGTCTGCCGTGATCGTGCACGGTGAACTGTCCGATGCGGAGCGCAAGGCGCGCCTTGCAGAGTACGAGTCCGGTGCCGCACAGGTGGTCGTCAATGTGGCGGTGCTCACGGAGGGCTACGACTTCACGCCTACGTCGTGTGTCGTTCTGCTGCGACCCAGCTCGCACAAATCGACGCTGACCCAGATGATCGGGCGCGGCCTGCGCACCATCGACCCTACTGAGCATCCCGGCGTCATCAAGACCGACTGCGTGGTGCTGGACTTCGGCACCGCCACCTTGATGCACGGTTCCTTGGAGCAGGACGTCAACCTCGACGGGCACCAGCATCACGGGGAAGCGCCGACCAAGGACTGCCCGTCCTGTGAAGCCACCGTCCCGCTCGGCTGCCGCGAATGCCCGCTGTGCGGATTCGTCTGGGAGGACGAGACCACAGAGGAAGGTGATGCGCTGGCCGATTTCGTGATGACCGAGATCGACCTGCTCAAGCGCTCCAACTTCCGCTGGTGCGACCTGTTCGGTTGCGACGACGCACTGATGGCCACCGGCTTCAACGCCTGGGGTGGCGTGTTCTTCCTGAATGGGCGCTGGCACGCCGTGGGCGGAGGTAAGGATCTGCAGCCGCGCTTGTTGGCCGTTGGCGATCGCACCGTCTGCATGGCGAAGGCCGATGACTGGCTGAATGACCGCGAGTCGGCAGACTCCGCGCACAAGACCCGGCGCTGGTTGAACGAACCGCCGACCGCGAAGCAACTGCAGTATCTGCCGCAGGCGCTGCGCGCCGACTTTGGCATGACGCGCTATCAGGCCTCGGCGCTGCTGTCGTTCCAGTTCAACAAGTCGTCGATTCAGCGCCTCGTGGTGGCTGCCAACGATGCCCACCGGGAGGCCGCGTGAAATGTGCAGTCTGCTCCCGAAAGGCCAAGGGATTCGGCTATTTCAATCCACGCCTGCCGCGCAGCGATCCACGACGTTACTCGGACCGCTGGGTGTTCTGCTCCATGCGCTGCCAGAACGCATTTTCGCGGCTCATGGAAAAGACGGGAGGTCACATGATCGATCCCAGTGATATGGAGCTCGCCGCCATGGCGTCCTGCCTGGCGCCGCTTGGAGAGTATGTCGGCGCCATCGGCATGCAGCGCCCGCTGGCGGACTACAGCAAAGACGAAGTGCTGATGCTGATCGACGTGGTGGTGACCGCCTACCAGGAACACATGCTCGTCGAGCACGAGCGGATGGCGGAGAAGGACCGCGCTTTTCTTGAGGAGCGACTCGCCCGCCAAGGCAAGTCCGCTTCGACGGGAGTGCCGTTCTGATGCTGGACTTCAATCACCGCCCCAAGATCCACGAGCAGATCGGCGCGCTCATCGACGCCGCACTTAGCGCCGAACGCGACAACCAACCCCGTCGCAACTATCTCGGTGCGTCTCGGTTGGGCGTTGCCTGCGAGCGGGCGCTGCAATACGAGTATCTCCAAACCCCTGTCGATGCTGGAAGGGAAATCCCGGGTCGCGTGTTGCGCATCTTCGAGGTGGGACACGCTCTCGAAGAGCTGGCCATTCGTTGGCTGCGCATGGCCGGATTCGATCTGTACACCCAAAAGGCCAGCGGCGGTCAGTTCGGCTTTTCCGTTGCAGGCGGCCGTATTCAAGGGCACGTCGATGGCGTCCTGAACGGCGGCCCCGCAGAGCTACGAATGAGCTATCCGGCCCTGTGGGAGTGCAAGACCATGAACGACAAGTCCTGGCGGGATACGGTCAAGCACGGCGTCAGCAAATCCAAACCGGTCTATGCCGCGCAGATGGCCATCTATCAGGCCTACATGGAAGCCAGCATCCCGGGCATTTCCGCGAACCCAGCGTTGTTCACTGCGATCAACAAGGACTCCGAGGAGATCTGGTTCGAGTTGGTGCCGTTTGACGGCGGCCTGGCACAGCGCATGTCCGATCGCGCGGTTCGGGTCATCACGGCAACGGACAGCCAGGAACTGCTGCCGCGCCATGCAACCACCCCAACGCATGTCGAGTGCAAGTTCTGCCCCTGGCAGGACCGCTGTTGGAGTTCGACATGATGGCCGACAACATCATCTGGCTCGACTTCAATGACGCGCCCGAGCAGCGCGACGAACTGACCTCTGACACCGATGCCTTGCGCGCTGGCTTGCTGGATCGACTTGAGGCTGTCCTCCACTACCTGTTTCCGCAGGGGCGCATCCGGGGTGGCAAGTTCTACGTCGGTGATGTCGATGGCAACCCGGGCAAGAGTCTGGTGGTTGAGCTGGACGGACCACGGCGCGGCCTGTGGAAAGACTTCTCCACCGATGAGGGCGGCGACATCATCGATCTGTGGGCGCGCTCGCAAGGTCGATCCGCCCGCAGCGACTTCCCACGTATCGCCGCAGAGATCCGGCAGTGGCTCGGCATTGCTACCCCGGTTGGCACGCCGATGCGCCGTGATGTTCGCAGCGTGCCGATGGATGACCTCGGCGCCTACACCGGCAAATGGGATTACCTGACTCCCGATGGCGAGCTGATCGCCTGCGTCTACCGGTATGACCCGCCGACGGGCAAAGAGTACCGCCCATGGGATGTGCGAGCCCGCATGTGGCGCGCCCCCGACCCCAGGCCACTCTACAACCAGCCGGCCATCGGGAAAGCGCGAGAGGTCGTCCTGGTCGAAGGCGAGAAATGTGCGGCTGCGTTGATTGCCTGCGGCATTGCGGCCACCACCGCGATGAACGGCGCCAAGGCACCAGTCGACAAGACCGACTGGCGTCCATTAGCCGGGAAATCCGTGGTCATCTGGCCGGACCGGGATGCCCCTGGCTGGGACTACGCCGAGAGCGTAGCACGCGCTTGCGTGATGGCGGGCAGCGCATCCGTGGCCATTTTGGTGCCGCCGACCGACAAGCCGGCCAAGTGGGATGCTGCAGACGCTGTCGACGAGGGCTTCGACTGTGCGGCATTCATCGCCCAGGGTGACCGACGGATCGTAAAGGCAGCGGCTCCCTCTCTGCCCACCTTCACGCTCGGCGAACTGCTCGATGACAACTCGCCGCTGCCCCCGGATCTGATCGCTCCGCGCGTGCTGACACCGGCTGGCATGTTGGTGTTCGGTGGCGCACCGAAAGTCGGCAAGAGCGACTTCCTGCTGTCTTGGCTGGCGCACATGGCTGCAGGCGCTGTATTCCTCGGCATGCAGCCACCCCGTCCGCTGCGCGTGTTCTACCTGCAGGCCGAGGTCCAGTACCACTACCTGCGCGAGCGCGTGAAGGATGTGCGCCTGCCATCACACCGGCTTTTGGATGCCCGCGCCAACTTCGTCGCCACACCGCAGTTGCGGCTGGTGCTCGATGACGCAGGGCTGGCGCAGGTGATCCCGGCGATCGCGCAGGCTTTCGGCGGCGAGCCTCCCGACATCATCGCCATCGATCCGATCCGCAACGTTTTCGACGGCGGTGACGCCGGTGGCGAGAACGACAACGGCGCGATGCTGTTCTTCCTGTCCCAGCGGGTGGAGCGCATTCGCCAGGCAGTGAATCCGGACGCTGGCGTCATCCTCGCCCACCACACCAAGAAGCTCGGCAAGAAGCAGTTCGAGGAGGACCCGTTCCAGGCACTGGCCGGCGCGGGAAGTCTGCGCGGCTACTACTCGACCGGGATGTTGTTGTTCAGGCCCGACGAGACCAGAACGACCCGCCAGCTGATCTTTGAGCTGCGCAACGGCGCGGGTATCCCGCAACGGCATGTCGACAAGATCAACGGCGAGTGGCGCGAGGTCGATGCCAACGAGCGGCTGGTGATGAAGGACTACGGCGAGCGCCTGGATGCCGAGCGCCGCCGCAAGCGCGACGCGATCCTCCAGATCTTGTTCGAGGAGGCCGGCAACGGGCGCTGCTACACCGCCAACCAGTTCGCGGAGTCCTTCGAGGGCAAGGCTGGCCTGGGCGGCGAGCGCACCATCCGCGAACGCGTCTCCGCGCTCTCGACGCAGGGCTACATCAAGTATTTCCGCAACGCGGCTGACTACGGTCTGCCGTCCAGCGGCCGCACCAAGTTCGGCTATCTCTGCGTAGAAGGCATGGTGCTGCGCTTGCCAGCTGGCGATGTCGACACGGCCACCGGCGAGCTGCCGATGCGCGAGCACACGGTGCTCCCCACCCACTACAAGTGCCCGCATTCCGGCGCCTCGATGCCTGTCGAGAACCCCGACGTGTGGGTCTACCACGACGAACTGAACGACCCGGAGGCCTCATGAACATTGCCCAATCGGCAGTTGGCAGCGCCGTTGCCAACTGCACCCATTTCCTTGCCAACTACCCGCAGTTGGCAAACCCCTGCCAACTGGAAGTCCAGGTAAATCAGGGTATTGCGGGAAATTACCCGCAGTTGGCAGTTGGCAACGATGCCAACTTGCCAACTGGCGCAAACCCGCGTGGTTGCTGGACTTTCTCCCATTTTCCAGTTGGCGAAAACTCCCCCTCCTACTACGTAGGAGAGGGACCAGATGGTCCCTCCACTCTACGTAGGGGGCTTGCCGGCCACCCGGGATCAGATCATCGGCGGCCATCCCTGTCCTCGATCCTGGCATTGGATCTCGGCACCCAGACAGGCTGGGCACTGCGCGACCGCGATGGCGCAGTGACCAGTGGATCGGAATCCTTCAAGCCGCAGCGCTTCGAGGGTGGCGGCATGCGCTACCTGCGATTCAAACGCTGGCTCACCGAGATCAAGCAGTCCTGCGACGGCATCGACGCCGTGTACTTCGAGGAGGTGCGCCGCCACGCCGGGGTCGATGCGGCACACGCCTACGGCGGCTTCATGGCCCACCTCACCGCATGGTGCGAGCACCACCAGATCCCGTACCAGGGCGTTCCGGTGGGCACGATCAAGAAGCACGCCACCGGCAAGGGCAACGCGAACAAGGATCAGATGATCAGCGCCGCCCGGTTGCGTGGCCACGCACCGGCTAACGACAACGAAGCCGATGCCATTGCGCTGTTGCACTGGGCCGTCGAGACACAGGAGGTGTGAGATGAAGGTTCCGACTCACGCCTACCGCTGTGCCCTGGCTCGACTGCAGCCCGATCCGCGCCCCGATCCGGAGCAGATCAAGCGCGAAGGATGGCGCGACCAGCAGATCCTGGTGATCTCGCCCGACGACACGCGACTCGATTGGGTCGAACGCGAACTGCTTCGCCGGATCGGCGATCGGCTGTATGGGCCGAAGGAGCGTCGCCATGGCTGAGTGGACGATCGAGACTGTGGCGGATCGCTTCATCGAGGCCGCACGAACTGCCCACCGCCTTCCTCCGGTTCGGGTGCAGGGCTACTTCAACTGCTGGCCAGCGATCAAGCGCATGCCCTGGGAAAACCTGGGAGCTGAGCCACGGGTCTACCGCTTTCCTCCCGACCCTGCTGCTATCGACCGGATGCTGGAGACGATGCGGTGGGTTCAGTGGCTGGAAGAAGAACAGCGACACCTCGTCTGGATGCGAGCACAACGGTATCCGTGGAAGGACATCTGTTGCCGCTTTGCCTGTGACCGAACAACCGCCTGGCGTCGCTGGCAGGCGGCACTGGAATTGGTCGTCGTGCACCTGCTGATGGAAAAGAAACCTGGGGCAGCCGGCAATTGCCGATGACGTTGGGTGTAGTTGCGAACAGTCGCGAAGCCATTAGGAATCCTGCGTGACGATGCGGGTTTCGGCCGCTCTTTGGCGTGCAACATCCTGTGGCTTTTTCGCTAGTATTACGGCTAATCTTGCGAGCACTGGGTGCGTAAAGGCCACGGAGCGATCTGTGGCCTTCGTCGTTTCCGGCTCGCGATGGCAATGCCCCGTTGCGACGGGTCCTTCCTGGCCAGAAGCCAATGCGGGGGGCGCGAGCGCGGCGCTTTTTTAGCGTCAGGGTGCGAACCAAGGTTCGCACAGTTCGCAGTTCGCACCCCGCCAGTTCGCACCAACCCCAAAACCCGCCCACGGTTTGTCGTCGGCGGGTTTTCTATTTTCAGGACACCATCTTTGAATACGCTCAACGTCGAGTACCGCAAGGTCGAGGCGCTGATTCCCTACGCCCGCAATCCGCGCACACATTCCGATGCGCAGATCACCAAGATCGCCGCCAGCATCGTCGAATACGGCTGGACGAACCCGGTACTGGTTGATGGCGACAACGGCATTATCGCGGGCCACGGTCGTTTGGCTGCTGCACGCAAGCTGGGGCTGGATCAGGTGCCGGTGATCGAACTGGCCCATCTCACCACCGCGCAAAAGCGCGCCTTGGTCATCGCCGACAACCGGCTGGCGCTTGACGCTGGCTGGGATGAGGAGATGTTGGCGCTCGAACTGGCGGAGCTTTCCGAAGCGGGTTTCGAACTGGCGCTGACCGGCTTCGAGAACATCGAGATCGATGCGCTGGTGGCAGATGCCCGGTCGACTGAAGGTGAACCGGCGGCGCAGGATGGTGTAGACGCCGATGAACCCGATACGACCGATGACGTACCTGACACGCCAGTGGTGGCGGTGTCGCGCAAGGGAGATGTCTGGGCCATCGGCTCGCACCGGTTGATCTGTGGCGACGCCACCGACCCAGCCGTGGTCGCCACGCTGATGCAGGGTGACACCGCGCAGCTTTGCTTCACCTCGCCGCCGTATGGCAACCAGCGCGACTACACCTCCGGCGGCATTGCCGATTGGGATGTCCTGATGCGCGGTGTGTTCGCACATCTGCCGATGGCGGGCGACGGACAGGTGCTGGTCAATCTTGGGCTGATCCACCGCGACAACGAAGTCATCCCCTATTGGGACGGCTGGCTGTCCTGGATGCGTCAGCAAGGGTGGCGGCGCTTCGCGTGGTACGTCTGGGACCAGGGGCCAGGCATGCCCGGCGACTGGCAGGGCCGATTGGCTCCCAGCTTCGAGTTTGTTTTCCACTTCAATCGCAGCACCCGCAAACCCAACAAGATTGTTCCTTGCAAGCACGCGGGCCAGGAATCGCACCTGCGCGCTGACGGGTCGTCCACAGCGATGCGTGGTAAGGATGGCGAGGTCGGCGGCTGGACGCACAAGGGTCAGCCGACGCAGGACACCCGCATCCCCGATTCGGTGATTCGCGTGATGCGCCACAAGGGCAAGATTGGGCAGGACATTGATCACCCCGCCGTCTTCCCGGTGGCGTTGCCGGAGTTCGCCATCGAGTCCTACACCGACGCCGGAGAGATCGTGTTCGAGCCGTTCGGCGGCAGTGGCACGACGATGCTGGCCGCGCAGCGCACTGGCCGCATTTGTCGCAGCGTCGAGATTGCGCCGGAGTACGTGGACGTGGCCATCAAGCGCTTTCAGCAAAACCACCCCGGCGTGCCGGTCACGCTCATCGCAGGCTGTGGAATCAAATCGGGCCAGTCCTTCGACGACGTGGCCACAGAACGGCTGGCGACCACGGAGGTAGAACAATGAGCGCGTCCTGGTTGGCAGACAAGATCGAGCAGTGGCCTACAGCCAAACTGCTGCCCTATGCCCGCAATGCGCGGACGCACTCGGATGATCAGGTGGCGCAGATCGCTGCATCGATTGCCGAGTTTGGCTTCACCAATCCGATCCTTGCGGGCAGTGACGGCATCATCGTCGCTGGGCATGGCCGCTTGGCCGCTGCGCAGAAACTCGGGCTGGAAATCGTGCCCGTGGTCGTACTGGATCACCTGAGCCCGACCCAGCGCCGCGCCTTGGTCATCGCAGACAACCGCATCGCGGAGAACGCTAGCTGGGATGACGCGATGTTGCGGATCGAACTTGAGGCTTTGCAGCTGGAAGGTTTCGATCTGGACATCACCGGCTTCGACGCCGACGCGCTGGCCGAACTGATCGCGGGCGACGAGCCGCACAACGAGGGCCAGACCGATGAGGACGCGGTACCGGAGGTTGGCGAGACACCCATCTCGCGTCCGGGCGATGTCTGGATCATGGGCCAGCACCGACTGCTGTGCGGCGACTCGACTGTGGCAGAGAGCTATGCCCGGCTGATGCAAGGCGACATGGCAGACATGGTCTTCACCGACCCGCCGTACAACGTGAACTACGCCAACAGCGCCAAAGACAAGATGCGCGGCAAGGATCGCGCGATCCTGAACGACAACCTGGGCGACGGGTTCTACGACTTCCTGCTGGCGGCATTGACGCCCACCGTGGCGCATTGCCGGGGCGGTATCTACGTGGCGATGTCTTCCAGCGAACTGGATGTGCTGCAGGCCGCCTTCCGCGCAGCCGGTGGCAAGTGGTCGACCTTCATCATCTGGGCCAAGAACACCTTCACGCTGGGCCGCGCCGACTACCAGCGCCAGTACGAGCCGATCCTGTACGGTTGGCCCGAGGGCGCGCAACGCCACTGGTGTGGCGACCGCGATCAGGGCGACGTCTGGAACATCAAGAAGCCACAGAAGAACGATCTGCACCCGACAATGAAGCCGGTGGAACTGGTCGAGCGCGCGATGCGCAATTCGAGCCGACCCGGCAACGTGGTTCTCGATCCCTTCGGTGGCTCTGGCACGACGTTGATCGCAGCGGAGAAGTCAGGCCGCGTTGCGCGGCTGATCGAACTCGATCCGAAGTACGTGGACGTGATCGTGCGCCGGTGGGAGGACTTCACCGGCCAGACGGCCATCCGCGAGGCAGCAGACCAGGAAGTGTGCGCCAGTTGAATGGCTGGCCAGGCTGCTTGGCCTCTTCTTCCTCGGCGATGCGCCGCAGGATTTGCAGGGTAGTGAGATCGCGCGGCAGTGCCATGCACATGACGCGCACTGCCTGCTCGATGGAGACGTCTGGACGCCGGTTGGCAATCAGCCAACGCAGCGCCTGCTCCCGTTCGGTGGCGGGCGTTGTCATCAGGCAGCCATCTCTTCGCAGATTTCGCAGTGGATCACAAAGCCTGTCAGGTAAGGCAGGCCGCGCGGGATGCCGTACTGCTTGCTGGTCTGGCGGCCAATCGTCCAGCCCATCCAGCGTTGGGTGGCGGCGTTGATCGCATCCTGCAACGCTTGGCCTTGGTACAAACCGTTCTGGACGTCGTCGGCAAAGTGGCGTCCGTGACGGCTGTCGAGGAAGGTCCGCACCGATTCGAGGGGCTGATGGGCGGCTTCCGAAATGGCGTTCATGGCCAGGGGCCATGCGGCGCTGGCGTGTTCGTTCATCGTGCCCCAGAAACCCCAGGCTTCGTTCTGGGTGGTGGGGATCTGGTTGGTGGTCATGGTGTCTTCTCCGGGTTGATCGTTGCGACACCTGTAGTAACGCGCTGTTCGATTGAGAAGCCAAGCTGTTCCTGGCTTCTTTCTCGATCAATTTCGCTTACCCGAGACGGGCTACGTAGCGGGCGTAATCACCGCCCTCGGGATTGACGTAGAGGTAAGAGCGTCCGGGAGCAGTGACCTCGACGCAGAGGTAGCCGTCGCCAGTGCCGCCACCCTTGCCACGCAGCCAGTCGCGTGACACCAGCAGGCTGCGCCCAAAGGCGTCGAATTCGGCAGGGGTGAGCTCCTTGGTCTCGGTGACGTAGACCTTGTGCTGGTCGCTCCCGCCCAGTTCGCCGAGGTCGGCAGGTTTGCGTGCAAACGGCAGGCGGACACTCAACTCTTCGACCTGGAGGCTTTGGCCTGCGAACTGCAGGGTGCGTGGGGTGCGTTCGATGGTGATGGTCATGGTGCTCATGGCGATTTTCCTGGTATGGCGTCGTCAATCACGACATCTGTATGAACGCGCTGGTGGGGAGAGAAGCCAAGCTATTCATGGCTCCTCTCGCCGTCTTTTTGGCTTTGCCGAAACTCGCTGTGCTCGCTTTCAGGCGATGCGGTAGATCCGCTCGCCACCCTGCGGCTTGTCCGAGACGATGGTCAGGCCAAGTTTTTTCTTGAAGGCTCCGGCGAAGGTGCCGCGCACCGTGTGCGCCTGCCAACCGGTGGCGGTGCAGATCTGGCCGATGGTTGCGCCCTCGGGGCGTTGCAGCATCCGGATCACTTCGGCCTGCTTGCTGTTCTCGCGGGTGCGCGGCTTGACCCACGTGGCTTCGGCGGCGGTAACAAAGGCTTCCAGTTCGGGATCGCTCGCGGCCGCAGGCGCGCCTTCAGCGTTGGCGATGATCCGGTCGAGATTGGCTTCGAACTGACCGATGCCCGTCCTGTTCACGTCGGGACGCGGAATGTCCAGGGCGTCGTAGCCCTCCGCAGCGACCAACCAGTCGGTGCCGTCGGTGGTGATCAGTGCGCGGTTGAACAGGCCATTGAGCACTTTCTTGCGCGCGCCGCCTTTGATGTTGTCGGGGAACCAGTCGATCTTGCCGCTGGTGTGTTCAACCGCGTGGGCCAGGATCGCGTGCTGGGCAGGGGTCAGTTGGGTGGTGGTCATGTTTTGCTCCTTCGATGTGGTGGACGGTGATGTGATGAACGCGCTGTTCTCAAGTGAAGCCAAGCGCTTTCTGCTTGGCTTCTTCGCTTCGCAATCAGGTGTTGGCCTTGTCTGACGGGTTGGCATTGCGCCCCTGCTCGAGACCCGCGTTGAAGGCGGCTTCAAGCGCATCGCGTAGGCACCAGACCGCCACATCGTGGAAATCGAGTCTGTCCGAGCGGCGGGTTTCCAGGGTTTCGATGCCCAGCTTGTTTTGCGCGATCTGGGTCAGGAGTTGTTCGAGCTTGCTCATGTCCGTGTCCTTTCATGGTGTTGATGACGAACGTATGAACGCGCTGTTCCAGATGGAAGCCAAGCTCAATTCGCATGAATGACGAACAAATGATTGAAGGTGCCCCGAAGGGGAAATATGGGTATTTCGATTCGTGCCTACGCACGCCACCGAGGGGTGTCCGATGCAGCGGTGCGCAAGGCCATCGCTGCTGGGCGGATCACGCCGGAGGCAGACGGAACGATTGATGCCGAGCGCGTCGACCGCGAGTGGGCGCGCAATTCCGATGCACCGCGCAGTGGCACGGCCACCCGCGCGGTCAAGGTCGCCGTCCCGGAGTCCAGCGGACCTACAGCAGATGGACAAGCAGCCTCATTGGCAACATCCGCAGCAGGTGGAACGTCCTTGCTCCAAGCGCGGACGGTCAACGAGGTGGTCAAAGCGCAAACCAACAAGGTGCGCCTGGCCCGCCTCAAGGGTGAGCTGGTAGATCGGCCGCAGGCCATCGCCCATGTTTTCAAGCTGGCGCGCTCCGAACGCGATGCCTGGCTCAACTGGCCCGCACGCATCTCGGCACAAATGGCAGCCAAGCTCGGCGTCGATCCCCACACGATGCACATCGCCTTGGAGGCGGCGGTGCGTGAGCACCTGCAGGAACTGGGCGAGATGCGCCCGAGGGTGGATTGATGGACATGGACTACGAAGGCGCTGCCGAGATTGAACGCGCGTGGCGCGAAGGACTGACTCCCGACCCGCTGCTCACCGTGTCCGAATGGTCAGATCGCCACCGGATGCTCTCCAGCAAAGCCTCTGCCGAACCGGGTCGCTGGCGCACCAGCCGCACGCCTTACCTGAAAGCGATCATGGATTGCCTGTCGCCGACCTCGCCGGTCGAGCGTGTGGTGTTCATGAAAGCGGCGCAGCTTGGCGCGACCGAGATGGGGTCGAACTGGATCGGCTATGTGATCCATCACGCACCCGGGCCAATGATGGCGGTCTGGCCGACAGTGGAGATGGCCAAGCGCAACTCCAAGCAGCGGATCGATCCGCTGATCGAGGAGTCGTCCGCACTGGCTGAACTGATTGCACCGGCACGCAGCCGGGATTCCGGCAACACCATCCTGGCCAAGGAGTTCCGGGGTGGCGTGCTGGTGATGACCGGGGCCAACAGCGCGGTCGGACTGCGCTCGATGCCGGTGCGGTATCTGTTTCTCGACGAGGTCGACGGCTATCCGTTGGACGTCGAGGGTGAAGGCGATGCGATCTCGCTGGCCGAGGCGCGTACACGCACCTTCGCGCGGCGCAAGATCTTCATCGTCTCGACGCCGACAATCTCAGGTGCGTCGGCTATCGAGCGCGAGTACGAGGCCAGTGACCAACGTCGCTACTTTGTGCCGTGTCCGCATTGCTCGCACCGGCAGTGGCTGCGTTTCGAGCAGCTGCGTTGGGACAAAGGGCAACCGGAGACCGCTGCCTACATCTGTGAGTCATGTGACACCGCGATTGCCGAGCACCACAAGACGTGGATGCTGGAGCACGGCGAGTGGCGCGCGATGATCACCGATGGCACGGGCAAGACGGCAGGCTTTCACCTGTCATCGCTGTACAGCCCGGTTGGCTGGCGCTCGTGGCGGGAGATCGCCGCTGCGTGGGAAGCCGCAGTCAGTAAAGATTCGGGATCGGCCGCCGCCATCAAGACCTTTAAGAACACCGAGTTGGGTGAAACCTGGGTCGAGGAAGGCGAAGCGCCGGACTGGCAACGACTGGTCGAACGCCGCGAGGACTACCGTGTCGGTACGGTGCCGCAAGGCGGTCTGCTCTTGGTCGGCGCGGCAGACGTGCAGAAGGATCGCATCGAGGCCTCGGTCTGGGCCTTCGGGCGTGGCAAGGAGTCCTGGCTGGTTGAGCACCGCGTGCTGATGGGTGACACCGCCCGCGACGCGGTGTGGAAGCGCCTTACTGAAATGCTGGCCGAAACCTGGACTCACGCCTCCGGCGCGGTGATGCCGCTGGTGCGCTTTGCACTGGATACCGGGTTTGCAACGCAGGAGGCCTACGCCTTTGTGCGGGCTTGCCGCGATTCGCGTTTGATGGCGGTCAAGGGGGTGCCTCGCGGTGCAGCCTTGATCGGCACGCCGACCGCCATCGATGTCTCGCAGGGTGGCAAGAAGCTGCGCCGGGGCATCAAGGTGTACACGGTGGCGGTCAGCATCGCCAAGCTCGAGTTCTACAACAACCTGCGCAAGAGCGCAGATGTTGGCGAGGACGGATTGACCACGGTGTTCCCGGCCGGGTTCGTCCATCTGCCCAAGATCGACGCTGAGTTCATCCAGCAACTCTGCGCGGAACAACTGATCACCCGCCGCGACCGCAACGGCTTCCCGGTGCGTGAGTGGCAAAAGATGCGTGAGCGCAATGAGGCGCTCGACTGCTACGTCTACGCCCGCGCGGCTGCATCGGCGGCGGGTCTGGATCGCTTCGAGGAACGTCACTGGCGGGAACTGGAGCGACAACTGGGGCTGGCCGGTCCGCCAGCCCTTGAAACACCTACTGAATCGATCAACGAGGCCACCCAACGCGGTGGCCTCGCTGTTTCTGGCAACCGTAACACCGGTCGGCGCGTGATCAAAAGCCGCTGGCTGTCCTGACACCCCAAGGAGAAAACATGAGTCTTGCTACCCGTATCGAAAGCCTGGTCATCCGCGTCGCGCAGGAGTTCAACGACGTCCGCGCCAAGGCAGGCAACCTGGCAAACCTCACCACCACCGACAAGTCGAATCTGGTCGCGGCCATCAACGAACTGAAGGCCGCCGTGGTGTCGTCGGCGGTGATCGACGATGCGCACGTCGCGGCCACGACCACGTACTCGTCCAACAAGATCGTCTCGCTGCTCGATGCGCTCAAGACCGAAATCTTGGGCGGTGCCGATGCCGCCTACGACACGCTGGTGGAAATCCAGCAACTGCTGCAGAACGGCACCAGTGGCCTGGATGCCCTGCTGGCCGCCGTCAACAACCGTGTGCGCTTCGATGCGGCGCAGTCGTTGACCGTGGTCGAGCAACTTCAGGCACGCAGCAACATCGGTGCCGTCGCGGCCAGTGATGTCGGCAACACAGACACTGACTTCGTCGCGGTCTTTGTGGGTGCGCTGGTCTGATGAGTCTCGCATCGCGCATCAGTGCGCTGGCCAGTCGTGTCGGACTCGAGGTCAAGACCAAGATCGACGCAACCCACCCCGGTCTGGCCCGGGCGTGGGTGTGTTTCGGCTACGTCGGCACGCAGGTCGTCGTGCGTGCATCGCACAACGTGGCCAGCGTGACCCGGACGGCGGCTGGCCGCTACCGGGTGACCTTCGCCACTGCCATGCCGGATTCCAACTACTGCTGGACGGCGCTCGCCCGTAGCAGCACCAACAGCGGCACGCAGCGCATTGCGATCGTGCGATCCAGCACCGACCAGAAGACCGCTCAGTACGTCGACATCAGTTGCGCCACCACGTCCGCATCCTTCGACGACTCCTCCGAAATCAACCTCACGGTGTACCGCTGATGGCCTACACACAAGCACATCTCGACGCACTGGAAGCGGCGCTGGTCAAGGGCGAAAAGCGCGTGACTTTCGGCGACAAGACCGTCGAATACCGCAGCGTCGATGAACTCCAGGCCGCCATCGCGGCGGTCAAGCGCGATCTCTTCGAGCAGGCCGTGGACACCGGACTATGGCCCGGTGCGCCGCGCCAGATCCGGGTCACCACCGGCAAAGGGTTCTGAACATGCAATGGTTTGACCGTATGCGCAGACGCGTCGGCATGAGCCTGCTTGGCGGCACGCCGTTCTATGACGGCATCGGTGGCGGCCGCCGCGCGTTGGCATGGCAGGTCGGCAATCCCGGTGCGGTCGCAGCTCTGGCGTTCACCCAGAACGAATTGCGCGCCAAGAGCCGCGATCTGGTACGCCGCAATGCCTGGGCAGCGGCAGGCGTCGAGGCCTTTGTCTCGAACGCCATCGGCACCGGCATCAAGCCGCAAAGCATGCTGGCCGATCAGCCCCTGCGCGAAGCCATCCACAGCCTGTGGTGGGACTGGTGCGAGGAAGCCGATGCTGCCGGACTGACTGATTTCTACGGCCTGCAGGCCTTGGCCTGTCGCGCCATGCTCGAAGGCGGGGAATGTCTGGTGCGGCTGCGCTATCGCCGCCCGGAGGATGTCCTGCCGGTGGGCTTGCAACTGCAGCTGCTCGAACCCGAACACCTGCCAGCCACGCTGAATCAGGAGTTGGCTTCGGGAAACGTGATCCGTGCGGGCATCGAGTTCGACAAGCTCGGACGGCGGGTGGCTTACCACCTGTATCGCTCGCACCCGGGTGATGGCTCACTGGCCCCGATGTCGGGCACCGGTGGCGTGGTGGGCGGTCTCGACACGGTGCGTATCCCGGCCAGCGAAGTCATCCACCTGTTTCGTCCCTTGCGGCCCGGACAGATCCGGGGCGAACCGTGGCTGGCGCGCGCATTGGTCAAGCTCAATGAACTCGACCAGTACGACGACGCCGAGCTCGTGCGCAAGAAGACGGCAGCCATGTTCGCAGGCTTCATCACGCGCCTTTCGCCTGAGGACAACCTGATGGGCGAAGGGCTGCCGGATGCCAGCGGTGCGGCATTGGCCGGGCTGGAGCCGGGCACGATGCAGATCCTGGAGCCCGGCGAGGACGTGAAGTTCAGTCAGCCTGCCGACGTCGGCGCGAGCTACGCCGAATTCCTGCGCATGCAGTTTCGGGCGGTGGCAGCGGCGATGGGCATCACCTACGAGATGCTGACCGGCGACCTGACGCAAGTGAACTACTCGTCGATCCGGGCAGGGTTGCTGGAGTTTCGCCGCCGCTGTGAGGCCATCCAGCACGGCGTGATCGTCCACCAGCTGTGCCGCCCGATCTGGCGTGCCTGGATGGAACAGGCGCTACTTGAAGGCGCGCTGGTGCTGCCGCAATTCACCGAGAAGAAGCGCGACTACTTCGCCGCCAAGTGGATTCCACAGGGCTGGCAGTGGGTCGATCCCAAGAAGGAATTCGACGCCATGCTGACCGCCATTCGCGCCGGTCTGCTGTCTCGCTCGGAAGCCATCTCGGCCTTCGGCTATGACGCCGAGGACATCGATCGCGAGATCGCCGCCGACAACCAGCGGGCGGACGAACTCGGTCTGGTTTTCGATTCCGACCCGCGACATGACAAAGCGCCGCTGAGCGCTCCCATGAATGCGGCCGCCACGGTGGCAGTGCCGCAAGACCATCAGGACAACTGACATGCAACTCGTTCATCTGGCGTCCCGCCTCTACGGGACGCCGCTCCTTATTGCGCGCCCCAAACTCGACGTGATCCTCTCGGTGCTCGGTTCACGCATCGGCTTGCCCGATCTGGACATGGCCATGCCGCTGCCCACGCCGCGCCAGAGCGCCACATCGGGTCGGGCGGGCATTGCCGTCATCCCGGTGGTCGGCACGCTGGTCAGGCGTTCGATGGGCATCGAAGCCGCCTCTGGCCTGATGTCCTACGGGGAGATCGAAGCCCGCCTGGACGCCGCGCTGGCCGATCCGCAGGTGGCGGGCATCCTGCTTGATCTGGATTCGCCCGGCGGCGAGGCCTCGGGCGTGTTCGAACTGGCCGAGCGCATCCGCGCCGCCAGCACCATTAAGCCGATCTGGGCACACGCCAACGATGCCGCGTACTCGGCGGCTTTTGCCATCGCGGCTGCCTGCCAGCGCCTGACGCTGTCGCAGACCGCTGGCGTCGGATCGATTGGCGTGATCGCGCTGCACGTCGACCAGTCGGTGAAGGACGCCAAGGACGGCCTGAACTACACCGCCGTCTTCGCGGGCAGCCACAAGAACGATTTCTCCCCGCACGAGCCCCTCAGCCCGCAGGCCACCACCGCGTTGCAGACCGAGGTGGATCGCCTCTACGACATCTTCGTGAATCAGGTCGGCCAGATGCGCGGCCTCGATCCGGATGCTGTGCGCGCCACCGAGGCGGGGCTGTTCTACGGCGAGCAGGCGGTGGCAGCAGGCCTCGCCGACGCCGTGCTGCCGCTCGAACAGGTGATGACCGAATTCACCGACGCGTTGGCGGCCAAGCAGCGGCTGGCGCAGCCCGGCGTGGCCCGCGCCTCGCCGCGAAGCCTGTCCACTCAAGCCATCTCAAGCCCGCCCCGAAGCAAATCTTTCACCCTGGAGAACACCATGACCACCCCAAAAGACGACCACGACAACCCGAGCGACCCGGCCGACACCGACCCGCAGGGCGACCAGCCGCAGACCGACGTCGATCCGCAACCAACACCTGCTGCCCATGCCGCGCTGGCGCAATCCTTCGCCAGCGGACGCGGCCAAGCACAGGCCATTGCAGAGCTGTGCCTGATCGCTGGCCAGTCGCAACGCACGGCGGAGTTCCTCGCTGCAGGTTTCTCCGAGGCGCAGGTGCGCCGGGCTTTGCTCGATGCCCGTGCCGACCAGCCCGAAATTGCCTCGCGCATCACCGCCGATGCAGGTACCAGCCAGCGCCCGGAAAACAGTCCGGTGGTCGCTGCCGTCAAAAAACTCACCGCCAAGGAGTAAGCCATGCCCACTGTCTCTCAACCCAAGAACCTCGGCGACCTGCTGAAGTACGAAGCGCCGAATCTCTACTCGCGTGACCAAGACACCGTCGCTGCCGCGCAGAACCTGTCGCTGGGCACCGTGGTGGGCCGCGAAATGGCCACGGCCAAGCTCAAGGCCATCGATCCGACCGCCTCCGACGGCACGGAAACCGCCGTCGGCGTGCTCGGCAATGACGTCGATGCGACGCTGATCGACCGTGAGGACGCGATCCTGATCGCCCGCCACGCCATCGTCGCGCGCGGCGCATTGGTCTGGCCGACCGGTCTCACGGTTGCACAGAAGGCAACTGCCGTTGCCCAACTCACCGCCCTTGGGGTGCTGGTGCGCGACAGCGCCTGATCCCGTCCCGACGATCCATCTCACTCCCCCGAAAACCCGCCGCTGGCGGGTTTCGTCATTTCTGGAGATCCCAAATGCAGAACCCTTTTGAAAACCCCGGCTTCTCGATGGCCAGCCTGACGGCCGCCATCAACCTCCTGCCCAACCGCTATGGGCGGCTGGAGCAACTCAACCTGTTCCCGGCCAAGCCGGTGCGCACCCGGCAGATCATCGTCGAGGAGTACGCCGGTCGTCTGAACCTGCTGCCCACCCGGGCGCCCGGTTCGCCCGGCACGGTGGGTGAACGTGGCAAGCGCAACCTGCGCTCCTTCGTGATCCCGCACATCCCGCACGACGACGTGGTGCTGCCCGAGGAAGTGCAAGGACTGCGCGCCTTCGGTTCCGAAACCGAAATGGAAGCCATCGGCGGTGTCATGGCCCGCCATCTGGAGACCATGCGCAACAAGCACGCGATCACCCTGGAGCATCTGCGCATGGGTGCGCTCAAGGGCAAGATCCTCGACGCTGATGGCAGTGAGCTCGTCGATCTGTTCGACGAGTTCGACATCACTGCGCAATCGGTGTCCTTCGAGTTTTCGACGGCGGCCGACAACGGGCAAATCAAGACTGCCTGCCTCGAGTTGCTGGGCCTCATGGAAGATGGGCTCACCGGCGAGTTCTCGACCGGCGTGCATGTGCTGTGCTCGACCGAGTTCTTCCGGGCACTGACCACCCATAAGGAGGTTAAGACGGCCTACCAGAACTGGCAGCAGGGCGCAGTGCTGATCAACGACATGCGCTCGGGCTTCAGCTACAGCGGCATCACCTTCGAGGAATACCGTGGCCAGGCTTCCTTTGTGCAGGCCGACGGCACGCTGGGGTCGCGCCGCTTCATTGCCGCAGGGGAAGCCCATGCCTTCCCGGTCGGCACGGTGGATACCTTCGCGACCTACTTCGCGCCAGCGGACTTCAACGAGACCGTGAACACCATCGGCCAGCCGCTGTATGCCAAGCAGGAGCCACGCAAGTTTGATCGGGGCACTGATCTGCACACGCAGAGCAACCCCCTGCCGATGTGCCATCGCCCTGGCGTGCTGATCAAGCTCGTTGCTGCCTGATGGATGTCGCGACGTTGTACGAGGCGGCCCGCAGTGCAGGACTGCTGACCCCCGTCACGGTGGCGGGCAGCACCGTGCACTGCGCCTTCCGTGCCCCCGACGAAACCGTGCTGGATGGTTTTGCGCTGTCGCGGGACTACCAGATCGACTACCCGGCGTCCTGGCTGACGCTGGCAGCCGGGGACACCGTCGAGGTGGCAGGCAATACCTATCAGGTGCGCGACGTGCGCGCCATCGGCGACGGCACCGAGCGTCGCGCCTCGCTCTCCCAACTCTGAGGAACACCCCATGAACTCCGTCCGCGAGCGCGTCTTGCGGGAAATCGTCACGCGCCTGGCATCTGCGATTGCCCCGACACCGGTGCTGCGCATGCCTGCCGTGCCGGTCACCCGCGAGGCCAGTCCAGCGCTGCTGCTCTTCGTCGATGGCGACAGCATCACCGCCCACGCCAACCACCTGGTCGACAGGCTGCTGATCGTCCGGCTTGCCGTGGTGGTACGCGGTGCGGATGCCTTCGACGTCGCCGACCAGGCGCTGGTCGCGGCCCACGCGGCAATGCTCGCCGACCCGAATCTGGGCGGTCTGGCCATCGCCGTGCGCGAGATCGACTGCGAATGGGAGTTCGACGACGCCGACGCCGGGGCCGTCGCGCTGCCCGCCCGCTACGAGATCCGTTACCGCACCCACGCCATCGACCTCACCCAAACAGGATGAACACCCTATGCAAACCCTCTCCATCGAACTACTGAAACCCCATACCCACGCAGGCAAGCGCCTCGCCGTAGGTGATCGCCTTGATCTGAATGACGCCAGCGCCCGTTGGCTGATCACACAAGGCACGGCCAAAGCGGCCACCCCCGCCACTGGTTCCAAACCCACCCGCCGTGATGCCACGTCCGGTGTTTCCACAACTGCAGCCACCCAAGGAGACTGAACATGGCTTACTTTTCCGGACAAGGCCGCGTCTACATCGGCGCACGTGATGAACTCGGCAACCCTGCTGGGCTGACCTTCGTTGGCAACGTGCCCGAGCTGAAGGTGTCGCTGTCGGTAGACACCATCGAGCACCAGGAAGCGCAGTCGGGTCAGCGCTTGACCGACCTGCAACTCATCAAGACCAAGAAAGGCGAGTTCGCCTGCACGTTGGAAGAGCTGATCGCCACCAACCTGGCGCTCGCGCTCTATGGCACCACGACCACGATCACCCCCGGTACGGTGACTGGCGAACTACTGCCCAACCCTGTCACGCCGGGCAGTCTGTATCCGTTGGCCATGCAAAACGTGTCCGCCGTGCAGATCCAGGACTCGGATGCCACGCCCAAGACGCTCCCGGTCAGCCAGTACAGCGTCAATGCCAAGCACGGTTCACTGGTGGTGCTCGATGCCACGTCGGGCGGCCCGTACACCGAGCCGTTCACCGTCGATTACGCCTATGGCGCGGCGCAGAGCACGGCGATGTTCACCCAGCCCTTGCCCGAGCGCTGGATTCGCTTCGAGGGGCTCAACACCGCCGACGGCAACCGCGAGGTGGTGATCGACCTCTACCGCGTGGCCATCAACCCGGCCAAGGAACTCTCGATCATCACGGACGAACTGCTGAAGTTCGAGCTATCGGGCCAGGTACTGGCGGATCTGACCAAACCGGTGGGCGGTGATCTCGGTCAGTTCGGACGTCTGGTGCTGCTGTGATGGACGGCTTCAAGACCTTCCCCCCTGAGCCTGTGGTCGTCACGCTGTCCGGCACCGCGCTGGAACTGACGCCGATCCGGCTGGGTGAGTTGCCACGGCTGCTGGCCGTGGTGCGCCCGCTGGCCGAGGAAATCACCAGTGATCCGGACTGGATGACGCTGCTGGGACGGCACGGCGATGCCGTGCTGGATTTGCTGGCGATCACCACCCGGCGTGAACGCGCGTGGATCAACGACCTGTCGCTGGAAGACGCCGTGCAACTGGCCGCCGCCGTGTTCGAGGTGAACGCGGATTTTTTCGTGGCGCACGTCGTCCCGGCGATTCAGGGCGCGGCCCAGCGACTCGCGCCGACGCTGCGCTCACTGACGACCTCGGCTGGCAATGTGGGTGGGATGGTGCCGTCGCCCACCTGATCCGCGCCGGGCACCGCGTGGGCGACGTGATGGCCTACACGCTCACTCAGGCGCAAGCCTTTCTGGACGCTGACGGACAGATCGAACGGCAGCAACTTGCCCAGCTGCTCGGCATTCATGCGGTGGCAGCCCAGGGCGAGAAGCGTGGCATCGAACAACTGCAACGCGATCTGCTCAAGGACTGACCCATGCGCCTCTCGCTTACCACCACCGGTCTGCTGGACCCGCGCCAGTTGGCGGCGTGGAGTACCGAGCGGCGTCGTGCCATCCACACCGCTGTCGCCAAGGGCATGCAATCGGGCGGGCGTGAAGTGCGTGATGCGGCGCGATCTGAGATGCGCAGTGCCTTCACCGTCAAGCGCAACAGCTTCATCTCCTCGATGGGCGTGAAGGTGTTCGACAAGAAGCCCGAACTGCTGCCCGCCTTGCTGGTCGGCAGCAAGATTCCTTGGCTCGGTCTGCATGAAAAAGGCGGCACGGTGAGCGGCAATTTGCTGATACCGCTGCTGCCCGGGCGCATCGGCCCCAAGCGTTTCAAGGCGGTCATTGACGGCCTGATGCGCTCGGGCAATGCCTTCTTCATCGAGAAGAACGGTCGCGTGCTGCTGATGGCCGAGAACATCAAAGAGAACGCCGGGCAGCTGGGCCGCTTCAAGCGTGCCGAGCGTGGTCGTACCGGGGCCAAGCAGATCAAGCGTGGCCAGGAGATTCCCATCGCCGTGCTGGTCAAGCGCGTCGATCTCAAACGACGACTGAATCTGGCGGGTGGCGTGCAACGCGCACTACCTGCCTTGGCGCGGGCGATTCAACAAGAACTGGACAAAGTCTGATGGCAAGCAATCGTGCCCAAATCCTGATCAGTGCCGTCGACCAGACCAAGACCGCTTTCGATTCGATCAAGCGGGGCCTGGGTGGCCTGACCGACACCGCCAAGAGTGTCAATGGCGTACTGGCCAACCTTGGCGTGGCCGTGTCGGTGGCCGGTCTGACCGCGATGGTGAAATCGGCCATCGACACTGGCGACGCGCTGGATGAGATGTCGCAACGTGTCGGTGTCAGCGTCGAGACCCTGTCGGTATGGAAACCGGCAGCCGAGCAGTCCGGTGTGTCGGGCGAATCGTTCGAGAAGGGGCTGCGCAAGCTGTCCACCACGATGCTGGAAGCCGCGACTGGGTCGGAAGATGCCGCGCGCGGATTCTCCGCCGTGGGTGTCGAGTTCAAGAACCAGGACGGCACCCTGCGGGCCACCGATCAGGTGCTGCTCGATCTGGCCGAGCGCTTCAAGGCCATGCCCGATGGCGCAGAAAAGACTGCGCTGGCCGTGCAACTGTTCGGCAAGTCGGGAGCCGAGCTGATCCCGTTCCTGAATCAGGGGCGCGACGGCATCAATGAGCTCGCCACCGAGATGCAGGCGCTCGGCGTGCAGATGAGTAGTGAGACTGCGGCGCAGGCGGGCAACTTCAACGATGCGCTCGACAAGCTGAAACTGGCCACCACCAGCATCGGCAACCAGATCATCGCGTCCTTGCTGCCCGCCCTGAACGATATGGCCGGTGGCATGGTCGAGTCGGCCAAGCAAGGCGGCACGCTGCGTGTGATCCTTGATGGCGTGGTGCTGGTGCTAAAGACCCTGGCCCTCGGTGCCGCCACCGTCGGCAAGGCCTTCGTCGCCTTGGGCGAAGCCATTGGCGCGGGTGTCGCCGCCGCTGTGGAAGCGCTCAAGGGCAACACCGAAGGGGCCAAGGCCATCATTGCCGACCTCAAAGGCAATCTGGTCAAACGGCTGGATGAACTAGCGTCCTTCCGTGACAGCCTGTTCGACCCCAAGCCCATCGAGGTCAAGGCACCCAAGATCCAGGCCGATCCGGAACTGCTTCAACGCCTGACCAAGCCCAAGGCCGCCAAGCCTGCGCAGGATACGACCGGCGCGCAAACCACGCTGATGAAAGCGCAGTTGGACGTCGAGTTCGCCCTGCTCAAGGACGGTCTGACCCGGCAACAAACTGCGCTGGATGCTGCACTCGAAGACCGTCTGGTTTCGGTGCGCGACTACTACACGCAGAAAACAGCCATCGAGCAGCGCGAGGTCGATGCCGAGATTGCCCGCAAGCAGCAGGAGCTGGCCCGCAGTCAGCAAGTCGCCACTACGGGCAAATCGGAAAACGACCGCCTGCGTGCCAAGGCCGAGGTCGCCAAGGCGGAAGCCGACCTGATCACGCTCAACAATCGGCGTACGGACATCGAGCAGGCCAATGCGCGTAAGGCCGCGCAAGCCGAGCGTGAGCTGGCCGATGCCTTGGCGCAGGCGCGTGAGGAACTGGCGCAGATCACCGGCACGGCCACTGATGCCGACCGGCAAGCTGCCATTGAGCGCAGCTACCGGGATCTACGGGCGCGACTGGCGGCAGAAAGCGATGCCGATGGCGTGTCGCTCGTTGATCGGCTCATCAATGTGAAGGCTGCACAGGCCAATCTGGCTGCGCTTGAAACTCAGTGGCGGCAAGTCACTGAGCGTCTGCGTAATGCGCAGGAGGCCATTCAGACCCAGCAGCAGGCTGGGCTGCTGACCGAAGCACAGGCTCGTCAGCAGATCGTGGCCCTGCAACAGCAATCGGCCACCGAGATGGAGCGCTTGTTGCCGACCATGCAGCAAGCCGCGCAGGCCATCGGGCCGGATGCGGTGATTCGCGTGCAGGCGTGGCGCAACGAGCTGGATCGCACCAAGCTCACCGTCGATGAAATGGCCCCGCTGTGGAATCGCATCGGCGAGAGCTTTGGTGGTGCGCTCAACGGGATGATCACCGGCGCGCAGACCTGGCGCAGTGCCTTGGCGAGCATCTTTCAGCAGGTGGCCGACGCCTTCCTGCAACAAATCGTGATCCAGCCGTTTCAGCAGTGGATCGCCATGCAGGCTCGGATGCTCGCGCTCAAGCTCGGTTTCATCCAGCAGGAGCAGACCGTCGATGCGGCGGCCAGCGCCGCCAAGGTCGCCCAAAAGACCACCGAAACCACCGCCGTGGTGTCGATGGATGCGGCCAAGGCGGGAGCTGGGGCGGCGGCGTCGCAGGCTTCCATTCCCTACGTTGGCCCGGCACTCGCGGTTGCCGCGATGGTAGCCATGGTCGCCGCTGTGATGGCGCTCTTGGGTGGCATCAAGAAGTTCGCGGGTGGCGGTCTGGTCTCCGGCCCGGGTAGCGCCACCTCGGATTCGATCCCAGCGCGTCTGTCCGCAGGCGAGTACGTGGTGCGGGCGGCCGCCGTGCGCCAAGTCGGCGTGGCCTTCCTTGACTCGCTCAACGGCTTATCGGCAGGCCCACGTTTCAAGGGTGGCGAACTGGCCTTCGCAGCGGGCGGGCTGGTACCGGAGGTGAAAGTGCCGCCCGCACAGCCGCAGATCAATCAGGCGGTGCGCATCGTCAACGCGGTCGATCCGGGCGTGACCCACGACCACCTGCAGTCGCCTGCCGGAGAGAAAGTCATCGTCAACATCATCGGGCGCAATGCACGGGCCATCCGTGCGGCGCTGCAAGGCTGAATTTTCAGGGGAAAGTCCAATGGCACTTCTGTTCATCGACGGTTTCGATCACTACGACCCACAGGCCGTGGACAGCTTTGGCGATCCGTGGCTCGCACGTGGCAAGGCGGCGTATCTCTCGCCGCAGGCCACCCGGATCAATGGCCGTCGTCCGTCCTCCTATGCCCTGCGTTTGCCGGAAGGTTCGGGTGGTGGCTACGTCAAGAACCTCGACGCCACCAAGACCAGCCTGATCGTCGGGGCAGCCATTCGCGTGGTGCCGTACCAGAACACCTACACCGAGCCACTGCTGCTGGGCGTGCGCGATGTCAACTCTCAGGTCGCGCATCTCGTGAAGATCGGCGAGGACGGTCGGCTCAAGCTCTACCGCTGGCAATACGGCTATGACCAGTTGATCTCTGTCTCAGTTGCCAGCGCTCCGGCGCGCGGCTGGCACTACATCGAGTTGCAGGTCACGCAGGGCACGAGCAACGGGATTCTGTCAGTGCGCATCAACGGCATCCTGGCCATCCAGATGACCGCGCAGAACACCATCCAGGGCGGTGGCCAACTGCTCACGGCATTCGTGGGTGCAGTGCCTGGCCAAAACTGCCCGCTCACCGTCGACGTCGACGACTTCTACATCGCCGACACCAGCGGCACGATCAACAACACCTTTCTCGGCGATGTGCGCGTCGATGCCTTGCAGACACAGGCCGATGGCAGCCTGAACCAGTGGACCGTCAGTCCGGTCGCGAATTTGGGTAACTTGGCCGCATGGGAAGCCGTGAGCGACGAGGACGAAGCTACGGCGATCAATGCGCTGAACGTGGGGTTGCGCCAGTCCTTCGATATCGAGCCGCTGCCGGTGATGGCCACGCCCGCCATTTACGGCGTGCAACTGACCATGCTGGCCCGCAAGACCGATGCTGGTCTGGGCAAGGTCAAAGGACTCGTGGTCAGTGGTGCGCAAAGCGCCGTCAGCACCGACATCATTCTGCAGGAGCAACTGGCCTGGCAGAGCACGCTGTTCGAACGCAACCCGAACGGCAACGTGCAGTGGACGGAGGCCGCCTTCAATGCTGCTGAGTTCGGCGTGGAGTCGGCATGACGGATCGCATCGTCGTTCAAGACCTCGCGGAGGTTTCCAGCAAACCGACGCCGGGAAGCGAACTGCCCGCCTTCCAGAGTGAAGTGCTCTCGCGCGCCACTTTTGGGGCGAGCGCAGCCAGCTTCATGCCGGAAACAGCTGTCGCTCCGCTGCCGCCCAATCTGGCGGCCAGCCTGCTGGCGGAATCCTTGGCGGGCCCCTGGCCACCCATCGATGCACCGATCTTTCTGGTCGAAGTGTTGCGCCGTGATACGGCCTCAAGCGCCATCGTCGCCACCGGTATGGATGCCTTTGGCGACCAGCCTTGGCCGGATGCGCAACGCGGCGTGTTTGCCTTCCGCCATGATTGGATGGAGCCCCTCGTGGAACGGCTGGAGTGGCAGACCAGCGTCACGCGGCTGGCCAGTGGCAACGAATCCCGTCAGGCACGCCGACGTGTTCCTCGGCGCTGGCTCACCTACAAAGTAGGCAACGCCCGCCAGACCGATGCCTTGATTGGCGACTGGCTGGCCGATCATCTGGGCCAGGCCGCGTGGTGGCCACTGCCACAGTACGCCGTTCATCTCACTGAGAACGCTGAGGAGGGCGCGCTGACTCTCGGGGTGTCGGAGGCTGACTGGCGGCGCTTTGTCCCACCGGCTGCTGCGCTGCGGCTGACCTATGACGGCGTGCAGGGCTGGGACAGCGACGAACGCTGGGTGCTGATCATTGCGCCCGAGGGCTGGCAAGTCGCCCAACTCAGCGACGTGGAAACCGATCTGCTGTGGCTGGCCGAACCCTTGGCGCGTGCTGCCGGAGCCGGTAGCAGCGTGATGCCGCTGGTGTGGGGCTGCGCTGTCGATCCGGCGGACTTGACCCAGTGGGTGCCGGGGATGGTCGGCGGCAGCGTCACCACGACTGTCACGCCCGCGCAAACGCCGGACATGGATGCACTCGACGACGCGTGGCTCGACGAGATTCCGGTCTGGCCAGATGGCAACTGGCGTGACGATCCGACGGCCGTAGCTCTTGCCACGATCACCCGACAAGACTTCTCGCCTGCAGATCCGTGGGTGCGCCGGGACGATCCCTGGGCGACGACAGCTTTGCAACGGCGCTATCTGGCAAGCTCACTCGATGAAATCGAGATCTGGCGGGCGCGGCTATGGCGCACCCAGGGGCGTCTGGAAGCCTTCTGGCTGCCCGATAGCTTGGCCCCGATCCTGTGGGTGAACGTCGAAGCCGATCCTGAGGATGGCTTCCTGCGCATGGATGGCAAAGACATCTCGGCGTTCTGGCATCGCCCCGCCGCCTGCTTGATCGTGCACCCAGACGGCTATCGGCAGTACGCCCTGACGGCGACCTGCCATCTGGATCAAGGCGGTGTGCTGGTGCTGCGCTCTGGCCTTGACGACTGGGTGCCCGCAGGCAGCCGCGTCATTCGCCTCGTGCGCTGCCGCCTCGACCACGACGCCGTCGATCTGTACTGGCACAGCCCGACGCTGCTGGAGATCACCTTGACCGCGCGCCAGTTGCCCGAACCGCGCGGCAATGACCGTCAAACCTACGAGGGAGAGTAAGCACGATGAGCCAGAACCCATTGCTGGAAGTCGAGCTATACGCCTTCGCCAGCAACAGCGCGCAGTTCTATCTGACGCCGCACGAGTTCGATGTTGATCTGGATGGCAACCTCTACAAGAGCCTGGCCTTGGAACGCAACGAACTGGCGCTGGGTGCTGAAGCTGCGAAGGCTGGCTTGGATCTGAAACTGCCGCCGAACTGTGATTTGGTGCGCCACCTGCTCGCCAACTCGCTGACCGGCGACACTACCTCGATCACCCTGCGCATCGGACGGCGCGATACCTGGGGCGACTACTGGTGGATCTCCGGCACGCGCTGGATGGGCCGGGTGCTGGGCGTCGAAGTCGCCGACGATGTGGCTCGCGTTCGCTGCGAATCCGCGCAAGTCAGTCTCAAGCGTATCGGGTTGCGGCGGCTCTACAGCCGCAAATGTTCCCACGTGCTGTATTCGGCTGCCTGTGGTGCCTCACCGATTTCTGCCAGCGCCTTGGTGAGCAACAGCAATGGCCGCAACGTCGATCTCGACGGTGGCACGCCCGGCAGCGTCAGTGGTGGCTTGGCCGGTGGCTGGCTGCAAACCCCGGAAGGTGCCCGCCACATGATCGTCAATGATTACGGTGGCGGCGTCGAGTTGCTCTATCCGGTCGCCATTGAAGCCGGTACCGAGGTTCTGCTGACGGTCGGCTGCGATCACAGCACGGCCACGTGCGTGTCGCGCTTCGGCAACCTCGACAACTACGGCGGCTTTCCCGCCATCCCGAGCAAAAACCCGTTCTCGACGGGCGTGTTCTGAATCCCTGGAGAAATCGCCATGTGGTACCTCGTCGTCATCGTGGTGGCGGCGCTGGTTTCGGTCGCGCTCGCGCCGAAACCGCCCGAACCCAAACCGGCGTCCCTGTCTGACGTCGATGCCCCCACCGCAGAAGAAGGCCGACCGATTCCCGTCGTGTTCGGCACCGTGCTGCTGCGTGGCTCCAACGTCGTCTGGTATGGCGACCTCGAAGCCGACCCGATCAAGAAGAAAGGTGGCAAGAAATGACCACTCAGACCGTCATCACCATCGATCACGTGCGCGCCGTGGGCCTGTGCGTGAACGGCACGCGCACTTGGTTTGCGCGTCACGATCTGGATTTCCGAGCCTTCCTGCGCGATGGCTGTGATGCCGAAACCTTGCTGGCCACTGGCGATGCAATGGCACAACGTGTGGTCGATCACGCCCGCAATCGATCCAGCCAGCGGGAGCAAGGCTGATGGGTGGCAGCAGCAAGAAGCAAACCGTTGGTTATCGCTACCGGATGGGTCTGCATCTGGCCCTGTGCCAAGGCCCGGTCGATGCCGTGCAGGAGATTCAGATGGGCGACCGTACCGCGTGGGGTGATGCCGACCGTGCGCCGCTGTCCAGCGGGCATGGCCTGACCAGCCTCTCTATCAACAAGCCCACGCTGTTTGGCGGCGACGAGCGCGAAGGCGGCGTGGTCGGCACCATCGATGTGCTTTCTGGTCATGCCGGACAAGGACGTAACGACTATCTGATGAGCCGCCTCGGCAGTTCCATTCCGGCATTTCGGGGCGTGCTGTCCTTGGTGGCACGCAAGATCCTGTTCGCGGCCAACAACCCCTACATCAAGCCATGGGCGGTACGGGTGCGTCGCTTCACGGCGGGTTGGTTCGATGCGCCGTGGATGGAGTGGAATGCCGAAGTCCGCACCTGGGATGAGGACGAAGGCCAGGAAATCAGCATCGGCATGAACCCGGCGCACATCCTGGTGCAGTGCCTCACCGATCCGCACTGGGGCATGGGCTATCCGCAGAGCACCATCGGCTGGAGTTTCTGGAACGCGGCATGGGCTTTGTCGAGTGAGGGCTTCGGCCTCAATCTGATCTGGACACGGCAGCAGCCCATCGAGAGCTTCATCGGCCAGGTCATCGACCACATTGGCGGCATCCTCTACACCGATCCGGAGCAAGGCACGTTTGAGCTCAAGCTGCTGCGCGACGACTATTGGATCGACAGCCTGCCGCAGTTGGGGCCTGACGAAATTGTGCGGCTGGAACGCTTCGAACGCGCCCAGTGGGGCGAGCTGCCCAATGAACTGACCGTGGTCTACACCGACTGGCAGACCGGCGGTGATGCTGCCGTCACGGTTGAGAACCTGGCCGCCATCCAGTTGCAAGGCGGCGTGATCAATCAACGCCGCGACTACCCGGGCGTTAACTACGGACCACTGGCTGCGCGACTGGCCTTGCGTGACCTGCGCGCCTTGGGTTCGCCGCTGGCCCGGATGAGTCTGACGGTTGCACGCGACACGCTGGAGCGTGCGCCGCTGCCGGGTGATGTATTTCTGCTGAACTGGCCGCGCTTGGGTGTTGATCAGATGGTGGTGCGCGTCACCGGCATCGACACCGGCACCTTGGGCGCGGCCGAGTGGCGCATCGAAGCCATGGAAGATGTGTTCGGGATGAGCAACACCGTGCTGTCGCCCCCGCCACCGCACGTCGAGGAGCCGCCCATCGAACCTTTGCCGCCCGCCGTGGTGCTGGCCGTCGAGGTGCCGTATTGGGAACTGGCCCGGCGCTTGTCGCGGGCCGATCTCGCGTTCCTGACCGACACAGACACCTATCTCGGCGCGCTGGCGGCCGCAGGCGGTACCGGGCAACTGAACTGGCAACTGGCCACCGGTGCTACGAGCGGCGATCTCGCTGCCGTCGTGGGTGAGGACTACGCGCCACTGCTCACGCTCAATGCCGTTTTGCCTGCGAGCGAGGTTGATGCCGTTGGTGTTCCGGTGACGGCCATCAGCCAGCCGGAGAGACTGGCCGTGGGCGACTACGCCTATCTGGTGGCGGCCAATGGGGCAATTGCAGAGGCCGTTGCCGTCCTGGCCTTTGATGCTGCCAACGCGACCATCGATCTCGCACGCGGCGTGCTCGACACCACACCCCAAGCACATGCCCCGGGGACTCGGTTGATCGGTGTCGGCGAATGGCTGGCATCCGAAGGCGCGGAGCGGGCCCCGGGCGAATCGGTGTTCGTGGGCGCGATCCCTCGCACTTCGACCGATCAGGGCGATCCTGTGTTGGCTGCCAATGGGCAGCCGATGGTGCTGGCTGGTCGGCAGGCTTTGCCGTATCCACCCGGTCGTATCCGCCTCAATGGCCAGACCGAGCCTGTCGTAGTGGCCGGTGACCTCACCGTCGCGTGGGCCCATCGCGACCGCACACAGCAGACCGCCTATCTAGTGCAGCAAGACGAGGGCGATATCGGGCCAGAACTGGGCGTGACCTACACGGTGCACATCCGCAATCGCAACAACGTGCTGGTTCGTACTGAGACGGGGCTGCTCGGCACCGCCTACATCTGGACGGCAGCAGTGGCCGCGCTGGATGCCGGTGCGCTGGGCGACCGCATCACGGCGGAGATCAGTGCCGTGCGCGATGGTTTGAGTAGCTGGCAGCCGCAGGTGCGGATCATGGATCGCGCGGGCTACGGCCTGCGCTGGGGGCAGTATTGGGGAGGTGTGTGATGGAAGCACGCATTGATGTTCATCTGCTCACCCTGAACGAGCCTGCCGAATGGCGGGAGACCTGCATCGCCAGCCTCGAGGACGCACCGATCCAGTTGCACGTTTTGTCCGGCATTCCGGGCCGTATTGGTGAGGCACGCGCGGCAGGCTACGCACAAGGCACGCTGCCGCTGGTGTCCTTTGTCGATCCCGACGATTTGTACGAAGCCAGTGCCTTCACACAACTGGCCGATGCGCTGGATGCCTGCCCGCAGGCCGTGATGGCCTACACCGACGAAGCACTGACCGACGAAAACGGCCGGGACATCGCCGTACGGCGTCTGGCCTACAGCCGTTGGCAACACGCCAACAGCGCCAGCCACGTGCACGGCCTGATCGTGATGCGTCGATCCGTCGTCGAAGCCGTGCTCAAGGAAACTACCGACCTCAACAACTTCGCCGACTGGCTGTTGACCCTGCTCATAGCCAAGCGCGGCGGCGTGCTGTACCTGCCCATCGTCGGGCGGCATTGGCGACAACACCCGCAGCAAAGCCACCGAACCGGCGATCCGGAAGCAGTCCGGCGCATTCGCCAAGCATCGAACCTCTGGAGATAAGCCATGTCATCAACCGATCCGAACCTTGGACTCAACTACGGCTGGACGCTCGGCGAGAGCGGCTGGGACACCGGCATGGACGCCAACCTGAAGCGCCTCGGCGCGGTAGTCGGCCTGTCCGTGAAAGACCGCGACCTGACCACGCCACCGGCCAGCCCCACCAACGGCGACCGCTACCTCATTCCTGCCGCCGCCACCGGCGTGTGGGCAGGCAAGACCAACCAGATCGCCGTGCGCATCGCCGATGCCTGGGAGTACCACACGCCCAAGATCGGCTGGCTTTGCTACATCGAGGACGAGGCCAAGCTCTCGGCCTTCAAATCCACCGGCTGGAGCGCAGGCCTCGCCATCTGAGTTTCCATCCCTTCGCAACCACCTGAACCCGCCCACGAGGCGGGTTTTGCATTTCTGGAGAACGCCAATGACCGAACCCGAACAACAACAGCCTGGGCACGTAGAGAACATGCTGCTTCTGCGCCGCGAGGACTTCGACGAGCTGCTGGCCCATGCCGCCGAGCGCGGTGCCGAGCGTGTGCTCGCCCATCTCGGATTAGAAAACGGCCACGCCGCACGCGACATCCGCGAACTGCGTGACCTGCTGGAAGCCTGGCGTGATGCCCGGCGTACCGCGTGGCAAACCACCGTGAAGGTCATCACCACCGGCATCCTGGCCGCGCTGCTGGTCGGTGCCGCCATCAAGTTGAAGCTGATGGGAGGCGTGCAATGACTGCCAAGCCGAAGATCTGCCTGCTAGACGACTGGCGGCGCGTGTTGCGACGTGCCTGGAGCATCCGCTTCTCGCTGCTGGCCGCTGCTTTCACGGCAGCGGAAGTGGTGGTGCCGCTGTTCGGGGACGTGCTGCCTCGCGGCACCTTCGTGCTGCTGGCCTTTGCCGCCAGCATCGGCGCGACCGTTGCGCGCATCGTGGCGCAGCCGGAGATGCACCGATGATCCGGCCACCGCAAAGACGCACCGTGGCCGCGCTGACGCTGTCCGCCGCCGCCCTGGTCGGCATCGTGCTGCACGAGGGCTACACCGACCGCGCGGTGATTCCGGTCAAGGGCGATGTGCCGACCATCGGCTTCGGTACCACGACCGACGTGAAGCTGGGCGACACCACCACGCCGCCGAAGGCGCTGGCCCGCGCGCTCACGGATGTGCAGCAGTTCGAGGGCGCATTGAAAACGTGCGTGACCGTGCCGCTGGCCCAGCACGAGTACGACGCGCTGGTGAGCTTCTCCTACAACGTCGGCAGCCGTGCCTTCTGCCAGTCCACGCTGGTGAGAAAACTCAACGCCGAGGACTACGCGGGAGCCTGCGCCGAGCTGCTGCGCTGGCGCTTCTTCCAGGGCAAGGACTGCGCGCTGCCTGCCAACGCGCGCCTGTGCGGCGGGCTGGCCACACGGCGCGAGGCCGAGTACCGCCAGTGCGTCGGAGAAGCCCCATGAACTTGATTCCGTGGCCGTACCGGCTGCTGGCTCTCACGGCGCTCGGCGTCGCCCTTTTCGGGTTTGGCTGGATCAAGGGGGCGAGCCACGTTCAAGCGCAATGGGATGCCGCCATCCAGCAACAAACCCTTCAAGCCGCAGCTGCCCGCGAGCGGCAGGCACAAGCCACCGTCAAGGTCGTCGCCCAGTATGTCGACCGCGTCCGCGTCGTCCGCGAGAAGGGCGACACGATCATCAAGGAGGTTCCCGTCTATGTGCCCGTTCAAGCCGATGCTGCTTGCACTATCAACCGTGGCTTTGTGCGCCTGCACGACGCTGCCGCCACCGGTGAACTGCCCGAGCCCGCCCGAGATGCTGATGCGGCCCCCGCAGGCATTGCGCTCACTGCCGCCGCCGGAACACTTGCCGCCAACTACCAGACCTGCCACGAAAATGCCGAGCAACTGAGGGCGTTGCAGGCGTGGGTCAGGGAAATGGAGTCTGCCACCAAGTAATCAGCGCTTGGCGACTTCGCAACACCTGATCGTTACATCCCGAATGCGCTTGGCTTTCCAGCCGAACAGCGCGTTCATGTCATCCACGCCAACTAAGGAGTGATCATCATGAGTAACCGATTCAAGCGCGCCGTCATTGACGACGTGACCTCGCGCAACATCGATGCCAGCCAGCAGGACTACCTTCTTGATCTATTCGAGTCGGCCATGAAGTCGGTAGCCACGACGCTGGTGCGCGAGGCCAAGCTCGACACGTCAGATTTTGCTACGGCAAAAACACGGGGCTGCGAAGGCTTTGCGCTAGTCTTGAGCCGGGTTCGTACCGACTCACGCACCGAGTGGCTTGGCACGTTTCAGCGTGGCGAACAGCACCTCGATGTCATTGGTCATCTTGAGTAAAAACCATCAATCTGTGGTTTCTGGCACATCCCAATCAGCCAGACGAGCTTCTCCAGTTTGGTAGAACTGCTTCACCAACTTTACGTACTCCAGAAAATCCCTGTTCTCCGTGGCCAGTCGATTGGCCATATCCCAATCGATCTCGTCTCTTTCACGGGCTGGAATCAAGACCTGGCTTTCTGCCGGATTGTCGGCATCCAGTTTGATCAAACCGATGCCATGTGCCGCAAACAACATGCGCAGTTCTTTGAGCGTGTCCTGCCCCTCGATCTCCGCCGCGACCAAATAGCCGAAGTTCGCCCACGACGAGTTCGAGACGGCCTGGAAAAAGCATTCGCGCACGTTCGACCGGTTGATCAGCAACTTGGCCTCGAATGACCACAGCTTTGTTCGCTTGTCTGAATACTGGTTCACGCAGTCCCGCACCTCCTGGTGCCAATCCGCGCCCAAATCCTCCATCCCGACCACGTCCGGGTATAGCCAGCGATTGCCGTTCGGTCCTCGCTTGTTCGATGAGCGCTTCTCGTCAATGCGCTTTGAGTAAACGCCGAATTCTTCCCACAGATACAGCGAAAGTAGTGGGTACAGCGCGTGCTCTCCATGCCACTTTCCACTTGTGTCTGCCGCTGGCGTGGCAACCACACTCTCGACCGCAGCCACTTCAGCGACATCGGACATTGTCGAGTAGTAATACTTGCGTGGCCGCCCCTCGGTTGTCTTTAGCTCCTGGTTACGTTTCTGCAAGCGAGGTCGCTGAGAACTGATCTCAGCAACCAGTTGTTGAACCAAGTCGGCATCGGTCTTGATGTAATCGCCCCGGCTATTGGATCGTTTCTCTTGGCATTCGGCAGGATATGTCTCAAAAATCCACTCGGCGATCTGTCGAGCGGAGAACTTCTGTTCTGGATGCGTGGCCAGGTAGTCCACAACCACTTTGCCGAGGTTAAGTGCCATCTATGTTTCCCCAATCTTCTTTGGTCTCAAGCCGGAACAGCGTTCAAGTTGTCAGCCCGGGCTTTGTTTGAATTGTCCTGAACGAATGTGACGTCGAATGCTGGCGAAGCTGGCAGCATGAGTTGGCGCTTCGTGAGGCAAAACGGCAGCACCCAAAGCCGCATCCCATTCGCCTTCGGGAATTCGAAGACAGGCAGCGGTTCTGCAAAGGCGTCTGTCTTGGGATAGATCAATACGATGTCTCCGTTGCCGTCCAGGTAGTGATGACCATAGGCGTACAGCTGATAGAAATCTGCCTGGCTGAGTTGGTATTTCTCTCGCCCGTTCTTTTTCGCTGAATCCAGCAGCTTCCACTTCGTGTCCAATACCAAGCGTGTGGTTTGCTTCTGCTTGACCAATAAGTCGGGCTTCAAGCGAAACCATCGCTGAGCGTCGTGCGCAACGAGGTGCTGACTGCTTGCCTGTGCCTTCAAGACGAAGTCATCGCGTAGCTGCCTCGCCAAGTGCTTCTCGACATACGCCTCAAACACGGCCTCCATCGGAAACAGCAGAGAAGGGGCGTGATGCTTTCCCATACCAGAGATGGGGCTGAGACCCTGCAGTATCAGCTTCGCCCAGTCTAGTGCCGACTCGTAGTAGCCCATGCCTCGATCCAGCCTGATCCGCTGAATGTCCTGGGCGACATCAACTGACAGTGGAACATCCGCGAAGACGAAACCGAGTTCGCGTGCGACTCGCTGGCTCTCCTGTGACCGGCAAAGGGTCTGCACATGGCGAAGCGCCGTGTGAATCAGTCTGTTCTCTGCGCGGTCCTGCGAAAACTCGTCATGCTCGGTGAAGAACCGATCTCGCCTGACCAGATTCTGAGAGATCTGTCGTGCCACCAACAACCGGCCACGAAGTGCAAAGAGGTTGTCCTGTCGCGCGACATAGTCACTGCGCAGTCCATGCTTGACCAGAAAGCCGACGGCCATCAGGAACTGCTGGATGAACACCTCCAGGAGTGGCATGCGTTCCGCGATCAAGTCCGCGTTGGCTGTTTTGATGTGTCGAAACCCAGCCAGGCACTTCAACATCTCGATCAGGAGCGCACGCGCCTGCTCAGGCGAAGTATCCCTTCCGGTCTTTGGCAGTACCTCGATCTGAAATCCGCAAGGGGCGCGAATAACGCCAACATAGCTGGTGACCTGTATGGCTCGCTGGCCGTTCAGTTGGGTCGGCTTGAGCCAGCCAGGGGCATCTTCATCACTTCTAAGGGACTGCGTGTCCAGCCATGCGAAGACACGCTTGGGCACAGCAAGCCCGGCCGCTCCGGCCTTTGCTTCGACGACCTTGTCGAACTCAAAGATCGTCAGGTAATTCATCCGGCGGTCACGTCAGGTTTGGCTGCGTAAATGCCTACATACGCATCTGGTTCATCAAGAGCAGCAGCATTCAACTGGTAGCGAGAACGAATCGCGTACTGATCCAGCTCGTGCTCACGACCGAAGAGTGCCAGCAGGTCCTCCTCGCGGCCGATTTCATACACGAACTGATGCTCCTGCTTCGGCTTCTGGTTATCGCCCAAGACCAGTCGAATCTTCTGCCAGTCCTCAAAGAAGTACTCTTCCAGCAGCGGAATGATCTTGTTCCGGAACACGGTCTTCAGTTCGCTGAAGCGATCTTCATCTTTCAGGTCTTTGATGCGCGTGAAGTAGGCATGGCCCACTGTGTGGTCGCGGTCGTACAGTGCCTCGATCCGCTTGTTGAGCATTATCAGCAACTGCTCGATGTCGATGCCCACGCCGTTGTGGGAGACGATGGTGCCCGCCAGAACCGAGGGCTTAGGCATTGATTCAATGAACTCGAAACGGCGGCGAAGCGCAGTGTCGACCAATGCCAACGATCGGTCTGCAGTGTTCATCGTCCCGATCACATCGACGTTCGAAGGCACGCTGAAACTTTCTGCGGAGTACGGCAGCATCACGGAAACGGGATACATCGCGCCCTCGCGTTTGTCCACTTCCACGAGTGTTATGAGCTCGCCGAAGATCTTGCTGATGTTCCCGCGATTGATCTCGTCGATCACCATCGCGTACTGTCGCGATGGGTTCTTCCGTGCCCGGTCACAAAGTCTCAAGAAGGCGCCGGGTTTGATCTCGTAGCGCACCTCGCCATTCGACGCAGCTGCTGTCTCATTGTCCGCCGCGCGCTTCTTGCCTCGCTTGGTGATCACGGGGCGCAGGCCCTCGACAAACTCCTCGTACCCGTAGGACTGATGGAAGGTGACGAACTCGTAGCGCTCGCCATACTCAGCGTCGGTGTAGTCCTTCTTGAGCAATGCCTGCAAATCGAATGTCTTGCCGGTTCCAGGCGGGCCATAGTAGATGACGTTCTTTGGCGGCTTATCGCTTTTGGGCTCGTCTTCAATATCGTAGTCATCGGGCCAGTAGCCGTTGCGCCCAGCACGCGGTCCGAGCTTGGCTGGCCAACTGCCTTCATCTTTGTCAGCAGCCTCGAAGAGCTGAACCAGCTCGCTGGTGAGATCGGTGGACTCCAGATCATCCAGCCCGGCAAAAGCAGACCAACTGACCCGGATTCCATCCTTGCGTAAGAACAGCCATCCGACGGGGCCACCTTTGACCGCCCCCTTTTCCTTGCGTCCGAAGCGCAGCTGACTGTTTGTGGCACGGGTGAACCACCAGTCCAACCCCATTTCGTTTACTGCACGTGCCAGGCGACCGAATAGCTCTGTCGTCGTGGCGGTCCACAATGGTTGGCGTTCGACGAAGTCTTCATGCCCTTGGAAGTGGTGCAACAAGGTTTCCTGGTCTTGCCCTGCGGATAGGCCCAACTGGTCGGCAACTTCGTCGTAGGTCAGTTTGAATTTCTGGATCGATTCGACGCTCCAATCGACCAGTGCGGTGAAGTCCAGTGCGAGCCCCTCGTCAGCTGACTTGATGGCGACGATGGGGGAGGAAGTAAGTGGCCCGCGAATCTGTTCGTACTTTTTCCGCAATGCCGGATCGTCGACCTTGATATCTACCAGGTCGATCTTGACCACAAAACCAAGGTCGGCGTCGATTCCAACCGTATAGGCCAGCCCCTCGGGCGCATTGTTCGAAGGGTAAATTCGCCCCCAGTTGTATGGGATGAACTTTTTTTGCCACTGATCTGTCGGCTTGCGAACAGTCTTGGTCCATCCGTCCTTGAACAGTTGCTGTTGCAGCGCCTCAGCCCAGTGCTTGGTGATGTCGTATGCCTGTCCCAGCGCCTCATAGACGCGCTGCTGCTCAGGATTAGTCTTGTCATAGACCGTTCCCTTCCACTTGTTCAGCAGCTTGAAATGGTCGTTGTTGAAATAGTTCTGTGCCATCGTCTCAAATCCCTTCTACGTCCATACCGTGCTCTGCCAGCCAAATCTTTCGTCGCTCGAAATCAGGCAGTGCCCGTTCGACCCGCTGCCAGAACTCTGGCGTGTGATGTCGTTGGTGCAGATGTGCCAGCTCATGTACAACCACGTACTCGGCGATGCGCGGCGGCAACAGGATGGTCTTCCAGTGAAAGTACAGCCAGTCGCCTTTGCCGCATGACCCCCAGCGGTAACCCAGATCCTGCACCTTCACGCCAACGGGCCGGACCTCCATGCGTGCCACATAGTCCTGCATCTTGTCCCACAGCCAAAGCTTGGCCCGGCCGCTGTACCACTGGACCAAATGGGTCCGGGCGTTTTCGACTAGATCGCGGCGCAACATGAATCGGCCATTCAGCAGTTTCAAAGCCACATCCTGTTCATCCACCAGTCGCAATCGGTAGCTTCGCCCCAGGTATAGAAAACCCTCGCCATCGACGTAGCTCTTGGTCGGTACCGCCTTTTGCAGCCGATCTTTCTCTGCCAGCTTGGTGTAGATCCAGAAGCGCTTTTCCAGGATGAAATCCCGCAGACGATCCTCTTCAACACCGGGTGGTGCCGACAGCACCAAATCGCCACTGCGATCGACAGTGATCTGCAGCGTTCTGCGCCGACTGCTGGGCTTCAGCTCGAAGGAGAGATCGTCGACGGTCAGCACACTCATGCCTTGATTAACCTCTCATGGTTGGCCCGGGCCAATTCCAGCAAGCGATCCTTCAGGGCGGAGACATCACCTGGCGCAACCAACCGCGACGTGCGCAGCGTTTTGAAGATGCGCGCCCCCAAAGCGTCCTGTGCTGGCCGCTTGTGCGGCTCCCAGAAGGTGTCGGTCAATTCACCTGCAATCATGTCGACCAGCTCTACGGTCAGATCACGAATCTTGAGCAGCTGTTCATCAGTCGGGTGCTCACTTCCCGCCACGGCCTCCAGCAGCATGCGCAGGAACGGCAAGTAATGTTCTGGCATGTCGGAGGGAGTCAAATCGTCACTACTGGACCCTGTACGCATTTCGTCGATGATCTTTTGTAATGCGGTAATCAGGTCATCCCACTGATCCGCCAACGTTTTGAGAATTTCACTTAACCGCTCACTGAGCTTGCGGAACAACACCGGGTCCTCATCCAGATGTTTGCGGATGTGAGAGCGAATGGCGTGCTCCATCTCCGACGCCTTGGCGCGGTCATTGGCCTGGCGCGATAGATGCGTGTCAAACTCCGCGTCGGTCAGTGCAATCGGTGGGATCTTTGGATCGATGCCCAACGAAATCACGTGGTCATCAATCAGCTTGCGAACCTTGGCCCCGACATCCTTACCAAGCGCGGGGGTGTCCTTGTAGCGGTTGCGGGCCCGTGCGTAGATGTACGAAAGAGTCTTGGCGTCCTTGGAGAAAGGCAAGCCTTCCGGGCGCGGCAGCACCATGTCCAGCGACCCCAGGAACTGCTTGAGCTTGACGGTGAACTCCGCGCGCAGCCGTTCGTCCGCCAACACCTCGACGCAGGTTTCGACATCGTCCAAAGATTCAATGTCACGGCTGCGGAATAGGTCCACCACACGCATGTGCCGATCGCGTAACGCCGGTACTTCGTCTTTCAGACTTTGCAATGCACCTTGGATGTCCTCGTCAGCGTAAGCTGCCAAGGCTTCCTTCAGATGTTGAGCGACACCGTAGTAGTCCACCACGATGCCACAACGTTTGCCGAAGCCTGTTCGGTTCACGCGGGCAATGGCCTGGAGCAACTCTGCCTCGCGGATCGGCCGATCGAGATACATCACGCCTTCGATTGGCGCATCGAAGCCGGTCAACAGCATCGACTTAACGACTAGGAAAGCCAGCGGGTCGGTCTTTTCCGGTTTGGTATGGAACAGCGGTTTCTTGAAGCGCTTGATTCGTGTCTCATTGGCCGCCGCGTCGGTCCACAGCTTCCACGCCGGATCGTCGTTGTTGCCACCGGAGATCACTGCCGCGAACTCGATCTTCTTCAGCGTGTCGCGATAGCGCCAGGCCTGCACAATGGCTTGCACTTGGGGAGGACGCTGACACAGCGTTTCGTCGTCCAGCGCCTTGTCTTCGGGTGGAAGCGCTTCGGCCTCGGCCAGCAATTCGGCCCTGGCCGTTTCAAACGCGGCCACGTAGCGCACAGCGGCCAAACGGCTGTAAGCCACCACCTGCGCTTTGAAGCCATTGGGCAGAATGTTGGTCACGTAGTGGCGCAGCATGTCGCGCGCCTTGTCCGCAATCAGCAGCGGGGCGTCGAAGATCTGGCCCTTGGTGGCGTACTTCTGCTTGATCGCCTCCAGTTCTTCCGCGCTGCGCTCGCGGAACAAGTCCTCGAACAACTCATCCAAACTGGCCCCGTCTTTGACTGCACCCTGTGCGGTGCGCCCCTCGTACAGCACGGGCACCGTCGCACCGTCTTCCTCGGCCTCTTTGATCGTGTAACGGTCGATGAATTCGCCAAAGATCTCGTGGGTGCGTTTTTTGTCACCCATGATGATCGGGGTGCCGGTGAAGCCGATACGTGCGCAGTTGGGTAGCCCCGCCAGCAGATTGGCATGCAGATCACCCGCCTGAGTGCGGTGCGCCTCATCTACGAGCACGAGGATGGTCTCGTCCTCGTTCAAAACTTCAAACGTCTTTGTCGAAGGCTTTGCTACATAGGCCGCCGCCGCTGGCTCCTTCACCCCCATCTGTCCGTCGTGCCAGCCTTCTGGAATGTCATCCTCGGTCAAGCCCGGCTCACCGGCGGCATCTGGATCGCGGTACTTCTGGATGGTGGCAAAGAGCAGCCCCGGCCCTTTGCGGCGCACCAGCTTCTGCACGGCCACTGTGGACGTGGCCACCTCAACCACTTCGCCGGTCAGCGTTGCCGTGGCGCTGAGCTGGTCCTGCAGGTCTTTGCGGTCTGTAACCACCACCACTTTGAAACGGCGCAGAGTGGCATTCGTTCGCAGCTTGCGCACCAGGAACACCATGGTTAGCGATTTGCCAGAGCCCTGGGTGTGCCAGATCACGCCACCGCGCCGGTCATACTCGCCATCCTGCAGACGCGTCTTGCCGCTCTGCAGGCGTTCGATCGCCTTGTTCACAGCACGGAACTGCTGATAACGACAAGCCACCTTGATGGTCTGACCACCTGCCTGCATGAACAGGGTGAAGTGGCGCACGATGTCCAGCAAGTTGGCGCGGGTGAGCATGCCCGCTACCAAGCGTTGCTGCTCTGAAAGCTGCTCAACGCCAAGGCTGGCCGCAACGTCTGCCTCCCGCGCCGGTGCCACCGTCTTCCAGCTTGCAAAGTGCTCGAACAAGCCGCCGATGGTGCCCACGCGCGCCTCGTCAAAGCTGGTCGCGATCAACAGCTGATTGGTGAAGAAGAGCGGCTCGTTGCCCTCAAAGTCTTCCACCTCGTAGTTGGCGTGCCGCTGGTTGCTGTAGCGGCGCAACTGGTCAATCGCCTCGGCCAGCGGTTCCGGGACGGAGGGGCTCTTGCATTCCACCACCACCAGCGGAATGCCGTTCACCAGCAATACCAGGTCCGGCACGATGAAGGCCTTACCGCTGTTGTAGCCAGGTGGGCAATCCACGCGGTACTGGTTAACGACCGTAAAACTGTTGTTCTCGGGCGTGTCCCAGTCGATGAAGCGGATGGTCTGGCCACGTCCGCCATCCCAGCCGGGCAGGCCATCAACGGTGATGCCGAGCAACAGCAATTCTGTCGCCGCCTGGTTGGCCTCGATTAGTTTGGGCCGCGCAATGCGCGTGATCGCGGCAACGGCCTCAGACAGGCGTTCATCATCCAGCCAAGGCACGAGAGCACCATCGACTTCGCGCAAGTTGATTTCGGCCAGCTTCTTGCGCAGCACGCCTTCCTGGATGACTTCCGTGAAGCTGCTACGCCCGGTGACCACGGGGTCGTCAATGCTGCCCTCGATATGCGTCCAGCCCAGACCTTCCAGTTGTGTGACGAACGGCTTTTCTACGTCCTCAAGTTCCCATCCCATATTCCGGCCCTTTTCTTATTGCGCCAGCAACGGCGTGACCCGGACGCGGCCGGTGAGAAGGTCGTCCATGAGGCCAATCTTCTGTTGCCTGAGCTTCGCAAGATCAGCCAATTCTTGATTCATACGCAGGGTCGCAGCCTTCAGTCGGAGAGTAATTTCGTTTTGCTCATCTACTATCGGCCGCGCAATGGTCAGTTCCGCAAGGATTGCCGTGTTCAGATTCGCCATTGTTGAGCCGACTGCACGCCCAAGAACTTGCGACTGGACGCCGGGTTGCTGATAAACCAGAGCTAACCAAAAGGCATTGATCTCTTTCTTGGGGAGGCGCGCAAGAAGACACCCAGTTCCACACAACCAGCCGGTGTGCTCATCTTCAATTGCGACACACCTCGACAAATCACCTCGACGAGAAAAAACGATGTCATTTGGAATTAGGCGGTGACGTGAGAGCGCAACTGCTTTGCGTGTTGTGATTCGTGCGATATGTTGGACGGAAAGACGCCCATCGATCATGTCTTGAGGCATGACAACGGGAACGCCATCGGCAACATACTCATGAGCGTGGAGTTGAGAGCCAAACGGACCCGTCTGCAAGATACCCGAGGATCTTGACGCGATCTGTCCCAGCGTCACGATCTCCCAATCCTTTGGCACCCACCCCAGCGGCGAGTCTTGATAAAGCTCTGGTGCCTGCTCGTAGCTGGGCCGCAATTCGCCATTGGCATCCACACCCCGGGTCAGCAGGTCATGCAACAAGCCCTGCTTGACCTGCTTCAGCTTGTCGACGATGGCCTCGGTTTGACGGATGGCTGTGTCGAGAGTGTCCAGCAACTCAGCGATCTTCAGCTTCTCCTCGGGCGAGGGGCTGGGCAACTTGATGGAGCCAAACTCCGCGCCTGAGATTTCCAAGAAGGTGGTACCGGACGCGCGACGCACCAGCTCAGGCTTCACCTTCTCAAAGAGGTGGTAGTAGTAGCTGGCTTCCTCTGGCTTCTTGAAGACGATCGACTTGAAACCCTGATTTGTCGCCATTGGCACTGCATTGATCGCACGGGCACCCAGCGTTGCGCGTGTCGTCACCAGAAGCGAGCCTGCAGGCAGCAGATTTGCGCCACTCCCGGCCAAGCCTGAAAGGCTGATGTGCTCCTGCGTATCGTGAAGCAGCTTGCTGGCCTCGCCGCTGACTTCGCCAGGCGTGACCCAGGGAATTGGGCCTCGCCAGAACGATGGCACCTCGCGCGACGGCGTACCTCCCCCAACGACAGCACCAAGCTGCGTGATTTCTTGGTGATCCCAATCGGCTGGCAGTTGACGTAGAAATGCCTCGTACTGATGACGCGGAGCGTGGTTTACAGGCTCAGACATATTTCAGCCCCTTCAAAAACGCCTGCAACTGTTTGGCCGCCTGATCGCGGTCTTGCTCGATCTCTGTGAGCGTGACCTTGTACTTGTCCCACCAGTTCTCAAACGCCGAAACGATTTGCTGACGTTGGTTCGTGATGTAGCGCTCGACGATGCGCTTCATGTCATCGTGCAGGATGGTGAGCAACAGCGTGGCGGCTTCCTTAGGCGGCAGCCCATCCACGGCAAGGTTCAGATGGTCGGCAAAGAGCTTCTTGCGGTCCGCCAGTTCCTTCTTCACTTCTTTGAGGGCATTGCGCAGTTCGTCGAACACGGCGATTTGGTCGAGGATGGGCTGCAGGGTGGCTTCGATGGCTTGCTGCTGCTGCGCCTGAACCAGCAGCTCGGCATCCTGCTTGGCAATCTCGGCCTGTAGAGCGGCGATTTCGGCCGCGTTGGCCTGCTGGCCCTTGGGCTTGTCGAGCTTCTTGAGTGCGCTGGCGTTGGCCTTTTTCTCTTTTTCGATGGCCTTCACCACCCGCGCAATCTCTTTGATCTTGGCCTCAAGTTCCTTCTTCTTGGCCTTGAGCTGGGCCTCATCAACGGCATCGTCGTCCTCGGCCTCAGCTGCTTCCGCGTCTTCGCCGCCTTCCTCAGCTGTTGTGTCGTTGGCCTTGATCTGAGCTTCCAACTCGATCTTCTTGGCCTCCAGCCCCTCGATCTCATCCACGAAACCACTCATGAGGAACTTGACCAGCTTGTGTTCCAGCGGGCTTTCTTTCTTGGCTTTGTCTTCCAGCGCAGTGACGATGCTGGTGCGCCAAGCATCGACCACGCCGTGCGATCCTCGTGCCATCAGGGTGAGGAAGTCGTACTTGGACTGGTTCCAGAATCCGGCCACGATGCCACGCACCTGGAAGGGATCAAGCAGGCCAATCTGCTCCAGCGAGGTGCTGAAGCTGGCCAGCAGCTCGTTGCGCAGCGCTACGAAACTTTGTGCTCCTGCCAAATCGGTAATGCGCTGGCTGTGGGCAGCCCACCAAGCCTCGAAAGCTGCGCGGATGTCGGCTTCCTTGGCCTGCAGCCCTGCGTTGGACTCAATGGCCGGTTTGAGCTCGGTCTTCGCGGTGAACGTGGGTTTGAAGTCGTAATAGGTAGCGTCCCGCTCAACGAAGAAGTCCGTCGGGTTCAGGCCGTGTGCATCGAACAGTGCCTTCTTCGCCGGGTGTGCCACCTCGGCCTTGGGAACGCCGCCCAGCAGATGGGCACGCACGTCATGCGGTTCTGGGGACGGAGCGTTGTCGGCATAACGGCGGATGTTGAGGTTGTAGCCGTTGGCCTTGAGCGTGGCGTTGTCCACGATAGCCGAAAAGCCCGGCTCTTCCTTGAAGGCCTCAAAGGTGGTGACGATCTTTTCGATGTGCTCCGGCATCAGAAAGTTTTGCGCCCGGCCCTCGAAGTATTCGCGGTCGGCATTGATGAACAGCACTTTGCCTTGGCGATCCTTCGGCTTGCCGCTGACTCGCTCTGCACCGTTCTGCACCCGTTGGCGCAGCACCAGGATGCACGCGGGGATGCCCGTGCCGTAGAACAGGTTGGGGGCGACGCCGATGACGGCTTCCAACAGATCGTTCTCGATCATGCCCGCGCGGATGGTCTTTTCTTCACCACCCCGGAACAGCACGCCGTGGGGCATGACGGTTGCTATCTGCCCGCCATCGGCCAACACCGCCACCATGTGCTGCAGGAACATCAAGTCCGCCTTCTTGGCACCGAGTGGCACTTCGCCGTAGCTGAAGCGCTCGGAACGGAACTCGGGTGCCCAGGTGGACTGACCGCTCTGGTCTTTGTCGGTGGTGCCCCAGGGGATGGAAAACGGTGGATTGGTGAGGATGCGGTCAAAGCGGCGTAGCTCGCCGCCCTTGACGTGCTGCGGCTTGGCCAGCGTGTCTTCGTTGTGCAAGTCGGCAGTACTGATGCCATGCAGCAGCATGTTCATCTTGGCGATGGACCACACGGTGCCGTTGGCCTCTTGCCCGTACAGGTTGGCCTTGCGGCCTTCCTGACCTTGCTCGTCGATGTATTCCTTTGCCGCGATCAGCATGCCGCCGGAGCCACAGCAGGGATCGTAGATGTGATGGTGCAACTCGGGCTTGATCAGGCGCACCATCATGCTCACGACCGTGCGCGGCGTGTAGAACTCGCCACCTTTCTTGCCGGCGGAGTCCGCAAAGTCACCAATCAGGAATTCATAGGCAGCACCCAGCAAATCGGGGAACTCGAAATCCTCATTGCGCAGGCGGTGCAGGCTGAAGTGGGTGATCAACTGTCGCAGTTTGATATCGGGAATCTTGCTCTGGCCGACCTTGCGAGTGAAGTTGATGTGCTCGAGAACATCGTAGAGGCTGGTGTTGCCGGTTTCCAGTCCGGCCAGCGCCTTATTCAGAAAATCACCGACGTTTTGATGTGCATCGTTTAGCAGGTATTCGTACCGTGACTGTGGCGGCACCCAAAATGAGCCTTCTTCCATGTACCAGTCTTTTTGATCGGCACTCTCAATGGCCTCGGCTTCGGTCAAGCCAGCTGCCATTTCCTCCTGGATGATCTTCTCGCGGTGCTGGTCGAACACGTCGGAGCAGCGCTTGAGGAACAGCATCCCGAAGATGTATTCCTTAAATTCGGAGGCATCCATCTTGCCGCGCAGGATGTCGGCGGCTTTAAAGAGGTGGCGTTCTAGCTGTGGCAGGGTTAAGGGCATGTAGGAAATCCAGTCAAATTTGGTTGTTCTGTCGTGGCGTGGCGCATCAGTCGGCCTTGCCCATGATGTTTTGTGAGTCAGGCGATCGGTAACCCGGGGCCAGCACTGCGTTCTTTACGCCGTAAAGCGCCAGGTGATCTTTCAGCCAGAGTCGGTATTCGTGGCCCCGCAGGCTGTGGTCTGGCGAGCAGTCGACGCTCCACTGACGCAGGATGTACCCAGCTGTGGCTGCGCGAAGTTTCATGGTCAGCACACCACGATCCATGGCGTAGTCCATCTCAGTGATCTCTGGACGTGGCTGGTCCGGGTGCGGCACCAGCTCAATTTCTACGATCCGCGTCCACTGGATGTCTTGGTTACTCATCTCATGAGCTGCAACTGGCTGCCCCTTGAGCACGACAGGGTTCTTGATCCGGGTGATGACGAAATCCCGGAACTCTTGGGACTTCCTGTCGAAGGCGCGGACATGCCAGCGCAGGCCGTTGTCGATCAATGCGAAGGGAACAATCTCTCGTTCGGACTTGCCACTTGAGATCGAGTAATAGTCGACAGCGAGAGCGCATTCCTGGTGGATGGCTCGAGTCACACTTGCCAACACATCCAGATCCGGGTGCGTAAGCCGCGACGGACTCTCGCTAGCCACCCACACCTTGAGTCGCATCGGTTCGCCGTCACCAAATCCTTGAGTCAGCCACGACATCACCCGCTCCGGGGGGTAGTCGAACACGGGCCGGAAGTCCGACCCCAGGACGTAGGCCTTGCCTTTGGGGTCATAGTCGATGTTGCCGGGAGCGATCTCTTTATACAGAGCCAAGTCCCGGGTGGCTGCGGCCGATTGGATGCCAAACCGCGACACCAAGTCCTGACGGCGGATCTCCCCGATGAAGCGCACGCGCAACTCCACAAACGCGAGACGGTCGCGTTGCGGCTGGGTCAAGTCGGCAAGTTGCTCTATCGACATCTTGTCTGGCTCATTCGGATCAACAATGGTTTGTTAGCTCTATTGCGTACAGTATATAAGCCGCTCTAAAATGTGTCCAACACATCTCCAAAGCATTTGTGTACTGCGCATGATGATTAGCATCAATGACCAGCGGAGATAGATAAGTGCCTTCAATTGCCGGGAGCTGGTGCAGCGACGATATGAAGTGAGCGACCAGAATCAGGGATAAAACAGGAACAAGAATGGATCAACGGACCCAACCTCGCAGAAGCGGCTCGTACACCGCGAACCTGCTTGGAAACATACGTAGCCACTTGGCAGGGCTGCAGGGCTACGACGTCATGGCCCTCGAACTCATCCAGAATGCGGATGACGCCAAGGCGGAGTCCGTTGTCTTCGATATCACCGACCGGGGCCTTCTTGTTGTCAACAGTGGCAAGTTCACCTACTGCGGTGATCTACACACGCGGCCTTGCAGCTTTATCGCCAGCAACAACTACAGCTGCGACTACCATCGGATCGCGGATGTAGGCAGCGGGGGGAAGCTTTCTCGTGGCGAGAACATCGGACGTTTCGGCATCGGCTTCGTCTCAACGTATCAGGTCACTGACCACCCGGAGATCCGGTCCTCTGGGGTGAAGCTGACGCTTCACCCGGAAGAAGGACAGTGGTTCATCGAGCCATTCGAGCAACCCGAAGGCACCACGTTCTTCTTGCCTTGGGCGGACGACCCCAACACCGAGGCTCGACTTGCGCTAGGAGTGTCGCACGTCAGCGCCGCTCACATCGACCAGCTCGCTGACGATTTTCAGAGAGTCCTTCGCAAGAGCTTGTTGTTCCTCCGGCATGTCCGGACGGCGGAAGTGAGGCGAAACGGCGAACTGCTGTTGGCCTGTGACCTGGATCGTGGTGATGGGTCTGACCTGATCGTCAGCTTCCGCCCGAGTGGCGAGGTCGAGCAATGGCACATCTTGCGGGCCGATGTTGCGGAGGCTGCTGCGCGTCTGTACGCCTCGCATCCCCGCCTTGAGTCGCTCGGTCGCGGCACCAAGATCAGCATCGGGCTCCGGATCGATCCGGAGCCTTTGGCGGAGGGAGTGCTTTACGCGTTCTTGCCCACCGAGCAGGCGACCGGATTGCCGATGCACATCAATGCCGACTTCTTTCCCGAGTCCGATCGTAAGGCGGTCATCTTTGCCGGGCACCAACATGAGCAGGCCTGGAACGAGATGCTCATCGATGCCGCCGCTGCCGAACTCGCCAGAGACCCTGAGGGCCTTCGGAAGATGCTCGGAGATGTCCAACTCTGGCAGATCCTGGCGCGGGCGTTTGAGCTGTCGAAGCCATCGAACCACCCGGCCTGCTTTAAGCGATTCTGGGAACGATTGAAGGTCACTGGAGCCCAGGCACAAATTACCTTGACCCAGGACGGCACCGTTCAACGTCCCAGCGGAGTCTTCCTGCCGCGAGGCCCATTGACAAGCCATCAGGCAAAGACGTTGCTGGAGATCGGTGGAAGGTTGGTCGCCGAAGATCTGCGGCCATTCCAGACCGCGATAAACCAGTTGGGCGCGCCAATCCTCACGTTCGACCGTTTGGTGACCCTGCTTGAGCAAGCGATGGCGCAGCAGGTCCCCGGCGAGGTGCAAGTCGAAGCGGACAGGCTGGAGGCCTTCTACCGCCCGCTGTGGAGCATGGTCAACGATCTGCTGCCGGATGCCGCGAACCAGACGGCAGCCACGAATCCAAGCATTCAGAAATTGCTGGCCATCCCATTCGTCGTCACTGAAGATCTGTACGCGGTCACGATCAGCCAATCATTTGTGGCGCCGGCGGCGCTGGAGGCTGGACGCGTCGCTTCGTTGCTGCCAAGGCTGGCGATTGCAGCGCATCACATCCTTGGATTTCCAAAGCTTGCCCGCCTGATCCGGCAACTTGAGCTCGGCGCGGTCGTCAATCACATCAGTTCGATGTGTGCCAGCGAGCCTGTCGAAGATGTCATTGGCGTTGAGCAGACAGAGTTGCGCGACCTGTATGCCATGTTCGCGGACCTCGATCGTCAAGGCAACGTCGACAAGACGGTGTACCAGGCGCTTCGCAACCTGCCGATCTGGCTATCCAGTCGAGGTCTCATTAAGGCGACCCAGGCGCTCCTGCCCGGCAACTTCACTGATCCCACCGGACAGGCCGACCTTCTTGAAACGTCCGTCCTGACCGATTACGCCAGAGAGTTCGTGTCGAGCAAGCTTGGTGTTCAGACGCAGACGATCGAGGCATTCGTACAAAATGTCCTGCCGAAGTTCTTCAACGACGACGGGCCACTGGACGCGCAGAAGTACACCCGCCTCATCACTGAACTCGCCAGCCACCCGGCGCTCGTGAATGACGAGAACATTCGCCGACTGTTGGGAGCCCTGCCGATCGTGCCGACGCAGGACGGGAATTGGTCGCGCCCCACCAACACCTACAGGCGCACCGATGACTTGGTGAAGGTGCTTGGCGATGCGACGCACTTATGGCTCGATGCCAGTCGGGTGCCCAACGCCCGGTCGGTCCACACTTTCATCGACAGCCTCGGAATACGCCGGTCACCGCTTGCGCAGCACCTGGTGGAGCGGATGCTCTTCATCGCAGAGAAGTACCTGCCGACGGAAGATGCAAAGCGCGCCAGCGGAGAAGCCTTCTATGTCCTGTGTGACCACTACGACGAGTGGAAGGAGAAGCCATTCTTCCCGGGTGCGATCAACAGCCTCCGTGGGGTGGCGTGCTTCCCGGCTGAAGGCGATACGGAGAACTGGCATTCTGGCGGCGATCTATACGCACCATACCGTGCCGAGGCATTCAGGTCTCAGGCCAACATCCTCGATTTCAGAAACACCGCACGCCTGAAAACAGAGCTGCTGGAAGATCTGGACGTCACCATCAATCCGGAAACGAGGCTGGTGATCGACCATTTGCAGTACTGCATGAAGACTGGCGCCCAGCCCCACGTTTCGACCTACCAGGTACTGAACGAGCGCGTCCGTTCCGATCCTCTGATACCTACGTTGGCAGGCTCCAGATGCATCTATCTGAGTAGCCAGAAGGCATTCGTCAGGCCGAACCAGGTCTACTGGACACCGCAGCAGCTCGGGCGCTACGCCTTCACCATTCAAGGTGACTATGAAGTGTTCAAGCCCTTGTTCTCCGCGCTTGGGGTGAAGAACGCACCCGAAGGCCGGGACTACGTTGACATCCTGTTGGACATCGTCGGCGAGTACTTCGAACAGTCGAAGCCAGTGGAAGGGGCGGATCGATCGGTGTATGACGCCTGCTTGATGGGCGTGTCGGCAGCAGACGAGCGTGAGGAGATTGGTGCCCCGGACATTCGAAGGTTGCAAGAGGCACCAACGATATTGAACCTCATGGGGCAGCCCACGCATCCTGACGAAGTGCTTCTTCAGGACAGCGAGTGGCACGCAGGTTTCTTCAATGGGGAGCTTGATCGGGCTCTGTGCAAACCTGCCCCCGAGCTGTGGCCGTTCATTGAGAAGGTCGGGGTCAGGCGGCTCAGTGAAAGCGCTGAGGTCGCGCTAGAGTTCGTTGATGGTCAAAGGACTGAGGAACCGCAGCTTGCCCAAAAGCTGATGGAGAGGATCGACATCCTTGCGCGATTGCTCCACGACAAACCGACGCCAGTCAAACAAAAGGTGCGGAAGGCGCTTTCAGAGCTGACTGCCATCAGCTATGAACTGGTGCGCATCCAAGCGTCCGTGCACGTTGGCGGGGATTGGGCATCGGCTCCACCCACGGCAGCGCATGCGTTTTATGACATCGACAAACGTCAGCTGATCTTGGCGCGACCGGTGGGAGATCGCAGTTGGCCCCACGTCCTGAATGCCATCTTCCACCAGTTGATGCCAGAAGAGTCTGGAAGCGAGATCTCGAAACTGACCCTCAGCGTTCGACCGCTGATGAGCATGCCTGTCGAAGAGGCTCACCGAGAACTGACCGATGCGGGCATCCCGTACCTGGATGCTGAAAGCGCAAGCGGGCAGGCAGATGACTTGACCTCGTCGAGCTTGGACGACATGGGGAGCACGACCGACCCCGGCTACCAGCCAGAGAGCAAGCCGGATACCGCGTCAGCCGACACGTGCAAAGGTGGGGAACGCACACCGGATAGGCCTGGTACGATTCGGCCGACGGGCGAGCCGAAAACGCCTCACAGGGATGAGACACCGCCCGATCCAGGACAACGCGGAACCGGGTCTACGGGCTCGCAAGAACAGACTGTGCCCGCTGGTGACCAGCCTTCTGGGCAGGGCCACGGCAAGGCTTCGCCGACTGGTGACAAGCGCGCCAAGACGCCACGTCCAAAGCACAAGGAGCAGTGGGATAGGCGACTGCTTTCCTATGTTCGGAAGAAGCAGGAGGGATCTGCAGATGCCGACGAGCATGAGGGTCCCTCGGAGCACAACCTGGCTGTTGAGGTGGTGGCCCGCTCCGCTGTCTGCGCCTATGAAAAGGCTCGGGGGCGCGTGGCAGAACAGATGGCCCAAACCCATCCTGGTTACGACATCATCAGCCGAAACCCGCTGACAGGCGAAGACCGGTTCATCGAGGTGAAGGGGGTCAACGGCGAGTGGAACCAGACGGGCGTAGGCTTGTCCAGGTTGCAGTTCAGCAACGCCCAGGACTACGGCGAGCGCTACTGGCTGTACGTGGTTGAGTTTGTTTCTGACCCTGAACACACGCGCGTTCACGCCATTCGCAGCCCTGCCACGCAGGTGACGTCGTTCATGTTCGACGGTAACTGGCGCGATGCCGTCGCCGATGAGCGCGCCGACCCCGCGCTTGCCTTCATCGCCGGCGCCAGGGTGAAGCACCAGCATTTCGGTTTCGGGCGGATCGAGTCGATGGAGCTGCGAGGCTCGACACGGGTGATGTCCATCGAGTTTGTTACCAGTGGTCGGCGCACGGTCACGCTGAACCTGCAGACGATGACCGTGGTCGAGGAAGACGATGACAACGATCATTCCTGAACTGACCGATGCCCAGCTGGCCGACTTGCCATCCCAGGCAGAGGCAAAGGTCTACAGGGCGTTGAGGGACGGCCTTCCCCGCGACTTTGTCGTCTTCTTCCAGGTGGGTTGGATCTTGCGCCGAGAAGAAGAGCAGGCCAAGGATGGCGAGACCGACTTCGTCGTCTGTCACCCGGATCTCGGGTACGTGTGCATCGAAGTCAAGGGCGGCGGCGTCGGGTTCGACTCCAGCAGCGGGGAATGGTTTTCCATCGATCGCCATCATCAAAAGCATGCGATCAACAACCCCGTCAGCCAGGCTCTGAAAGCCAAGTATTCGATTCGGTCCAAGCTGAATGAACACCAGCGTTGGCGCGATCTGTCGCTCGCCAACGTTCTCAGAGGCCATGCGGTGTTCTTCCCGGATGTCGGGGATGCGAACGCCCTGAGTCGGCCCGACATGCCGCCGACCCTGATCGGCTGCGCGAAGGATCTCCAAGATCCGAAGGCGTGGATCGATGCGGTCTTTGCCTATTGGGGTAACGATGCATCGGGATTCACCCCCATGGGCAGGCGCGGCATCGATGTCCTTCGGGATGTGTTTGCACGCTCTTTCGTAGTCGCTCCGCTGATCTCGTCGCAGTTGGCCGACCAGGAGGCGCGTCGACTGGTTCTCACCAAGGACCAGATTCGCGTGCTCGATTTCCTGCGCTCCCACCGCAGAGTCGCCGTCAGCGGTGGCGCAGGCACGGGCAAGACTGTGTTGGCACTTGAAAAGGCACGTCGCCTTGCATCCGAGGGGTTCCGAACGCTGCTGACTTGCTACAACCGGCAGCTCGCGGACCACCTATCAAGTCTTTGCTCAGCCACCCCGAATCTGGATGTGATGAGCTTCCACCAACTGTGCCACCGGCAGGTTGAGAGGGCCAATCGTGCATCTGGGCGGGATCTGGTTTCCGAAGCCAAGGTCACCTATCCGGGCAAGGATCTCTACGAGGTGCAACTACCCAACGCGCTCGGATACTCCCTCGAAATCCTCCCGGATCGGTACGACGCCATCGTCTGCGACGAGGGCCAGGACTTTCGCGAGGAGTTCTGGGTTCCGCTCGAGTTGCTACTGACTGACTATGACAGCAGCCCGCTGTACGTGTTCTACGACGACAACCAGAACCTGTATGCCCGCGCAGGGACTTTCCCCATCCGCGACGAGCCATTCTCGTTGACTACGAATTGCCGCAATACGGCGCCGATTCACGAAGCCGCCTACAAGCACTACAAGGGCGTGCCAGTGAGTCCACCTGACATTCAGGGTGATGACGTTCAGTTTGACGAGTCGCCAAGCCGAGACCCACAGGCAGCCAAGATCAATGCTCGCATCGTCGACCTGGTTGCGAAACAGGGTGTCGCGCCCGGCGACATCACGGTGCTGGTGGCCGATGCCCTGCACAAGGCCGAGTACTACGCTGCCCTGAAAAGACTTCCGTTGCCGAAGCCAGCGACTTGGCTTGAGGAGGGGGTTCGAGGCAAGTCCACTGTCCTGATCGACACCATCCAACGGTTCAAGGGTCTCGAATCGCCGATCGTGATCTTGTGGGGTTTGGACACCATCGACTTGTCACAGCGGCAAGAACTGCTCTACGTCGGCATGAGCCGCGCGAAGTCGCTGCTGGTCATCGTGGGGCGTGCGGCAACTTGCGCTTTATTCAAAGATGCGACACTCTGATTTGCGGACGCGGGTTCAATTCCGCAAATGGGAATCGAACTGGCGCCCTCAGTGATGCCCTGGACGGATGACCTCGATAAGGCAGAACTGGTAGGATTGCAGGCATGAAGGGCTGGATTCCGCACCTTTCCGCAGGAGTTCGCAGCGGTTCTAGGGCGCTGAGTTACATAGGTTTGGCGCAGGGTTCCACGCCACCACCATAATGTGAAATCCCAACCCTTATCCGGTTGGGATTTTTTTTGCCCGTTCCCCCTGTGTTGGCGCGGTTTCGGGCATCTGCCTCTTGAGCGCGCCCCTTGGGAAGTCGCCGTTCCAGGCGCGCTTTCCGCCGTTTTTCTCTCTCTGTTCTCTGTTGGTCTCTTGACCGTGCAAGTGCCGAAGTCCGCTGTTTTCGTGGGTTTGAGGGTCAGCAGTTGCGTTTTTCGTTTGCATAGCGCTGGCGACCGAAAACGGACAAGTGCGGGGGCGTCACGCACCCGTAGCCGGTTGCAGTGCGATGACCGCCATGCCGACCAATGCGATGGCCGCTCCTACGAAGTCCCAGCGGGTCAGCGCAACGCCGTCGACAAAGTGCAGCCATGTTGGCGCTGATGGAAAATTGACCCACCCTGCCGATTGAAATTTGACCCAGGGCGGATTGCTGATTTGTGCATCAGCAACTGTGGATAAGTTTAGCAACGCAGCTGCTTTTTAATCCCTCCTTTCG